>Ga0075433_10004360_pt1 | contig 10997 bp, 10 predicted proteins | sample RhiMethybrSRZTD2_FD_75299 | JGI IMG/M metagenome (GOLD analysis project Ga0075433, IMG submission 75299) | Populus rhizosphere microbial communities from Tennessee, USA - Rhizosphere MetaG P. TD hybrid SRZTD2 | ecosystem: Host-associated > Plants > Roots > Rhizosphere > Soil | place: USA... | reverse complement strand
TCATGGCCCCGCACAGAATGATCGCCAGTCCGAGGAGCCAGACCACCGACGCCGGCATGTGATAGCGCCTCATCCATTCGCGGGTCGCGGAGAGATCGATCACCTCGTTCGCGGCGGGGATAATGGCACTGGCGAGCGCGAGGCTACGGTCGGCGCTCACCGCGTGCGCCACGCCGGTCCACAGCTCGGCAAGCGTAGCATGCATCTGGGTTGCGAGCCGCTCAAACTCCTGGGGATTGAGGCCTCGTTCGAAGCTTTCGACGCGCATGTCGGTGTAGCGGCGCAACGCACTACGGATCTGACTGCTTGCGGGCTCTGCAAGCAGACCAGCGCGCAAATAGCAGGTGCCGATGGCGTTGGCCTCGTCTACGACCAACCGCGAGCGGTCGTTATACCGATTGCTCGTGATGGCGAAGGAGAACCCCAGCAACAACGCGACCAGCCCAAGTGTCCCCGTCCTCAGCGTGTTCACAATGTCCCGCTCGGCGTCCGACATTGGGCGGGAGCGGCCATAGCGAAAACCGAGCTCGCCGGCTCCGAGCGAGAGCAGCAAGGTGGTGAGGACCGGAATCCAGATCGGCCAATCGTAGATCGCGTGCATCTCACTCCAGCGGAAGCAGCGGGGTGATGCCGCGTCCTCTTCCTTATATAAGGAGCGGCTGGTGGCCTAGAGTCCGATCCGGTAGTTCGCCATCCACAAAAACGACGTTCGGCCGATGAATCCGAACTCCGCTCGCAGTCCCCAGTGGCGGCCGACGTCGAATGTGCCGCCGAGCAGCATGTTCCACGGATCGGCGATCTTCTTGTTCAGGCTGTAATTCACGACGGTCGTATCGAGCCCGCCCTGGAGTCGTTGCACGAAGTTGTCCACCAGCGCTTTCTGCGCCGGGGTCAGCGCCATGTACCAGGGCTGGTTCTGGTAGTTGTTGAACAGGGAGTCCACGCCGGGCGGCAGGACATCCGCGAGCTTGACTGATCCCGTGGTGCCGGTCTTCAACGACTGGAACATTGTGCCGATCCAGAACGTCGTCCGCATCCGCTTCGCACGCGCTCCAACGCGAAATGCCTTGCCATACCGCATGCTCAACACGTTCACGGGCACGGGGGCGTCGAGCAGGCTCGAGAACGCCCACTGATGGTTGTAGTCGACGACCACGAAATTGCGGCGGAATCCAAACGCGCCGGTGAGGCCGAGTCCGAAGTTGCTCCCCTTGAACTTCGCGACGGACGTGAACTCCACCGGCGTCGCGAGGTGAACGGTGGTTTGCGCCGGTCCGGTGCCGAGCATGGTGTAGACGTTGAGGAATGGAAAAACCCACAGGTCCACCCGCGTATTCCAGTTCGTGAGCTTCGCCTCTGCTCCGGAGAAGGTGATGAAGTCCACCGGCTGCGGCGGCGCGTTGAAGCCGAGCCCCAGGTTGGAGATGAGCAGGTCCTGATTCGCGCCGAAGCCGCCGATGTTGAAGCCGAGCGGATTCGGGAGATCGAACCCGCGCTCGATCGCCTTGCGCCCCCAAATCGGGAAGATCTGGTGATAGCTCGCCAGGACGCTGTCGCGCTCGGCCTGTGTCAGCGCGAGATCCGGATTTTGCGCGGCAAGACGCAGGGGGACGACCAGAGTCACGATGCCGATGATGGTCCGGTTCATTTCTGTGCGCTCTTCGGTCCACCGATCGGCAGTCCGAATCCGACTGCGAAGCTGTCGTTCGCGCCCGGTGCGTCGCTCAGCGCGTCCCCGAACGCGTGGTACCACGACACGCGAATCCGCATGCTGCGAATGTCGAGACGCGGTGCGAGCGCGAATTCTCCCAGGACGTTCACCCCGGTGTCCCAGCGGTTGACGCGTGACCAGAGACTTTGCGTGTAGCTGAGATCATCGGTGCGTGTGATGGTCCCGCTGTAGTGATCCTCGGCTTTCACCACGTACCCGATTTGCGGGCCGGCCGCAACATGGAAGCGGCCGGCCTTCAGCTTGAGGAGCAGCGGCACGGTGATGTAGCCCAGTCGTCTCGTCACCGAGACGTTGCTCGCCGCGGCAAAGGCGCTGTCCACGGCGGGCGCGCCGGTCGGAACGAATGGCAATGACCGTGCGCCCGCAGGCACCTTGAACGTGAATTCCGGCTGCACCGACAGGCGGGTGTTGAGCTTCACTTCGAGGAACCCACCCAGGTCCCATGACCGCAGGCGCTCGGCGCCGGACAAACCGGAGAGAGTTGTCCAGACGACGTCGAACTTGATTCCGCCCTGCACCTTCTCCGAGGCGAACTTGTCGCCGAAGAGCAGCACCAGCAGTGCCTGGGCCGAAGCGACGTCCAGCGGCGCCGCACAGAGCAACGCCAGCACCCATGCCGTGCGACTCACGGGACTCAGCCGAACGGCCCGGCATGAAACAGGATGCTGACCAGGGCGCCCAGACCAACCAGCACCAGGAGCACGGCGGTGATCAGCACGAGCGAGGGTGGAAATGCGCCCTGCCCGCGGATCAAACCGTCCGCCGTCATCTCGTTGCGGGTATCGCGCAGACCCGACAGGAACCGGACGTGGTACACGATCCCCAGGGCGAGCACCAGGATTCCGAGCGTCACGAACGCGGCACCGAGGATGCCCGCGCGCCCGTCCCCCGGGACTGCTTCGGACTGCGGGAGCCGTCTGAGGAGCTGGTCGATTGCGAACCCGAAGCCGATGAGCGCCAGCGCGGTGCGAATCACGCAAAGCAACGTGCGGTCGAGGCTCATCCTTGTTCGCTGGAACGACATGCCGGTTCGGCGCGAGGCGAGCTCGGTGGCAATATTGCCCGACTCCGACGCCGCGGTGACGCGTGGCTGGGAGACGTCCTGTGGCATGGCTCGGCAATGTTCGGCTCACGCGAGCCCGCACTCTATGGGACCTTAGGGCAGTGACCTCAATGCTTGCCGGAGTTGGACGCGGCCATGACGCGACTGATCGCCTCGAGCAATGCGGTTTCCTCGAACGGCTTGCGCAGATAGGCGTGTCCCTTCGCCTCGATACGCTCGCGCATCGCGGCGTCGTCGTGCGCGGTGATGAAGACGATCGGAAATCGCACGCCTGCGTCCGCCAAGTAGGCTTCGAGGTCGACTCCGCTCATGCCTTCGAAATGCACATCGAGCACCAGGCACTGGAGCGTCCACGACGGGTGGGTCTCGAGGAATTGCTCGGTCGACGGAAACGACACGACGCGCAATCCCGCCGCGCGCAGCAGCCGCCCCAGCGACTTCAGGACCGACGGATCGTCGTCGATGACGCCGATAAGCGGGGGCGGGGGCGGGGGCGGGGGCGGCTGGGGCGACGTGCGAGGCAAATGACTGTCCTGTTGAAAGGCCCTGTCCCGGCGCGCTAACGCGGCGGGACAGGGCCAGAGTACTGCTGAAACCACGGGCTGCGTATGTGACTTTAGGTCAACTCACTCCACACGCCGCACCGGGCTCGGCGCTGCGGGCGGCAAACCCAGCCGGTCGGCCATCCGGACCAGATCGGCGACCGAACCCGCCTCCATCTTCTTCATGATGCGCGCGCGGTGCACCTTGATCGTCCGCTCGCAGGTACCCAGCCGTCCGGCGATCTGCTTATTGAGCAAGCCCGTCACCACCAGCGCGAATACCTGGTTCTCGCGCGGCGTCAGCCGGTCCTGCCGCGTCGTGAGCAGGTTCATCAGCGCGTCCAGCCGGCGCGTTTCCGTATCGAGCGCGAGGCCGCGCTCGACGGCCGCCAGCAACTCTTCCTCGTCGATCGGCTTTGTGAGAAAGTCGACGGCGCCGATCTTCATGGCCCGCACGCTGGAGCTGACATCGCCGAATCCCGTGGAGAAGATGATCGGAATTGTCGCCCCGGAGCTGCGCAGCGATGTTTGGAGATCGAGTCCGCTGACGCCGGGCATGCGAATATCCAGAATCAGGCATTGCGGGCCGCCTTCCGCTGTCTGCGGGCGCCCCAGAAAGTCCCGGGCCGACTCGAACGTCTGCACGCGGTATCCGACCGAGGTCAACAGCCGCTCGAGGGATTTGCGCACGGAGGCATCGTCGTCGACAACGAAGACCCGCCCACCGGTGATTGGCTGGGGCCCGTCCTTGTGACGCGGCGCGGCGGACGGCATCGGGGAGCGCGGGACCGACCTGACGGCGCTGCTCTGTTTCATGACGTATCCTTTCCTGGGGCGATGGGCAGCGCGACATGAAAGGTCACCCCAACGTCGGAGTTATTGGTCGCCCAGATGCGACCGCGGTGACTCTCCACGATCGAACGCGCGATGGAGAGTCCCATACCCAGCCCATCGGGCTTGGTGGAAAAGAACTGCTCGAACAGATGATCGAATTGCTCCGGCGGGATTCCCTTGCCGGCATCACGAACCGAGACGATGCACGCCTCGCTCCCCGCCCTGGTCCGAATGATCAGACGGCGGTCGAGCGTGGCCGTATCGGCCATCGCCTCGAACGCGTTCATCAGCAGGTTGAGCAACACCTGCTGCAGCTGCACGAGATCGAACTGCACCTTCGGCAACGGCTCCTCGAGGTCGAGCACCAGCGTCACGCGGCGCAGCAGGAAATCGCCATGCAGGAGCCGGCCGACCTCGCGCACGACCTCATTGAGATCGAGCAGCACCACTTCGACAGCGTGGTTGCGCAGTAACGCGCGCATCGCGTGAATGAGCTCGCCCGCGCGCCGGTCGTCGGCGTCAATATCCTCGATGATGGCACGGACCTCTTCCATGGGCGGATTCGGCGTTGCGAGGAAGCGGCGGGCCGCTTGCGCGTTGGCGAGAATCGCCGACAGCGGCTGATTCAGCTCGTGCGCGAGCGACAGGGCGAAGCCACCCAGCGTGCGCACGCGCGCGAAGCGCGCAAACTCGTTCTCGTGGAGCGGATCGAACACCACCGCGGCGCCCTGCTTGAACCCCCCCCCGCCGTTACCGGCCGCGGGTGCGCCATTGCTCGGGATTTGCACCGGCGTGGCGGCGCGTGAGGTCACCATCCGCGCCAGCATGGCACCGACGAATTCGAGCCGCTCGACCAGCGTGATGGACCAGGACCGCCCCGCGCCGGTGCTCAGGGCCAGCGCCCCGAGAACCGCGCCGTTGTGCCGCAGCGGCACGAGCACGGCCGCCTCGATGCCGTTGCGCCTGAACGCCTGGCGGTCGCTCGCGAGCGCCGGCGGCAACACGTCGAGGCTGCAGAACCGCACGACCACGCCGCGCGTGACGAGCTCGGTGAGGGCGGGGAAGTCGGCGGGAGGGTAGGCGGACGCCGTTCCCCACGCGGCGCCGAGCGTGCGCGACATCACGCCGTCATGGCCCGTGAGAGCGGGCACCAGGCTCACGCGATCGACTTCCAGGCAGGTCCCGAGTCGCTGTAACCACCGCCTGACTGTCGCAGCACGATCGGTGCCCCCCCCCACCCCTCCCAACATGGTCACGCTCGCCGACAGCTCGGACACCAGGATCTCGAAATCGAGGCCCCGTTGCAGCACGCGCTCGGCCTTACGCTGGCGGCGCCGCTCGAGGATCAACCCGACGATCAAGAGAGCCTGCGCGGCGACCACGGTGCCTTCGAGGAGGTTGGGACGAGCGCCGACGGCCTGGGTCAACCCGGTGAACACACGCCACCCTTCGCTGCTGGAGACGGGGACTGCCTCAGGGCTGGGTCCCGCCGGTCCGAGGAGCAGCAATACCACCGTGCGTACCAACCAATGCGTCAGTGGCATAGGTCGTGGGCGGATTCTACGGACATCCGCGTGCTTAGTGAGATGCACCTCGTTTCCCTTTAGGTCAATAAGGAATTTCCCGAAGAACCCGTCACAATCGTATGACGTTTGGGGCGGTGTTGTTTTGAAACTCTTTCGACCAGCGATGCTCTTTTGTTCGGCTTCTCCAATGCTTTCGCGGTTGGCCAAAGGTCTAATAGCTGCCCCCCCCCGGCGCGCTGATGATACGCCAATCAAATCCTCGAGGGGATTGTATGCGGATGAAATCTGGTGGTTTGCGTTTCTGCGTCGGCGCTCTCTTCGTTGCTCTGTGGGCGGGTTGCTACCCAGGCGAAATCGACTCAGCCTCGCAAACCGACGTCGTGCTCACCTTCCACAAGAAAGACGCTGATTTCAAGGTCAACAACACGCTCTCACTGCCCGATTCGATCGTGGACATCGGCGTCGCCGCGGGCGGGAGCAGCTCGTTCGATCACCAGTACGACGCGCAGATCCTCGCCAAAGTCCAGCAGGAATTCCAGGCGATGGGTTACACATTTGTAAATCCGGCCACGACAAAGCCGGACGCCGTCGTCATGGTCGCCGGTATCACCGTTGACAACTACCAGGCGTGGACCGGTTACCCCTGGTGGGGCTACTGGGGCTGGTGGGGCTACTGGGGCTATTGGGGTTACAACTCCTCAAACACAGTCGGGTCGCAGTGGTACTACCCCTGGAGTCCCGTTGTCGTCACGAGCTACAAGTCGGGCACGCTCTTCATCAACCTGGTGGATCCCGACCTCACTCCGCCGCAGGCGGGGCAAGCCGTGTCGATCTGGGGTGCGGCGCTCAACGGGATGCTGGAAGGGACAAACACGGAGATTCTGCAGCGCATCAACAACAACATCACCCAGGCGTTCACCCAGTCCCCTTATCTCTCGACGCAGTGAGGACTGCCATGCGTATTCGCATTTCGATCGCAGCACTTGCACTGCTCCTGCTCCCCGGGGTCGTGGTCGCGCAGGGTCGGAGCAAATGGTTCGGGCTGACGTGGAGCATGGCGAGCCCCACACAGAACAGCAAAGACTTCGTGAGCGACTATAGTTTCCGGGGACTGGGTCTCGAGTGGCGGCAGCTCCGGGGCACGACCTCGTTCGGGCTCGCCCTCGGCTGGAATGCCATGAATGAGGAATCGTTCCGCACCTCGAGTGCGGATCAAGCCGACCTGACCGGGTTCCAATTCCGCTACATCAACGCGTATTCGATTCTGTTGTCGGGGCACAAGTATCTCGGCGCGGCCGGCGGCCCGCGCCCCTTCATCGGCGTGAAAACGGGCACTTACTACATCGATCGCCGGACGGACGTGGGTCTGTGGCGGATTTCAGATAACAGCTGGCATTTCGGGGTCGCGCCCGAGCTCGGCTTCACCGTGCCGATGGCCGGCAACCTCGAGTACGAATCGTTCTACACGACCGTTCGCTACAACTACGCGCTCGCGGCGGGGGATGTACCCTACCAGAGCTGGCTCTCGGTCGACATCGGCTTCGCAGTTCGCAAGTAAACGCACGACGCTGCGTGGCGGCGCTCTCTAGCGAATCTCGGGGAGCGCCGCTATCACCTTCAGCTCCATCACCCGATTCAAAAACCCATCCAGCTGGAAGAAGTGCGCCACGGTCTTGGCCGGGAGCTTCTTGGCGAATTTCTTGAACGTGCTCTTGTTCAGCTTGACCCGCTGCTCGTCGATGTCGAACGCGCGCTGCATCAGCTCGCGCGCCGTGGCGTCGCTCAGGCTGTCATACGCCGCGACATAGTCCTTGATGAGCTGCACGCGCTGATCCCACAGTTTCGCCGTTTCCGCCTCGTACTCCCGGTACATGGGCCAGAAGACCTGAGCCTGCGAATCGGGCAGCGCGAGCGCGCGGCCGATGAGCTCGGCCTTGTTCGCGCGCACGTCGGAGCGCAGCAGCGCGATCGCGGTGGCCACCGAGGTGTCCTGTGCCGGCGCCTGCAAGGCGGCGACGAGGAGAAGGCTGAGCAGCATGGGGAGCTCCTTGCGTAGGACTCAAAACGCTTCGGTGAAGTTGAAGTAGACGCCGCTGGAGTTGCGCCCAAACCCGACATCGACGCGGACGTTCGAGCGCGGCTGCAGCTCGAACCGATAGCCGACGCCGGCGTTGGGGATGATGCCGTGCAGGTTTTGGATGTCCGCGCCCAATGCACCGCCACCCAGCCAGGTCACGAATCCGTGGCGCGAGAGCTTGCCGTTGCTGCGCATGAACATTTGCCGGTACTCCGCGAGCGCGATGAGCGTCGTACGATCCCGAAACCGGCCTTCGAGGTACCCGCGCAGGTCGTAGCCCGTACCCACGAGCGACAGCTCGGGCCACGGCACGTCATGTGCGGCGATGCGCGATTTGACCTGCCAGGCGAGGGTGCGGCCGCCGCGCCCGAGCGTCAGGTATTGGCGATAGTCGAGCAGATAGGTCTGATAGACATTGTCCCCGCCCATGAACCCGCCGAACGACATTGCCGTCAGTGCCGCATAGACGCCCGTCCAAGCGTTGGCGGCGACATCTCGGCTGTCGTACTGCAGCACGCCGCCAATGCCGTTGTTCCGGTTGTTCGGTCCGTGAACCAAATAGGCCGGATCGGCCGCCATGGTCGGGTTCACCTCGGTCGCGATCGTATGATTCCATTCCACCGCGCCGCCGATCAGAAAATGCTTCGCCACCCCCCAGACGACTGTCGGGGCGAACTTGAACCATTCCCGGTGGTATTTCGTGGTCGAATCGCCGCTCGAAGGCTGGAGCCCGGCATCGAAGCCCACTCCCCAGTAATTGTCGCGCATGTCCTTGTACGAGAGGGCGGCATTGATGCGCAGCTTGTCTTCCTTCCAGAACGACGACAGCGACACGCTCAGGTTGACCGCGCCGGTCGTCGAGAGCGACACCGTCGACGACAAGGTCGAGCGTTGCACGCGGAACGGGTTGAGCCCGGTTTTCCAGGACATCAGGGCGCCGCCGGCCACGAGAAACTGCATTTCCGGGTTGTAGGCGGGGGCGAGCAGCGGCGTGAAGCGAAAGCGCCCGCTATCGGGCGGTGAGACGGTGGGCGGACCGCTGTCCGCCCGGAATACCGGTTCCTGCGCAACGCTGGTCAAGGCAACCAGCGGAAGTAAAAGGCACAACACGCGAAGAGTGTCGCGGCGCGCCGCGAATCAGACTATCGCACCTAAGGGTAACGACCCGCATCAACCCGACGCCCACACGTCGTGGCTGCTGCCGTTGCGCCGCAATACAAGATGAAACGTGGCGCCGCGGTCGGCATTGTTGACCGCCCACAGCCGGCCACCGTGCGCCGAAACGATCGTGCGGCAAATTGATAGACCGAGACCCAGGCCGTGGCGCTTGGACGTGAAGAACGGCTCGAACACCTGCTCTTCTTTCCCCTCCGGAATGCCGACGCCCTGGTCGGCGACGGAGATCCGCACCGCGCCGAGCGTGCCGCTCGTGACGATGGAGACGCTGCGCGCTTCGCGCGGTTGCTCGGCCATCGCATCGCACGCGTTGAAGAGCAGGTTCATCAGCACCTGCTGCACCTGGATGCGGTCGGCGGCGACGCGCGGCAGCGCCGGCGCGAGCGCGGTATGGACGAGCACCTCACGCCGGATCAGCTCGCTGTGGAGCAGCGCGACGACCTCGCGCACGACCTCGTTGACGTCGAGTGGTTGGAGCTGCAGCTCGCCGCGCTTGAGCAGGGCTTGCATCCGGCGGATCACCTCGCCCGCGCGCCGGTCATCGGCCACGATGTCCTCGAGAATGCTGCGTACCTCGGGGGAGTCGGGTGGCTTACGCGCCATGAGCCGCTGGGCGGCGCGGGCATTCGCCATGATCGCCGCGAGCGGCTGGTTCAGCTCGTGCGCGAAGGCGGCGGACAGCTCGCCCAGCAACGCCACACGGCTGAGGTGCGCAAGCTCGGTGCGCTGCGTCTGCAGCTCCAGCTCCGCGCGGCGCCGTTCGGTGATATCGCGAATGACGACGAGCACGCACGGCTCATCCATCATGACCACCGATTGCGCCGTCACGACGGCCCGGAACACCGCGCCGCGGCGGCTGCGCAGCAACACCTCCATCTCCTGGAGTTGCTCATCGGATGCCAGTCTCGCCTTGAACCGGCTGGCTTCGACGTGATGCAGAAACAGGTGCAGATCCTCCGCCGACCGGCCAATCGCCTCCGTCCTGGTATGCCCAAACATTTTCTCCCACTGTACGTTCACGTCCACGATCCGGCCGTCGCTGCGGTGGACGATCACCAGCGCGTCCGGGCTCGACCGGAACGCGACGGCAAACCGCTCCTCGGAACGCCGCAGCGCCTGCTCGCCATGGCGTCGCTCGGCCATGGCCGCGCCGATCGTCAATAACGGAATGGACGTCACGATCAGGAAGAGCTGCACCGACAGCGCGTTGGCGTGCGCGGACGTGGCGTCGAACGGCCGGTGCCCGTGAATCGCGGCCCACACCGCGAAGAGCGCCATGATCAGGACGCCGGCACTGGCGCCGCCCGGGCCGAAGCGCACCGCTGCCCAGAGCAGGAAGGGCAGTGGCGCGTAGAGCAGCGCCACCGACGCGCTCTGCGCCGGGATCGTGCCCGTGAAGATCACGATGCAGACCCCCAGCAGGCCCAGACTCAGGAGCACGGCTTCCACGGACCGCCGCAGCGGAATCTCGCGGATTCGGTTGAGACGAGCCGTCGCGGTGTGCACGATCACGGGCACGAGCGCGATGGTCGCCAAGGCATTCGACAGGAACCGGGTTCGCCAGACCTCCCAGTAGCCCGCAGAGCCGAAGTGGTTCCACACGACGAAGGCCGCGTCGAGAAACGACGACAGGAACGGACCGAGCACGACGCCGCCCAGGACGAACAGGACGACCCGCCGGAATGTGTCCAGCCGCGGCTGGCGCTCGAACAGACGCATCGCGCCCGCGCCGATCAGCGCCTCGGCGCTGTTGCTGATGTACCAGGACAGGACCATCGTGACCGGAATGCCCCCCGACAGCTCACCCGCGAGGTGCGCGGGCAACGCCGCGAGGAGCATGATCCACCACGCGCGCGTCGGCGTGAGCAGGAGGGCAGCGAGCAGGATTGCGTTGGGAGGCCACAGCGTCGAAACCGGTTGGGTCGTCATCGTGAGGGCAAGACCGATGCGTACGCCGATGTAGTAGGCGACGGCCACAACGGCCATCGCCTGCAGCGTGCGCCCACGGGACCATCCGGGCACGGCGAAGACGGACAACATCAGGCGG
>Ga0075433_10004355_pt1 | contig 11003 bp, 16 predicted proteins | sample RhiMethybrSRZTD2_FD_75299 | JGI IMG/M metagenome (GOLD analysis project Ga0075433, IMG submission 75299) | Populus rhizosphere microbial communities from Tennessee, USA - Rhizosphere MetaG P. TD hybrid SRZTD2 | ecosystem: Host-associated > Plants > Roots > Rhizosphere > Soil | place: USA... | reverse complement strand
GCAATGTGAATGGCGGTACTCTTCCCTGCCCCGTTTGGGCCTAGAAAGCCGAAGATTTCCCCCGCTTCAACCCGCAGGCTGAATCCGTCCAGGGCACGAAAAGCCCGGCGGCTCGCGAGCCTGCGGTACTCCTTCGTAATGCCATCAAATTCAAGAACAGCGGGCATTCCGGCTATTGTAGCTGGACCGAAGAGACATGCCAGCGGGAAGACACTCTTGTTTTTGGACGCGACTACGACCGAAAGTCCGGCGCGTCTTGTCGGCGCACACTATGGGGCCTGCAATTCCGAGTGGAGTTGGAGAAACCTAAGCACGTTGGCGCGTGAGAACACACCCTCCAGGTGCCCATCTGAAATTACCGGTAGCTGATTAATGTCCTCACGCGTCATCATTTCCAAAGCTTCAAGAGCTGGCGTATCCGGCGAAACCGCGCGAATGTCCCCAAACGGGCGCATTACGCTTTGCAAGGATGTGCGGGACCAGTCTTCGCGCCTGACTCTCTTCACATCGGCGGGGGTCACCAACCCAGCTACCCGATTGTTCTGCAGCACGACAAAGCACCGACGCCCGGTGCGCAGCAGATGCTCCTCCACAAATTCCTGCAGACTGATATCGCCTTCGACCGTAGCGCAATTGCGCTCCATCAGATCCGATACACGTCGGTTCCGGAGTTCAGTCGTCAATTCGACTTGAATCTGGCTGCTGCGAGCTGCATCCAGCAGGAACCAGCCGATAAATGCATACCACAATCCGCCAAAGCTTGCGCCCAGGAAAAAGCGATACAAGCCAAGTAGGATGAAGAGTATCGCCACTGCCTCTCCCACCCGAGAAGCCACCTTCGTTGACCGGGACTGGTTACCAGTGATCCACCAAATCACCGCTCGAAGGACGCGTCCTCCATCAAGCGGGTACCCGGGAATCATGTTGAAGCCGGCAAGCGCAAGGTTGATATATCCAAGCCACAAGAGCACCGCGGGAACCGGAGCAGTCGGTTCACCTCCAGGTTGCCACCCGGCCAAGCGAGCGAGGCCCAGAAAAAGAAAGCCGATTACGACGCTGGTGAGCGGCCCAGCCACCGCAATCCAGAATTCTGAACGTGCGTCCCGGGCCTCAGACTCGATTTGAGAGACGCCGCCGAGCGCGAACAACGTGATCGCACGAACCCGCAATCCTTTCGCCTTTGCAATCACGGAATGCGCCAGCTCATGTAGCAGCAGAGCGGCGAAGAACAGCAGCGCCGTGAGCACGGCGGCGGACCAAACGACAATCTTGTCCCAGTCTGGCGTGACCTCGTGAAAGTGTCCGACCAGCGAGAAAGTGATCAGGACGGCAATGATGAACCAGCTGAAGTGCAGGCCGATCTCAATGCCAGCAATTCGGCCAAGTCGGATCTGGGATCGTAGCGGCATGCCGCCCTATCGATACGGCCTACTCCATTTGATGGTGGCGAGTGCCAATGGGTGTTCTACCGTAAATACCCTATCACGCCGGGTCCTCTGACGATTCGTGCAGCCACCGACGAACGAGGCGGTTGTAAGCCCTGGTTGAAAAGATTTTGAGCTGCGTGGACGGATTCGCAGGCTCGGCAATGCGTTGAGCCTTATCGCTCAATGAGGAACTGCCGGCTGCTCTTTTAAGACAATCAAGAACTGACGAAGTTCCCGCCGTTGGCGATCGAGCGACGCGGCCTCTGCCATCTCGATCTGCTGGTACAGTTGAAATTCGTGCTGAGCCTTGGATTGCTCGCCAACCCTCTTGTAGGCCTGAGCTAATCGATAATGAGCTTCCCCGAGATTCGTATTGGCCTCAATCGCGCGCTGATAAGCGCCAATCGCCGGCTCGGTGCTGCCGCGTTCGGAATACAGGATCCCAAGTTGCAGGTGGGCTTCAGCAAGCTGGTGATCAATGGCCAGGGCTTTTTGAAGTACTGCCTCAATCCGATCAAAATCTGCGGAATTCTTTGAGGTCCCCCTGCCACGCTTCCAAAGAGCGACGGCATAATAATAGTGAGCAAGTGCATTGCCGGGCTGAACTTGAGCAAATTGCGCAAGCTTTTGCTCGATACAGGGCAGCGGTCCGGTCGCGGCCTTTTGCATTTTCCCGAGGAAAAGATAGGGAGCAGGATCCGCTGGATTGCGATCGGCAGCATCGCAGAGTCGGCGGGCCCCCTCGTCGTAAGAACCTGCGGCATACAGAGCCGCACCAAGACCGGCCAGCATTCTCGCTGAATCGGGATGGGCGGTTGCCCCTTTGGAAAAAACTTCTACCGCGGGTTGGACACCCTTGTGGAGGAGCAGTTCCGTTCCCCACGCAAAATAATTCTCCTCGCTCGGGCCCAGCCTGACGGCGCATTCATACTCGCGCACCGCTCCGAGCGGGTCATTCAGTTTCTCATCGAGGTCGCCCAGCAGGCGATGCAGCTCTGCCTTGTCATCCAGGCGAAGTAATTGTTGTGCTTGCTCTCGCGCTCGTGGGAAATCACCGCTGGCCTTGTAAGCCAACGCCAGATCATACGCATTGTCGTGATCACCAGGATTCAACCGGTAAGCAGCCTCAAGCAGTGGGATCGCTTCCTGATATCTTTCAAAGTGAAGATAGAACTCTCCGAGGTGTCGATTCGCATCGAAGCTAGCCGGCGTCTGCGTAACCGCGATGCGCAGCCTGCTTTCAGAATCGTCCTGTGCCGAGTTCTTCGACTTCGGCTGTCCCTCCGACTTGTTCGCTTGCAGTGCGCGAGTGTCCCTGGCAAGTGCTTCACTGGTTCGCAAGCTGGTGTCAGAGCCGTGCCCCCCGGAGCCGCTCCAGTCCGTAATTCCAGCAATCGTAAAGCTCGGCTTTTCATCGAATTCCAGAACTCCCGATGCAGGAGGCGTGCTTGAAGAACCGGGCTGAACCGCTCCACGGCTTTCCAGCACAAGATGGAGATGTTTCTGTTCTCCTGCTGATAACACTAGCGAGCCCGCGACTGCGGCGCGAAATCCTGCCCTTTCCACTCTTACGGCATAAGCGCCAGCAGGAAGAGCCGAAAAGACAAAATCCCCCTCCGTATTCGTCTTCAGTTCAGTAGGCCCTTGGCCCTTACACTCAAGAGTCACAGACGCGCCATCGATGGGCGCGCCCGCTGAATCGCGAACCGTTCCGGCAATCGTGATTGTTCCTTGCTCGGCGGACGTGCTCTGGGGGAAGACCAGTGGCCCGGGGATTCCCATCAGCACCGCAATCAATAGGGTGCAGGGCAGGAACCGGCTGATGACTACGTCAGGTAAGGGCTTTAACATCGTCGCGTGGAACGTGCCCGGAACCGGCCGTCCGATTTCAGAGATTCTAACGCCCGCCAGACTTGTCTCGCAACGACGCAGACTTGCCTTTCAGCGTCACCATTAATTATTGCCTCACATCTTGCACTTTCAGCAGGACAGACTGTGCTGGTGCAACTACGGCAGCATCTCCTTTAGACAAATCAGCCGTGATCTCATCTCGGCTCGCCAGTATCTCCTGTAGAGTCTTCCTCAGCCTCTCGTTCTGAGTCGTGCTGGACACCTGTTGAGACTGATCGAAAAATTGCTTCGCGTGCTCTGCAGCGATGCCATAGTTCTTCTGGGTCGCAGCCAGATACATGAGCGCAGCGTCATCACGAAGCCGCGAGAGTTGCTCGCCATCGTGGCAGGACTGCAACTGTCGCCCCGAAGCAGCCATTTGCTCCTCTAAGCGGCGCGCTTTCATATAAGGTGGCAGCAACCCTGCCAGATAGGCAGCTAAAAGCAGGATAAGCGACAGAACCAGTCTCTTCCTTATCATGAACATCTCCTTCTTTCTGCAATAGTTGAGATCGCCCGATCGGCTCCGCAGCACGCAACCGAAGCCTATCCTAAACGGACATTTTCTTTACAAACAAATGACATTTGCCTGACAGCCATTCCTTGGCGCCCTGCTAGCGTTTTCTAGCGGAAAATATTATGAAACTAATTTCGATGCTCTGCCTGATGGCGCTGTGCTTTGGGTGCGGCTATGGCTCGCCTAAGCCTGCCACACCACAACCTGGAGTTGTTCCCGCCATTACTGAACTTTCACCCGACAACGCGACTGCAGGCGGCGCGGGTTTCACCCTGACAGTTAATGGGAGCAGCTTTGCAAGCCACGCAGTCATCAATTGGAATGGCACGGCTCAAACCACCATGTTCGTGACCGGGAACCAGCTTACCGCTGCGATCCCTGCCTCCGCTATCGCTACTGCCGGCACGATACCGGTTTCCGTAACCAATCCGGGTACGCCCGCAACGGGTGGTCCGTATGGCAGCGGCGGGACGATGAGCGAGACCTCCAATGTCATGAACTTCACCGTCAGCAACTAGATACCGCGCCCGGAAATACGAGTTCGTCTGCTTTGTTCGAAATGTGCTAGCATGGGGCCTCACTGGACTGGCTTTCTGACTAGCCATTTAGTTTAGGAGGAAGCTTATGAAGCTCAGATTTGTGGTGCTCCTGTTGGTGCTCCTGTCCTCAACGCTGTGTTCTGTAAGTTCGGCGGGTCCGATTGCACACTATTGCAAGCTGCATCCGACAGCCCCGCTGTGTAACTGAGATAGTAAGCAACCCACACGTTTACCTCGCCTAAGCACCTGCGTGATGAACAATCGCGCTCTGTCGACAGCGGAGTTCCTGTCCCGACTAGGTTCTGCCTATTGTGTTAGATTGAAACAGAGTGGGCGCATCGCTCAGTTGGTAGAGCAATGCCCATTTATCCGTTTTGACGGGATTGCACGCAACCCGCACCGAAACGCACCCCGACGTAATCCTCTTTGTTTATCGCCTCCATTCAGCACCTTCGCACCGTCTATTGTCCAAGTACCACTTAGCGGCTGGCGATCTACCGGTATTTCCTTCTTGGCATAGTGTACTAGTTGTATAGTACAATATTGCTTGTGAACTCGCGACGGCCTCCATTCCGTTTCCGGCTTGACCTTCACAGTGGTGTTCCCGTGTATCGCCAGATTATTGATCAAGTGCGCGGCGGTATCGCTTCTGGATCGCTCGGCCTCGGCGATCAACTACCCACAGTTCGCCAACTTGCTGTCGATCTGTCAATTAACCCCAACACTGTCGCTCGGGCATACCGCGAACTTGAACTTGGTGACGTTTTGGAGACGCACCAAGGAACGGGTACCTTCATCAGCGCCCAAAAAATACGAGGTGGGAACGAGGAGCGTTCGCGGCAATTGGCGCAGATCGTCGCGGATTCCGTGGCTCGTGCGGGCGCAATTGGTTTTAGAGTTGAGGATTTGGTTGAGCAGTTGCGCGAGTTGGTTGTAGAGCCAAGTCGCAGGAGATGAACGTCATGACAAAAATTGGTTTGTCCCAGATCAACGGCGTTGCAGTCCCAGCATGTGCTCTCTGTCTAGCCCTGGGGGCGTTGCTCACCGTAACAATGCATCAATCTGCCCCGATAATCATCGGCGCGTTATTGGGTGTGTATTTGCTGTTCGCGATCAAAGTAGTCCGTCAATGGGAAAAGGTTGCCCTCCTGCGTTTGGGAAGATATGTGGGACTACGTGGACCGGGATTGTTCCACATCGTGCCTGTTATTGAGACCCTGAGCCCGTTCGTCGACCAACGCGTGCGCGAAGCGTGACCGCTGAGTCGACACTGACTCGCGATACGGTCCCAGTTAACGTCGATGCCATTGTGTTCTGGCTGGTGTGGAATGCGGAGAAGGCCATCCTCGAAGTGGAGAATTTCCTTGAGGCAATCAACATGAGTGCGCAAACGGCGTTACGGGAATCGATTGGCCGTCACGAACTGGCGCAAATGATCACCGAGCGCGAAACCCTGGGACGCGAACTGCAACGCATTCTCGATGAGAAGACAAATCCGTGGGGGATAACTGTCCAATCCGTCGAAGTTCGAGATGTCAGAATCCCGCAGGGTCTCGAGGATGCCATGTCTCGGCAAGCACAGGCCGAACGGGAACGGCAAGCGCGAATCATTCTCGGACAAGCGGAGACGGAAATTTCCGATAAGTTTGTGCAGGCGGCGGCCGCCTACACCGAAAATCCAACAGCCCTGCATCTTCGTGCCATGAACATGCTGTACGAAGCCATCAAGGAACGGGGTTCGATGGTGATCGTGCCATCGTCTGCGGTCGAAACGATGGGGCTCGGCGGAAGCCTTGCAACCGCGTCACTCGGCGGAGCAAAACCTTAACAATTCCACCTGAATAGGTCGAAAGGAGCAACATGTATGAAGCACTTATTCGAAGTGTGCCTTGTCGCGCTCAGCGTAACCGGAGGGATCACTCCGTCCGCGCAATCGCAGGCAGCAGCTTCCGACAACGCGTCCTTTGCCGGAACCTGGGGGGAAACAATGAACAACCTTCCGGAAATTAATCTGAAGATTCAAGAGACTGCGAGAAAGATCAGCGGCGACATCGTCTGCTATTTCCAACGGCGCGATGCCCCCTACGGTCGGTGGCATGTAGCAGGCGAAACCACTGCACCTTTGCTGGCGCCTCATGTGGAAGGCAAGACGCTTACATTCGAGGTGCAGCACCACCGGTGCCACGGGTGTTCCGAACTTGGTCCTAACCTCAGATTTCGGATGGCGCTAATCGGCACCAACGAGGCTCGGCTCTGGAATCTCAATGAAGGGACAGATTCGAGTCACGGACTGCCGCTGGTCCGCCAAACTGAGGCTAGGGGCGGCTCGGTTCCGACACTGCAAAAAGGTATCCGCGTTGAGTTGCCCGTGACTAGTAATGCGGTACCGGTTCCCAAAGCGGATAATGCAGATTCGATAATCGTGACTGTTACCTACGACGGCAGCGTCTACTTCGGAGTGAGCCCGATCAGATCTGCTGAATTGTCGGAGAAGCTCAAGGCCGCTTTCTCCAACCGGACCGAGAAGACGCTCTACATCAAGGCCGACGCGCGCACTCCCTTCGCCAGCTTGGTCAAGGTTGTGGACTCGGTGCGTATAGCGGGCGTCGAAGGACTCACGCTCTTAACAGCCCAGCGAGACGGAGAGCGGCCAGGAATCTTGGTACTGCCGAAAGGCTTGGAAATGTTCGTTGTTTCGCCTCGCTCTATGGCTCGGAGCTTTTCAGGATCGAGATAGCAGAGCTGCCCGAATGCGAGCGCGGTTTCTCCTGCCCGCGCTCGCACTGTTTCACCGAGCACTCGAACTACGATTGTAACGGAAGCCAGATTCACTTATTGCGCAAGCAGCTGTGCAACGTCAACTCTATGGGTCCAACGACCGGCGCAACCGCCGCTTTTGAAGCCGCATTGGTTGGAATTGGACCATGGATCGTACATCATGTTCTTCGTGAGGCGTCCGTAAAATTTGCCTTCTTGATCCACGATCACTGGCGGGTCGTTTGCGTAAGGGTTGCATGCGCTATACGCCTTGCACCTGCATCCGGTGCGAATTCACTTCGCCTTAGAAAAGTCTTCGACGGCGAACAGCTGGCCCTCCCCTCGCGCCACCCCCACTCCGAGCGTATCCATATCACCGTCCAAAATGTTCGACCGATGCAGAGTTGATTTCATCAGTCGGTCATGAATGATTTCTGCTCCCCTACCTTGATCGACGTTTTCTGAAATCCAGGTAAATCGCACTCCAGCTTGGTGGGCTCGGGTGGGAAGGCTCGGCTCGCCGGGAAACTGATGCGAGACAGAATTGTGCTTGAGCATTTCAGCCGCATGCTTTCTCGCAGCAGCCGCTAGAGACTCGTCCCACTTCAACGTACTCAGACCGTGGCGATGGCGTTCGCGATTGGCCGCTTCGAACAATTCACGTTCCGAGCCGGACGGCTTGCTGAACGCCCAGAGTGCAATGGAAAGCGAACTGAATACGATTAAGGCTACGGTTCGCAGTCGGAATGCGCGAGACATCGAATTCTCCTGAGTGGAGTAACAGTAGCAAACTCAAGGGCTGTTCTTCGTATTCTCCAGCCCACGGGAAGACACACGCAAAGCGAAAACGAAACGAGACATGACTGGAGTCACGTCTGACGACACAGTTACTACACGAGTGCTACGATCAAGCCGAGCGCTGGTTCAGCGAAACAGGCTAGCAGCTTGAATTTTAAGGTCGTAATTCGAGTTCTGCTTGACAAAGGTTCCTCGAAGCCGCCTGAGCCCGAACCTTCCTCCTGGACAGATACCTCGCGCAACAAAAGTGAGAGCACCTGTTGCATGATCGTAGGGCCATCAAATTACCGCGCAGAAACGTTGCCAAAAACCGCTGCCGTCATCGAAAAGATGTACATTGTCATTTATAACTTGGCCTGATTCCTGGAATTTTGCCTCCCAAGGTGTTTTCCCCGTGCCTCCCACATGGCAGGAATTGTTCATGGAACTGCTGCTCGATCCTGACCGTTCTCGGATCGGTGAACGAGTTCAAGCTGTCATTCACGCAATCGTCCGTCGCTATCGAGAACCCGAGCCTCTCACCGCGCAAGAACGCTCCGCGATTGATCTCGCCTTGGAGACGATGGCGAGGTGGACGCTGTAAAAAGTAAGTTTAGCCACCCCGAATCCGAACGCCCCGCAACCTTTCATCTGCCGACGTGTTCCTAAAAACCGGGGGTCATTCGGATGAGTAATCAGAAAAGGGTCGCTTCCGTGGTTATCTTTCTCACGCTACTCTTGGCTGCGCCTGGGTCGGCCCAGACAAGGATCATCCCTCCGCACGGCAGAATTGGCACAACAGCGCCAAATGGACACATCGCAGCTGCACGCCCGGAGCCATGCTGGCAGGAAGCTGGGATTTCAAAATCGGCCATCGAACAGCGCCGTCAGATCGAGCGAAACATGCAGGCGGAAATACAGTCCGTGTGCAACGATTCCTCACTCCCACCCGAGCAGAAGCGCGAGAAGATTCGTCAGCTTCATCGACAGGCTCACCAGCGGATGGAGGGACTGATCAGTCCTCAGCAAAGGGAAGCGCTAAAAGCCTGCCAGCAGCAACGAGCAGCAGCCCACCCGCCACACCCTGGTTTGGGCACGCATCCAGGAGTAAGCCGGGGGCCGTGTGGGGAAATAGCCTCGAACCACGATCCGGCTCATGCTGTGCCATAGCAGCTCAAAAAGAGGACGGCATCCGCAAGGGGATCAGGCAGAGCAACTATCACAGACACGACCGCTAGCACCGCCCGGGACCAGCAAAATCGATGGCTGAATAGCCGCTTTTTCCCAGCAAAATGGCCCTGCATCCTGTGGAGCTGAACGGGGGCCTTAGTCTTTGGGATTCACCCAATGCGTCAAGAGAAACAACTACGGAATTCTAGCCCCTTAACTAATCTGGCTGTGCAAAACTCTTGCGTTCTCTCGCTTTACAAACCCGAATTGCAGCGCGAGAATTTCTCTCAGGCGTGGGAGGTTGCCATGCTCGAACCCACCTGGCAAGAGTTGTACAAAGCCGCCCTCCTAGAACTAGACCCCCCAGAAGGTGAATGAGCGCGCTGAAGCTGCGCGGCGGGCTGTCCGTCAGAGATTAACCGCAGAGGATGAGCCTATTACATTAAGGGAGCATGAGAAACTTGATGACGCTCTCCGCTTTTTGTATCTGCTAACAAGGGAAGGTCATAGCGACCAGCATGACGCTAACAAACTGGGTTGAGATTGCGGTAGTGGTCGTAGTCATCATTGTGCCAGCCCGTTTTTTTTGCCGGCGGAGCTGATAATGGAATACGAGTACCTCTCCGACCGAGTGAAAGCCTCCGGCGGGAGCTTGCAGAGATTGCAGAGCACAATCGTCATTATTTCACCAAGGATAATCACTCTCCCAATGAACGAGCGCAGCACAAGGTTTGGGTGGAGCGAATCTACGAGATTCGTGATGAGCTGTACACCTTAATGGAACGAACGGTTGCTTAAACGCCACACGCCAAGATGCCCCGTATCCTGGGTCGGGACGCGGGGTGTGGCTCCGGCAGCCAACCGTCCACGCGAAGACGCTCATCAGAAATGTCTCTTGTTCGCTAGGAAGGGCGGCATTGATTGGCTGTTGGTCGGGCCTGTACTGCTGCTCGCCATCTCCCTGAGTGGAATGGTGTCCATGCTGCTCTCGCGCTAGCGGAGGCCAAATCTGCACGCAACTGTGTCGGGCGTATCGAACACAGTGGCGAATCGCTGTCAAAGTCTTCTCACTCCGTCGGTGCAGCCTCATGGTAGCCGAGCGAAGATTAGGAATCTGATGTCTGCTCTGTTCAACCATGCCATGCGGTATGAATGGGCAGAGAGGAATCCGATTCGCTTGGTACGTCAGTCAGCTAAACGTGAGCGGACTCCTGACGTTCTGAGCAGATGAAATCAGGGCATTACTCTCGGAGTTAGATGGCCCGTATTACGTCATGACGTTTCTGGCGGCGGCTACTGGACTGCGCGTTTCAGAGCTGTTGGCGCTCAAGTGGGCAGATGTGGATTTCGCGGCGGGGGAAATTCGTCTCACGCGGGCGATCGTCTGTCAGCACGTCGGCCCATTGAAAAACAGAAGCATCGCAGAAACCAATTCCGATGGGGCATTAGTTGCGCTGTTGCTGGACTGGCGCAAACGGTGCCCTTACAATCAAGACATGGATTACGTGTTCGCGTCGCTTGACAAAAAAGGGACTCAACCGTTGTGGCCTTCAAGCGCGATGTCGAAACACATCCGGCCCGCCCTGCAAAGCGAGCGGGAATCCAGAAGCACGTTCGTTGGCACGTATTCAGACACTCATTCACAACCCTTCTGAAAGGGAAAGGGTGAGGATGTGAAGACAGTACAGGAGTCATTCAGGCACGCGGACAGCAAAATCACGCTGCCACGTACACTCAGGGACTCATGCCAATGAAACGGGCAGCACAGCGGAAGGTTATCGAGATGATTGTTCCCATTCGTTCCCACGCATCTGGGATGACCGCTGCAAGTGCTTGATTGCAAAGGACGGGCGCGTAGCTCAGCTGGTAGAGCAATGCCCTTTTAAGGCATGGGTCGCAGGTTCGAATCCTGCCGCGCTCACCATT
>Ga0075433_10004354_pt1 | contig 11004 bp, 8 predicted proteins | sample RhiMethybrSRZTD2_FD_75299 | JGI IMG/M metagenome (GOLD analysis project Ga0075433, IMG submission 75299) | Populus rhizosphere microbial communities from Tennessee, USA - Rhizosphere MetaG P. TD hybrid SRZTD2 | ecosystem: Host-associated > Plants > Roots > Rhizosphere > Soil | place: USA... | reverse complement strand
AATACAGGGGTTATGGCTTCGGCCACTTCGGGCTTGGCGCCGAGCGCCCGCAGGCCTGCCGCTAGCTTCTGGCGGGCGGCCGCGAGCGAGTCGTCGGCTTCGACGCCATAGCCCTCTCGGAAGATACTGCCGAAAATCCCGTACGTCGGCTGGCCAAGGGAGGCGCAGGCGGCACGGCGCAGGGCAACGCGCTCGAGGTCACCGCTCGCCTCCAGTCGGGCCATGAATTCGGCAATCAATCGGGACTTGCCAGTGCCCGCCTCGCCAACCACGCTCACAACCTGCGCCCGGCCGCGCTGGGCGCGCTCGAAGGCGGCAAGCAACTGATTGAGCTCGTCGCCGCGTCCCACCATTGCGGTCATCAGCCCGTGTGCGGCAAGCCCGCGTGCCGTGCGCGGCTCGTCCAGCTTCCCCACCAGCCGATGCACGATCACCGGTTCCGCCTTGCCCCGCAGCCTCAATTCGCGGGACTCCTCGAAGGCGAAGCGGTGCTTGGTCAGGGCATAGGTGGCCTGCGACACCAACATGTTGCCTGAGGCCGCGGCCAGCAATCGGGCCGTGGTGTTCACCGTATCGCCGGTAACAGCATAGGCAGTGGCATTGGCCTCACCGAGATTGCCCGCCACGACAGGACCCGTGTGGATGCCAATATGGAGCTTGACGGCCTGCCCCAGCCTGCCCGCCCAATCTCTATTGAGATCGCTCGCGCCGGCCTGCAAGTCGAGGGCGGCACAAAGGGCGCGCTCGGGGTCATCCTCGTGCGCCACGGGCGCCCCGAACACGGCCAGGACGGCATCCCCCACGAACTTTTCCACAAACCCGTCGTAGGGAGTGATCGCCTTGCTGAAGCTCGCAAACAGAGCATTTTGGAAGGCGCGCACATCCTCCGGATCGAGGCGCTCGGAAAGGGTGGTGAAACCCGACACGTCGGCGAACAAGACCGTGACTTGCCGGCGGTCCGCCTCCCGTCCTGGGTCGGGGACCACCTGAGGCAGGCGCGCCGTGCCGTCGGCAGCGCTCGCCGCGGCTGCGGGCCGTTGCCCTGAACCCTCCGATGGCGCAGGCTGGCCGGTGGCGGCCCGCGCCGAACCGCAGCGAGGGCAGAAGGCGAAGTCAGGCTCGCACGGCGCGCCACAGGCAACACAGGCCACCGGTTGCCGCCGGCCACAGCGAGGGCAGAAGGCGAAATCCGCCGTCACCTCCGAACCACATCCCGCACACGCCATCCGGTCCAGCCCAGTAACCCCTCGTCGCGACAAGCATAGCATGTGAGGCGACGTTGCTGCGTGTTAATCCGGCATCCCGAGGCCGGCCGAAGTCGTCGCCACCCCGCGAGCCGCACCGGCGGCGACCCGCTTCAGAGACAATTATCCTCCTTTAAAGGACGTTCGCCGCCAAGCCCATCAGGCAATGGTTTATGCGTGTGCATTCTCTCGAGCCAGCATCTAGGCGGCCAGCGAGGCGCGCGTTTTGACCAGCAGCAATGCCGCCTTCGCCGCTTCGCGTCCCTTCTCGACAAAGTGGGCATGGTAAATCTCGGTGTGATGTTCCGTCTCTCGATACTGATGCGGCGTCAGCGACACCGACAAAACCGGCACACCCGTATCCAGTCCCGCGCGCATCAGGCCGTCGACGACAGCCTGGGCGACGAACTCGTGGCGATAGATCCCGCCGTCGACAACGAAGGCGGCCGCGATAACGGCAGCATAGCGGCCCGTTGCAGCGAGGTCGCGGGCCAGCAGCGGCAGCTCAAACGCCCCGGGAACGTCGTAAACATCGACGTGCTGTGCCCCAATGAGCTCATAGAAGCCGTCGAGGGCCCGGTTTACGATTTCGGCGTGCCAATTGGCTTTGACGAAAGCATAGCGGGTGGGTGTCATCGTGATCTCCTTTGCTAGTGACACGTCACCCAAGGCGATCACGCGCAATCCAGATGCCGTCGAGACACCCGGACCACCCGTTCTCTTTCATCCGGACTTTAACCGTCGGCTCAGGCCTTGCACCTGATCTGCTCGACCCTTCCGCAAGGAAGGCGCTCGCGGGCTCGCGACAGGCGTCGCATACCGCCGGTGGGGAATTTCACCCCGCCCTGAGAACGCGCCGATCCTAGCCGGCCCCCATGCAGCCGGCAATGTGCGGGACAAGCGGGCAGGGGTGAGTGCCTCACCACGGTGCCCCACGCGATAGGCAAAAGCACCGTGCGGCTCAGGCGCCAGCCTGCAAAGCGGCTGGCCCAGAGCGCTCCTTGTCGATGCGCATCGACCGGCCCGGCAGGCTTGCGCAAGAGGCCAAGGGCTTGCCTGACCCTGGCGCGCCCACCCGCGCTCGGCGGTCAACGACACGCCAAGCCGTCCGGGTCGGGGGCGCAGCCCACCAGCACGGCGACGGCTGGCGAAGCCAACCGCTTGCAACGTTTGCACGCACCCCAGAGCCCTCGGCATCGGTGAATACGCTGAATACTCGTTTCCGTCGCACCCGAGGCGCGCCCGCTCGAGCACGGGGCTGACCCCTGCCGCGGCAGGCCCAACAGCCAAACGGCGCGGCGGGGCGACAGCGCTGGCGCCGGTTGCAGGGGGTGTGTTGTAGCACCCTTGGCGATGTTTACTTTTTGCTTGAGCCGAGCCTCACCCGGCGCTTCGGCGTGATAGTGTCAGAGGCATGGGATCCTCCCTTCGGCAGGGGAGGCCGAATAACCAGTCTTGTTGCCGCGTCCTTAGCGGTTCAGCACGGTTTGATTTTAGGTTGCTGCAGGAGCGCGCGTCATGATGGGAAAGAAATTCACGACGCTGATTTTGATCGGCATGATCCTCGGGATCGTCATTGGCTGGGCTTGCAACATGGCCTTTCCCGATCCCAAGACGGCGGCAACCGTCGCGGGCTACATCTCCATCATCACGGACGTCTTCCTGCGGCTTATCAAAATGATCATCGCGCCGCTGGTGTTCTCTACACTGGTCGTCGGTATCGCGCACATGGGTGACTCTGCCTCGGTCGGCCGCATCGGCGGCAAGACCATGGTGTGGTTCGTCGGCGCATCGCTTGTTTCCCTGCTTCTCGGCATGCTCATGGTCAACCTCCTGCAGCCGGGCGTCGGCCTCAACCTGCCGCTGCCGGACGCTGGCACCTCAACCAATCTCAAGGTTTCGTCGCTCACCTTGAAAGAGTTCGTCTCTCACCTGGTGCCGAAGTCAATTGTCGAGTCAATGGCACAGAATGAGATCCTGCAGATCGTCGTGTTTTCAATTTTCACCGGCGTCGCGATCGCTTCGCTTGGCGAGCGCGCGAAGGTGGTGGCCGATTTCGCGGATCAGGTCGCCCATATCATGCTGGAGATCACCGGCTATGTCATGAAAGCCGCGCCGGTTGCGGTGTTTGCCGCGATTGCCTCCACGGTCACCACCCAGGGCCTCGGCGTACTTGTCACCTATGGCAAGTTCATCGTCGAGTTCTATCTCTCCCTCGGCCTTCTCTGGCTGCTTTTGGGTTTCGCCGGCTTCCTGGTGCTGGGCCCGCGCGTGCAAAACCTCGTGCGGCGCATGCGTGAACCCTTCCTGCTCGCCTTCTCCACCGCGAGCTCGGAGGCCGCCTATCCCAAGATCCTCGATCAGCTGCAGCGCTTTGGCGTGTCGAAGCGCATCGCCAGTTTCGTGCTGCCGATGGGCTACTCTTTCAATCTTGACGGCTCGATGATGTATTGCACGTTTGCCACCCTCTTCATCGCCCAGGCCTACGGCATCGAACTGTCTTTTGCGCAGCAGATTACGATGTTGCTGTTGCTGATGGTGACGAGCAAGGGCATGGCGGGCGTCCCGCGTGCCTCCCTCGTGGTGATCGCGGCCACCTTGGCGACATTCAACATCCCCGAAGCCGGCTTGCTGCTGATCATGGGTATCGACCAGTTCCTCGACATGGGACGCAGCGCCACCAACGTCGTTGGCAACTCCATCGCCACCGCCGTGGTGGCCAAGTGGGAGGGCGAACTTGGCGAGGAACTCGACTCGCCCGACACGCCGGCCGTGCCGGCACTACCGGAGCTCGCGACCAGGCCCGCCTGAGGCGCACAAGCGAGCCATGACGGACGCGCTGGCGCACGCTGCGTAACGCGGCTCCGCTGAGGAGGTAACGATGAGGCGCATCGCCATTCTGCTCGGGGTTGCAGGGCTTCTGCTCATGCCTGCAGCACATGCGCAAGAGCAGGAAACCAAGGCTAGCAAGCTCGAGGGTACACTTGCCAAGGTCGATCGCACTGGCGTCATCACCTTGGGCTACCGTGAGGCCTCATTTCCCCTGTCCTACCTCTCGAAGGCGGGCCCAATCGGCTACTCGATCGACCTGTGCCTCGCCGTGGTCGACGAGATCAAACGCGAGATCGATAAGCCGGAAATACAGGTCAACTACAAACTCGTTACCCCCGAGACGCGCATCAACGCGGTAAAAACGGGCGAGATCGACATCGAGTGTGGTTCCACCACCGCCAACAAGGAGCGGGGCAAAGAGGTGGCCTTCTCGCCCATTATGTACATTACCGGCACCAAGCTCCTGGTGAAGCGCAAGTCGGGTTACCGCTCGTACCGCAATCTCGCGGGCAAGGTTGTCGTGGTGACGGCCGGCACCACGAACGAGGCGGCGCTTAAGAGCCTCAACGAAAAAAACCAACTCGGTATGAACATCATCAGCGCGCGGGACCATGAGGAGAGCTATGGCCTCGTGGCAACGGGCAAGGCAGAGGCCTTCGCCACCGACGATGTGCTGCTTTACGGCCTGATCGCGCGCCACAAGGCGGATGCCGAGCTAATGGTTGTGGGGGAGTTTCTGTCGTTCGATCCCTATGGACTGATGTTCCGCAAGGATGACGCGCAAATGGCGGAAGCGGTCCGCCGGGCCTTCGAGGCCACGGCGCGGAACCGCGACTTGCTCGAGGTCTACCACAAGTGGTTCGTGCGCCAAACGCCTACGGGGGAGCGCATCGGTCTTGCCATGAACGCACAGCTAAGCGAAATCTTTCGTGCCCTCGGCGTCGAAGACTGAGTCCCACGTGGATACCAACGACGCCACCTCACGCGATCGCGCCAGGCAGTTGATCCCGGCTTGATTTGGTGCAAAGAGCTCTGCGCCGCTATGAGCGCAGTGGCCGCGACACACCTTGCGCGCAGCCGCCCAAGATGTTGAATGTCGGGGCGTCTCACCCCGGCCGCAGCTAGGGAGGTCACATGCATTTTGTGGATGACACCGAAGTTACGCGTGTGTTGACGTTCCCGATCCTGATTGCCGCCTTTGAGGCGGCGCATCGCCGGCAAAAGGCTGAGGTGCTGGATGCCTATCTCGGCAACGAAAAGGGGCAATACGTCATACGGAGCGCGGTCGATCGTGGCCGATACATGGCGAGTAAAATGTTCACCAGTTTTCCGTCGAATCTCGCGCGCGGAAAATTGCCGGCCGTGCAGGCTGTTTGTGTTCTGTTTGATGGCAACAATGGCAAACCGTTGGCCGTAATGGATGGCACGGAGATTACGCACTGGAGAACGGCCGCGGATTCCGCGCTTGGCGCCAAGTACCTAGCACCGCCCAACCCTGAAACGTTGCTGGTGGTCGGCGCAGGTGAAATGGCCGCGTGGCTCGTTCGCGCGCACCGAACCGTGCGCCCTTCATTGAGCCGCGTCGTCGTTTGGAATCGGACATTGGAGCGGGCGCATCATCTTGCCGCGAAATTGCAACAGGAAGGCATCGCGGCCACCACAGCAGGGGATCTCGATGCGGCAGTTCGGGAGGCCGACGTTATAACGACCTGCACGCGCTCGCATGAGCCCCTCATCAGGGGCAAGAATATGCGACGTGGAGTCCACCTTGACCTCGTGGGCGGCTACACACCTCAGACCAGAGAAGCAGATGATGATGCGGCACGCCTGGCGCGCGTGTTTGTGGATCGACGCGAGGCGGCCTTCCATGGCGTCGGCGACATTCTGCAACCAATCGCCAGTGGCGCCATCAAGGAAGCGGACGTTCTTGGCGATCTCTACGACCTCGCCGTTGGCACGATTGAAGGCCGGTTGCACGCCGAAGACATCACGTTCTTTAAGAATGCGGGTGGAGGCCACCTCGATCTCATGACTTGCGAAGCCGTATTTCAACAGCTCGGCAAAGAGCTTGCGTGATCTCGCAACCGTCTTGAATGGTAATCGTGCCCAAGCCCCGCCGCGCCTTCGCCCTTAGCTGCGGTATTCCTCCTCGCCCACGTGCTCCAGCCAGTCAACGCTTTTGCCATTCAGCGCCTCTTGCACGGCGATATGCGTCATCGCCATTGCCGGCGAAGCGCCGTGCCAATGCTTTAGTCCCGGTGGAAACCAAACCACATCCCCAGGCCGCACCTCCTCGATGGGACCTCCCTCGCGTTGTACCCGGCCGAACCCCGACAGGATGATCAGCGTCTGCCCGAGGGGATGTGTATGCCACGCGGTGCGGGCGCCCGGCTCGAATGTGACGCACGCGGCGCCCACCCGGGCGGGCTCGGGTGCTGCAAACAGCGGATCAATCCGCACCGAGCCCGTGAAATACTCTGCTGGGCCCCGACGGGACGGCTGCGAGCCATTACGCTTAATCTCCATGCTTACACTCCTCTGGTCAGGTGCTGCCCGCGCGGTTTGCGCCCCGGCATACCCGGCTGCCGCCAGGCCTCCAATACCAGCAACAAGAAAATCTCGGCGCCTCATCCCTGAGTTTTGCTCGTCAGCACCGCCACAACGACCGCGGCGAGCCACAGCGCCACGGGGATCAAGAGCGCAAAGGTTGCTTGGAGCACGTCATACCTCATTCTTCATCCGCGCCGCATCGGCGATGTCTCGAGGTACGCTTGGACATGGGGGCGCGCGCGCGCATTCTGCAGCCTACAACCGGCCCCCGGTTGCTGTTCGGTCAACCGACCAGGTAAGACGCAGCCCTTGCCGCGATTAGCCCCTGAAATTTGCATAGACTCATAAGTAAGAGTGATAAACGTAACGTAAAGCCCCGATCCTCGGCCCACGCTTTACCCCCGTCGTGGGGCTCGGTCGGCCCACCAACGCTGGCGGAGCCGGCGCGCCACGGTCCTAACGCTGGCAACGACGCGGCTTTGGCTGCAGCCGCTTGCGACGGCTCGGTTTCTCGGGCGCGCCAACCAACCAGGCCTAATTCAAGTCGAGCGGCGGCGCACCCAGCGTCAAGAGCTTCAAAGGCTTAATGCCTGAAGCCATCACGACAGTCCCGTCTGATCACGATCGGCACAAGGCTCGTCATGCCAGATGGCAGCTATAATTCTCATTCTTCAATTCGTGGCAAAAGCGAGCGACGGTCCCGGCACAGCGGGTAGCACACCGGGACCGTCCCCCCAAGTGGCTGCTGGGTGCGGAAAGCAGCCGCAGCCAACCTGACATGGCCAGGACCGCACGGTCGCGATGTTCGCGTGAGTGTGGTGACGAAGCGAAGATTGGTGTCGCCGAATTGCCACGCGGCTGATGATCTGCCCAAAGATGAACCAACGACAGCCGCGTTCACTGGCGTTGTGATGAGTGCCACGGCGCACTTCGGGCGCGACTTTCCCGGCTCATGCGCCCTGGGCGCGTCGGCTGTTTGGTCTTAATCGCTTCGTCGCGCCGGATTTTCTACTCACCACCGCTCGGGCGCCCCTGGACTTCTTGTCGGAGGCCTGCCCTCCCGGTCGCTCGGCGGCAAGGCTCCGTCTCAAGACATCCATAAGATTGACGACGTTGTCGCGTGAAGGCACCGCGCGCGGGGGGGCCTTCGGCACCTTGCGTTGCTTGCCCTGCAGCATGTTGATGAGGGCGCTACGGTAACGGTCTTGCAGGTGCGCCGGATCGAAGTCGGCCTTCATGGCCTCTAAAATGCGCTCGGCTACACCAAGCATCTCTTTCGGCAGCGTCAGCTCAGGGATGTGCGCGAAGTAGTCCGCCTCACTGCGGACCTCGTGGGTGTAGTGGAGCGTCATGCCGAGCAGCCCCTTGCCCATCGGCGCCACAATAATCGGTCGCTCGCGGTTGGAGAGAACGACGTGACCCATCCCAACGTACTGCGTCATCGCCATCGCCTCGCGTATGACCGCAAACGCTTCGCTGGCCATCTCGTCGCGTGGTACGATGTAGTAGGGAGTATCGTAGTAGCGCGGATCAATTTGCGCGTGGGGAATAAAGTTCTCGACGGCGATGGTGTGTGTATTCTCAACCCTTGGCCGCGGTGGGGGAGCGACCGCTGCGGTTTCTCGATCGACTTTTTTCTGATCGTCCCTTCGTTCTCTAGTCAGGCTACGCTCTTCTTTGAGCTGCTCAACTGGTCCACTGTGAGCTGGTGTGCTCTCGGAACCGCTGCGCGCCTGCTGCCGGGCCGCCGCCAAGTCCTCATCCTCAACGATGACGAACTGGTTCTCACCGATCTCATAACCGCGCCCTTTCTCATGAGCCTCGATGGGCACGTTGGTCACGGCATCCACCAACTGGTGGCGCAAGCGATTGCCGGTTCTCCGATTGACCTGGCGAAAGGAGACGCGCTCAACCGCGCTGATGGCGGGATAGAGAGCAATCGGACAGGAGACCAGTGAGAGCTTTAAATATCCCTTCCAGAGCGGCCTGAGGGCCATTGGCTACTCCACAGTATGCGACGCGTCCGTGTAATTAAGTAATCGCGGCGGGGCGAGTTTTTGAGTCGATCGCGCCTGAGCGAATGCGTTTGCTCGTCAAGCCGACCAATACCAACTCGGGCGCGAGCATTGCGGATCGGGTTTGATCGCCTTTCCCCGTGACCTCAGGAGCTTCGTTCCCCTTTTGTTTACCGGGCCAGCGCGCCGCATGCCGCTTGGGTTCCGGCCCAGTGTCGACACCAGCAGGCTCGGCCTGGGCCTTTGATCGTGGCGGTCCGCGCCATTCCCCTTCGAACCCGTTGTGGATCAACAGCCCAGTGGCGGCCGAAGCGTCGGTGGATCAGTCGCGCGATCGGCAATGTCCTAACCCACGTTTCTGGTGGGTCGCCTACTGGGCGGACGCGCGGATCGGGCTGTCCGTCATAGTGCCAGGGGGTGCAGTTTTCCGTGGCGCCGAGAGACTACTTTTCCCTGGCGCCTGACACCCGTCGCGTCAATCTCGCCCAGATCAGCCCACCACGATCGCGGTCACCCTCGCGGGACGTGTGAGTGTCGGCGTCGCAACGCCGCTGGCACGTCGCTGCATAGCTACCCCGGCATGGTTGGCCTCACAGCCAGGGGTTCAGTTGACCAGGACGTGATTGGAACCCCTTCGCAGCTCCAGCTACTCTTAAGTCCCCTGACGAAGTCTCTACGCACGTCAGTTACTGGCCTCGGAACGACGATAGGCTTCCTCCCGCGGATGCCGGTCATCTGACGAGGCCTTTTTATTGAACCACTTAAGGGTGTGCCGACCCTCAGAAGGGAACGAGGGGCAGACGGACCGGCGCCCCAGCGAGAACACGGGATTGCATTGGGGGAGACCGCCGATACGCTTTCAGCAAAGCGGGGCCTGGTGAGCGCCATGAACTTTGCTTGCCCTCAAGATCCTGTCGGGCACATGCGCGGCCCAGATATCAAAGATTTACCGCCCGATATGCTGCTTTTGTTGCAGAGGAGTCTGGCTCAACTCGAGCTCATGCGTACAGGCATCGACAGACTTGGTCTTCAAGTTGAGCGCTCACAGGGCGCGGCGTGTGAATCCGAGGAGCTGCTGGACCGCTTGCGCAAGGCAGGTCTGTAGCGCGCCGAGGGCACGCAGGTAGCGCCTTTTGCCAACGACAAGCAGGGCCTGCCAAATCTGCACCAGCGAGCGGCTGAAAACGACCGCGCCATAGGATCGGCGATCCATCGGTAATCTTCCCTACCAAGCAGGCAGCATTGCTTTTAAGAGTGCCCGCGGAACGTTCTGGATTTTGGTGAGTTCACTGATCAAATCGTGATTGCTTCCCCTCCAGACACTTTAGGGGCCTAGGTCATCCCCTCCCCCATCCCCCCGTCCTAGGCCCTTTTTTCTTTGCCTGCGCGCGCCTTGCAGGGCGCATCTTCACTTGCCTAAGCCCTGCCGGCTCTCCGGCGTGGCGCCGCCGTCTTCCGGTGGCAACGATGTCGCTATTTTCCCTAGCTGAAACGAGCCCTTGCTGCTGCGGCCCCTCCTGCCTGGAGGTTCTTCCGAGCAATGGTGGCGATCCCTACACCCAATGCGCGACCCTTTCACATGCGACCGCGTCAGCCCGACCGACAGGCTGCCGCCACTGCCGATTGACATCCTCACGCACGGACAATCGTAGGCCGCGATCGCGAATAAAACGAGGAGCGTACGCCAGCGTACAACTCGGTTCATTGGTGCAAGCGTTGCCCACCGTAGCTTTCGTCCGGCGCAACACGCGAGTCCTTCGCTCCAGTGGTCTGGCCCCCGCCGGGAACCGTCCTCGTGAGCAAGGGGCGCTTATTCTCGAACGGCCCGCCGATGCGATCCCTGGAAACGAACGTGCAGCGCAACCGCATTCTCCAGGCGATGTCAAATTCCGATCTTGCGCTCCTCCAACCCCATCTGGAACCAGTCCGCTCAAATTCGGGCAACGATTGCAATCCACAAATCGATCAATCGCCAACGTGTACCTTCCCGAGCGCGGTATCGCCTCGGTGGTGGCGGTCGCCGCCGGTGATCGGCGCCAGGCGGAGGTTGCCCTTGTCGGTCGTGAGGGTATGATTGGATTGCCTGTTGCGCATGGTGCCGATCGCTCGCCATTTGATGTCTTCATCCAAGTCGAGGGCGATGGCATTTGCATTTCCGCGCAAAATCTGCGCCGTGCGATGGATCAGAGTCTCACGCTCCTCAAGTGCCTTTTGCGCTACGCGCACACTTTTGACGTGCAAGCAAGCTTTACAGCCCTCGCGAATGCATGCGGCAGCATTTCTGACAGGCTGGCTTGCTGGTTACTCATGGCCGGCGATCGTCTTGACAGCGTCGCGAAGCGCTCGTCACAACGGCCCGCGGC
>Ga0075433_10004352_pt1 | contig 11006 bp, 13 predicted proteins | sample RhiMethybrSRZTD2_FD_75299 | JGI IMG/M metagenome (GOLD analysis project Ga0075433, IMG submission 75299) | Populus rhizosphere microbial communities from Tennessee, USA - Rhizosphere MetaG P. TD hybrid SRZTD2 | ecosystem: Host-associated > Plants > Roots > Rhizosphere > Soil | place: USA... | reverse complement strand
GCCTACGCGTGGCTCGACGAATTCCGTGACGCAAAACGTTTGACACCTACAAAACGTGTTCATACTATCTCTGCACTCCGCGCTGCTGGCGTGAGGAATGTCCCCGGCATAGCGCGCGGAGAGAATGACTTGGAGGAGGTGGTCAGGCGCCACTACCCGGAGGTTGATGCGGCAAGGCAAATGCTCGTCGATCTGGGCCTCGGGTCCGTTCGAATGACCGGGAGCGGCTCGGCCGTTTTCGGTGTTCTTCCCCGTGGGCGTGACCCTCTCGGCGCGGTGACCCGGCTTCGCCGAAGCCCGTTCGATGTCGTGATGGCCAGATTCACGCGGTTCGGATCGCTCTGGTGCCGATCCGGTCGGGCTGCATGGAAGCGGCCGGGCGGGCACCTCCCCCCCAGCGAAGTGCCCGCGTGGCACGGGGGCCGGCCTGGCCGGCCCGTAGGGTGGTGACAGAGATGCGCATCAAGATCACGGAAGTCCGGGTGTCGCTGCGTGACGACGCGAAGCTGAAAGCCTTCGCGAGCATCACACTCGAGGACCAGTTTGTCATCCGGGGCCTCAAAGTGATCGAAGGGAACAGCAACCGGATGTTCGTCGCCATGCCCAGCCGCAAGCGTCCGGATGGGAAGCACCAGGACATCGCCCATCCCATCACGCAAGCGATGCGCGAGTATGTCGAGGACATCGTCATCAGCGAATACCGGAAGGAGCTGGCGCGCGCCAACCACGGATCGGCGGTCGGAGCGCGCTGAACGACTCGATCCGACGAGGCGGCCGGCTCCACCCGTCGAGAGCCGCCGCCGAGCCGGAAAACTCGCTCCCGGACCCGTCCGGGCTCCCCGTCTTTCCCTCGCGTTGACACTCGCTACGATCTGCCGATAGCCTCGATTCGAGTCGTCACGTTGGGGAGTGGCGTAAGGGTAGCGCTCCGGTCTTTGGAACCGGCTGTCCAGGTTCGAATCCTGGCTCCCCAGCCAAGCCCGATACCGGCGGACCTCTCCGCCACGCGCCGTTCGGACCCCTGACCCGCCGAGGTTGCCCGATGGCCATCGCGTCGACGACCCGCACCGAGTCGTCCGTCCCCGCCGAAAGCGATCCTTCCGCCACCACCGGAGTGATGCTCTTGAGCGAAACCGATCCGTTTCCGGCTCACGGTCCTCTGCTCGACGGCTGCAAGATCTTCAGTGGAAACGCGCACCCGACGCTCGCGCGCAGCATCGCCCAGCGCCTGGGCGCCGAGCTGGGCGACGCCACGGTCAGCCACTTCGAGGACGGCGAAGTGCAGGTGCGGATCAACGAGAACATCCGCGGCCTCGACGTCTTCATCGTCCAGCCCACGCATCCGCCGGCCGAGCACCTCATGGAGCTGCTCATCATGCTCGACGCCGCGCGGCGCGCCTCGGCACGGCGCGTGACCGCGGTGGTGCCGTACTTCGGCTACGCGCGCCAGGATCGCAAGGACCAGCCGCGCGTGCCGATCACCGCCAAGCTGATCGCGAATCTGATCACGGCGGCGGGGGCGGACCGGCTGCTGACGATGGATCTGCACTCGCCGCAGATCCAGGGCTTCTTCGACATCCCGTTCGACCACCTGTACGCCGCGCCGGTGATCGTCGAGGCCATCGCGCGGATCGGCATCAAGGATCTGGTCGTGGTGGCGCCCGACATCGGCTCGGTGAAGATGGCGCGCGCCTACGCCAAGCGGCTGGGTGCCGACCTGGCGCTGGTCGACAAGCGCCGCCCGCGCCCCGACGCGGTCGAGATCATGGACGTGATCGGCGAGGTCGAAGGCAAGAACTGCGTGCTCCTGGACGACATGGTGACCACGGCGCGGACCCTGGTGCAGGCGGCCGAGGCCTTGCGCGGCCTGGGGGCGAAGGCGATCTACGCCGGGGCCACCCACGCCGTGCTGGTGCCGGGCGCGATCGAGCGCATCGACACCTCGCCCATCTCGCAGCTCGTGGTGACCGACACGGTGCCGCATACGAAGGACGTGGATCATCCGAAGCTGCACGTCCTGACGGTGGCCGGCCTGCTGGCGGAGGCCATCCGCCGCATCCACGACGAGCGATCGCTGTCGTCCTTGTTCATCTAGGGGCGGCAGCTTGCCCCGGGCAAGTTGAGGCTCGTAAGTCGTTGCGGGGGATGGCGCGTGGCCGCCAGCCTCCCCGCGAGCAGGTCTCAAAACTTGCCCGCATGAATCCGAAGTGAATTAGTCAAACTGGCCGCGCGGCCAGTCCTACTATTTTAGTTCGGATAGAGGGAAGGGCGCTTGCGGCTCCCCACCCTTGCCCCAACCGCAGTGAATTGCTAGTTTTGCCGTTCGCCGGGGTGATCGCCCCGGCAACCCGGAGACTCGAACCGGAGGGCGCGATCGCCCCACGGCGAAGTCTCCCAGGGACCCTCCGCGCAGGCGGACGGCGTCTCCGCACCCGGACTCGGATCCGGGTGCCGCGGCCGGTACCCCCGGACGCGTCCGATCCGTACGAGTCGTCATTCCTCGTGTGCGTTCCGTTCCGGCTTCGTGGCCCGCCCGTGGCGCGCCCGGCCGAGGAGGATTTTTCGATGGCCATCGTGCCGCTCCAAGGCCAGCGCAGAGATCGCGCCGGCAAAGGCCCCGCGCGCTCCACGCGCCGCGCCGGACACATTCCCGGGGTCGTCTACGGCCACGGGCAGCCCGCCCTTCCGGTGGCGGTGAACGCGAAGGATCTGATCAGCGCGCTTCGCCACGTCGAAGGCGGCAACATGATCGTCTCGCTCAAGCTCGACGGCGGCGACAAGACCGCGCTCGTGCGCGAGGTGCAGCTCGATCCCATCTCCCACGAGATCATCCACCTCGACTTCCAGGAAGTGTCGCTGACCGAGAAGGTGCGCGTGCAGGTGAGCGTGCACCTGACCGGCCTGCCGACCGGCGTGAAGGACGACGGCGGCATTCTCGAGACCATCGCGCGCACCGTGGAAGTCGAGTGCCTGGCCACGTCGATCCCCACGAGCCTCGACGCCGACGTCACGGCGCTGGGCGTGGGCGACTCGCTGCACGCCAGCGACCTCGGGCTTCCGGAAGGCGTCGTGCTGCTCACCGAGGCGGACCAGACGATCGCCACGGTGGTGCCGCCGACGGTCTACGAGGCACCGGTCGTCGCCGAGGCTGCTCCGACGGCCGCCGAGCCCGAGGTGATCACCGCCAAGGGCAAGGAAGAGGAAGAGGGCGAGGGCGACGAGAAAGAGAAGGAGAAGAAGGAGAAGAAGTAGATGTGGCTCGTCGGGCTGGGCAATCCCGGCCCGCGCTACGCCGGGACGCGCCACAACGTGGGTCACGACGTGGCCCACCTCCTGGTGGAGCGCTGGAAGGCCAAGCCGGTGGCGCGCACCGAGGCGTTCGGCGCCTGGCAGGCGCGCCTGCCGGGCGGCGCCGGCAAGCAGGTGGCGATCGTGGTGCCGCTCCTCTTCATGAACCGGAGCGGCGACGCGCTCGCGGCCTACGAGAGAGCGATCGGCGAGCGGGTGGCGCCGGAAGAGACGCTGGTCGTCTGCGACGACATCTACCTTCCCGTGGGCGTGATCCGCGTGCGCCCGCAGGGCTCGACCGGCGGCCACAACGGACTGCAGTCGGTGCAGGAGCATTTCGGAAGCGACGGCTACGCGCGGCTCCGCATCGGAGTCGGCAACGCCGCGAGAGAAGAGCTGGTGGACCACGTGCTGTCGCGGTTCGACGCCGCCGAGGAAGAGGCGGTGCGCGCGTCCCTCGACCGATCCGTGGAGGCCGCCGAGACGTGGGCGCGCGAGGGCATCCTCGCGGCCATGAATCGATTCAACCAGAGAGTCCGGGAGGAATCCCGCGACGAGGGAGTGAGTTCGTGACCAATCTGCGCGAGTACGAAACGGTGTTCATCCTCGACCCGAGCCTCGAAGACAACAAGGTCAGCGAGGAGGTCGAGCGCGCGAGCGGCGTGATCAAGGACCACGGCGGCACGGTGGGTGAGGTCGAGCGCTGGGGACGCCGGCGCCTGGCCTACGAGATCGGCAAGAAGCGCGACGGCGTGTACACGCTCATCCGCTACCAGGCCGAGGGCCCGGCGGTGAAGGAGCTGGAGCGCCGCCTGCGCCTCAACGAGACCGTGCTGCGCGTGCTCACCGTGGTCGTCGATCCGCGCTACAAGGAGCTGCTGGCCGCCATGGCGCAGGCCGCCGCGGCGGCTCCGGCCGAAGGCGAGACCGACGGCCGCGGCATCGGCGACGACGACGAGCACCCGCGCCGCCGCTCGCGCCGCGACCGCGACAGCGACGACTGATCCGACGCGCGCGGCGATGACCGAGCTGCGGCTCGTCCGTATCAACCGGGTGCAGCTCTCCGGCCGCGTCGTGCAGGATTTCGCCCTGCGCTACGCGCCGGACAACACGCCGGTGGCGGCGTTCCGCCTGGCGTTCAATCGCTGGGTGAAGCAGCCGGACGGCAAGTGGCAGGAGATCCCGAGCTTCATCGGCGTGCTCACCTCCGGGCGTCTCGCCGAGCGCTGCGCGGAGCATCTCCACAAGGGAAGCGCGGTGTACCTCGAGGGGCGGCTGCAGAGCCGCAGCTACCGCCCCGGCGACGGAGCGCCGCGCACGATGATCGAGATTCGCGCCGACCAGGTGCAGTTCCTGGAGCGCGAGGCGGCGCCCGACGAAGCCGAGAGCGCCGGCACGCAGGAGACGCCCGGTGGCCCGGCGCGTCCCGAAGTAGGCGAGCTGTTCTCCGATCTGGAAGAGGAATCGAGCGAGTAGCCAAAAAGGAGAGTCGAAGTGGCGCGCACGCGCGAGGCCCGTGGGGCCGGCAAGAAGAAGTTCTGCAAGCTGTGCATGGAGAAGGTGCCGTACGTCGACTACAAGGACGACAAGCGCCTGCTCCGCTTCCTCACCGACCGCGGCAAGATCGTGCCGCGGCGCATCTCCGGCAACTGCGCGCGGCACCAGAAGCAGCTCACGACCGCGATCAAGCGCGCGCGCATCCTGGCCATGGTGCCGTTCACCAGCGACTCGTACCGCTAGTCGTGAACGATCGTCCGGCCACGCCCGCGGCGCCTGCGGCACCTGCGGCACCTGCGCGCCGTCTGCGGCCCTTCGGCCTCGCGCTGCCCGCCCTGCTCATGGCGGTGGGGGCGCTCGAGACCCCGGCGCCCTGGCACTTGCTGTGGATCGCGGTGCCGGCGCTCGGAGCCGTGGGCTATCTCGGCAACCTGCACCGCTGGCGCTGGGGATGGCTCGCGCCCGCCGGCGCGGTGGCCTGGATGCTGGGCACGCAGCAGCTCGACACGGTGTGGGCGTGGATGCTGGTCGGCGGCGTGGCGTCGGCGGCCCTGCTCGGGCTCGCGCGCGCGCAGGGCGTGCCCGCGTCGCGTGGTCTGTGGGCGCTCCTGCCGCTCCTCTCCCTCGCCGTGGCGTTTCCGTTCTCGAGCCTGTACGAGCCCACGGTGACGGCCGCCGCGCGCGGCGCCAAGGAGCTCGGCGAGCAGGCGTTCCAGAACTACAAGTCGCTCGGTCTCGAGGGCGGGACGCTCGGCGAAGTGGCGCTGTGGCTGCGCCAGGCGACGGACGCCTGGACGTGGCTGGCGCAGCATCTGCTGCCGTCGCTCTTTTTCTGCTGGGCCGCCGCGCTCGTCGCCGTGGCCGTGCTGCTGGCGCGGCGCGGGGCCGCGGCCTCGGGCCGCCCGCTCGTCGCGCGGGCTCCGTTCGCCGCCTTCCGGCTGCCGGAGGGAGCGATCTGGGTGCTGCTCGTGGCCCTGTCGCTCGTGGCGCTGCGCGTGCCTTCGCTGTCGCCGCCGGGCGTGAACCTGGCGCTGTGCGTGGGTCTCGGATACTGCCTGCAGGGAGTCGCGGTGCTCGACTTCGCGCTGCTCGCGCGCGGGCTCCCGCCGGGCGTCATCTGGATCCTTTTTCTGTTCGTGGTTCTCTTCGCCGTGCCTCTGCTCGCCGTGACCTCCACCGGCCTCGGTCTCGCCGACGTCTGGCTCGACCTGCGCCGGAGCCGTCCGGAAGTGGAGCGCGAAGAAAAAGAGGCGTAGCGCGCCCGCGTCGGGCAGCGCTCGTCTCGCGTCCAACAAGGAGTCCATCGTGGAAGTGATCCTGCTCGAAGAGGTGGCCGGACTCGGCCGCCGCGGCGCGACGGTGAAGGTGGCGCCGGGCTACGCCCGCAACTTCCTCCTGCCGCGCAAGCTCGCGCTGCTGGCGGAGAGCACGAACGCCAACCTGTTCCAGTCGCTGGCCAAGCAGCTCGAGGCGCGTGACGACAAGCTCACGGCCGAAGCCGAGCAGCTCGCGAACCGGCTGCGCGGCACGCGCGTCACGATCGCCGCACGCGTCGGCGAGGAAGGCGCGCTCTACGGCTCGGTGACCTCGGCCGACGTCGTCGGCGAGCTCGCGCGTCTCGGCTTCCACATCGACAAGCGTCAGGTGCAGCTCGACGATCACCTGAAGCAGGTCGGCACCTACGAGGTTGCCGTTCATCTGTTCGGAAGCGTGAGCGCTCCGATCACCGTGGAGGTCGTTCCGCAATGACGTCTCGCGCGCTCGCGGCGAGCTTGCTCGCCTGTGCTCTGGCCGCCGTTTCGTACCACCCTGCCGTCGCGGCGAAGGCCAAGCCGGCGAAGACCGCGACGCCCGCGTCCGAGATCCTGGGCTGGGTCAGCGGCGAGCCGATCACGCGGCAGCAGGTCGAGGCCCGCCTCGACGATCTGCCGCCGGCGTACCGCCAGCAGTTCAGCTCGCCCGAGGGGCGGCAGAAGCTGCTCGACGGCATCGTCGAAGAGCGCGTGTGGGCGCTCGCGGCCACCAAGGCGGGCGTGCCGGCCCGACCCGAGGTGGCGCGCCAGCTCGAGCAGCAGGCCAACACGCTCATCATCCGCAGCTATCTGGGCGAGGTCATGCAGGGCGCGCCGGCGCCCAACGACTCCGCGGTGAAGGCGTTCTACGAGGCGCACAAGACCGAGCCCGGGTTCTCGACGCCGGAGGCGCGGCGCGTGCGCCACATCCAGCTCGCCAGCGAAGCCGAGGCCAAGGTGGTGCTCGCGCGCCTGCGCAAGGGCGCGGACTTCGCGTCGCTGGCCAAGACGCTGTCGAAGGACGGCGCCACCAAGGCCGCGGGCGGCGAGCTCGGCCGCGTCGAGCGCATGGGCGGCGTGGGCAGTCTCGGCCGCCAGCCGGCGATCGCCGACAGCGCCTTCGCCGTGGCCAAGGGTGACTTCGCCGGGCCGATCAAGACGTCCCTGGGCTGGCACGTGATCCAGGTCGAGGACACGATCCCGCCCCAGCCGGTGGCCATCGACGAGGCGCGTCCCCGCATCCTGTCCATGTTGAGCCGCGACTCGCAGGAGAAGTACTACAAGGATCAACTGCAGAAGGCGAAGGTCGACGCCGGCCTGCGCTGGAACCAGGCGGTCGTCGACAGCTTCCTGCACGGCAAGAAGAGCGCGGCCGAGCTGTTCCGCGACGCGCAGGACGCGACCACGGCCGACGATCGCATCACGGGCTACGAGCACGTCGTGTCCGAGTATCCGGCGAGCGAGCAGGCGCCGCAGGCGCAGTTCATGATCGGTTTCGTTTACTCGGAAGAGAAGAAAGACTACGATAAGGCGGAAGCGGCGTTCCGCAGGCTGCTCAAGGAGTATCCCAAGAGCGAGCTCGCGCATTCGGCGCAATGGATGCTCGACAACATGCGGACCGACGCGCTTCCGAACTTCGATCTGCCGGGCGGCGTGAAGCGGGCGGGTGACGCCGGAGCGCCGGCGACGAACACGACCAAGAAGTAGCGACGCCCCAGGGACGAACCTCCTCCGCGGAGGACGAGCGCATGGTCGTCGAAGTCAAGGTGAGCGGCCTCGCCTTCGATCCGCGGGTGAAGAGCCACGTGGTCGTGCTCAAGGAAGTCGAAGGCGAGCGCGTCCTGCCCATCTGGATCGGCGCCAACGAGGCCCAGGCCATCGCCCGCGAGCTGGCCGGGCAGCGCTTCCAGCGTCCGCTCACGCACGACCTCGTGGCCACGCTCGTCGACGGGCTCAAGGCCAAGGTCACGCGCGTTCTCATCTCCGACCTTCGCGAGAACACGTTCTTCGCCAACATCATCGTCGAGCGCTCGCCGGACGTCCTGTCGATCGACGCGCGCCCGTCCGACTCGATCGCCATCGCGCTGCGCACCAAGGCGCCGATCTTCGTCGACGATCGTCTGCTCGAGCATCAGCCGCAGCCGGAGAAGTCCGAGGCCGAGAAGGCCGAAGAGCTGCGCCGCTACCTCGAAAACCTCGATCCCGAGGACTTCGGGAAGTACAACCCCTGAGACTCTTCCTGGCCGCTGTCCTGTTGGCGATCGCCGCCTCGGCGTGGGCGCAGGAGTCTGCGCGGGCCGTTCCTTCCGCACGGCCGATGCCTCGCACGGATTGGATGGGCGAGACCGTGGGCAGTGCCGACGACCATGCCACAAAGGCCGAAGAAGCGAAGAAGCGCGGCCAGTGGGTCCTGGCTTGGAGACATGCCTATGCCTCCCGCCACGCCGCTGGAAACGGAAGCAAGCTCGGGCAGCGGATGGGGCGCCTCCAAGAGGAGATCGTTCCGCACTTGAACGCGTCCGACGTCGCCTGTCTTCACGCATGGTTCGGGCCGGATCTGGACCTCCAGCTGCGTTACGCGCGCGTGATGCTCGAGAACAAGCGAAGCACCGAAGCGCTGGCGCAGGCCCTCGCGATTCTCGATCTCGCCGCCGAGGGGAAGTATCTCAAGGAAGCTCTGGAAATCGCGCAGAAGGCGCGACCGCCGGGCTCCTACGGCACCGCCCCCGGAGCTCGGCACAGCATCTACCACGTGGCGCTCCTCGCGCCGCAATCGGGCGACTACGAGGCCTATGGAAAGTCCTTGCTCGCGGGTTTGTCGCTGGCTCTGGACGAGTTCAGTGCCCGTGGACCGCTGGCGATCAGGCTGAACGTCTATGACACGGGTGGGGAAGGTTGGCGAGCCGTGAGCCAGGCCCACTTCGCCATGGACAACTGGGTGGGCGTGCTCGTCGGCGATGTCCTCACGGTTCCCACGACGGCGATCGCGGGCGTGGCGAACGAGCGCGCTCTGCCTCTGCTCTCGCCCTCGGCCACCGATCCTCTCGTGGGCGCGGCGGGCTCGAACGTCTTCCAAACCGGCGCCTCCGCCGCCGAGCAGGCCACCGCGCTCGCCCGCTATGCGACGCGGGAGAAGCACTTCACCGCCATCGCCGTGCCGGCGAACCTCGACTCCACCTTCCGCGCCGCCTTCGACGCCGAAGCGGCGCGCGGTAACGCGCACGTGATCGCGCTCGGCGCCGCCACCGGGCTCCGCGACATGCGCGCCATCGCCGCCGAGCTGCGCAAGCAGAGGGCCGACGCGCTGCTCCTCCCGGGTGAGCCGGTCCTCGCCGAGCTGTGGGTCGCGGGGCTCGTGCGCGAGAAGATGCTGCTCCCGCTCCTCGCCACCGAGGCCCTCGATCCGCAGGGCTTCCGCGCCGACACGCGCGCCTCGCTCGAGAACATGTCGGTCGTCAGCGCCGACTACGCGCTCGCCCCAGCCGTGTTCGCCCGCGTCGACTCGCTCGCCCGCGCCGGCTACGGTCTCGAGGCCGACCGCTTCGTGCGGCGAGGCTATCTGACCGGCCGCGTGATCACGGCCGCCCTCGCCGCCGGCGCCGACTCGCCGGCCACGCTCACCGCCGCCCTCCGCCGCCGGTCCGGCGCGCTCGGTTTCGTCCATTACGAGGAATCGGAAGCTACGCTGCCCATCCTCTCGGTTCGTCGCGGCCAGCTCGTCCGGGTGAAGTAGTCGCATTGACCCTGCCGGCTCGAGCGCGTAGCCTGGAACGCGCTCGATTCGTTTTGGCCCCGTCACCCGAGGTGATCCTTTCCGTGCGTCCCCGCCTGTCCATCTTGCTTGCCGCTCTGATCTTGGCCGGCTGCGCCCGTGGCTCGCGCGCGCCCGCCGAGGACGCCTCGGCGGCGTCCGCCGGCCGCGAAGGCGCCAAGAAAGTCGCGGTCGTCGTCGTGCGCCCGGGCCTCGAGGCCGAGGAGACCGGTCACACGGTGCTCGAGCCGTGGGTCGACGCACCCGTCGTGGCGCGCCACCGCGGCGTCATCCGCTCGGTGCTCGCGGAAGAGGGGAAGCGCGTGGGACGAGGCGCCGTGCTGGCGCGTCTCGACGACGAGGAGTACGGCCTGGACTGGGAGCGCGCCGCCGCCATGGCCGCGCAGGCCACGGCGGAAGCCGAGCGCGCCCGCAAGGCCATCGCCGGCAATCTCATCTCGCAGCGCGAGCTCGAGGTGGCGCAGGCGCGGGAACGCGCCGCCCGCGCCGACGAGAAGCTGGCGCGCCTCGAGCGTGACCGCTGCATCCTGGTCGCCCCGGTCGCCGGCGTGGTGCGTCTGTCGCGCGCCGAGCCCAACGCCGTGGTCGAGGAAGGGGAGGTCCTCTTCCACGTCTCCGAGATCGGGCGGCTCAAGGCCAGCGTGTATCTCACGCGTCCCGACTTCGCGCGCTGGAAGCAGGGGACGACCGCCCGCGTGACCTCGCTCACCGATCCGTCAGCACCGTCGGGCATCGGCCGCGTGCGCCTCGCCAATGCGATCGCCGATCCGGTGACCGGGCTCCACCACGTCGAGATCGAGGTGACGCCGGGTCCCGGCCTCGCCGCGGGCACGGAAGTGCAGGTCGATCCCGCGCTCGACGCGAAGAGCGAGAGGGACGCGGGCCTCGTTTTGCCGCGCGGCGCCTACTTCGAGCGCGCGGGCGGCCATCTCTCCGTCTACCGCATCTCCGCCGGCCGCGCCGAGAAGGTGGCCGTGCGTCTGGGGGACGGCCGCGCCGACGGCTTCCCCGTGCTCTCCGGCCTCGCCGCCGGCGATCTCGTGCTCGCCGCCGGCGAGCTTCCTCCTCCCGCGGGCTCTCCGGTCCAACCGAGACTCGTCGGCTCGCGCTGACGCTCGATGCGCGAAGGACCCTGCCCGCGCTTCCGCCAGGACCTC
>Ga0075433_10004351_pt1 | contig 11006 bp, 5 predicted proteins | sample RhiMethybrSRZTD2_FD_75299 | JGI IMG/M metagenome (GOLD analysis project Ga0075433, IMG submission 75299) | Populus rhizosphere microbial communities from Tennessee, USA - Rhizosphere MetaG P. TD hybrid SRZTD2 | ecosystem: Host-associated > Plants > Roots > Rhizosphere > Soil | place: USA... | reverse complement strand
CCCAGGCGATAGCCGGCGCCGCGCACGGTGCGGATCAGTTTCGGCTCGAAGCCGTCGTCGATCTTGCTGCGCAGCCGGCGAACCAGCACTTCGAGCACGTTGGCGAAGGGATCGTGGTTGTTGTCCCAGACGTGTGCCGTTATCGCGGACCGATCGACCACCTGGTCGCGGTGGCGCAGCAGCAGCTCGAGGAGCGCGAACTCCTTCGCGGTGAGGTCGATCGGCCGTCCGCCACGGCGCACGGCGCGGGCGCCGAGGTCTACCTCGAGGTCGGCGACGCGCACGATGGTGGGGGTGAGCGTCAGTGCGCGGCGGCGCGCCAGCGCCTGCAGCCGTGCGACCAACTCGCGAAACGCGAATGGCTTGGTGAGATAGTCGTCAGCGCCGACTTCGAGGCCGCGCACGCGATCGTCCACGGCGTCGAGCGCCGTCAACATCAGGACGGGGACGCCCACCTTCTGGCGGCGCAGATCGGCGCAGAGGTCGAACCCGCTGCCGCCCGGCAACCGGACGTCGAGGATGACGACGTCGTAATCGCCGATGAGCGCTTGCTCGCGTCCCTCCGCAAATCCTGCCGCTACCGTCGGGTCGATGCGATGCTCGCGCAACCCATCACGCAGGAGACCAGCGAGCTCGGCGTCGTCTTCTACGATCAGCACGCGCACGAGCCTAAGATAGATCGGCCCCCGCCCCCCCGCCCGGTCATCCCGGGTCGGGGGCGTTCCATTCGTTAGTTACCGCTGACGATGCGCTTGTAGCTGTCCGGATTCCACTTGGGTCGCTCGGCGGCGTTGGCAACGTCGACGCCGAGGTAAAAGATCAGCTGTGCGACGCGGGACTCTTTCTCTGCGTCGATCTTATCGGGCGAATCGCTTGCCTGGTGGTAGTCCCGGTGCGTGCCGTTAAAGAAGAAGAGAATCGGCACACCTTTCCGTGCGAAGTTGTAGTGGTCGGACCGGAAGTAGAATTGCTCCTGCGGCCAGATGTCGTCGATCGGCCGCATGTTCAGCTCGGGGTGCGCCGCCCCGACGCGGTTCAGCGTGGCGCCAAGATCCGAGTGCTCCTTGCCGATCGCGACGATCGTGTCCTTCCAGTTGCGGCCGATCATGTCGATGTTGAGATCGGCCACGATGCTGCCGATCGGCACAGCCGGATGATCCGAGAAGTACTCGCTACCCCAGAGTCCCTTCTCTTCGCCGCTCACATTGAGGAAAATGATCGACCGTTTGGGCCGGGGATTCATGCCGGCGAACGCTTGGGCGATCTCCACCACCGCCACGGTTCCTGACCCATCGTCATCAGCGCCATTGCAGATCGAGTCGGCGCCCTGCGCCCGGCAGCCCCCGCTGCCACGCGGCCCCGCGACGCCGATGTGATCCATGTGCGCGCTGAAAACGACGTACTCGTTCCTGAGTGTGGGATCGCTGCCCTCGAGAAGGGCGACGACGTTGGGTGCGGAGTTTCGCTCGACGGCAAGAAGCCGGGCGTGTACGTGCAATTGGGCGCCGGCCAGGCTCCGAACCTCGAGGGTCGTCGCGTTTTGAGCGGCGGAGAGATCCTGTCCGAGGCCAGCCAAGACTGGTTGCAGCGAGACTGCCCGGACCGCCAGCAAGACGGGGGGACCGATCACTTGCGTCGGATCGCGGAGCTGGGGCCGGTTGCTGCGCTCCACGTTCCGCCTCCACAGGGAATCCGGGGCCGTCCCAACGAACACAATCCCCGCCGGCTTCCACGCCAGTACGCGCTGCAACTCGCCGCGATTTCGTGGACGATTGACGATGAGCATCTTGCCTGCCAGGGAAGCGCTGTCTCCCGCCAGCGTTCCGCCTAAGGGGCCCGAGAGCAGCACCAGATCACCGGCGTAGTCGCCGCTGTCGAAACTGTTGTCCGCGAAGATGAAGTCCATGCCGTACTTGAAAGTGGCGCCCGGGCCGCCGTGCACGAACGCTATCGAGCTGTCGCCGTCGATCCTCACGCGATCGAGGGAATAGCGCTGAATGAACGTGCCGCGATCGCCACCGGGCTTGAGCCCGAGGCGGCGATACTCGGCGGCGATGTATTGCGCGACCTTGTCGAGCTCGGGACTCGGCGTGTCGCGACCGCGCATCGAATCGTCGGCGATGATGCCGATGCGCCGGCGGATGTCTCCGGGGGAAATCGTATGCGCGGCCTGCTGTACAGCAGCCGGCGCCTGCAGGAGAAGAAGGAGAGCGAGCAAGGAACCTCTACCCAAAGAGAAGGGGACCGAAAACTAACGAGCCCGACCGGGTGCGACTACGATCGGGCTCGTCAGGTTTCAGTCTGAACGTTCAGGGTTTGCGGCGCCGGACCTCAGGCTCGTCGCGCGGCTTGGGAGCCTCCCGCGGTGGATCACGGCGCGGCTCGGCGCGTGGCGGTGGCGGCGGTGGCTGGCTCCGCGGCTCGTTGCGTGGCTCCGCGCGTGGCTGGGGCTGGCTGCGCGGTTCGTTGCGCGGCTCCACGCGCCGCGGTTCATTGCGCGGCTCATTCCGCGGCTCATTGCGAGGCTCCACCCGCCGTGGCTCGTCACGACGTGGCTCGTCACGGCGTGGCTCCGAGCGCGGCTCGACAACGCGGGGTTGGTCGCGCCGCTGCTGGTCGTCACCCGAGCGGGGCTGAACCCGGGGCTGATCCGAAGGCGGCAGCACCATCGGCCGGTCAGTCTGCTTGCCATCTTGCCGGTCCTGCCCATCGGGACGGTCGCGCCGGCCCCCGCCGTTGCCGGGCTGATCATTGCCACGGTTGCCACGATCGTCGTTATTCCCGCGATGGTTGCCACGATCATCGTTATTCCCGCGATGGTTGCCACGATCATCGTTGCCCCGATTGCCGCGATCGTCGTTGCCGCGGTTGCCGTGATCGTTGCCGTTGTTGCCGCGATCATTGCCGCCGTTGTTACGGTCGTCGCCGGGGCGACCGCGACGTTCGCGCACGTTGGGGGGCGGCACGCTGCCGAGCCCGCCGATGTCCCGGCCGGTTACGCCGCGCCGCGTGTTGTCGTTGACCGGCCGCTCACGCTCGCGAGTGACGAAACCATCGCGGCTGGGACGATCGCTTCCCCAATCCTTAAAGATGAAGCGAGGCTGTGGGCGATAGGGCCGCACGAACACGACGCGGTTGCCGCCGTAATACCGGTACGGATAGTACCAAGGATCGTCGTACACGAACATGCGGAAGCGCACGCACGAGTTGAAATAGGGATCCCAGTACGGATAGCTGACGTAGGTGTGGCAGTCGTAGCACAGGAAACGCGGATAATCGTAGTGCTGACCGACGTTGTACGAGATGACGTCGTAGTCCCAATCGGTGTACCCCTCCGGCACGATCCGCTCCGCGAGATCGGTCATCGCGACATACGGATCACCGCGCACGCGGCCGTCCGCAATGACGCGATAGTCCCAGTGTTGGCCGCTTTCGATCTGGTCGTAAACGAACGGGTCGGCGGAGGTCACCGCAAAGATGTACCCGACGCCGGGGTAGTCATCGATGGTGATGGCTTCGCGGGCGAGCTCATTCCCGTCGACTTCGAGGTCACGGCCGCCGCGCGCGAAGTTGTCTTCCCACGGGTCGCGGGGGAACAACACGCGAATACGACCATCCGTATCCACTCGGAAGATCGTGACGTAGGCATCCTGATCGAGGCGGAAATAGAGGCGGACCCGCTCACCGCGGGTATAAACGGCCCCGTCACCGCGGTTCGTCCACAGCTCGACGCGCGGGCGGTAAAAGCTCGGATCCCGCGGCGTAGACGTAGACAGGACGGCCAGGCTGAGCATCGCTAGGTTTGTGAACATGGTGCCTCCCGCCTCAACTAAAGCAGAGACTATGCCAGCGGCATAATAGGCGTAAATTATATTGTTATAATGACTTGGCTGCATTGTGATCCAGTCTGCCTGTCCCATGGCAAGGACATTTCTTGGTTCAGCGCCTAGACCTGCTCGATCCGGCCGAAGTCGCCCGCCTGGGCGGCATCGAGATCGTCGCCGAGGGCGTGGTTGAGGGGTTCCTTGCCGGAATGCATCGATCTCCCTTCCGTGGGTTCTCGGTGGAGTTTACCGAGCACCGCGCCTATCAGGCCGGCGATGAGTTGAAGTATCTCGACTGGCGGATCCTCGGTCGCTCCGATCGTCTGTTCGTCAAGCAATTCGAAGAAGAAACGAATCTCCGCTCCATGGTCCTGGTGGACGCGAGCCGCTCCATGGCGTGGCAAGGCAGTCCCGAGCGCTTGACCAAACGTGCCTATGCGGATCGGCTGGCCGCCGCGCTGGCGTTGATTCTGCTACGGCAGCGCGATGCGACGGGACTCGTGACCTTCGACGACCAGGTGCGTCAGGTGATCCCCGCTCGGGTCAAGGCGGGCCAGTGGACGCGCATCGTGCGTGGGCTGCTCGACACGCCGGATGGCCAAGGGACCGCGGCGCACGCCGCGCTGCAACGGTTGACCGCCCTGCTCGCGCGCCGTGGCATGGTCGTGCTCATCTCGGATCTGCTGTTCGATCGCGAACTTGCACTTGCCGCGCTGCGGTACCTGCGGCATCGCGGCCATCAGGTCGTCGTCTTTCACCTGATGGATCCGGCGGAAGTCGAGCTCAGTGGTCCGCCCGAGGTGCGGTTCAAGGATCCCGAATCGGCGGTGAGCGTCGTGGTCCGGCCGCGGGAGCTAGCGCGGGCGTACGCGGAGACCGTGCGCCGCGAGATCGCCGCCTGGCGGAAGGCGTGCCGGCGACATGGCATTGCGTACCATCACGTGCAGACCGACATGCCGTTTGGCCTCGCGCTGCGCCTGTTGACGTGAGCTTCCTTCATCCGCTGGCACTCTTGGGACTCGCCGCCGCCGCGATCCCGGCATTGCTTCACCTGTTGCAACGACGGATTCCACCCGAAGTCGATTTTCCACCCGTCCGTTATCTGAGCGCGGCGGAACGTGAGAGCGCTCGACGGCTGAAGCTCCGCCATCTGCTGCTGCTGATTCTTCGCACGGCCCTGATCGTGACGATCGTGCTCGCGGCAGCGCGACCGCTTGTGCCGCTACGTGGTGGTGGCGCGCATCAGCCGACGGCGGCCGTCATCATTCTGGATAACTCGCCGTCCTCTGGCGCGATCGTCGATGGCGCGCCCGTCCTGGAACGGCTGCGAGCGGCGGCGCGCTCGTCCGTAGCCCGCACGACGTCTGCTGATCGCGTATGGCTGATGCTGTGCGACGGCGTCCTGCGGGGGGGCACGCGCGAGGCGCTGCTCGGCACGATCGACAGCACGCGCCCCGGCTGGCTGCGGCTGGATCTGGTGCAGGCCATCGAACGCGCGGCCCGCATGGTGAATGCGCAGCCGGTAGTGGGCCGGGAAGTACACGTGCTCAGCGACTTGCAGCGTACGGCGCTCGCGTCCGGTCAGGCGGTGGTGCCGAGCGGCGTTCGGGTGTTGGCGCTCGCCCCAGGACGTGGGGCATCCAATCGCGGAATCGCTGCGGTAACGGTGTCCGAAGGAGCTGCCGTGATCGAGTTGAGCGGTGCGATGCTCGACAACGACGGCACACCGCAGCCTGTGCCGGTCACGATTCGCATCGGTGCCGGCCCCAACCGCGGTGAGATCGCTGCGCGCGGATTGGCGACGCCTGGCCGCGACGGCTCCGGAGCGGCGACGCGCGCAGCGGTCACCGTGTCGCTCCCGGCGCAATCGCTCGCGCCGGGTTGGTGGGTGGGCGAAGCGGCGCTCGAGCCTGACGAGCTGCGCGCTGATGACCGGCGGCCGTTCGCATGGCGCGTGGCGCCGCCCGCGAGAGCGATGGCGACACCAGGTGCTGGATCGTTCGTGGCGGCAGCGCTCGCCGTGCTCCAGACGGGCAGGCACACCATCGATGGCCGCGACGTCGTGATCAGCGGCGGTGACCTCCCGAGCAGTCCCCATACAATCGTGCAGCCGCCCGACGACCCGGCGCTCGTCGGGCAGGTGAATCGCGCGTTGGGGTCCCGGGGCGTGCCCTGGCGTTGGGGTCCCTTGAGCACTCCCGGCGTGCTGACCTCGTCCGAGCGCGGGGGGGGGCTCAACGGGGTGGCGGTCGCGCGGCGCTATCGGATCGAGCGAGCGGGCAGCGGGGAGGAAGGAGCCAGTGATGTTCTCGCGACGGTCAATGGAGAACCTTGGCTCGTGAGGTCAGGCTCGGTCGTTTTGCTCGGGAGTCGCCTGGACACGGCCTGGACAGCGCTGCCGGCCTCCCCCGGGTTCGTGCCGTTCGTCGACGCGCTGGTGAATCGGATTGTGATGGGTGAAGCCGAAGTCGCGGCAGCCGAAGGCGCGCCGCACGTAGAGTTTCGCACCCGCGGGACGGATACGATCGGCGCGACGGTGTTCGGTCCCGACGCGCGCGAGTCCGATCTCACGCCCGCGACCGCGGCGCTAGTCACGGCCGCATTGGGTGGCAATGGCCGCACGTCGGTCTTGAGCGCCGAACGCTTTGCCGCCGAGGGCTTCTCCGGCACACGACGAGCTGACGCCAGCGGCATTCTGCTGCTCCTCGCGCTGCTGCTCGCCGCCGCGGAGTTGGGAGTCGCGACCCGGACGCGCTGATGCCCCTCGACTTTCTCCTCGAGAAGTTCCACGACCTTCCCGCCACGCGCTCGCTCATGGAGCGACTGCCATCGTCTGGAAAGCGCGTTGGGGTTGGCGGGCTACCCGGCTCGAGCGCCGCCGTGCTGGTCGGAGCGCTGGCACGGGCGCTGCCGCAACGCGTCTTTACGGTCATCGCTCCGACGCCCGCCGACGGAGAGCGCTGGCTCGCGGATTTGCAGACACTGCTGGGATCCGACACCACTGCACTCTATCCCCAGCGCGAGTCGCTCGGCGCTGAAGAGCCGCATTACGAGCTGGCGGGTGAGCGGATCGAGACGCTCGAGGCGTTGCTCCGCGGCGCGGTGCGCGTGCTGGTCACGACCGCGCGCGCGAGCGCGGAGCGGACCGCAGTGCCGGCGACGCTGGAGGGGGCGCGGCTCGTTATCGAGGTCAGTAAAGAGGAAAGGCGTCTGACCGACACCGCGCAGCGCCTCGACGCCATGGGCTACGCGCGCGTTCCCACCGTCACGGAAGTCGCGCAGTACAGCGTGCGGGGCGGGATCATGGACGTCTACGGCTTCGGCATGGCGACGCCGGCCCGCATCGAATGGTGGGGCGACGAGGTCACTTCGGTGCGCGGCTTCGATCTCGATACGCAACGCTCGGGCGAGCGGCTCGATCGCGTGACGGTTCTCCCCGTGCGTGCGGAGTCGGTACGCAGCCAATTGCCGGTAGGGGCGCAGCATGCGGCGCCCCTACGAACGAACCTGTTGGCGCTTCTCCCCACCGATACGATCGTCGTCACGGATCAGGAATCGGCCGTCGAGCGCGAAGTCGAACGGGCCTGGGCCGATGCTGCGCATCATCTCGAAGTCGCCCGCCGCATGGGAGAAGAGCCCCCGCCGCGCGAAGAGCTGCTGATCGATCCACGAGCGTGGCAGGCGCGGCTGACCGGTCTCGCCCGTATCGCGGTGTCGGACGCGGAGACGGAACAACGCTTTCCACTCGCGCCGCCCGAGCACATCGACCGGGACTTGAAGCGATTGCGGCACATCGTCGCCCAGTCTCCGCCGACCGTGATTCTCTGCGACAACGAAGGACAGCTGGAGCGATTGGAGGAGTTGCTCGGCTCAGATCGGGCGACGCTCGCCGTCGGCGCGCTCGACGGCGGCTTCATCATGCCGACGCTCCGCGTGCTCACCGATCACGAGATCTTTCGGCGCGCGCGCCGGTTGCGGCGGCCGCGGCGCTATCGCAGCGCCGTCTCCACGGCGGCGTCGCGACCACTGACACCGGGCGGATACGTCGTCCATCTCGAGCATGGGATCGGCATTTACCGCGGGTTGCAGACGATTGCTGTGGGCGCAGATGGCGCGACGCTCGAGGTCGCCGTCGTCGAGTACGAGGGCGGCGATCGCCTCAACGTGCCGCTGTACCGGATCGACCAGCTGGAACCCTACCGGACTGCCGGTGACGGCGACGCCCCGCCGCCGCGGTTGCACCGGCTCGGCGCCACGACGTGGCAGCGACAGCGGGACAAGACGCGGGCCGCGATCCGGGCGATGGCGGCGGAACTGCTCGATCTCTACGCCCGCCGGCAACTTGCGACCGGTTATGCCTTCCCGTCCGATACCCCGTGGCAGCGCGAGCTCGAGTCCGCCTTCCTTTATGAAGACACCCCGGACCAGCGGCGCGCCTCGGACGAGGTCAAGCGGGACATGGAGCGCGCCCGTCCGATGGATCGGCTCCTCGTTGGCGACGTGGGCTATGGAAAAACCGAGGTCGCCGTGCGCGCGGCGTTCAAGGCGGTGCAGGCGGGGAAGCAGGTGGCGGTCCTCGTGCCCACGACGATTCTCGCCGAGCAGCACGGCCGCACGTTTCGCGAACGGCTCGCCGATTACCCGGTGCGCATCGAGGTGTTATCCCGCTTTCGCTCGACCAAAGAGACCGCTCCCCTGGTCCAGCGGATGGGCGCCGGCGAGATCGACATCGTGATCGGCACGCACCGGCTCCTCTCGCCCGACGTCACGTTCAAGGATCTCGGACTGCTGATCGTGGACGAGGAGCATCGGTTCGGGGTGCGGCACAAGGAGCGGCTCAAGGCGCTCAAGCTGAGCGTGGACGTCCTGACGTTGACCGCCACACCGATTCCGCGAACGCTGCACCTGTCGCTGGCCGGCCTGCGAGACCTCGCGCTGCTCGAGACGGCGCCGAAGGACCGCTCACCCGTGCTCACCTTCGTCGAGCCCTGGGACGATGCGCTGCTCGAGGAGGCGATGGCGCGAGAGCTGGATCGCGGCGGGCAGGTCTACTTCGTTCACAATCGGATCGAAACGATTGAAACCGTTGCGGCGCGCGTGCGCGCACTCGCACCGCGCGCGCGGCTGGCGGTGGCGCACGGCCAGATGCGCGAAACCGACCTCGAAGCGGTCATGGGACAGTTCGTGCGCGGCGAGGTGGACATCCTCGTCTCGACGATGATCGTCGAGTCGGGTCTCGACGTCCCCAACGCCAACACGATGATCGTGGACCGCGCCGATCGCTTCGGCCTCGCGCAGCTGTACCAGCTGCGCGGACGCGTGGGGCGGAGTCACCGGCGCGCGTTCTGCTATTTGCTCGTGCCGGATCAGGTGGAGCCCCTAGCGGAGGAACGTTTGCAGGTGCTCGAGCATCATACTGATCTGGGGTCGGGTTATCGCATTGCACTGCGGGATCTGGAGCTGCGCGGGGCCGGAAACCTGCTCGGCGGCGAGCAGTCGGGGCACGTGCAGGCCGTCGGTTTCGACATGTACTTGCGGTGGCTCGAAGAAACGGTGCGAGGGCTGAAGGCCGGGGATGGGGGACGGGGGACGCGGGAGGCGTTCACGCCGCCCGATGTTACACTCGACGCGCCGGCCCATTTGCCGGATGAATACGTCGCCGACGACGATGCAAAGCTCGATTTGTACCGGCGGCTGGCGCGGGCTGAGCAACCAGGTGAGATTGAAGCCGTTCGTGACGAGCTGCGTGACCGCTTCGGACGATTACCGGCGGCCGCTGAGCGGCTCCTGCTCGTCGCCGAGCTGCGCGCGCTGGGTGCTCAGGCCGGTTTGGAGACGGTCTTGATCAAGGGCGACGAAGCGCGGCTCACATTCCGGCGTGACGCGTCGCCACGGTTGGCGGGGCTGCAGGTGGCCCTCGAGGCGGTGCAATTCGAAGCCGACGTGCGGCGCGCGATGCCGCTTTCCCTCAGGCTCCGCCGGCTCGGCGGAGAGTCGATCGGCCCCGGCCTGGTCCGGGCGCTCACGGCCGTTCTGCGGGACCATCACGGGTAACGAGAGAAAGAGGAAACGGATGCGACGTTTGAGTCTGGTGTTGCTGGCGCTGACCTCACTGACTGTGCTCGGCTGCGACGCGCTGCGCGACGCGTTCTCGCCGCGCGCGGACGTCGTTGCGCGCGCCAACGATCAGACCTTGACGGTGGAACGGCTGGCCGGGTGGGCGGGCTCGAGCAAGCAGGTGCCGCTCGATCCCATGACGCTGGGTCGCGTGTCCCGCTACTGGGTGGAGTACACGGTGTTCGCGGAAGCGCTGGCCGCGGGGCGGAATCTGCGTGACTCGACGATGGCGGCGACGGCGATGTGGCCCGTCGTGTCGCGGCTCAAATGGCAGCGCTTCCACGAACGGCTGCTCACGGGTCAAAACCTCTCGCCGCAGCAGGTGGACTCGGCCTATCAGAGCGGTCCCTACCGCGTGTTTCAACATATTCTGTTTCGCGTGCTGCCCGCCCCCGGCACCAAGACGACCGACGCGAATGCCCTGATGAGAATCGATGACCAGAAGCGTCGTCAGGCCGAGCAGCTCCTCCCCCAGGCGCGCACCGCCGGCGCGCGCTTCGCGCAGCTCGCGTCGCGCTATTCGGAGGACCCCCAGTCCAAGGTCGCGGGCGGATCACTGGGGCTCTCGACGCACGGCCAGTTCGTGACGGAGTTCGATGCTGCGGCCTGGGAGCTCGCGCCCGGCGCCGTGAGTGGGGTGGTGAAGAGCCAGTTCGGCTACCACATCATTCGTCGTCCGCCCCTGGCGGAGGTTCGTGATTCGTTCCGCCTCGGCTTGCAGGATCGGATGTCGCGGCACACGGACTCGGTGTACATGGACAGCCTGATCGCCCAGCGAAAGGTCGAGGTGGTGAGCCGGGCTCCCGCCTATGCGAAAGCGGCGGCGCAGGATATCGATGCCGCGCGCTCCAGCAGCCGGGTGCTCGTGAAGTACCGCGGTGGATCGCTCAGAGTACGGGACTTCGCGCGCTGGCTGGATGCGCTCGACCCCCAGATCATCAACGCCCTGCCGCAGGCGAACGACGAGCAGATCAACCAGTTCCTGAAGTCGCTCGCGCAACAACAGCTGATGCTGGAGCAGGCGGACTCCGCCAAGGTCACGCTGACGGCGGAAGACTGGAAGCG
>Ga0075433_10004350_pt1 | contig 11006 bp, 6 predicted proteins | sample RhiMethybrSRZTD2_FD_75299 | JGI IMG/M metagenome (GOLD analysis project Ga0075433, IMG submission 75299) | Populus rhizosphere microbial communities from Tennessee, USA - Rhizosphere MetaG P. TD hybrid SRZTD2 | ecosystem: Host-associated > Plants > Roots > Rhizosphere > Soil | place: USA... | reverse complement strand
GGTTCCCGCGCGAGCAGGCGCCGGAAGACGACGCCGTAGCGGCGCAGGAAGGTCCAGGCCTGGGTCCCGGCAACCCATTCGCGATCGACGTCGGGATCGGGTGGCGGCGTGGTGGTCCAGCGGCCGGCGAACCGGCCGCGGCCTGCCCGCTGCGCGGGCGCTTCGGGGGAGAGCAGCGCCCGCAAACCTGCGAATCCATCCGATGACGCGAGGCCGGACGCGACGAGCGCGCCCATGGCGTAGCGCATGGCATCCCGATCCAGACTGCACTCCGACGCCAGGTCGTTGAGGAAGGACGGACCCCGGCGCTCGAGCGCGTCGAGCACGGCACGCGCGCCGGGCCGCAGCGCCTCGCGAATCCCGTCGAACTGGCTGTCATCCCGTCGCCACGCCCCGCGGTGTTCGCGGAGAAAGATGGCGATCGGTGTGCCGCCGGTCAGCTGCGGCGGGCCGCCGTCGGAGGGCGCCGAGACCCGGCTCCAGGCGGCTTCACCGGACAGGCACAACATGTCCAGCAGCGCGGGATCGTAGCCGTCGAGCCGCAGTTTCAGGACGTTCGGTTCCCATGCACCGGCGGCGAGCTCGAATCCATCGAGCGCGCCGAGCACCTCGCGGAGCCCGTCGAGGCCGGTCAGCCGGGTCGCGGGCTCGACGTGCTGCCAGCGGAACAGGAACCGCATGAAGTCCGCGGCGCTGACCGGCTCGATCTCGGCCCTGAGCCGCGTCAACGTGTAGCGGTGGATGCGCGCGAGCAGCGCTCGATCGCACCACTCGAGCGCGTTCGCGCCGGGCGAGAAGCGACCGCGCAGCACGGCCCCTTCCGACTCGAGGGCGAGCAGCGCAGCGTCCACTTCGGCCTCGGGAACGCCCAGCGATCGCGCGAGCGCGGCCGCCGTGATCGGGCCCGAGATGGTCAGGCGGCCGCGTGCGATCCCGCAGAGTGCGTCGTGCCGCGACCAGCTGCGTGCGGTGCGCGACGCCGGTGCCTGGACCCGGTCGTCGGCGGTCGCGCCGGGATGAATGGCGCGGATTTCCGGCAGCCGCTCAGCGCAGACGTACCCCGCGATCGACGGCGTCAACGAGACGCGCGCCGCGCGACGAGCGGCTCGCAACTCGTCGATGAGCGCGCCCGCGGCCGTCGGAAGGTCTGCGTCGAACAGGAGGCCCACCGTCATCAGCGTGTCGTGCAGCTCGTACGCATCGCGCGGGTCGGGACGCTCCTCGTCCCGCACGCGGTCGATTGCCGCTTCGTCGAGTGCGCCGACGTCGCCGGCGGATCCCGCGTCTCCGGCCCGGCGGGACTGCACGGCGTGCGCCCGCCGCTCCTCGAGCGGCGCATCATCCAGGAACGCGTACGGCTTGGCGTTCAGGATCTCGTGGGCGAACACGGACGGCTCGGGCGTGTCGCGCGCGATCAGGCGCAGGCCGCCCGCGTGAATGCGTTCGAGCACCGCGCGCAGCCCCGCGAAGTCCATCGCCTCTTCGAGGCAGTCGCGCACGGTCTGACCGACCAGCGGATGATCGGGAATCTGGCGATCGCCGGGAATGTTCTCGAGGCAGGCCGCGGCGTCGGGAAAGACGGCGGCCATCAGGTCGTCGGCGAGCATCCGCTGGAGCTGCGGCGGAACCTTGCGGCCGCCGCGGCTGCGGGGCACCGCCAGCGCGATCGTGGTGTTCCAGCGCCACCGCGTCTTGAACACCGGAGCGTCGAGGAACGCCTGCACGAGCACGTCGCGGGTCGTCTCGGGGTGCAGGTAGCGGAAGACGTCCGAGAGCGGAAACGAGTGCTGCGGCCCGAGTGACAGCAGCAGCGCGTCATCGGTGGCCGCGGCCTGCAGCTCGAAGTTGAACTGCCGGCAGAAGCGCTTTCGCAGCGCCAGGCCCCAGGCCTTGTTGATGCGGCTGCCGAACGGCGCGTGCAGGACCAGTTGCATGCCGCCCGACTCGTCGAAGAACCGTTCGAGGACCAGCGTGTCGCGGGTGGGCACGACGCCCAGCGCGCGCCGTCCTTCCGCGAGGTAGTCGACGATCTGGGCGGCCGCGTCGGCGTCGAGGCCGGTCTCGTCGACGAGCAGCGCAATCGCGGCCTGTCGTCCCGGCGTTCCAGCCGGTGCCTCGTCGTCGTGCGCCTCGCGGGGGCCGTCGAAACGCGCGAGCGCAGCCTCGAGGTCCGCCCGAAGGTCGCTCAGGGCGCACGACAGCTCGTCGCTGCGCGCCGGCGCCTCGCCGAACCAGAACGGAATGTTCGGCGGCGTGCCCCTGGCGTCCTCGACCCTGACGGTGCCGGCCGTCACCTGCAGCACCCGCCACGAGGCGTTGCCCAGCTGGAACACGTCGCCGGCCATGCTCTCGATCGCGAAGTCCTCGTTCAGCGTGCCGATGAACGTCTCTTCGGGCTCGAGAACGACGCGGTAGTCGGCGAGCTCGGGGATGGCGCCGCCTGAGGTCTGCGCGGTGAGACGGGAGCCCCGCCGGCCGCGGACCGCGGCGTTCACTTCGTCGCGATGGAGCAGCGCGCCGCGCCGGCCGCGTCGGGTGCTGAAGCCCTCGGCGGTCATCGCGATGACGGCGTCGAAATCGCTGCGGTTCAGGCTGCGGTAGGGCGCCGCGCCGCGTACGAGATCGAACAGCGCGGTCTCGTCGTGCTCGCGGCAGGCGCACTCGGCGACGACCTGTTGCGCCAGGACGTCGAGCGGCGCGTCGTGATGCACGATGGCGTCGAGCTCACCGCGCCGCACCGCCCGCAGGAGCGCCGCGCATTCCATCAGGTCGTCGCGCGTCACCGGGAAGAGCCGGCCCTTGGGCGTGCCCGACACCGTGTGGCCGGATCGCCCGACGCGCTGCAGCAGCGTCGCGATGCGGTGCGGCGATCCGATCTGGCAGACGAGATCGACATGGCCGATGTCGATCCCGAGCTCGAGCGAGGCGGTGGCGACGAGCGCCTTGAGCTGTCCCGACTTCAGCCGCGCTTCGGCGGCGAGACGCTTCTCTTTGGACAGGCTGCCGTGATGGGCGGTGATGGCGTCTTCGCCGAGCCGATCGCTCAGATGGCGTGCGAGCCGTTCCACCATCCGCCGCGTGTTGACGAAGATCAGGGTGGTGCGATGCGCCTGGATCAACGCCTCGAGCCGGTCGTAGTACTCCTCCCAGACCTCGTGCGACATCACCGCGTCGAGCAGCGAGCGCGGGATCTCGACACCGAGATCCATCTCGCGGCGGTGGCCCTCGTCCACGATCGTGCAGGGGTCGGGCGCCTGCCCGCCGACCAGATAGGTGGCCACTGCTTCGAGCGGCTTCTGCGTGGCCGACAGTCCGAGCCGCAGCAGCGGCCGCTCGCAGAGATGCGCGAGCCGTTCCAGCGACACCGCCAGGTGCGCGCCGCGCCGGGTGCCGATGACCGCGTGGATCTCGTCGATGATGACGGTCCGCACCGTGCGCAGCATCGCCCGGCTGCGGTCGGAGGTGAGCAGCAGGTACAGCGATTCCGGCGTGGTGACGAGGATGTGCGGTGGCGTCCGCAGCATCGCGGCGCGCTCGGACTGCGAGGTGTCCCCGGTCCGTACCGCCGCCGTGATGCGCGGAGCGCTCAGGCCGGCCTCTTCCGCGAGCCGGCGGATCCCGCGCCGCGGCTCCGCGAGGTTCTTGTGAATGTCAGCGCTCAGGGCCTTCAGCGGCGAGACGTAGAGCACCCGGACTTCGTCCGGCAGTTCGGCATCCAGACCCTCACGCAGAAGCTCGTCGAGCGCCGTGAGGAACGCGGCGAGCGTCTTGCCCGATCCGGTCGGCGCGGCGATCAGCGTGTGCCGGCCCGCGCGGATCGACTCCCAGCCGCGCTGCTGCGCCGCCGTGGGCACGCCAAGCTCGCTGCTGAACCACTGTTGAACGATCGGATGGAAACCGGGGAGAGACATTTCGGGGTAACGGGGATCTTATCGCGTCGGGGTGGGTTGTAGCTCTGTGCTGCTCACCAGGCTCCTGCCATTGCCAACACTGCCAACATTGCCAGCATTGCCAACACTGTCAGAAGAGATCGGGGCAAGGCCGCCTCAAATCAGCAATGCCCGGCGTTCAATGTTGGCAATGCTGGCAATGATGGCAATGTTGGCAATGGTTACCGGTTCAGATCGAAGGCCGCCATCTCGTTCCCATTTCTCACGAGGAGGTAGCCGTCGCTCAGCGCCGGATGATTCCACGTCTTGCCCTCGATCGCCGGGACCCGGGCCAGTTCCTGGTGTCCCTCGGGGGTCGCACGCACGAGCGCCAGCTCACCGGACTCGGTGAGCACGATGATGTGGCCTCCCGCCAGCACCACCTGGCCGTAGCCGTAGCGGCCCCCCTTCCATTTCACGTCGCCGGTCGCCGCGTCGAGGCACGCCATGATCGATTCGTCGAGGCCGTAGAGATACCCCTCGTGGAGGAGCGTGCTGGAGAACTGGTTCTTCATGCGGTTGGTGCGCCAGACCTCGCGCACCGACCAGGACGGCCCGGTTTTCGCGATCTCCAGCATCACGGCCCCATGCCCGTAGCCGCTCGACAGGAACACGCGGTTCTCGCCCACGATGACCGGCTGCGACGCGTTGACGTCGTAGTCGGTCCTCCACGGGTACTCCCACAGCAGTTCGCGACCATCCGGCGTCAGGCTGGCGACCCGTGACGCGCTGAAGATGATGAGCTGCCGTTCGCCTCCGATCGTGACGGTCATCGGCGAGGAGTAGGACTGCTGATCGTCGAGCGCGGACCATGCCGGCTTGCCGGTCGCCGTCGCGTACGCCATCACCGACTGGCCCCGCGATCCGCCAGGCAGCACGATCACGGTGTCGTCGAGGACGAGCGGCGATGCGGCCATGCCCCATTGGAGGTTCTGCGCGCCGGCGTCCTCCAGGATGTTCGTTCGCCACAGCAGCCGCCCGCTCGCGTCGTCGAGGGCACGGAGCTCGCCGGTGCCGCCGAGCGCGAAGACACGCCCGTCGGACCACGCCGGCGTGGCGCGCGGGCCGTCGCCGCCCATGCGTTCGCTGAACGTCGCGGTCCAGCTGTTGGTCCACAGCTCACGGCCGGTGCGCACGTCGTAGGCCGCGACGACCTCCTGGAGTCCGCGCTGCTCGATGGTGAACGCCCGGCCTCGCGCGATCGCGAACGAGGCGTATCCGCCGCCGACGGGTTGTTTCCACAACAGCCGTGGACCGGCTGCCGGCCATGACGTGAGGATGGCGCGCTGGGCGTAGGTGCCATTGCGCTCCGGCCCGCGAAAGCCGGTCCAGTACGTCGACCCGGAGGGCGCCGGCAGTGGCGCAGCCGCGGGTTCACCGCGTTTCTCAACGCTCTCAGCCGGTGAAGAGCTGGCGCCCGGCGGCGCTGCCGGCGCAGCCGTCTCCGTCGGGCGAGCGTCGGGCGCGGCCGCGGCTCGCTGGGCGTCGCGATGGCGCGAGACGTCGGCCGCGTGCCGATCGGCAGACTGGACGAACTGGACATGCGGCCGGCCGCCGCCATAGAGCACGATGCGAAGGCCGGCGACGTACAGGAGCGCACCCGCGCCAACGGCCATGAGCCCGGCGATGGCCAGGGCCTTCAGGATTCTGCGAAGCATCTGGTCGTCAATGGAAAGACTGGCGCCGGCAGCCCGGCGTTAACCGCGGATGGGTGCAGCACGATGGTACCATCTGCATCCAGGAGTGTTTTTCACGATGCGCCGACTCGCGGGGACCCTGCTCATCGCTGCATTCGCGGTCGCGTCGCCGGCCGCAGATCTCACGCTCACGACGACGACGACTATCGAGGGCGCGCTGGCCGCCGCCGGCTCCGGGGGCTTCGCGCCGAAGGTCGTCGTCCGCGTCAGCGGAACGAAGTCGAGGATGGACGTCGACACCGGCGACCAGACGATCACGACGATTGCCGATACCGCGACGAATCTGGCGTACGTGCTGCGGCCCGAGGACAAGACCGCGCAGCTGCTGACCGGCGACGCGGCCGCGCCGGCCGATCCGGCGTCCGCCGCGCCGAAAATGGAAGCGAAGGTCTCGCCCACCGGCCAGAAGCGCGACATCGACGGCGTCTCCTGCGACGAATACACGGTGACGATGAAGATGGACCTGGCGTCGCTCGCGGCCGGCGGTGGGGCGCTCCCGCCGGAGGCGGTGAGCCTGTTGAAAGACATCTCGCTGCACGTCACCGGATCGATCTGGGCGGCGAAGGACGCGCCCGGCGCGGTCGAGTACGCGGCGTTCCAGAAGGCCGTCTCGCGCTTCGCGCCGGCCGCGATCGCGCGCAACGTGCCCGGCGGCGCCCCGGCCCCGGCGCTCCCGAGCGGCATGGATCGGCTGGTGACCGGCTTTCCCGAAGCCGCCGGCATTCCTTATCTGACTGAATTGACGACGAAGGTCGAAGGGACAGGTCAGCTGGTGGCGCTGCTGCAGCAGATGGGGCAGATGAAGATCACCGGCAAGGTGTCGTCGATCTCGACCGAGCCGGTTCCGGCCGCGGTGTTCAGCGTGCCGGAGGGCTACACGATCGTGAAATAACTCAGAGAATCATCCGTTCATCACCCACGCGTCTCGTGATGCGCTGCGCATCCAGGTATTCCAGCAGCGGCACCGCGAACTTGCGCGACAGGCCGGTCAGCTCCTTGAACTCCTTGACACCGAAGCGGCCCTGCTTCTCTTTGAGCGCGCGCACGTCCTCGATCAGCTTGTGCAGGGCGGACCGGTCCAGGAACATGTCCTCGGCGATCTTCACGACCGACTGATCGCCGACCATCAGTTGCAGGATCTTGCGCGCAGGCCCCCGTTCCAGGTTGAGCTCGCGAATCACTTCGTCTGCCGACGGCGCCTGCAGGCCGAGCGCGCGGAAGCGCTCCTCGAGCTGTTTCCGCATCCGCGCGTCATCGTCTTTCAACGTCACGACCCGCCCGTGCACGTGAACCAGGTCCTGATCGAGCGCGATCAGGTGTTGCTGGACCAGCTGATCCAGGGCGGCCCGAAACACCAGTGGCGAGGCGCCGCGAAGCGCGCGCGTCTTGAGGTCCTCGCGGCTGATCCCCTTGGCCAGCGGCTCCGACTCGTGGAACCGGCGCACGTCGGCCAGGAGCGCATCGACCGCGCCCTCGAACACCGTCCAGCCGGCCAGCGTGCGCGGCCGGTCGGCGACCTCCCGCAGCCGTCGCTCCCGCAGCAGCGTCTCGAGCGCGCTGTCGACCTGATCGCGGCCCAGGCCAAGGCGGCCGATCAGCTCGTCGACGTCCATCCCGCGGAGACCTGCGCCTTCCACCATCGCCGCAATCCGCGCGTTCAACGGCGATCGCTGCAGCAGCTGGAGCCGTTCGGGGATCGCCTGGTCCGAGCGCCGGTGGCGGGCGGGTCTCGCGTCGAGAATCTCGCCGCCGCCGAGCGTCACCATCGGGGAGTACTGCCGGATGATGAAGCGGTCGCCAGGCAGCGCGAACGTCGGACGCTCGAGCAGCACCTGCGCGAACGACGACTGGCCAGGGGCGAGCTCGTCCTGCCCCAGCAGGACGACGTATCCCATCAGCTCCGCGGTGCCGATGTGTAAGCGAATCCGCTTGCGTCGCACGATCGGGCCAGGCGCCGACGGCAGCAGCTCGACGTGCACGTCGAACGCCGCGCTCGGCGTGAAGACGCCCGGCGCCGTCAGCACCATCCCGCGCTCGACGTCGCCGAGATCCAGGCGCTGCAGGTTGAGCGCGGTGCGCTGTCCGGCATGCGCTTCGTCGACGCTGGCGCCGTGCACCTGGATGCCCCGCACGCGCGCCGATCGCCGCTCCGGCAGGATCTCGATTTCGTCGTCGCGCCGGATATGCCCGGCGATGAGCGTGCCCGCCACGACCGTGCCGAAGCCTCTCATCGTGAAGCAGCGATCGATCGGCAGCCGGACCACCTGCGAGTCGTCCCGGGACGGCACCTCGCGCGCGATCGTTTCCAGCGCCGCGATCAGCGCCGGAATCCCCTCGCCGGTGACCGAGCTGACCCGGATGACGGGCGCGCCTTCGAGAAACGAACCCTTGACGAGCTCGTGGACCTCCACTTCGGCGAGGTCGGCGAGCTCGGGATCGGTCGCGTCGATCTTGGTCAGCACCGTGATACCGCGCTTGATGTGGAGCAGCGAGCAGATGTCGAGGTGCTCGCGCGTCTGCGGCATCACGGACTCGTCGGCGGCGACCACCAGCATCACGGCGTCGATCCCGCCGACGCCCGCCAGCATGTTCTTCACGAACCGCTCGTGGCCCGGGACGTCGATGAACCCGATCGTCGTGCCGTCGTCGAGGCGCAGATTGGCGAACCCGATGTCGATCGTGATGCCGCGCTCTTTTTCCTCTTTGAGCCGATCCGCATCGATCCCGGTCAGCGCCTTGACGAGCGCGGTCTTGCCATGGTCGATGTGACCGGCGGTCCCGACGATGATGTGTGACATCGCCCTCTATTGTGGAACAGGTAGAGGGCGTCGGTGACGGGACGCGGGGTAAGCTTGAACGATGCTGACAGCCCGGCGGTGGATTCCCGGAGCGAGGACGGCGATCTGCGTGTTCCTGGCGATGGCCTGCCCGGCCGCCCAGGCGCCCGCCGTGCCAGATGTGGCACGGATCGTCGGGAGCGCGCAGTTTCGGGAGGCGAAGGCCTTCATTCGCGGCGATCACGAGCGGTTCGTCCGGGAGCTGATCGCGCTGACCGAAATTCCGGCGCCTCCCTTCAAGGAGGAGCGGCGGGCGCGCGCCTACCTGGCGATGCTCGAGCAGCACGGGCTGACCGACGTCGAGCGCGACGAGGAAGGCAACGTCATGGGCGTCCGCCGCGGCACCGGCGGCGGCCCGATGCTGGCCGTCCTCGCGCACCTCGACACGGTGTTTCCCGAAGGCACCAGCGTCAAGGTCCGGCGCGAGGGCACGCGGCTGCTGGCGCCCGGCGTCGGCGACGATACGCGCGGCCTGGCGCTGATGCTGTCGATCATCCGCGCCATGAACGCGGCGACGTTCACGACCCGCGCCGACATTCTGTTCGTCGGCAACGTCGGCGAGGAAGGCGAAGGCGACCTGCGTGGCGTGAAGTATCTGCTCCGCAAGGGCAAGTACAAGGATCGGATCAAACAGGTCATCGCCATCGACGGCGGCGAGCAGGGCAGCATCACGCGCGGCGGGGTCGGCAGCAAGCGCTACCGGGTCGCGTTCAAGGGGCCCGGCGGGCACAGCTACGGCGCGTTCGGCCTGGTCAATCCCGCCTACGCCATGGCGGCCGCCATCGCGCGCTTCTCTGATGTCCAGGTGCCGGCGTCGCCGAAGACGACATTCAACGTGGGAGTCGTGACGGGCGGGACGTCGGTCAACTCGATTCCCTCCGCGGTCAGCATGGACGTGGACATGCGCTCGGAGTCGTGCGCGGAGCTGGCCAAGGTGGACGCCGCGTTTCTGGCGATCGTCAAGAGCGCCGTCGCCGACGAGAACCGCGCGCGGTCGACGCGTGAGGGGCGGATCGAGGCGGATCCGACGGTGATCGGCGAGCGTCCGTGCGGCGAAACGCCGATGGAGGCCCCCATCCTGAAGACGACCGCCGCGGTCGTGCAGGCGTTCGGGTTGAAGCCGTCCTACGGGTTCAGCAGCACCGACAGCAACATTCCGATGAGCATGGGGATCCCCGCGCTGACGATCGGCCGCGGGCCGGGCGGCCGCAGCCATTCCCCCGACGAGTGGACCGACGTCGCGCCCGCCGGGGTCGCGCAGTCGGTGGAGGTGGCGCTGGCGATCGTGCTCGCGGTCGCGGGGTAGGCGCCCTGCGAGGGGTCAGGCCGGGGTCTGACCCCGGTCCGACCCCGGTCCGACCCCGGTCCGACCCCGGTCCGACCCCGGTCCGACCCCGGTCCGACCCCGGTCCGACCCGGTCCGACCCCGGTCCGACCCCGGTCCGACCCCGGTGCGACCCCGGTGCGGCGAGGTAGTAGACAGACTCCTACCATGGTGGTAGATTGCCTCCTACCTATGGCCAAGACCCGTCACAAGCCGGAGCTGCTCCAGGGCACGCTCGATCTCCTGATCCTTCGCACCCTGCAGTGGGGACCGCAGCACGGCCACGGCATCGGCGTCGCGCTGCGCGCGACCTCGGAGGAGGTGCTGATCATCGACCACGGCTCGCTCTACCCCGCGCTGCACCGGCTCGAGCGTCAGGGATGGGTCGATGCGTCGTGGAAGATCAGCGATCGCAAGCAGCGGGCGAAGTACTACCGGCTCACCGGCGCGGGCCGTCGCCAGTTGACGCTCGAGCGCAGCCGCTGGACCCGCCTGTCGGAGGCGATTGCCCGCGTGCTCGGACCGGCATAGAGACGGCTCGCTCGAGATCGAATCGTTCGTCGCGCACGGAGGCGATCATGTCGTGGCACCAGCGGCTCTGGAAGCTCGTTCAACGCCTGCTCTTCTTCCCCGCCCAGGCCGATCGCGACCTCGACGACGAGATCCGCTTCCATCTCGCGGAAGAGGCGCACGTCCAGGCCGAGCGCGGGCTGACGGCGGACGAGGCGGCCGCCGCGGCGCGGCGCGCGTTCGGCAACGTGGCCCTGGCCAAGGAGGACACGCGCGCGGTCTGGGTGTCGACCCGGCTCGAGCAGCTGTTCCAGGATCTGCGCTTCGGCAGCCGCATCCTGACGCGATCGCCCGGAATCAGCCTGACCGCCGTCGGCTTGATCGCGCTCGTGATCGGCGGCAATACGACCGTCTTCTCGATCGCTCACAGCGTGCTCACGAAGCCTTCGCCCGGCGTGCACGCCTCGGGGCTCGCGACCGTGAGCTGGGTCGCCGACAACGGCGACGTCGAAACTCACACCGAGTACAGCGTTTACGAGCACTTCGTCCGGCACAGCACCGCCCTTCAGCCGATCGCCGCCTTCGACTTCGCCCGCCTGACGATGACGCACGACAACGGCAGTTACGCGGTTCGCGGCGCCGTCGTGTCTGGCAACTACTTCGACACGCTGGGCGTGCGCCTCGCGAAGGGACGAGGCTTCACGGACGA
>Ga0075433_10004349_pt1 | contig 11008 bp, 15 predicted proteins | sample RhiMethybrSRZTD2_FD_75299 | JGI IMG/M metagenome (GOLD analysis project Ga0075433, IMG submission 75299) | Populus rhizosphere microbial communities from Tennessee, USA - Rhizosphere MetaG P. TD hybrid SRZTD2 | ecosystem: Host-associated > Plants > Roots > Rhizosphere > Soil | place: USA... | reverse complement strand
CCGAGCGCGGCCACGGCCTCGTCGATCGTGCCGTAGGCCTCGGCGCGCGGGTCGTCCTTGCCGATGCGCTCGCCGCCGAAGAGCAGGCCCGTCGTGCCGTCGTCGCCGCGCGTCGTGGCGACCGCAGAGTCAATGGGGCTGCGGCGGTTGGTCATGCGTTGTTCAGGCGGGATCAGAGCGGGTCAGCTGGCGCAGCGACTCACCACATGAGACCCGCGTCGCGCGGGTCCCAACGCTCGGCGAGGAGCGTGACCTTGACGGGATGCTCGACCACCGACTCGACCTGCTCCTGGACCTGCTGGATCATCGATCCGGCGTACGGGCAGAACGGCGTGGTCAGGATCATCTTGACCTCGGTCTCGTTCTGGCCCAGCAGGATCTGCTTGATCAGGGCGAGCTCGACGACGTTCATCCCGATCTCGGGATCGACCACCGAGCGCAGGGCGTCGAGGATCGCCAGCTCGGTGGCGCGCTGCACCGGATCGAACATCGGCGCGGCGGCCGCGGCGACCGGCTCCGTGGCGACGGCGTCCTGCTCCGTGGCGGTGCCGGTCGTGGTTTCGACGGTATCGGTCATCGAGATCAGCGTACCACCAGACGTGTTCATACCCGACCTACGGGCTTGGGATTACGTCGGCAGCGAGATGCGCATGGTCGTCCCCGCTCCCCCGGGGCCGGCCAAGGCCTCGATCGTCCCGGCGTGGGCGGTCACGATCGCGCGGGCGATGGCCAGGCCCAGCCCGGAGCCGCGCGACCCGGCCGCCTTCGTGAAGCGGTCGAAGAGCGTGGCCTGGAGCTCGGGGGCGATGCCGGGCCCGGTGTCGGTGACGTCGAGCACGATCGCGCCCGCGTCCGCCCGCGCCGAGAGGCTGATCGAGCCGCCGCCGGGCATCGCCCGGATCGCATTCTCGATGAGGTTGGTGACCACCTGCTTCATCCGGACGGGGTCGACGTCGAGCGACGGCAGGCCGCCGGCGACCTCGACCCGGATGTCGATCCCGGCCGCCAAAGCGTTGGCGCGGTGGGCGGCGGCGGCGTCCTCCAGGAGCACCTTCGGCGCCGTCGGCTCGCGGTGGAGTGGCAGGACGCCGGAGTCGGCCAGGCTGAGGGTTCGCAGGTCGTCGACGAGCCGCTCGAGCACCCTGGTCTCGTCGAGGATCGGACGCAGGTGCGCCTCGTCGGGCGGATAGACGCCGTCGACGAGCGCCTCGAGGTTGCCCTGGATCACCGCAAGCGGGGTCCGCAGCTCGTGGCTCACGTCGGCCAGCAGCCGGCGTCGCGTGGCGTCCTCTGTCTCGAGCCGTGCCGTCATCTCGTTGAATGCGCGACTCAGGCCGCGCAGCTCGCCGCGCGCCCGTGGCGACTCGGGCACCCGGACGGAGTAGTCCCCTGCCTCCACCTTTCCGGCCGCATCCACGAGGTCGGACAGCGGTCGGCCGACACCACGGGCGATCCGGATCGCCACCACCAGGGCGACAAAGCCGACGATGAGGACCACGAGAGCGGCGGGCCTCGCGAAGAAGCCGAGCGGCTCCTCCGCCGAGTTGCGGAGGAGGCTGGCGAGCAGCCACAGGACCAGCACGCCGACCGACACGATCAGCGTCGCGAGCATGACGACGAGGCAGCCGAATCCGCGACGGAGCCCGCCACGCCGGCCGGGACCCCACCACGGCGGCCCGCTCCACTGTCCCCCAGGGCCGCCCCAGCCCCCGGCAGACATGGGCGGCGGCCACGGCTCGGTGTCCGGCCACCAGGGCGGTCGGCGGCGCGGGGGCATCAGGCCGGCTCGCCCTCGGCGACTCGATAGCCGACCCCGTACACCGTCTCGACGATGCGAGGGCGGGCGGGGTCGGGCTCGAGCTTGCGCCGGATGTTCTTGATGTGCGCGTCGATCGCGCGCTCGTAGCTGTCGAAGGCGACGCCGTGCACGGCGTCGAGCAGCTGCGACCTGGTGAAGACGCGGCCGGGCTCTCGCGCCATCGTGGCGAGGAGCTGGAACTCGGTCGCGGTCAGCTCGACCGAGCGGCCGGTCACGGTCGTCCGCAACCGGGGCACGTCGAGGGCCAGCTCGCCGACCTCGATCCGCTCGGCCGGCTCGACGGCGCGCTCGCTGCGCCGGAGGACGGCGCGCACTCGGGCGACCAGCTCGCGCGGGCTGAACGGCTTGGTCACGTAGTCATCGGCGCCGAGCTCCAGGCCGAGGAGCTTGTCGAGCTCGGTGTCGCGCGCGGTCAGCACGACGATGGGCGTCGTGCCCGAGGAGCGGATCGAGCGCATGACCTCCAGGCCGTCGAGGCCGGGCAGGCCGAGGTCGAGCACGATCAGGTCGGGGTGACGCGTCCGCGCGGACTGGAGCGCCGACGGTCCGTCGCCCGCGGTGAGCACCGCGAAACCGGCGTGCTCGAGGTAGTCGCGCGCCAGCTGGGCGATCTTGGGCTCGTCATCGACGACGAGGACGGTCGGCATCGGCGGTCACTCTAGAAGAGACGCGAAGGCGGCCGTCGGGTCGACGGCCGCCTGGTGCTCGCGGTTCGGTTTCAGAAGGCCGAGCCCGATGTGCCGGGCCCGGCGCCGCCGCCGGACGAAGAGCCGGCCTTGGCCTCGTCATCGTGGAGCCGCTTGTGCAGGTCGGAGATCTGCCGCTCGCGCTCCTCGCGCCATGCATCCGGCCCGCCGGATCCCGGGCCGTAGCCCTTGCCCCAGGAGCCGCGCCCGCCCCAGCCGGGTCCGCCCCAGCCGCGCCCTCGTCCGAAGGCGGCGCGGACCAGGCCGAAGATCAGGAACAGGAACAGGATCGGGAACAGCAGGCCGAGGAAGCCGAAGCCGTGGAAGCCCCAACCGTACCCGTAGCCGTAGCCCGCGACCGGGACGACTGCGCCGGCCGGGAGCCGGCCGGCGTCGACGACGCCCTGGGCCACGCCCGCCTGGTAGATGCCGACCCCGACGCCGACGAGGATGCCGACGACGATGAGGCCGACGAGGAAGCTGACGATTGCTCGTCCGTTCATTTGGTGCCATCTCCTTTGTGAGAAGTCGATGGCGTCATCCTCGTGGCGGGTCGTGGAGGAAATGTGAACCCGCGATGGAGGTCCCGCGAGGCGTGCCCTACTCGGAGGCCGGCTTGATCACCACGCCGGGGAGGCGGTACTGCTTCGGCAGCCCGTCCGCCTCTGCCTCGCTGTAGCCGGGGCCGCGGAGCGAGCCGTCGGGCTCGAAGAAGTCGGCGTAGCGGGCCTTGTTGCGGGCGGCGTAGCTGTACGCGGCCGCGACGCCCATCCGCCGCAGCTCGGGATGCTCCTTGAGCATTCGCGGCAGCGTGTAGCCGTTGCTCCTGAGCTCGAGGATGTTGCGCACCGTCAGCCTGGTGCCATAGCAGAACGGCTCGCCGTTCATGACGAGCGGATCGACCTGGACCCACTTGATCGTCATCGCCGCGCCTCAGGCGCCCTTGTAGATGAAGGCCAGGAACGGGTTCCGCTTGCGCGCGTCGCCGGCGAGGCGGCGATGCCACTTGAACACCGCGATCGCCTCATCGAGACCGGCATCGATGGGCGGCATCGCGCTCGGCTCGACGACGGAGGCCGCCGCCCGACGCAGCCCGTTGCACAGGGTGATGAGGTCGTCCATCGGGACCTTGCGCTTGCGGTAGCGGACCGCGACGAGGTCGGCGAACGTCGCCATGACGTGCGCGTCGCCGCTGGCAACGCCTACCGCGAGCCGATCGACGAACGCCTCGAGGTCCGAGTGAAGCGCTTCGCGAACGGTGTCGGGGTAGCGGTCACGGATGGTCGGGTCGAGATCCAGGGCCGCCTCGAAGGCGCGCGCCCGGAGGCGCGTCCCGCCCCGCTTGAGCAGCGCTGCCGACGCGGGATCGCCGGCGCTGAGGTCCCGTGGTGGCAGGCCGAGGCTGGGGTGGCTCACGGCCGCGAGTCTACCGTGCGACCTCGGGCGTCGCCGACGCCGGTACGATGGCCCGATGGCAGGCACCGAACCGGGTGAACGACCCCCCGACCCCGCGAGCCGCCCAGCACGCCAGCTGGAGCGCCCACCGGGCGAGCGCTACACGCGGTCCGTCGCCGCCCAGGCCGACGACAAAGCGGCGGACACGCGGTCCGGAAGCGCCCTCCTCGGTGCGGTGGTGAAGGCCGTCGTCGTCTCGATCGTGGGCACGCTGGTGCTCTACGCGCTGGGCGCGCTCCTGTCGTCGAGCGCCGGGCTGGTCTTCGTGGCCGGCCTCACGGGTGCGGCGGTGGGCCTGCTCCTTGCGCGCGCGGCGGCGCCGGGTCGGGGTGACGAGCCCGCGCTCACGCGGCGCACCACGATGTGGCTCGCGATCGGGCTGTCGATCCTCGCCGTCGTCGTCGCGGCAGTGGGCACGTGGCTGCATGCCCTGGCGGAGGGTGGCGCGCTCGGCCTGCTCGACTATCTCTTCGAGACCTTCGGTGTGATCGTGCCGCTGGAGGTGCTGATCGCGACGGTCGCGGCGGCCTGGGGCGCCGGCGCCGGCCCGGTCGAGGCTTGATGGCGGACGCCGGCGCCGACGGACCAGGGGAGCGCCCGGATATCGAGGCCGTCACGTTCCGACGCCCGAGCGAGGCCGACTACCCGAGGATCACGGCCGTCATCGACGAGTGGTGGGGCAGTCGCGAGCTGGACCACCTGCTGCCGAGGCTGTGGCTGCAGCACTTCACCGGAACATCGTGGCTGGCCGAGACCGGGGACGGGCGCCTCGCGGGCTTTCTGATCGGCTTTCTGTCGCCAGACCAGCCCGATGCCGCCTATTGCCACCTCATCGCGACGAACCCGAACCTGCGCCGCCGTGGCCTCGGGCGGGCCCTGTACGAGCGGTTCTTCGAGGACGCCGGTACGGGCGGGCGGCGCACCGTGACCGCGATCACCTGGCCGGCAAACCACGGCTCGATCGCGTTCCACCGGGCGCTCGGATTCGTGGTGCAGCAGGGCCCCGGAAGTCAAAACCTGTACGGAACGCCTGCTCGGGCCGGGTACGATTTCGACAGGGAGGATCGGGCAATCCTGGTCCGCGCGCTCTGACCGGAACACGAAGGGGGAGGGTGTTCATGCGAGGGTTGCTGATCAGGGTCGGGATCATCGCCGTCATCGTGCTCGGCGTGGTCGTCTTCCGGGCGTACCTCTCGGGCAGCGCCAGCGACCTGAAGGTCGGCGACTGCTTCGACCCGCCGTCGACGGTCGACACGGTCGTCAAGGAAGTCCAGCACCATCCGTGCACGGACGCGCACCTCGCCGAGGTCTTCTACGTCGGGGACTACGACCAGGCGAGCACCGGCTACCCGACCGAGGACGCGTTCCAGGGCTTCGTGCTCGATCGCTGCATCGGCGCCTTCCAGTCGTACACCGGGAAGTCGTACCAGGACGCCACCGAGCTCGACATCCAGCCGTTCTGGCCGACCGAGGAGGGCTGGGGCAAGGGCGACAAGGAGGTCACCTGCTTCGCCGTCCGGACCGACGACAAGACGATGACCACCTCCGTCAAGGCGCAGGCCCAGTAGCCCGCCCCCGCGACGGTCAGTCGCGGGTCTCGCCGACGAAGGGCATGCCCATGCGGGTGAGCGCCTCGACGCTCATCCGCAGCACGGCCGTCTTCGCGGCGGCAACCTCTCGGACGTAGCGCGCCTCCTCGTCCGGCGTCATCGGCCGCCCGCGGATCGCCTCGCTCGGCCGCCCGACCTGGAGCCAGGCGAGGTGGTACCGATCCATCGAGCCCCAGGCCGGGGCCAGCAGCTCGTCGCTGAGCTGGAGCCAGACTTTCAGCGCGGCGTTGCTCGGGTTGGCGACGAGTCGGTCGCCCTCGTCGATCAGCTGGCGCGTTCGCCGCACGAGCTCCTCGCGCTTCACGGCGCGCCGCGAATGAACGCCTCGCGATCCGCGCGGGCTCGGAGCGTCCAGGGGCCCGGCGCGCCCGAGCCGATCGGCCTGCCCTCGAAGCGGGTGACGGGCAGGACGCCGGCGACGCTCGAGCACACGAACGCCTCGTCCGCATCGGCCAGATCCGCGGCGGTGAGCCAACCCTCGACCGGCGCGAGCCCGACGCGGCCGGCCCAGCCCAGGAGCCACGTGCGCGTGGTCCCGGGCAGGATCGCGCAGGCGAGCGAAGGCGTGGCGAGCTCGCCGCCCGCGTCGCCCGTCCCGCGCACGAGAAAGAGGTTCGCGCTGGTGGCCTCGGACAGGTGGCCATCGATGGTCAGGAACAGAGCATCGTCCGCCCCCGCGCGGCGGGCCTCGAGGCGGGCGAAGACGTAGTCCGCCCGGCTCGTGGTCTTCAGGCTGGCGAGCGGGTTCTCGGGGTCGCGGCGGACGGAGCTCGCGACGAGGTGGAGGCCACGCTCCAGGTGGTCTGCCGGCGGCGGTGGCACCGGCCACGCCTGGATTGCCATCGTCGGCGGCACGTGCCCGAGGGGCAGGAGGCCGCGGGCCGTGATCGCGCCCCGACTCACGGTGATCCGGATCGACGCGTCGCCGTCCGGGCCGGCGAGGCCCTCGGCGTCGAGCAGGGCCGCGATGCCGGCAGCAACCTGGATCTCCGTGTCTGCCGGCAGCTCGATGTCGAGGCCCGTCGCAGACCGCCGCAGGCGTTCCAGATGCTCGTCCAGCTCGGTGGGACGGCCGCCCCGGGCGCGCAGCGTCTCGAACACGCCGTCGCCGAGCTGGAAGCCGCGATCGAAGACCGAGAGGTGATGCCCGTCGGCCGGCAGCAGCGCGCCGTCGACCCACACGTGCCGGGCCGAGAGGTCGCTCACACCACCTCGCGGGCGCCGATCGCCGACAGCGGACCGCGCGCCTTGGCAACCGTCTCGTACCACTCCGCCGCGGGGTCGCTGCGCCATGTGATGCCGCCACCCACGTGGAGCGTCAGCCGCTCGCCGTCGGCGACGAGGGAGCGGATCAGGATGCTGGTGCCCATCGCGCCGTCCGGGCTCAGCCAGCCGGCGGCGCCCGTGTATGGACCGCGGCGGACCGGCTCCAGCTCCTCGAGCAGCTGCATCGCCCGGATCTTGGGCGCCCCGGTGATCGAGCCGCCGGGGAACGAGGCGGCCAGGAGATCGAAGGCGTCGCGGCCAGGGGCGAGGCGGCCGGTGACAGTGCTGACCAGGTGCTGGACCGCGGCGGTCCGCTCGAGCCGGCACAGGCGCGGGACGCGGACGCTGCCCGGCCGGCAGACACGGCCGAGGTCGTTGCGCAGGACGTCCACGATCATCACGTTCTCGGCGCGGTCCTTGGCCGAGCCGAGGAGCTCGCACGCGAGCGCGCGATCCGACGCCCGGTCGCGGCCGCGGGGTCGGGTGCCCTTGATCGGGTTCGTTTCGACCAGGCCGTCGCGCGTCACCGACAGGAACGGCTCGGGCGAGGCGGACGCGATCGCGCGAGGCGCCCCCGTGAACGGGCTCGGGCCGAGGTCGACGTAGGCGGCGAAGAGCGCCGGATCGCCCGTCCGGAGGCGCCGGTACAGCGGCCAGGGGTCGCCCCGGAACGGCGCCTCGAGCCGGCGTGTCAGGTTGGCCTGGTAGATGTCGCCCTCGGCGATCGACCGGCGGATGGAGGCCACGCCCGCTTCGTACGCGGCCCGGTCGAGGCCGGAGCGCATCTCGAGCCCGTCCGGCGCATCGGACGTCGCGACCACCGGGGCCGGGCCGTCGAGGCGCTCGACGACCTCGGCGAGCCGCCGATCGAGCCGTCCCACCAGCTCGTCCGCCGCGCGGCCGGCAAGCCAGGCCCGGCCATCGCGGCGGTCCCACGCGAGCACCCAGTCGTGGAGCGCGAGGCGGAGCGTCGGCAGCTCCTGGTCGGCGAGGGCGAGCTCTGGGAGCCGCTCCAGCTGCCGCCCGAGGTCGTAGCCGAGGAACCCGGCGAGGCCGCCGGTGAACGCGGGCGCGTTGGCGTCATCGAGCGCGTCGGCCGCCAGGCGGCGCAACAACCGCCGGGCGGTGGCGAACACGTCGGGACCGGCCGACGGCGTCTCGATGACCGCGACCGGATCCGCCGTGAGGTACGTCCAGCGCGCGTTCCGCCCCGGTCGCGCGCTCTCGAAGAGGGCCAGGCCCGGCAGGTCGCGGAAGCGCTCCGCGACGTCCATCGGCGCCACGCCGACCAGCTCCGGCAGCGCCTCCAGCCGGATTCCGGCCCGCGTCCGGACGACGTGTCGCTCCATCGCCCGATCATATCGGGCGGGGATTGCCGACGATACTACGGCACCGTAGTATCTACCCGATGGCCCAGACGAAGCACCGCGCGGCGGGCGTCCTCGCGACACTCGCGCTCATGGCCTGCTCGACCACCGCGCCGACCGCGCCGACGGCGCAGTCGCCCGCTGCGGTGGGGACACAGCCGGCGTCGACGCCCACCACCGCACCGTCGCCCACCGCCGACCGGAACGCAGGTTGGCGCTCCGACCTGGAGGCGCTCATTCCCGGGATGGCCGGCATCCACCCGGATCTCACCCACAGCACCTCGCGCGAGGCCCTCGATGGGGCGGTCGCGGACCTCATCGCCACCATCCCGTCCGCGACCGATGACGAGCTGATGGTCGGTGTCCTGCGCATCGTCGCGATGATCAGCGCCAAGGGCTGCGACGCGCACACGGGCGCCTTCGTCTGGGGCACCGGCGCGTATCCGGTCGAGAGCATGCCACTGCGCCTGTGGCTCTTCCCGTCCGAGCTCGGTTTCAGCCTCGAGATCGTCGATGCGCTACCGCCCTACCAGGATCTCATCGGCTCGACGATCGGCCAGGTCGAGGGGAACCAGATCGGGGCGGTGCAACGGCTGCTCGAGCCGCTCATCCCGCACGACAACGAGTCGACACTCCGGCTCCTGTTGCCGCGCTACATCCTCATCCCGCAGGTTCTCCGAGGCCTCCGCGTTGCGGACGCGGGACCGGTGACGCTCGGCCTGACCACGCCTGATGGTTCCTCCCGAACCGTCGACGTCCAGCCGATCCCGATGGCCGCCTACAACGCCTGGGCCGGGCCGTACGGGCTCCATCTGCCGGTCGACCCCGACGTCCTCTACCTGTCGCGGATCGGCGACGCGCTGTGGTCGCAGCGCCTGCAGGACCACGAGACCCTGTTCGTCCAGTACAACCGGATGGACCGGCTGCCGCCGGGCCAGATCAACTCCCTGCGTGCGGAGCTGCACCAGGCGGGCGTGGCCCGGGTCGTGCTCGACCTCCGCCACAACTACGGCGGGGAGGTCTCCGAGGTCGACCGGATGATGGGCCTCCTCGACGACCCGGCGGTGGACAGGCCGGACCACCTCTTCGTGCTCACCGGCCGAAACACGTTCTCGGCGGCGAGCCTGCTCGTGGCGCGGCTGGACCACGATACCGACGCCTCGATCGTCGGCGAGCCGATGGGCGGCTGTCCGACCGCGTACGGCAACTCGCGCGACTTCACCCTGCCGTCCTCCGGGATCGTCGTCAGCGTCGCCACGATGCTCGAGGTCGGCGTCTCGGCGGACGACACCCGGTCGACGATCGAGCCCGACGTTCCGTCGCTGCTCACCGCGGACGACTGGGCGCACGGCGGCGACCCCGCGCTGGGCATGATCACGACGCTCGTCCCGTGACCTCGCCCGGGGACGCGTCGGCGCGCCCGGATTCGCCCGAGACCTCGCTGCTGTTCGAGGTGTTCGCGCTCAACCAGTCCGTGGGGCGGTTCCTGGCGGAGGCCATGCGCGCGGGTCCCTTGACGCCCGCGGAGTACGCGGTGTACAGCGCGCTCTTCGAGCTCGAGTCGGCGACGCCGACGGCGCTGGCGGCCCGCCTCGGCATGCGCCTGACCACGTTCATGGATCAGCTGCGCCTGTTCGAGGCACGCGGACACGCGCGCCGCATGCCCAACCCGAGGGACGGCCGCTCCCAGCTGGTCACGCTGACCGCGGCGGGGCTGGAGGCGCACCGTGCCGCGAATCGACTGTTCGAGGCCGCCTACGCCACCTTCCTCGAGGAGCTCGGTGGGGACGAGAAGCCGGCGAAACAGGCCCTCGCGGGGGTGCGCGACGCGGCGGAGCGCGCGCTCTCGGTCAGCCCTCGCCGGACCGCCGATCGCGCCGGCTGAAGGCGAGCAGCTCTTCGCGACAAGCGTCGGCGAGGCGCTGGGCCTGGCGCGCGATCCACGGATCGACGCGGCTGGAGTCCTCGATCGTCAACGTGGCCCCACCGGGCCCGTCCTCGATGACGATGCCGCTCGAATTGCGGTAGTCGACGAGCCAGTTCGCCTGGAGCTGGATCAGGGCGTCGGCGACGACCCGCGGCTCGAACAGCCAGTCGAGATGCGTCGCGTTGAGGTGATCGACGATCGCGCCGATCGCCATCGCTCGGCCACGCGGCAACCGAGCCACGAGGTCGACGACCCTGAGCGCCGTGAAGGGATCGCCGGACTCGGCGACCACCGGCGGGGCGAAGTCGACGCCGGGCATGCCAGCAGGCGCGGGGCGCAGCTCGAGACTGGTCATCGGTGGGGATGCTAGGGGACGACGAGCGAGCGGCGCCCTTTCGAGCTCACGCCTCCGTCGAAGGACTGTCGGCGAGAGGGGCTGCGCCCGCCGCCGCCTCGGTTCCCGGTTCACCCGGTTCCGGCGAAGGCGCGGCACTCGGCTCGGTCGGCGGCGGCTCGGTCGGCGGCGGCTCGGTTGGCGGCGGCGCGCTGGGTGGCAGGCGCCGCCGAGCCATGACCCGACGGAGTCGATCCGCAACGAACCCGGTGCCGATCAGGATCAATCCCTCGATGACAAGGGCGACGCCGATGCCGGTTCGCTCGACGACGTACTGCGAGTTCAGGTCGGTCAGCGCGACGATCAGGCCGAGGGCTGCCGGCAGCAGGTACGCCAGCGCCCCGAATCGGATCGCGATGGCCAGGAGCACGCCGCTCACCGCAAGGATCGCGAGGTCGCCGAGCCAGGCCGCGAGTGCCCGGCCGTCGTTGCCCGAGACCATCGCACCGGCCGTGACCGCGAAGACCGCAGTGAGGCCGGCGAT
>Ga0075433_10004346_pt1 | contig 11013 bp, 10 predicted proteins | sample RhiMethybrSRZTD2_FD_75299 | JGI IMG/M metagenome (GOLD analysis project Ga0075433, IMG submission 75299) | Populus rhizosphere microbial communities from Tennessee, USA - Rhizosphere MetaG P. TD hybrid SRZTD2 | ecosystem: Host-associated > Plants > Roots > Rhizosphere > Soil | place: USA... | reverse complement strand
CGCATGCCGGACGGCGACGGCCTGGACGTGCTGCGCGCGGCCAAGGCGCATGCCCCCGCCACCGAGGTGATCCTCCTCACCGCCTACGCGGAGTGGAAGTCGGCAAAGGAAGCGATACGCCTGGGCGCACTGGACTACTTCGAGAAGGGCCAGGAGCCGGACGAGCTCTACCACCGCATCGACAAGGCGCTGGCCGGCCGCGAGCTGCGCCGGGAGAACGAGAACCTCCGCGCCCAGCTCCGCGAGCGCTTCGGGCTGGCCGGGATCGTCGCCCAGGCGCCCGCCATGCACGCGGTGCTGGAGCTGGTGGCACGCGTGGCCCCCACCGACGCCACGCTCCTGATCCAGGGCGAGTCCGGCACGGGCAAGGAGGTCATCGCCAAGGCCGTCCACCACGCGAGCCTGCGCGCGGCGCAGCCCTTCGTGGCCGTCAACTGTGGCGCGGTGCCCGAGACCCTCCTGGAGTCCGAGCTCTTCGGCTACATGCGCGGCGCCTTCACCGGCGCCACCGTGAACAAGGTCGGCCTCTTCGAGGAAGCGCACGGGGGCACGCTCTTCCTCGACGAGATCGCCGAGATGCCCGCCGCGCTCCAGGTGAAGCTGCTGCGGGCGCTCCAGAGCGGCGAGGTGCGGCGGCTCGGCGCCACCCAGCCCTCCATCATCGACGTGCGGGTGATTGCGGCCACCCATGGAGACCTGGGCGCGATGATCAGCGAGGGGCGGTTCCGCGAGGACCTCTTCTATCGGCTCAACGTCATCCAGATCTCGCTGCCGCCGCTGCGCGACCGGCGGGAGGACATTCCCGCGCTGGCCGAGCACTTCGTGGGGCAGGCGGCGAAGAAGCTCGGCCGCCCGCTTCGGCTCTCCCCCGACGCGGTGGAGAGGCTGCTCCGCTACCCCTGGCCGGGTAACGTGCGCGAGCTTGAAAACGCCATCGAGCGCGCGGCCATCCTGACGCGGCACGACGCCATCACGCCAGAGGATCTGCCGCCCCATGTCTCCGCGGGGTTGCATCTCGGTCCCTCGCCGGCTCTGCCGCGCCAGATCACGCTGGCCGAGGCGGAGCGCGAGCACATCCTCCAGACCCTGGAGCGGGCGGGCGGGAACCACTCCGGCGCGGCCGAGGCCCTGGGCATCGGCCGAACCACGCTCTGGCGAAAGCTCAAGGAATACGGGATCGAGCGCTGGTCAGGTGTTTCAGGCCGGAACGGACGTTCCATGTAGAAACGTCCCAAGTCTTCCCCGGCGTCTCGCAAAGCGCCGGAAATGCGAACCCTGCAAATGGCACCCGCCTTGAATACGTCTTACGGTCATGCTGAGACTCATCAAGAACGACTCGCCTCGGCGGATCGATCAGGTCATCGACTACTTCGGGGAGCGTGCGCGCAGGATCAGGGCGCGGCGGCGGACTGCTTCGACGGGGCCCTGGCCCTCCTCGCGCGTGACGCCGCTCCGGCTCGTCCCGTCTCCACGCTGACGCCTCAGTCCGCGCGCAGGGCCGCCAGGACTTCCTTGGCCCAGCGCGACTCGAGGCGATGTGGGGGCGAGTAGTTGATCCCGCTCGTGACCCGCACGCTACCCTCCGCCTCCTCGGGCGTGTCCTCGAGCACGTCCTCGACGGTGATGTCGAAGCGCGCCAGCCCGTTGAACACGCGGGGCGGCGCCCCGGCCCGGCACTTCAGATACACGATGCGCTCGGGGTCCACCAACAGGAAGGTCGCGACCCGCCGCGACTGAAGGTTCGACGCGCTCCGGCTGCGCAGGCCGATCGCCACGCGCAGATTCTTGGGGTCGAGAGCGAGGACCTCCAGGTAGGTACACAGCATCGGGTGCGGATGCCCATCCGGCCCCAGCGTGATCATCGGGAGCACGCGGCCGAGCAGGCGCGTGAGGTCCTTCTGGGAGAGCAGCTCGAGCAGGTCGCGCGGCAGAAAGCGGCCCAGCGATCGCGACATGGCTACCCTCCGTCCCCGCGGAGATCTTCCACGAAGCTGGCGACCAGATCGTCCACCAGACCCATGATCTCCGCGCCCGAGCGCCGCCAGGGCGCTCGCGCCTGACGCTCCACCTGCCAGACCAGCGCGGGGATGGGCGCGCCCGCCGCCGACCCGCGCTCGCCGACCACCACGACCTGCCGCTCCACCGTGAGCCGCACCGAGCCGATACCGTAGGTGCCCGACATCGGGAGATAGAAGCCGCGCAGCTCGTTGCCGCTCACCTCGCGCACTGCCACCACCAGCCGCAGCCGGTCCGGGCTCTTGGCATCGGGCGCGGGCGCGTTGGGGCTCGCCAGCAGCGTGTCCTCCAGGCGCTTCTCGACCACCTCGGGCGCCAGCTGCGGATGATCCGGCGTGAAGACCACCTCGATGCCGACGCGCCTGAGCCCGCGCAGGCCGGGCCAGGCGCCCGCGTCAGCGGCCGCGAGGGGGAGAGCGGGGGCGTTTGGCGAGCCGCAGCCGAAGGCGAGGCGAGCGGAGGCGATGTCGAGGCCCCCGCTGATAATAGTCATAGCGGCTAACGCTACCGCCGCGGACCGCATAACGAGTCAGTATCCGCGCGCGCGGTCGACGGCGTGGAGGAGCGGCTGGCCCGCGAGGAATCGCTTGAGGTTCTCCACGAACAGCTCGGCCACCACGGTGTCGCGCTGGGGATGGAGACCCCCGATGTGCGGGAGCACGGTGATGCCCGGCGTCCGCCAGAAGGGATGCTCGACGGGCAGGGGCTCCACCGCGAACACGTCCAGGATGGCGCCGGCGATGACCTTGCGCTGCACCGCGTCCACGAGGTCGGCGTCCACGATCAGCTCGCCCCGCCCGAAGTTGAGGAGATGCGCGCTGGGCTTCATCTTGGCCAGCCGCGCCGAGTCGATGAAGCCGCGCGTCCCGGGCGTCACCGGCAGGAGCAGCAGCACGAAGTCGGACTGGGCGAGCACCTCGCCCGTCTCCTCCGCCGAGTAGACGCGTTCCACGTGGGGCACCGGCCCCGGCGTGACCTTGGTGCCGATCACGCGCATCTCGAGCGCGGCCGCCTTCTTCGCCACCTCCACGCCGATGGCGCCGAGGCCCAGGATGCCGAGCGTCTTCCCCGCGAGCGTGTCCGACACGCGCCGCGTCCACTTGCTCTGCTTCTGGTCCTCCACGATCGCGGCGTAGGGCTTGGTGATGTGGAAGAGCGCGCCCAGGATGTTCTCGGGCATCTGCACCCGGTGTGTGCCGCGCGCGCAGGTGAGCGTCACCGTCGGCGGAAGATCGGGCAGGGCGAGCCAGCCCTCGACCCCGGCGGTGAGCGTCTGTACCCAGCGCAGGCGCTCGGCCTTGGGGAGGAGACCCGGCTTGGGGCGGAAGGCGAGGAGCGCCTCGCAGCGCGCCCAGTGATTGGCCGGCGGCTCGGCCCCGCCCTTCACGGCGATCACCTGCACCTCGCCGGCGAGGCCGGCGTCCGAGATGGCCTCGCGATAGGGCGCGTCGTTGTCGTGCCAGAGAATGACGAGCGGGGCGGGCATAGGGCGAGTGGCAGTGTAAACTCGCCCCAATCATGACGCAACCCATGATGGGCTCCGGAAATGTGCGGCCGGCGCGCGCGCTGGTCGTGGGCGCCTCCGGCCAGGTGGGCGGGGCTCTCATGGAAGCCCTGCGCGCTCGCGGCCACGAGGCCACGGGCACCTACGCCGCGCATCCGGTCGAGGGCGCCTGGCCGCTGGACGTGACCAACGTGGACGCGGTCGAGCACGCGGTGATGTTCGTGAAGCCCGACTGGATCTTCTGCCCGGCGGGGCTCAGCCACGTCGACTACTGCGAGGCGCATCCCGAGGAGGCCCTGCGGCTCAACCGGGACGCGCCGCTGCACCTGGCGCGCATGGGCCAGCGGCTCGGCGCGCGCTTCGTCTACTACTCCACGGACTACGTGTTCGACGGCGTGGGCGGCCCGTTCAAGGAGGAGGATACGGCCCGGCCGCTGAACGTCTACGGCCACAGCAAGCTCGAGGGCGAGCGCGCGCTGCTGGACGCGATTCCGCGCGCGCTCGTGCTACGCACCAGCGTGGTGTACGGGCCGGAGGCGCAGGAGAAGAACTTCGTCTACCAGCTCATCCGCGCCTGCCGCGAGGGCCGCGCGTTCCGCCCTGCGTCGGACCAGCGCGCCAGCTCCACCTACAACCCGGACCTGGCCGCGGCCAGCGTGGAGCTCTGCGAGCAGGGCGCCGAGGGCCTCTTCCACGTGGCGGGCAGCGAGACGCTCGACCGCTGGGCCTTCGCCCAGCTCATCGTGAAGACATTCGAGCTGGACGGCTCGCCGCTCACGCCGGTGAAGACGGCCGAGCTGGCCCAGCCCGCCGCGCGCCCGCTGGCCGGCGGCCTCAACGTGGCGAGGGCGCAAGCCCGGGTGCGGACGCGCCTTCGCGGCGCCGCCGAAGGGCTGTGGGCCATGCGCGAGGTGCTGGCGGCGCGCGACCGGTAAGACCTCGTGCGCCCTCACTCACTCGATCACCTGATCCGCCCTCGCCAGGAGCGACGGCGGGATGGTCAGGCCAAGCGCCTTGGCGGTCTTGAGGTTGATGACCAGCTCGAACTTGGTGGGTTGCTCGACGGGCAGGTCGGCAGGCTTGGCGCCCTTCAGGATCTTTGCCACATAGCCGGCAACTCGTCGCCAGAGGTCAGCGCCGTCAGCACCATACGCGAGAAGGCTTCCCTCTTCGGCAGTTCCCGCAAGGGAGTATATGATCGGCAGCCTATGCCTAAGGCCGAGATTGCCGATGCGTGTTCGCTCCGTCCAAAATAGCGGCCTTTGTTGGATGACAATGCCTTGGACACCCTCTTTCTTCATCGCTTCGAACGCCCCTGGGAGTTCGTCGGCCCTTCTGACGGTATAGTGACGCAGCTGAAGGCCCACCTTCGCGGCCGCGCGGTCCGTTTCGGCACGAAAGCGGTCCGTCGTCCGAGGCTGATCCGACGTACCGAGTGTTGCGGCAAGGCGAACGCTCGGCAAGGCTTCCCTCAGAATCTCCACCCGTTTCGCGTCCAGCTCGGGCGAAAGGTCTGCGAGGCCTGTCATGTTTGTCCCAGGTCGGGCCAGGCTGTGCACGAGTCCATCGCCAACAGGGTCCGGTACGCTGCCAAAGACGATCGGGATCCCCCTTACGTCCTTCATCGCCAGAGCGGCGGCGCCTCCCGCTACGAGAACGCTGGGACTTGCCTGGAGTAGTTCGTCGAGGATCTTTCGGGCCACCGCGTCCGTGGGATAGCACCGGCGGTCGATGGTGATGTCGCGTCCCTCGATGAAGCCGGCATCGAGGAGACCCTGTCGGAAGGCTCGGATCGATTTCGTCACCGGACAGGCGGCGGGTCCGGGGACCAGATAGCCGATGCGCCAACCTTTCCTCACCTGTTGCGCCTCGGCGGCGAGCGGCGCGGTGAGGAGACTCGCTGGGATCAGCGCTAGGAAGGTACGTCGCTCCATCACGGGGCCTCCTCAGCTTGTTGAGTGCCGCCGCGAGCACACCACCTTGCCCTTTCGGGGCCGCATCGGGCGGCCGCAGACAACGCAGCGGTCGGGGCTTCCGGGGAGCCTAGCACAGGGCCGCCAGGCCCCCATATCCAACGGCCTTGAGGGTCGCGACATAGGCTAGAGGCTCAGCCCCTGTCGAATCGGCGGGGACCGCTCGACCATCCCATGAGGACAGGGAGATGAGTGCGCCGATCGACACCCAGAGGGCCGGCCGCCGCGAGTGGATGGGACTCGCCGTGCTCGTCTTGCCCTGTCTGCTGGTGGCGATGGACCTCACCGTGCTGAACCTCGCGGTGCCGTCGCTGAGCGCGGCGCTGGCGCCCAGCGCGTCCCAGCTTCTCTGGATCGTGGACATCTACGGCTTCCTGATCGCGGGCTCGCTGATCACCATGGGCACGCTGGGCGATCGCATCGGCCGACGCCGCCTGCTCCTGATTGGCGCGACCGCGTTCGGCGCGGCGTCCGTGCTCGCCGCCTTCGCCACGAGCGCGGGCACGCTGATCGCCGCGCGCGCCGTGCTGGGCGTGGCCGGCGCCACGCTCATGCCGTCCACGCTCTCGCTGATTCGCAACATGTTCCACGACCCGCGCCAGCGCACGGCCGCCATCGGCATCTGGACTACGAGCTTCTCCATCGGCGGCATCCTGGGCCCCCTTCTGGGCGGCATGCTGCTCGCGCACTTCTGGTGGGGCTCGGTGTTCCTCCTCTCGGTGCCGGCGATGGCGCTGCTGCTCGTGCTGGGCCCGATGCTCCTGCCCGAGTTTCGCGAAGAGCAGCCTGGGCACTTCGACATCCCGAGCGCGGCGCTGTCGCTACTCGCGATCCTCGCGGTGATCTTCGGCATCAAGCGCATCGCCGAGCACGGCCTGGGCCTGAGCGCGGTGCCGCTCGCGTCGATCGCGCTCGGCGTCGGGCTGGGCACCGCGTTCATCCGCCGTCAGCGGCGGCTCGACGATCCGCTCATCGATCTGGGCCTCTTCGAGCGCGCGGCGTTCAGCGCCTCGCTGGGCATCAATACGCTGGCCTTCTTCGTGATGTACGGCGTGTTCCTGTTCATCGCCCAGTACCTCCAGCTCGTGCTGGGGCTCTCGCCGCTCGCCGCGGGGGTCTGGACCGTGCCCTCCTCCGCGGCCTTCATCGTGGGCTCGCTGCTGACGCCGGTGGTGCTGCGCCGCGTGCGGCCGTGGCTCATGATGGCGGGTGGGCTCGTGATCTGCGCGATGGGGCTGGTGGCGCTCACCTGGGTGGACGGGGAGTACGGGCTCCCACCCATCTTGATCGGCTCCATCGTGGTGCTGCTGGGCCTGGCGCCGGTGTACATCTTGGCCACTGACATGATCGTGGCGAGCGCACCGCCCGAGCGGGCCGGCGCGGCCTCCGCCATGTCGGAGACCAGCGCCGAGCTGGGTGGGGCGCTCGGCATCGCGATCCTGGGAAGTATCGGCACGGCGGTGTACCGCGGGATGATGGCGGAGGCGCTGCCCGCGGGCGTCCCGACGGACAAGGCGGAGGCGGCGCGGGCCACGCTGGGCGGCGCGCTCTCGGCGGCGGACGGCGTCGGGGGCCCGCTGGGCGTGGAGCTGATGGCGCGCGCCCGGGAGGCCTTCGCGCAAGGGCTCGAGGCGACGGCGGTGATCGGCGCGGCGGTGGTGCTGGCCGCGGCGGTCGCGGCCGTGATGACGCTGCGCCGGGTGGCGTAGCAAGGAGGTTCGTCATGATCAAGGGATTCGGCGGTGCGACGATCTGGAGCGAGGACCTCAACAAGCAGCTGCTCCCGTTCTACCGGGACACGCTCGGCCTTGCCGTGGGCGTGCAGACGGAGGGCTTCGTGGTGCTCGGGCAGCCGGGCACACCCGTCTTGTGTCTTGGCACGCACAGCGAGGTGAAGGGAAAGAACGCGGACCCCGCGCGGCACATGGTGAGCCTGATCACCGACGACGCGAAGGCGGAGTTCCAGCGGCTCAAGGACGCCGGCGTCGAGTTCGTGGAGCGGCCCACCGACTACGGCCAGTTCCGCATCGCCACGCTCAAGGACCCCGAGGGGAACCTCATCCAGCTCCTGGAGCGGGTGGGATAAGGAGGGGACGATGGCGCGCACCGTGTTCGATCCCGACTTCGGCACGGCGACCCAGGCCCTGGCCGCGCTCCGGCGCGGCGCGATGTCTTCACGCGAGTTGACGGAACACGTGCTGGCGCGCATCGACAAGCTGAACCCCGCGATCAATTGCTTCGTCACGGTCACGCCCAACGAGGCGCTGGCCGCGGCGAAGCGCGCCGACGCTCAGCGCGGCAAGCGGAGCGGCAAGAGCGCGAAGCTCGGGCCGCTCCACGGCCTGCCCATCGTGGTGAAGGACACCTATGCGACCAAGGGCGTGCGCACGACCGCGGGCGCGAAGATGCTCGAGCAGCACGTGCCCACGGAGGACGCGGTGGTGGTGGCGCGGCTCAGGGCCGCCGGCGCGGTGATAGTGGGCAAGACCAACACGCCGGAGTGGGCGGCGGACTGGCAGGCGTTCAACGACGTGACGGGCCAGTCCAACAATCCCTGGGATCTGACGCGCACGCCGGGTGGCTCCACCGGCGGCGGCGCCGCGGCGCTGGCCGCGGGGCTGGGCTTTCTCGAGGTGGGCAGCGACATCGCGGGCTCGATCCGCGTCCCGAGCCACTTCTGCGGGATCTACGGCCACAAGCCCACGTGGAATGTGGTGCCCTTGCGCGGCCACATCCCGCCGCTCCCTGGCCAGGGAGGGACGTATTCCGAGCTGCCGGTGGCGGGGCCGATGGCGCGAAGCGCCGAGGATCTACGGCTCGAGCTGAGCGTGCTGGCGGGGCCCGACGACGCCGACGCGGTCGGCTATATCTACCGCCTGCTGTCCCCACGGAAGAAGGCGCTCCGCGACTACCGCATCGGCTACGTGCTCGACGACCCGAGCTATCCCGTGGACTCGGGGATGAAGGCCGTGCTCGCGGAGGCGATCACGGCGCTGCGCAAGGCGGGCGCGCGGCTGACGGAAGGCTGGCCGGCGGGCGTGGAGCCGATCGGGCAGTATCAGCTCTACGGTTGGCTGCTGGGCGCGTTCTTCGCGATCGCCTTGCCCGATGCCGAGTACGACCGCATGCGGGAGACGGCGGCGAAGGGCGCCGAGAGTGTCTTCACGCAGGGCACGGCCGCGCTGCACCGCGAGTGGCTGCAGAAGACGGGGCAGCGGCTCGCCGCGCGCGCGACCTGGGCGGAGTACTTCAAGACCCACGACGCCTTCCTCCTGCCCACTGCGTTCATGCCCGCGTTCCCGCACGACCACTCGCCCATGGAGGCGCGCGTGCTCAAGCCCGAGGGCAGCGGTACGCGGCCGTACAACTCGATGAGCCGGTGGATCTCCTATGCCACGCTCACCGGCTGCCCGGCCACCACGGTGCCGGTCGGGCGCACGCGCGGCGGGCTGCCGGTGGGCCTGCAGATCATGGGACCGTTCCTGGAGGACGCGACGCCGCTCGACATCGCGGCGCGCGTCGAGCAGGTCGTCGGCGGCTTCGTGCCGCCGCCGCTCGCGTCCGGCGCGCGCGGCTAGCTCACAAGGAGGGCTACGTGGCCGCGAGCAAGGTCGTGTGGGTGGGACGGGGCCTCTCGGTGCTGATCACGCTGCTGTTCCTGTTCAGCGCCGCCATGAAGTTCGTCAACAACGCCGAGGTGAAGGAAGGCATCGCGCATCTGGGTCTGCCCGAGCGCATGCTGATCCCGCTGGGCATTCTCGAGGCATCCTGCGCCATCCTCTACCTGATCCGGCCCGTGGCCGTGCTCGGCACCGTGCTGCTCACCGGCTACATCGGCGGCGCCATCTGCACGCACTGGCGCGTGGGCGATCCCTTCTGGCTGCAGATTCTCCTCGCGCTCTTCGTGTGGCTGGCGATGTATCTGCGGGAGCCGCGGCTGAAAGAGGTCCTGCCCATCCGCCGCTGATGACGAGGGCGCTGATCGCGGGGTCGCCGCGACGAAAGGCGGCCCGGCCCCCGGTGGGCCGGGCCGCGCGTGCGTGGACTAGGAGCGGGCGGCGCTTCGGTGCTCGAGCTCCTTGCGCAGTGCTTGTTCCTTCGCCACTTCCTCGGGCGGCATCACCTCCGCGGGGAAGTCCTCCACCTCGAACACCGGGCGGATCTCCACCTCCTCGCCCTCGCTGAACGGGATGCGCTTGGCCCAGTCGATGGCCTCGTCCTTCGACTTCACCTGTATCATCCAGAAACCCGCGAGCTGCTCGCTCACCGGCGTGAAGGGGCCGTTCTTGATCGTGGGCGTGGCGCCCTTCGACTTGCCGAACTTCACGCGGACGCCCTGGGAGGTCTCCTTCAGGCCCTCGCCGGCCAGCATCACGCCCGCCTTCACCATCTCCTCGTTGTAGCGCCCCATGGCGGCGATGAGCTCGGCGCTGGGCATTCTGCCCAACTCGGAATCTTTGTTCGCCTTCACCAGCATCATGAATCGCATGGTATTCCTCCTTACCCCTTGTCGAATGAGGCAGGGCCTGTTCGACTAGGGGTGATTACAGGGTGAAGGAGAAATGAGCCAATGACTAGCGGACTTTCAAAGGCGCGGCTGGGCCGGATGCACGACGTCATGGCCGGCCACGTCGAGCATGGCGGCATCCCCGGCCTGGTCACGCTGGTATGTCGACGGGGCGAGACGCACGTGGACGCGATCGGGCGCATGGCGTTGAGCGGCCGCGCGCCCGTGCAGCGGGACACCATCTTCCGCGTGGCCTCGATGTCCAAGCCGGTCGTCGCGGTGGCCGCGCTCATCCTCGTGGAGGAGGGCCGGCTGCGGCTCGACGATCCCGTCGACGCGCTCCTTCCCGAGCTCGGGAATCGCCGCGTGCTCAAGCGCCTCGACGGGCCGCTCGAGGAGACGGTGCCCGCGGCCCGGCCCATCACGCTGCGCGACCTCCTCACGTTCCGCCTGGGCTTCGGCCTCGTCATGGCGCCGCCCGGCGCCTATCCGATCCTGAAGGCGCTCCAGGACACGGGCCTCGCGGTGGGCCCGCCGCGGCCGCAGGATGTGCCCGCGCCCGATGAGTGGATGCGCCGCTTCGGCACGCTGCCCCTCATGCATCAGCCCGGCGAGCGGTGGATGTACCACACGGGCTCGGACATTCTCGGGGTGCTGGTGGCGCGCGCGTCCGGCCAGCCGCTCGGCGAGTTCCTCCGCGCGCGCATCTTCGAGCCGCTCGGCATGAAGGACACGGCCTTCAGCGTCCCGGCCGGCAAGATCGACCGCCTCGCCACGAGCTACTGGACGAACTTCCAGACCGGCGCCTTCGAGGTGTTCGACGAGGCGCGCGGCGGGCACTGGAGCAAGCCGCCCGCGTTTCCCTCCGGCGGGGGCGGGCTCGTCTCCACCGTCGACGACTTCCTTGCCTTCTCGCAGATGCTGCTCGACACGGGGCGCTTCGGCCGCGAGCGCATCCTCTCGCGGCCCTCGGTCGAGACCATGACCACCGACCAGCTCACGGCCTCGCAGAA
>Ga0075433_10004345_pt1 | contig 11013 bp, 10 predicted proteins | sample RhiMethybrSRZTD2_FD_75299 | JGI IMG/M metagenome (GOLD analysis project Ga0075433, IMG submission 75299) | Populus rhizosphere microbial communities from Tennessee, USA - Rhizosphere MetaG P. TD hybrid SRZTD2 | ecosystem: Host-associated > Plants > Roots > Rhizosphere > Soil | place: USA... | reverse complement strand
TATCAAGAAGCACGGTTTTATAGGCGTGTTCGGTGCCTTATGGTGTCGCTCGAAGTGCAAGGCGGATGGCGTAATAATCCCGTGCAGATCTTGAAGCGGCGTCAGCGAGTTGACATTGTTTGGAGCATTTTGGTGCATCGAATCGCAAAGTCAAACTCGCATTCGGCGGGGTCTTCGCGCGCCTCAACGCGCCCCTAGTGAAGCTCCAATGTCCCGAGGTCGACTTTGTCTGTCGCGGTGACGGAGAACAACTGATTCTTGATCTCCTACTGCATCTAAACGACCCAGAAGGAGTTCCAGGTCTCACTTGGATGAAGGACGGGCGGGTAATACAGAATCCCGGGCGGCCCATGGAGCGCCATCTCGATCAATGGCCCTTTCCCGACCGGGAGAGTTTGAAACTCGATTTCGTCGAATCGATGCCACTCCAGGGGACAGAAAAGCCAGTGCCATAGCGACAGACGAAGGGGAGATCTTCTGAAACTCGTAAACCGCAGGCCGCTGGTTCGATTCCAGTCGCCGGCTCCAACACCTTCCTTGTCTTTCTTTTCCCCGCCGATGGTAGCTCAAAGGTAGCGACAACCTTGAAGGCGTCGTCGTTCAAGGGCCCCTCAAGTGGAAGCGAACTAACAAACCGCAGGTCAGATTCAGCGCCTAAATGGCGGTCGCTAGTGCTAACCATCCGCTGCCTCGAAACTTAATACCGCGTCCCATTTACTTCTGTCGCGAAGACGCGACCGCGATTTGTTGGGTGCCGGGGGGTGGACCAGGTGTGTAGCCCCACATGGCAGGTGTAAACTGCTCCAATACTGGAAGGAAATTCATTCCTGCTGGTTTTTGCCGGAGAGTGCGGCTATGGAACGTTGGCGCGGGAAATGGGCGCTCATCACCGGGGCTAGCGCGGGGATCGGCTTGGCGCTAGCTGCACAGTTGGCCGCAGGCGGCGCGAATCTGATCCTGACTGCCCGGCGGCGCGAGCGCCTAGAGACGCTTGCTGGGAGGCTTTCGGAGCAGCACGGTGTTCGCATCGAAGTCTTTCCAGCCGATCTGACGTTACCTGTCGCTCCTGAGGAGCTGTTCGCGTTCACCGAGAAACAAGGCATCGTCGTGGACTTGTTAGTGAACAATGCAGGCTTTGGCACGTATGGATTATTCTCGGCGTCCGACCGCGCGCGGCAGTTAGCGATGGTGCAAGTCAATGTCGCGGCGGTCGTTGCCTTGACGCATCTGTATCTGCCGAGGATGTTCGAGCGTCGACGCGGTGACATCTTAATCGTCTCGTCGACGGCAGCCTTCCAGGGCCTGCCCTACCTCGCGACCTATGCCGCCACGAAGGCATTCGACCTGTTGTTTGCAGAGGCGCTGGCCGAGGAGGTGCGGAAGAAAGGCATACGCGTCTGTGCGCTCTGTCCCGGCCCTACCGCCACGGAATTTCAAGCAGTCGCAGGAGAGCCGAGACGACTCCACCACTACGTCACCGAGACCGCTGACAAGGTGGCCCGCGTCGGACTGAAGGCACTCGCACACGGCAGGAGCTACATCATCTCGGGGACCGGCAATTATCTGAGCGCAAACGCACAGCGCCTCGCCCCGCGTCAAATCGTGACCCGCGTAGCTGCGAAAATTCTCCGTCCACCTGCCTAACTCGCAGGGAGCTTTCCGAGGGCAGGAGTGCTGCCTTAGTGCTAACCCTCCACTGCGTCAAAACGCGAGCGCGCGACTTCGATTGTTTGGTGTGTCTCATTTGAATGGATGCGACGTGGCAGGAGGCTCCTGGCCGAAGGCTTGCCACGCGTCAGCTCGCCCTTGCCGCGCGCACCGTCTCAATCGCCCGGCGTCCTTCGTGACACACCGCACGAGGTGCTCTTCACTGCGTGGCGCAATGACCAAGATTCTGACTGCCTCGTGGACGCGTGCTTGTGCCGGTGCGGCCAGCACGGACATGGTACGATTGAAGTGCAGGTTGACGTCAAAGAGGGCGCGCTTCAGTGCCGGGCTGTACTGGCGCGTCGCCCACCAGGCTAGCGCGCGAAGGGGCCGGCTGAGCCCTTGACTCCGGAACGCTAGCGGTTTCGTCAAGACGACCACGATGTAGCGGCACCCGAGCGCCAGGAGGCGAGGCAACGGGAGGCCGTCGCTGAGGCTCCCGTCCAGATACAACCGGTCGCCAACCTTGACGAACCGATTGTAAAGGATTGGCAGCGCCCCCGTGGCGCGAAACACTTCCCACAGGTCCACATCCTCTGACCGGTTCGTCACGTAATGCACGGAGGCGTCTTCGGCGTCGGCGAGGGCAATGTGCAACTCAGTGGATGCCTCCAGCAAGGCCGGCAGATTGAAAGGTCGCACGTGGCGGCAGAGGTCGTCGATCATGTAGTCCATGTCCACGAGCTTCCTCAGGCGGAAGAAATCGATGAACTTCCGGTTGCTCAGATGATCGATATACGTCTCGACGCCGTAGCGGGCCTGTCCGGTGATGAAATGAGCGCCGTTCATGGCTCCGGCGGATGCCCCCGCGACGTGATCGAAGCAACGGGTCCAGCCCATCTCTTCGAAGGCCGCTAACACGGCCATTGAATAGACGCCCCGCATCCCGCCGCCCTGCACGACGAGCCCGAGGGGCGGCACATCACGTTCACCGGCGGCTTTCCGAGTGAGCGCCTGCCAGATTACCTCTGCCACGTCCGCATGGCTGATCGGGCCGCCGCCATCCACCCTGCACTCGGTCCAGGGTGCTGACGCCGTAATTGGGATGCGTTCATCCATGAGTCGACCCTCCGAACAGTCGAGTATCAATATGGCATACAGCTGGTCAACCTCGCCAGCCGAGACAGCTCGTTACCGCGTCGTGGGGCACTGGGCCTCGCGTAGTGCTAACCTTCCACTGCCGCGAAACTTAGCACCGCGACAGGATTAGTTCTATCGCGAGTGCACTCACTCGATTTTTTGGTGCCGGGGAGACATGCCTCAATAGGAAACATCAAGGTGACATTTGATTGCACACGACGGGCACCAGGTTGGCACCACGCCAAAATTATCTCGAACCATCAATGCCTTGCAGCGGGAAAAGCTGATGCCCAATCAGCGGGGCTGGAATAGGCTGGAATGGGCTGGAGTGAGGTGGGCTTGAGAACAATCCAGCACGGTTCGAGGACTGCTTGACGAAGCCGTCTCTCCGTGCCTAGCATAACGCCACGACGTTTCAGCTCCCGCTGACTGTTTCATCTCTCGCGCTTCCGTGCTCGCGCGACGGATCCTCCAGTCTCGGCCGCTCCAACGCCTCCACTGGGCCGCCACGCTCTTTCCGAGGCACCCATGAGTCTACTGACTTATGTGGAGGACTTGCCAAGTTCCGCGACCCAGATACGGTTGCCCCTGCTATGTGCGCCCCACGGCACGATCAATCACGAGCAAGATCAGTATCCTTCTAAGTCCAGGAAGGGAAGAAAGGAGAAGCTATGCGTCCCATACTTATCAGCATCGTTGCGGCGGCGGTCGTTGCGTGGTCTGGAAGCCTGACGTTTGGCCGTGAGGCGAGCGAAACTGCGCCTCGCACACACCAACACCTTTTGACGACAGTCGAGAAGGTCGGGTCGGGTTTGGTGTGGTTTAAACCGATAGCTGGATTGGAATATCGGACCGTGAGCCTCCACAAGGCCGAACGCATGGGGCTCTACGAGCCGAAGATCGGGGATGAGGTCTATTTGGTCATCGATGAGAGTAACGAGCTGATCGATCTGCACAGGAAAGGCCAGCAGCCTGCAGGACATCGCCTCATCGTCGGCAAGCTGACGTATGCCGACCCGTTCTGGGAGTTCATCGAGATCACCGATGCTGACGGGAAGCAGACTTTCGCGATGGATGAGGGAACAGGCAGCAAGCTGTCCATGCGGAAGAAAGGCGAACTCGTTCGGGTGGAGTTGAACGAAGACAACGAGGTTGTCGATATCTTCCCGACCCACTGAAGACGGCTTGTGCGAATTCAGGAAAGCCATCGATTCGTGGGTTCTATTGATTATCAATAGCCCGGACGGTCTGTTGTTTCGATTCCATTTGCGGTATTTGATTTCCAATTTGCGTTGAGTAGATGATGAACTTGAACGGATTAAATTCCTGGTACTTCTCCATGAGCTTCAAGTAGGTGAGCCGTTTGACCTCATGCAGGGACTTGCTTCCGGCGAATCTGCCCCTGGTCCATTCGAGCGCAGTTGCCGCCAGCTCGAATTTCCCTTCCGCGATCATCTGTTCTGTGGCCTTGAGCAGCTGTCGCTCCGACACGTCAAGGTAGTCGATCAGCATGGATTCCCGGTCGGCCCGGCTCAGATAATCAACACCCTGGAGATCCGGCTGCCAATAGCCGACATTTTGGTCATAGGTGCGATTGATGACGTTTTCCCGCATGAGCAGAAATGGCAATTGGGCGTCGGGATCGCCAGCGAGCAGTCCTGGGGGAATGAGATTGGCCTGCTGAATCGATGCGCGTTCATCCCCTCGCCGAATCGCCACCAGCACTTCATCATGTAACCACCCCAAATGGGTCTTTAGAGTAGCCAGCATGGAGGGCGATGCAAATACACGGGTCAGCGGCTCGTGACCATGAAGCAAGTGCCGAGGATCCTTCTGCACCACGATGTTGATCGCATTGAGTAAGCCCTCCAGGTTTCCCTCTTCAACAAAGGGGGCGCCAAGATACGGCATGATGAAGTCGCCAACAAACATCACGCCGTAATCGGGAAGATGGATGAAAAGCCCATCCTGAGTTTCTCCACCCTGCACTGGAATGAATTTGATTCGCGTTCCCCCGATCTGTATCTCTCTCTGACGGTCGATCGTGATATCGGGCTTGAAACTCCGAACATCCTCCATACTAAACCGGTTTCCGAAGAAACGTTGGCCCATAGGACCCGGAGCATTAAGTGCGAGCGAAAGCTCTTTCTGATAGTTCTCACTGGCATAGAACCGCAGGCCAGGAGCGACGCTGCGGAAGTATGTGTGCCCTCCGATGTGATCCCAGTGGGCGTGGGTAATCAGAACCGTAGTCAGTTCGGGCAATCCGGGCACGTATGCCCGAAGCGCCTCATAGGCTGCTTTTGCGGAATCAGGGCGTGTCCCGGCGTCAATCCCGATCAGCTCGCGCCCGTCGTCCGACACCACAAAATAGTATTCGGTGAATTCGTAGCCAGATAACGCGTACACCTTGCCCGCTACAATCTCGCTGATGCGTTTAGAGGAAAACGTATGCCCCGCCGCGGAGTCCTCGGCAAAAGGCGTGGTGAGGATGACGGGATTGTCGAAGTCCGCATATCCGCTACGCCGCAGATATTCCTGCGCCTCCGCTGTGCGCCCCTCCAATCGGTGTAGGGCCGCAAGCCGGTAATAGACTTCTCTCAACCATCCGGCATTGGGTGCTTTCGCCGCGTGCTCTTCACACCAGGTGAGGTCGGCGAGCGCCGTTTTCCTCTGATCGAACATGCCCGGAAGCTGGGCATAGACGACGCCGGATATCCAGCGAACGGGAAAAATCTGTCCTCGCGAGAGCCCTTTGGCCTGTTCCAAGACCTCGATGGTGTCCCTGACCCATCCGATTCTGCTAAAAAACGACACTTCATCCGCATATCCGGCCCGCAATAGTCCGATCGCGGCGAGATAGAGAGACTTCTGGGAGTCCGACAGGTGTGGTTCGAACTCTTTCATGACGGACGAAAAAAACTCGATGCCATCACGGTGCAAGTTCGCATTCGCGTACTGGCCCATCAGCAAAAACAGTATCTGAGGATCGCGTGGCGGTCCGGCAGCATTCAGAACCTTGAGGTATTCGAGTTCGGGTCGATGGTAAGTCGCGGAAGAGGAGTCACTGACGGCTCCAGCAGCAAAGGAGCCATCGAAAGGGTTAGCCACTAGCAGTGCTGCTGTGCAAACTGCCGAATGGAATACTCCACCGAACCGCTTAAGTTGTAAGCTCACGTTTATCATGTTTATCCTCCTTCGAGTTGACTCACCATATGTCCACCGCGATCAGCTTGTTGTATATGCAACCCATGAGCTAAAAAAACCCTACTTTGTCCCCAAAGTGGAAAGAATGCTCGAGAGCGCCGTCACGCCCCTTTTCCCAAGCAATGAGACCACTTTCTTTTGTGCGGCCTGCCATGCACCGGTCGTCTCTGCCAAAAGTTCGGCGCCCTTGGCCGTTAGCGTCAACCGATGGCTGCGTCCATCCTCACTGCTGACGAATTCCACCCAGCCCCGGCGTTGCATCCGCTCCACATTGCGGCTGACAGTCGACTTCTCGAGAGTCAGGCGCCGCTCTATTTGTGTTGGCGTTGGTGATTGCATGAGCGAGATGGCTACCAGAATCGTCTGTTGTGCGGTGCGAAGGCCATACGGACGCAGATGCTTGTCGTAAATCTTAGTGACGAGACGGTTCAGAAGTCGTACTCGCATCGCGATGCACTCTCTTGCCATTCTTTCCTTCGTCACGTCAGATGACATGAATGTAATTGTATAGGCAACTAATGCGAGAATCAAGGCTCATCTCATATCGTGAAGCGCTGAGCTATTTCATGGGAAGCCTCCGGCTATGCGGGACATTCTCAGAACCGTAGCGCTGCGGTAGAAAGCGGACTAATAAAACGCAGATCGACGAATGCAAGAACGGTCACAATTTAGATGGAATCGAACTCTGTTCACCTCCGTGACGTCATCGAATCGTCCATGGATCAAATGTTTTATCCAGCCCCCAGGAATTCCCCTTGACTTGGTGATCGCATAGGGTGATAAGTATGATTCTCACTCCAAGCACTCTGCCTGCGGCCTCCAAGGCCGGACCGCCGACATTGTGAAAGAGGCGGTTGCGGTATGTCGTTTTGTGTCTTGTCGAATCTAATCCCTGCCTTCACCGCACTCCATGATTTCGATCTTTGCGCTTCCCAAGATTGCCCTTACACGCAGTCTGCTACGTTCATGAAAGTACGTCTTACTGCGGTACCCTTCTCCCTATTTCTACAGAAAGATTTTACAACAGCACTGGTCCCAAAGTAGAGCAATCCCAGGGGGAAACGCTATGCCGGATACGCACATGACTATACTGATCGTGGATGACAAGTCGCCCGGACGATATTTCAAGGCCAAGGTTTTACAGCGACAAGGCTATGAGGTCGTAGAAGCGGTGAATGGGCAACAAGCCCTTAGCCTCTCAGCGGCGGTGCAACCCCATGTCGTCGTCCTCGATATTGTATTGCCAGACATCAGTGGTGTTGAGGTCGCTCGGCAGCTCAAGAGTAACCCGGCGACCAAGGACATCATGGTGCTTCAAACGTCAGCAATACGCGTCAACATGGAGGATCGCGTAACCGGTATCGAATGCGGAGCCGACGCTTACCTCATTGAACCCCTTCAGGAAAAGGAGTTTGTCGGAACCGTACGAGCATTGAGCCGGCTTGCAGAGCAACTTCGCGAAAACCGTCGTCTATTGGAAAAGCTCATGCGCACCGAAAAGCAATTGCTGGATGCGACGGAAGCGGCACACTGCGGCGTTTGGGACTGGAATATCCAGACCGGCGAACTGGAATGGTTTGGTACGCACGAACGACTCGCCGGCGTTTCGATTGGCTCCTTTAGCGGCAAGATCCAGAGCTTTACAGATGTCCTCCATCCAGATGATCGCCTTAGGGTCTGGCAACATTTGCAAGAGCTTATGGTCCGAGGCGAGGTCGAATACGCCGACGAATACCGGTTCCTACACTCGAATGGCAATATCCGTTGGATGCAAGGGACCGGACGATTCCATTACGACAAGGATGGACGGCCCCTTCGCATGACTGGAGTCGTGCAAGACATTACGGCTCATAAGGCTCATGAAGATCGGTTGGCCGAAAAATCTCGTTTGCTTGATCTCGTGACTGACGCGATCTTCGTACGTGATGGCGCGGATCATTTGCTGTATTGGAACCAAGCCGCGCAAGAGCTGTATGGATGGACCGAGGAAGAGGCATTGGGGAAGAACGTACATGAGTTGCTGAAGACGCAATTCCCTCGGCCGTTCGCAGACATTCGAGCAGAATTTGAGGGGCACGGCAGGTGGAATGGGGAACTCGTTCGCACCGGCAAAGACGGACGGCAGATGAGCATCCATTCTCGGTGGGTTGTGCAGCGAGACGGTATCGGGAAACCAATCGCAATTCTGGAGACCAATACCGATATCACGGAGCGCAGGAAGATCGACCGTGAGCGCCAGACCTTTATTTCCTTAGTGGAGAACAGCGGCGACTTCATTGGCATGTGTGATCTCGAAGGAAAGCCGTTTTATGTCAACAAAGCTGGATTACAGTGCGTCGGTCTCGATAGTCTTTCGGCTGCATGTGCAGTGAAGGTTCGCGATTATTTCTTTCCTGAGGATCAGGACTTCATCGAAAACACTTTCCTCCCTCGAGTCAGGCGCGAGGGCTATGCCGAGGTAGAGATTCGCTTCCGGCATTTTAAGACCAGTGAAGCCGTATGGATGCTCTATCATGTCTCAACGGTGGCAGATCCTGATGGGCATAAGATCGGATTTGCGACGGTCAGCCGCAATATTTCCGGTCGGAAAGAGATGGAAAGGGCCCTGAGATGTGAACGAGAACGGCTCACCCTTGCTCTTGAGGCGGGACGAATGGGCGTGTTCGATCTCAATCTGGTGGATGAGGCATTCTGGTGGTCTCCTGAGGTGTATTCGCTCTTTGGGGTCGATCAAGCACATTTCAAACCAACACGTGACACATTCATAGCCTTTCTCCTGTCACCTGACCGAGAACGGTTCTGGCAACAGTTCCAGGCAGCATTGACCAACCATCATGATTTTACGTGTGAATTTCGGATCGTTCGAGCTGATGGGACGTTGCGATGGCTCGGCACTGGTGGACACACGGAATACGACCAGGACGGGCGTCCTCTTCGTCACTTCGGAGTGATCCATGATATTACCGAGCGGAAGATCGCGGACATCACCCTAAGAGAAAGCGAGCAGCGTCTGGAGTTGGCCCTTCATGCGGGAAAGGGCGGAGTCTGGGATTGGGATTTGGTGTCTGATATAGCGACTGTCTCGTCTTCTTATCGTGAATTATATGGGCATACGCCAGACGAGGAAGTCACCTATGACACCTGGCTCGCACACGTTCATATCGAGGACCGCGAACGTATGGTCCGTTACGGTGAAGAGTTTTTCCGCACGGGGTCAGACTGGCGAGCCGAGTATCGCATTGTGCACCCGGAAAAAGGGGAGCGCTGGATGTCGGCGGTCGGCCGACTCGAGCGCGACCCATCAGGGCGCCCCCTTCGATTCATTGGTGTCACCGTTGACGTGACCGATCGTAAGCGCAGCGAGGAAGTGCTGCGTACCAGTCAATCCGAACTTGCCAGGGAACTTGCCGATATTCGACTGCTTCAGGACATTAGTACGGAATTGATCCATGAGGAGCTCATTGACGGGCTCTATGGAAAAATCGTGGAAGCCGCAACGGCGATCATGCGATCGGATTTTGCCACAATCCAACGGTTTTATCCGGGCAGAGGTGCCAAGGGCGAGCTTCGAATCCTCGCACACCGCGGATTTGATCCGCACATGGTGGCACGGGAGTTTGAGTGGGTGCCGGCTGACGCCCCGACGACATGTGCCGCTGCGCTGCGCACGAACCAGCGAGTCATTGTCTCGGACTTTGAGCAGTGCCACTTCATGGCGGGAACAGCGGCGCTAGCCGCCCATCTTCAGATCGGCATTCGTGCCGCACAGAGCACACCGCTGATATCGCGTGTCGGCAGATTAGTCGGTATGATCACTACACACTGGAGTAAACCGCATGAACCCTCAGAGCGCGACTTGCGTTTGTTTGATGTGCTTGCTCGGCAGGCTTCCGATCTGATCGAGCGCTCGCAAAACGAAGCGACGCTGCGGGAAAGCGAAGAGCAGTTACGAATCTCCGCGGAACAGCTCGAGCGGTTGGTTGACGAACGCACGCGGGAGCTGCTGAATTCGCAAGAGAGATTACGGGATCTTTCTACCCAGCTCACACTCACTGAGCACCACGAGAGAAAAAGGCTTGCAGAAGAGCTCCATGACCATCTTCAGCAGTTGTTGGTGCTGGGCAAACTGAAAATTGGACAGGGAAAGCGCTTCGCCCAATCGATTCCCACATGCGCGAAGGTCATGTATGAAACTGATGAGGTGCTCACTGAAGCGTTGAGGTACACCAGGACCTTGGTCTCAGAACTTAGCCCTCCTGTGGTACGTGATCAAGGTTTGGTGGCCGGTCTCCAATGGCTCAGCGAGTATATGGTGAAACACGAGGTTGCCGTGGCGCTGGCGGTGGCTGATGACATCGACCTCAACTTGTCGCAAGATCAAACCGTGCTCTTGTTCCAATCGGTGCGAGAGTTACTCATTAACTGTTCGAAGTACGCTGGTACCCATGAGGCGAAAGTCACACTTGACCAACGCGACGGCTATGTGACCATTACTGTGGAAGATCAAGGTGTCGGCTTTGATCCCGCAGTTGCCGAAGGTGCAAACCAGAACGCCGGCCTTTCATCAAGGTTTGGGCTATTCAGCGTCCGTGAACGGATGAAAGCGCTTGGAGGAACATTTGATATACAGTCATCTCCTGGCAAAGGAACGAAAGTGACGCTACTATTACCCCGCGGTTGCTAAGAGGAGCCATACTGAGTATCCCGGTCAACAACTAGACGAAACCAAGTTAAGGGACATATCAAGGAGGCCGCATAAAACTCTCCCTCACTCAGGGAGGGACGCATGACTCAGAGGTGATCCGAGTGATGTTGGAGGCAATTTTATCTGTCAGACTGACGATCCCTTGTCGAGACGACAGCGAACGGGTAATGCTCGAGCGAGCGGGAGCGCACCCGCAGCTTAGACCCGAGCGCGTAGTCGCTAAATAGGATTTGTATCCCGCGAGGCCACGGTAGGATTTCTTCGTCCTGAAAATTCTTTCTAGGTTATTCCACTGTATATATTTTCTTGGCCAT
>Ga0075433_10004341_pt1 | contig 11017 bp, 7 predicted proteins | sample RhiMethybrSRZTD2_FD_75299 | JGI IMG/M metagenome (GOLD analysis project Ga0075433, IMG submission 75299) | Populus rhizosphere microbial communities from Tennessee, USA - Rhizosphere MetaG P. TD hybrid SRZTD2 | ecosystem: Host-associated > Plants > Roots > Rhizosphere > Soil | place: USA... | reverse complement strand
CGGGCTTGGCAGCGTGGCCGACGGGCTTGGGACCGCAACAACTGCGCTTGCCATTCGACCGAGCTGAAGGGGTATATTGATAATGAGCAAACAGGGGTATAACCCTACGAGTTTCTACACTTGTGGTTGCCCTCCATGCTTGTGGTTGCCCTCCATGCCAGGCAACGATGGCCCGGCGCGTCGATCACCGTGTAGGGGCAATCCCTTGTGGTTGCCCTCTCTGAATGTAATGAAGAGGACCAGATCATGCGCTACGATCCAACCAGACACCAGCGGCGGTCGATCAGGCTGTCGGGCCACGACTATGCCGCGCCCTACGCCTATTTCGTGACCATCTGCGTGCAGGGTCGGCGCTGCCTGTTCGGCGCGGTTGACAGCGACACGATACTGCTCAGCGACGCGGGCGCTATCGTCCGCTCGGCCTGGGAGGCACTGCCCCAGCGCTTTCCCACCATCGCTCTGGATGCCTATGTGGTTATGCCCAACCATCTCCATGGCATCGTGACACTGGGTGAGACGCCTATAGCTGGCGTGCGGCTCGGCGACATCGTCGGCGCGTTCAAGTCGCTGACCACCAATGCCTATAGCTTTGGCGTGCGTGAGCGCGGCTGGGTACCTTTTGATCAGCGGCTGTGGCAGCGCAATTACTACGAGCATATCATCCGCGATGAGGCCGATCTCGCGCGCATTCGCGACTATATCGAAGCGAACCCCGCGCTCTGGGATGCTGATCGACTCCACCCGGCCGCTGCGCCCAATCGTTTTACTCAGGAATAGCAAGCTTGTGACCACATCATCATCAACCATCGTTCAGCGCCTGTGGAACTACTGCAACGTGCTGCGCGACGATGGCATGTCCTATGGCGATTACGTCGAGCAGCTCACCTACCTGCTGTCCTCAAGATGGCGGATGAACAAGTACGTGTGCCCGGCAAGCGCAGCGCCATTTCCGATACATACGGCTGGCAGAGTTTGCTCAAGCTGGATGGTGACGCGCTGGAGGTGCATTACCGCACTATTTGCGGCAATTGCTGACGATCTGGAGGGTGATCGCGGCGCAACCGAGATAGATCGAAGTATCGGGATAGTGATTCCGACGCCATCCCAAGCACCGCACCAGCTGGGTCGCCCGTGCAAGCCGACTCCGTGCGCGCAGAAGGATTCGTTCTTCGTCACCCGCATCACCGCCCGACCGGCGGGAGCGTGGCGAGCATGAGCGACTTGAGATTGCGAGGCGCATTTCCGGCGTTTGCTGGAGTATAGATCACGCGATTGTCATCGACGCGGATCACTGTCCACCCGATCGTCTGGGGCGTCTCGGATAGCCGTAACCGCTGCCCGCCGGCCAGCGGCGCTGCGTAGAGTATATTGCCCGCCACACCGAGCGCGTAATCACCATTGCACTGATAGAAGCCCGTGGTATTGTCTGGCCCCGCGAACAGCAGTACCGGCGCGCCGCCGCCGATCGGCACGCTATAGAGCGCCCGGTTCCGCTCCGCGCCGCGATCAATCGTGTAGACGAGGTAGCGCGAATCAGGGCTGAGCGTCGGCAGTTGAAGCACGCCATCGGGATCGGGCGGGCCGGTTAGCCGGGTCGCTGTGCCACCGGCCAACGGCACGCGATAGATCGCATTGTCTGCCATATACATCGCATTCTCACCGACGATGAATAGCTCATCATCACTGATCAGTGTCGAGCTGGTGAGCGTCGTCAGGCGCGTGGGTGGCCCGCCAGTGATCGGCACGCGATAAAGCGCGCTGTTCGTGCGGAAAAGCACATATCTGCTGTCGGGCGTGATCTGCTCGGCGACCAGCCCTTCCGTTAGCGGAAGCGTGCCGACCAGATTGACCGCATGCCCATCGGCGATCGATGCCGCATACAGCGCCGAGGCGGTCACATACAGCACATATCGACTGTCGGGACTAATCCACTGCTCATAGATCTGCTCCTCCTGCTGGTGAATCGCGCTGAGTTGCACCGAGCTGCCGCCCGCAACTGGAACGCTAAAGAGATCGTTCCTCAGCCCCTTCTGATACAGCACATACTGGCTGTCAGGGGTTAGCTGCCAACTCCTGATCGCGTCGCTCAGGCTCCCCGACGCCAGTTGCGTCGGCGTCCCTCCGGCGAGCGGAACGCTGTATAGCCTGATAATTGCTGTCCCGATCTTTCCATCGCCCCCAAGCTGGGAATTGGGATCGGGCGCGGCGACGGCGTAGATGACCCGCTGACCATCCGCCGTGATCTGCACATATGCTATTGTGTTATCTGGATCGAGCGACCCAGATAGTCGCACCGGCGTGCCGCCGCTGAACGGCACCACAAAGAGTGCAAGTGTCCAGCGAGGGTCTTGTAGCTGGTCTTTCCAGGCAGCCGGTGGCTCGCCCGCCAGCGCCTCCAGCACCAGGCGACCATCCGGGCTGATCCCCGCGTAGCTGATGGTGGAGCCATCGCCCGTGGCAGGCGGCTGGCTGAGCTTCACCGCCGGGCCGCCAGCGATCGGCGCGCGATAGATGCCATCTGTCCGTTGCTCAAGCAGCGTGTTGCCATCCGAGCTGATGAACAGCGGGCCGTTCCAATGCGACTGATCGCCGCCCAGCGCGATCGCCGACCCGCCGCTGAGCGGCTGGCTGTAGAGCGCGCCGTTCACGCTGTACAGGATATGACGGTCGATCGGGAGATCCGAGATCACCTGCGCATCGCTCGGAATGTCGCCGAGTGTGGTGATCGGCAGCGGCTTCGATTGCAACGGCGTCGGAACGGCGGGCGTCGGCAACTGCGTCACCAGCGGCGGTGCAGCCGAGGTCGGCGCGAGCGGCGGCAGCGCGTTGCTGCCCAACGGCGGCATAGCGATCGCTGAGAAGAGATCGCCGAACGTCGTGACGGCGGGGGCATAGGCTGTGGCAGCGGGGCGCAGCGGCAGCCAGTTTACGATCCTCCCATCGCTCTGGCTCAACACGAGCTGATCGTCGTCGGTCGTGCCCAACATCTCGCCATCCGGCAGCGGCACCGCATTGATCTCTGTGCCGTCGCGCGTCAGCAGCACCACTTCTGCTCCGCTCTGCAGCGTTTGCCGGACCGCGATGATCCGCTGCGAATCCTGTGACCAGAAGGTCGATGGAGCCCAACGCAGATATAGCGACAGACCAAAGGCAGCGTTGAGCACCGTCTTTGTGCTGCGCACAACATCGAACAACACCAGTTCAACGTTCACCGGGCCGTTCTCCTCCTCATCGGAGCGAAGATACGCCACCGCTGTGCCGTCCGGAGCGATCGCAGGGTTCGAGATCCATGCGCCATGGTCGATCGTCTCGTTGATGCCCCGATGAAAATCCGACAGAACCAGACTCTGGCTGATGACACTAGACAACGGGTCGGGGTTATAGGATGATAACAAAGTCACCAGGATATCTTTGTCGCTGTTCAACGCATAGATCGGGCCGTTCACCAACACGCGGGAAGTGGCCGTCGGGTCGGTTGGGTCGATCAACGAGAGTTCTGACCGCGCTTTGCCGTGGTCGGTAAAAAAATAGAGCCCAGCCGCGCCCCATCCTTGGAAAAAGGCGTTCGCGTTCTCAGTATACGGCCCTGAAGGCACCGGAGGTGCGACGGGAAAAAAGCCAAATTGGTGCAGCGCGCCGGTGTGCAGATCGGCGATTTGGATCCAAGGCAGCGCACCCGACGCGCAAGGCGACACTTCGGTGCAGAGAATCTGGAGCACGGCCTGTTTGCCGTCGGGCGACGCCGCCCCTTGCGCGACAAAACTGCCTGGTTTCAGGTCGAGCCGGATCTCGCTCCAGTCGCTGGGATCGACGATCAAGGGGATGTCGTTGTCGTCATGCGTTGCCAGCAGCGGCGGTGCGCCCGGTCGCTTGATCAGGGCGCTGATGCTGCGATCAAGCTCAGTCTTCCTGCCGCTGCGGTCGATCGCGAAAAGGCGCGAGCCGGCGAGAAGCCAGGGTTGGTCGGTTGGCAGTGTAGACGCGAGAGCAACCGGCGAGACTGGTCCCACTATCGCTGTCGGCGTTTCGGGTTCGATCACGGCGAGTTGTGCGGTGGCCGGGGGTGGCAGGGTGGCGATCGGCGGCGAAGGGCGCGACTCCGGTGGCACATATGCTGCGACCGTCGCGCCCGTTGGTGGTAGATCTGCTGTCGCCACAACCGCGACGGGCGGAGCGCTGGCGGGATTGCATGCCGCCAGCACAACGCAGGCACCAAGCGCAACGAGGATGAGCGCGCGACGAGATTGCACATGCAGGTCGTCCATACCGGCTCCTTTCTGCTCGCAACGTGCCGCGCCTCCAGTATAGCATCGGCGACGCACGAAGCAATGACGACCAGCTGATGGACGCCTGTGCGGTCGCTGCTTGCGCGCATTTGTGTGGTATGCTGGGCGCAGCATAGGCTTGCTCTAACAATTCGATTTCCGATTCATGCAGAGACGCAACATTTCTCACCCATGCGGTAGGAGAGTCACCACGGTTGTTGAAAGGAGTAGACCCGATGACCAGAGTCGTTGTGACTGGCGGCAGTGGTAAAGCCGGCCGGGCGTGCATTACGGACTTGCTCGCACATGGCTACACGGTCGCGAACGTGGATCGCGTGCCACCCGCCCAGAGTCGCTGCCCATTTACATCTGTCGATCTGACGGACTTCGGCCAGACGATCGAGGCGTTATCGGCGATCGACGACCGCATCCACGGCGTCGATGCGGTCGTCCACCTGGCGGCAATCCCGGCACCCGGCCTATATCCGAACGCCGTGACGTTCAAAACCAACATGCTCAGCACCTACAACATCTTCGAGGCGGCCCGACGGCTCGGCATCAAGCACGTCGTCTGGGCATCGAGTGAGACGGTGCTGGGGCTGCCGTTCGATACGCCACCACCCTACGCGCCAGTTGATGAGGACTACCCTGGACGGCCTGAAAGCGCCTACTCGCTGTCCAAGCTGCTGGGTGAGGAGATGGCGAAACAGTTCTGCCGCTGGGATCCCGCGCTGAAGCTGATCGGACTGCGCTTTTCCAACATCATGGAACCTGCCGACTATGCGCGCTTCGCCGAGTTCCAGGACGATCCGCGCCTGCGCAAGTGGAATCTGTGGGGCTACATCGATGTGCGCGACGCGGCCCAGGCGATCCGCAAGGCGCTCCAAGCGCCGATCACTGGCGCGGAGGTCTTTATTATCGCCAATGCCGACACGGTGATGCGCCGCCCGAACGCGGAACTGATGGCCGAGCTGTTCCCCACGGTGCCGCTCAGGGAGGGCCTTGGGCCGCATGAGACACTGCTGTCGATCGAGAAGGCCAGGCGTATGCTCGGCTACGAGCCGCAGTATAGCTGGCATGAATTGCAGGAGGAGGCATAATCGACGTATCAGCCCAGGTCTCCTCGTAATTGCCTATTGACGGGCGTACGAGAGCGCGCTATACTGACGCCTGTTACTAACTCGCGTTAGTCCTTCTATATCATCGTGGGTGCTATAATGCCAAGTCGCCGCATTACCTCCCAAGATGTCGCTGATCGTGCCGGTGTCTCCCGCACGACGGTTTCGTTTGTCCTCAATGATGTCAAAGAAGCCAATATAAGCGAGGAGACCCGTCGGCGCGTGCTCACGGCGGCTGAAGAATTGGAGTATGTACCGGACGCGGCGGCGCAGGCACTTGCCAGCGGTAGAACGCAGACCATTGGCATGGTCTTTCGCACGTACTCCTACAGTACTGCGGACCTGGCGCACATGCAGATCCTGCAAGGGTTGATGGAAGTCGCGAATCAGTCCGGGGTCAGGCTGCTCGTCGATATCGTGAACGAGAGAGATACCGCCGATATATACGTAAACCTGTCACGTAACAATCGCATCGACGGGCTGATATTGTCCGATCCACGTATTGACGACCAGGCCTTCTATGACCTGCTGAACGATGGTTTTCCAGTCGTTCTGCTAGGTCGCCTTCCTGGTATCAAGGTCTCATCGGTTGAATTCGCCAACCGTGCTGGAGCGCGTGCGGCAGTGGACCACCTGCTGGGCCAGGGGCACTCGCGGATCGGTTTTGTCGGCTATGCCCCGCTATCTTTCACTGGTGTTACTGAACGTCTCCAAGGCTATCAAGATGCCCTGGCCGCAGCAGATATCGCGTTCGACGAGACACTGGTGCGTTACGGCGACCGTAAGCCCGGCACCGGCCTTGCCGCGATAACAAGCTTGCTTGAAATCTCTGAGCTACCAACCGCCATATTCGTCTCCAGTGATGTGCTCGCTTTCCCCGCTTTAGCCGCAATACGGCAGCACGGATTGCGCATCCCAGAGGATATCGCCGTAGTCGGTTTCGATGATCATCCTCTTGCGCAGTATGCGGCACCGCCGCTGACCACCGTCCGCCTGTCGTTCGAGGAAATGGGACGCCAGGCGGGCAAGATGTTGCTCGACCAGCTTCTACGCGCCGCTGCGCCTGGCCGTGAGATCGAGCTGGCGGGTGAATTGATCGTTCGCGCTTCCTCAGTCAGACAAGGATGATTTCTTTTGTTTAGTAACGCGCGTTAGTAACATCTTTGTGAGATGCTAAAGGAAGGAGGTGAGGCGCTGTCCCTGGTGCGTGCTGCACCAACAACGTCACGCATGACCTGTAGATGGCTTCCAAAGGAGGAATTCAAATGTCAAAGCGAACATCACTGTTGCTAGCTCTCGTCATTCTTATGCTGCCACTGCTGGCCGCATGTGGCGCAGCGTCCGCCCCCACGTCGGTGTCACCCGCTGCAACGACCACGACAGCAGCCGCCCCTGCGGCCGCGACGACAGCGGCCGCACCCACGACCGCCACGACCTCAGGCGGCGCGGCGGTGACACTGACCTACCTCGCCGACGATAGTCAGAACACTCAGGATACGACCAAAGCGCTCGCCGCCGCATACATGGCCCAACATCCGAACGTGACTATCAATGTTGAGGCGCGACCGGGTGGCACCGAAGGTGACAACATCGTCAAAACGCGCCTTGCGACAGGCGAAATGACCGACATCTTCTTTTACAATTCCGGCTCGCTGCTCCAGGCCTTGCATCCTACCGACACCCTAGTCGACCTCTCGAAGGAGCCGTTCATCGCCAACATCGTTGACACGTTCCTGCCCACCGTATCGCAGAACGGGCAGATCTTTGGCGTGCCAACCGGCACGGCACTTGGCGGCGGTATCCTGTACAATAAAAAGATCTACCAGCAACTCGGGCTGAGCGTGCCAAAGACCTGGGCTGAATTCGAAGCCAACAACGAAAAGATCAAGGCCGCCGGCATCGCGCCAGTCATTGCGACGTACGGTGGCACTGACACATGGACGTCGCAACTGTTCGTGCTCGCGGACTATTACAACGTCCAGAAGGCCAACCCGACCTTCGCTGCGGACTACACCGCCAACAAGGTCAAGTACGCTACAAACCCTGCGGCCATAGCAGGCTTCAACTATCTGCAGGAGGGCAACCAGAAGGGCTGGTATCAAAAGGACTATGCGACCACGACATTCGAGCAAGGATTGCAACTGCTTGCCGACGGTAAGGGTGCCCATTATCCGATGCTGTCCTTTGCACTCTCGACCATCGCCACCAACTCGCCCGCTGCGGTGAACGATATCGGGTTCTTTGGAGTACCTGGCACGGATGCCGCGACGAGCGGCGCGACGATCTGGATGCCCGCCGCGACCTACATCCCAAAGACGAGCAAGCACATCGCCGAGGCCAAGGACTTCCTGGCGTTCATCGCGTCAGTTGCCGGTGCCGATACAATCACCGCGAAGGTTCCGCCGGGAGGGCCGTACCTCATCAAGGGCGCGAAGCTTCCCGACACTGTTCTTCCGGGCGTGAAGGACATCGCTGCATACATCGATTCCGGCAAGTCCGGGCCCGCGCTCGAGTTCCTCTCGCCAGTGAAGGGTCCAACGCTTGAGCAGCTCTGCGTTGCCGTCGGATCCGGCCAGATGACGCCCCAACAGGCAGCGGAGAACTACGACAAGGATGTTGAGAAGGCGGCCAAGCAACTTGGCCTGCCGGGCTGGTAATGACCTCGTTTGACGTTTGTTAGGCCGGTTGTTCTGGGGCCGGTTGTAGCCGCCCGGCCCCCAGACGCCGCAACCATAACGATGAGGTGCTATGACCAAGCAAGCACAGCCACATATGTTACTGCGAACGTATCCCGGCTGGTTTTATCTTCCGGCAGCGCTCGTGTTCGGCGTCTTCTTTCTCGTGCCGACGGCGCTCGCCTTCTACTTTAGCCTGACCCGCTGGACGCTGTTCGATGCGACATTTATCGGGCTCGACAACTACACAGATTTCGTGGGCGATTCGCAACTCGTGTCGGGGCTGCGCAACACGATCATCTATGCAATAATTACGAGTGGCCTAAAAGTTGTCATCTCACTACCGCTGGCAATGCTGCTGACCTCGAGCATTCGGCTCAAGGCGCTTTTCCGGAGCATTATCTTCTTCCCGGTACTCGTCAGTACTGTCGCCGTCGGGATCACGTTTGCCACGCTCCTGCGGCCGTCCACAGGGCTCATTAACACCGTCCTCGGATCTATCGGTCTCCAGCCGCCGGACTGGCTGGGAAACCCAAACCTCGCTCTTTATTCGGTTGCGCTGGTTGACGTATGGAAGGGGGTTGGCATCGCGATGGTCATCTTTATCGCGGGCATCCTGTCCATCCCGCCGGATTACTTTGAAGCAGCGCGATTGGAGGGTGGGACATGGGTCAAGTTCCGTCACGTCATCCTGCCCCTGAGCCGTAACGCGACGTTCACGGTCATCCTGCTATCATTTATCGGCGGGCTGCGGACATTCGACCTGATCTGGACTATGACACACGGCGGTCCCGGCTTTGCATCGGATGTGCTCACATCGGTGATCTTCAAGCAATATCAAGCCGGGTTCTATGGCTTGTCGACCGCCGGCAATGTCGTGCTCTTCATTCTCGTCACGATCATCGTGTATCCGCTGATGCGGTTCTTTAATCGTCTGGAGCTGGAGCTATGAAGATCCCGAAGTTCATTGCCGGCGCGGAGATCGACGCTGTTGATCCGGTTCCTGAAGAATCAAGAACTGGAACCGGAGTTGTGCGAGTCCGCAAGTTTATCGGGAATATCTGGCTAGACGCTGTGGCGCTGGTCGTTATCGGCATCGTATTTATCGTGCCGTTCGTTTTCATCTTCCTGACTGCCGCCAAGCCGCGCCCGGAGGCTTCCCTGTTCAAGTTCAGCTGGCCAAGCCATTTTCAACTGATCGAGAACATTCGGGACGTCGTAGCGTTTGGCGATAATCGCATGTTACTGGCGCTGTGGAATAGCGCGCTGCTGACGGTGGGATCGGTGACGCTGATCGTGTTGCTGTCGGCAATGGTCGCCTTCGTGATGCAGCGCCGGCGTGATCGGGTGGCGTTGGCTGCCAGCACAGTCATGTTGGCGGGGCTGATCATCCCCCCGGCGGTTGTGCCGACGATCTTTTTGCTGCAGTGGCTTGGTCTCTACAAAACGCTGCTCGGTCTGATCATGGTCGAAGTGGCATTCACCATGCCCTTCGCGACCCTGGTCTTGCGCGCGTTCATGGCCTCCATCCCGCGGGAGATTGATGAAGCGGCTACAATTGACGGCGCGTCGCCACTGCGGGTGTTCTCTTCGATCATTCTGCCGCTGCTGCGGCCGGCGATTGTGACCGTGATCGTCGTATCGGCGGTTGGTATCTACAACGATTTTGCGGGGCCGCTCTACTTTCTGCCCGGCTCCCAGAACGTCACCGCCCAAGTGACGCTGTTCAGCTTCATAAGCCAATTCAGCTCGCAGTGGAACCTGCTGTTCGCAGATGTGGTGGTCATCACGATTCCACCCCTGATCATGTTCATGTTCTTCCAGCGGCAGATCGTTGCCGGGCTGACGGCCGGTGCAATCAAGGGCTAACGTGAAAATAGCCGATAGCCGATAGCCAATTGCAGATTGCAGATTGCAGATTGCAGATTGCAGATTGCCGAGAGCTGTGGCCATTTTCATGCATCAGTGTGCGGCGCAGCCGCATGGACATCTAACACGAAGATAGCCGATAGCCGATAGGCCGGATGCTGATCCGCGAAGGCACACGAAGACACGCGAAGGGCGCGATCGATAGCCGATAGCCGTGGCTATTTTCATGCATCAGTGTGCGGCGCAGCGGCACGGACATCTGATATGAAAAGAGAACCGCTGAACTGCGGTTCAGCGGGTTCAGCGGTTCAGCGGGTTCAGCGGTTCACGGCACTGCGATGACGCTTGTACCATGTGATCGCGCGCCGCAGCCCCTCCTCGAACGGCGTGCTGGCGCGGAATCCGAATAATTGCTCGGCGCGGCTGACGTCGAGGCAGCGGCGTGGCTGACCATTCGGCTTGCTGGTGTCCCAGATAATATCGCCGTTGAAACCGGTCAAGCGCGCGATCAGCTCGGTCAGATCGCGGATGGCGATCTCCATCCCGCTGCCCAGGTTGACCGGCTCATCGCCGGTGTAGCGCTCGGTTGCCAGCACGATGCCCTCAGCCGCATCCTCGACATACAGGAACTCGCGGGTCGGCGAGCCATCGCCCCAGACCTCGATCAGCGGCGCGCCGGCATCGACCGCATCAAGGCACTTCTTGATCAGCGCCGGGATGACATGCGATGAGCGCGGGTCGAAGTTGTCGCCCGGCCCATACAGATTCACCAGCAGCAGGTGGATCGACTGGAAGCCGTATTGCTGGCGATACGCCTGCCCCTGGACCAGCAGCATCTTCTTCGCCAGCCCGTATGCCGCGTTGGTTTCCTCGGGGTAGCCGTCCCATAGATGTTCTTCGCGGAAGGGAATCGGCGTGAGCTTCGGGTAGGCGCAGATCGTACCGATCCCCACGAACTTGCCCACGTTCGCCCGACGCGCCGCCTCCATGAGCTGGACGCCCATCATCAGGTTATTATAGAAGAACTCGCCCGGTTTCTCGCGGTTGATGCCGATGCCGCCGATCTCAGCGGCCATGTGAATCACAATAT
>Ga0075433_10004338_pt1 | contig 11021 bp, 8 predicted proteins | sample RhiMethybrSRZTD2_FD_75299 | JGI IMG/M metagenome (GOLD analysis project Ga0075433, IMG submission 75299) | Populus rhizosphere microbial communities from Tennessee, USA - Rhizosphere MetaG P. TD hybrid SRZTD2 | ecosystem: Host-associated > Plants > Roots > Rhizosphere > Soil | place: USA... | reverse complement strand
TGCCGCTGCATTTCTATCCGTGGGACGACAGCGAGGGGCCTGATCCGGCGTTGCGGCGCTGCGTTGGCGATCTCGGACTTGCCGGGAAACGCGTCGGCGTCGAGTACACCGCCATGCGGCTGCTTGAGCTGCGCGGCATCGAAGAGGCTGCGCCGGGTGTACAGGTTGCGGACATCACGCCGATCCTGTCGGGGCTGCGCATGGTCAAAGACGCCGCCGAGCTAGCGGCGATGCGGACGGCCGCGCGGATCGTCGAGACGGCGCTGCACGCGGCGATCGCGCAGATCCGCGTTGGTATGACCGAGCGCGAGCTTGCCGATCTCTGGGATCAGGCCATACGTGCGGCGGGTAGCGCGCCATCGTTTAGTCCGAGCGTCGCGAGCGGGCCGAACAGCGCGAATCCGCATCACTCCAACAGTGATCGGGCCTTTCAGCCGGGCGATCTGATTATTATGGACGGCGGCGCGATCTACGACGGCTACGCCTCGGATATCACGCGCACGCTCACGCTCGGCGAGCCGGGGCCACAGGCCCGCCGCATCTACGAGTTGGTGCTGGCAGCAAATGCCGCTGGACGCGCGGCGGTGCGTCCGGGCACGACTGGCGCGATGATCGATCAGGCCGCGCGCGCGGTCATCACGGCGGGCGGCTATGGCCCGCAGTTTCTCCATCGCACCGGCCATGGGCTGGGGCTGGAAATCCACGAGCCGCCGTACATCGTCGCCGGCAGCCAGGCACCGCTCGCAGTCGGCACGACCTTCACCGTCGAGCCGGGCGTCTACGTGGCCGGGCTGGGCGGCGTGCGGATCGAGGACGATCTGGCGGTCGCCGACGACGGTGCCGAGAGCCTGACGACCTTCGCGCGGGATCTGATTATTATAGATGCTTGAGGTACCTGTAACAGAAAGATGCCAAAGCCGGGAGCGCGAGGGGCGCAGCCCCTCGCAATTCATATCTTTGTGGCGAGCGCGCGGCGTAGCCGCGCGCGCTCACCACAAAGAAGCGATTTTGGGGAGGCTTCGCCTCCCCAACCCCTCCGTTAAGGACGTTGATGGAACAACCACACCTGCTCGACATCCCACCCACCCCAAAGCCATCGTCCGTCCAGCTGATCGAGAGCCTGCTGTTCGTCGCCGGTGAGCCGGTGACGATCGCGCAGCTTGCGCATGCGCTGGAGCTGGTGCCCGACGCGATCGAGGCGGCGCTGGAGCAGCTCGTTGCGGCCTGCCGCGAGCGCGGGGTGCGCGTCCAGCGCGACGGCGATAGCGTGCGACTCGTCTCCGCGCCCGAAGCGTCGGGCGTGGTCGAGCGCTTCCTCGGCGTGCAGCCGCCACCGCGCCTCTCGGCGGCGGCGCTGGAGGTGCTGGCGATCATCGCCTATCGCCAGCCGATCACGCGCGCGCAGGTCGAGGCGGTTCGCGGCGTCGATAGCAGCGGCGTCATCCGCGCGCTGCTCGGTCGCGATCTGATCGTCGAGACCGGCCGGCTCGAAAGCGTTGGGCGACCGATCTTGTATGCAACGAACGACGAGTTTTTACGACAATTCGGCCTGGGTAGCCTAGCCGAGCTGCCACCGCTCGATCTGCCAGCGGTTCCATCTGAGCCAACAGCGTAGCGATTCACGAGTGCCACTTTATCCACATTCTCCACCTGTTTTCCACAACTGTGTGGAAAAGATTTGACGCAACGTTAAAACGGGATTCCTCTGATTGCAATCCTGAAAACGGTTATGTGTAGTACAAGAGCGCCTTTGGTTATCCACATGCTGTACGCTTGCGGCTCGACATATCGCATGCCCAAAAGCGGCGATTGCGAAACCACTACCCCTATACGAAGGCTGTGGAGTATAAGCAATCGTAATAGAAATGCCAGTCGTTCCGACTTGAAAACCGAGGTCGTATGCAGTATGATCAGCTTCATCACGCAAGCAAATCCATTCGCGATCCACTTTGGTTTCCGGTACAAATGTTCGCCAGAGCCGTCCCTAAATTAGGGCACGTTCCCAGGCTACGTGTCCCTAGATGGCTGTTTGTCTCAATTGGAGGTCCATGTGAACCTCACCAAAATCTGGAGCTCAACCCTTGGCACGATGCAACTTCAGACATCGCGGCACGAGTTCAACACCTGGCTTCGGCGTGCATCGCTGCTGAGTATCGAGAACAGTGTAGCGACGATCGGCGCGCCGAGCGCATTCTTCAAGGAAGGTCTCGAAAATCGCTACATCGGCCCCCTCCGCGACCTGCTTGGCAATCTTGTGGGCTTTCCAGTTCAAGTGCGCGTCGTGATCGCGTCGTCGCAGGTGCCGCGCATCGACCCAACCATGCTGACGCGCGACCATGGGCACGATATGGATGATCTTCCTTCCTACAACGACACGCCTGGGTATTCCGGCAGCACGATGAACGGCAATGGCAACGGCAACGGCAATGGCAATGGCTATGACCGGCTGGGCATGCAACAGCTCGATCTTTCGAGCGCGATGCGGTCGGGCATGCTCAACGCCCGCTACACGTTCGACCGCTTTATCGTCGGCACCAGCAATCGCCTGGCCAACGCGGCATGTATGGCAGTCGCCGAACAGCCGGCCCAAGCCTACAATCCGCTGTTCCTGTATGGCGGCGTTGGGCTGGGCAAGACCCACCTGCTGCACGCGATCGGCAACTGCGCGCTTGATCGCGACCCCGAGATCAATGTGCTGTATGTCTCGTCCGAGAAGTTCACCAACGACATGATCAACGCCATTCGTCGCCAGCAGACCGAGGAGTTCCGCATCCGCTATCGCAATATCGATATCCTGCTGATCGACGATATTCAGTTCATCGCCGGCAAGGAAGGCACGCAGGAGGAGTTCTTTCACACCTTCAACACACTTCACTCGGCCGGCAAACAGATCGTGATCTCCTCGGATCGCCCGCCCAAGGCCATCCTGACGCTGGAAGAGCGGCTGCGCTCGCGATTCGAGTGGGGCTTGATCGTGGACGTGCAGACGCCTGATCTGGAGACGCGCACCGCGATCTTGCGCGCCAAGGCCGAGCAGATGCTCAGCCACATCCCCGCAGATGTGATCGACTTCCTGGCGCACCGCATCCAGAGCAACATCCGCGAGCTCGAGGGCTGCCTTAATCGCGTAGCGGCGTATGCCCAGATGTATGGTACGAACGTGACGGTCGAGGTCGCGACGGCGGCGCTGACCGAGCTGCTCGACACGACCCGGCGCAAGCGGATCACCTCCGATGTTATCATTCGCGAGGTGGCCGATTTTTATGGTGTCGATTTGCGCGCGATGCAGGGGCGCGGTCGTAGCCGCAACATCGTCGTCCCGCGGCAGGTGGCGATGTATCTGCTGCGCGAGGAGACCGATGCCAGCCTCATGGATATCGGGAAGCTCTTGGGTGGCCGCGATCATACCACGATCATCTATGGCTGCGAGAAGATCGGCGAGGAGATCAACGTCAACTCGCGGCTGCGCCAGGAGGTCGTGACCATCCGCGATAAGCTGTACCAGAAAAGCGGCAGTATCTAGCGCGTCGGGCACCTGCCACACAATCCAATCACACACCGGGCTGCCCCGTCCGCAGCCCTTGATCAGGCGGGTTGGAGCGATCGCTCCAGCCCGCACTACGTTTTGCGCGTTGGTGTGAGCAATTCGGGAATGTGCGCACTTGACAGAAGCCCAGCTTGCCGCTATGCTGTTGCCGCCCTGGTTAATATGACATTAATCGGGTTCCTGATCATATCAAACTAGCTGTCGCTAAGGAAAATGTCACTATGCAGCAAGAAACGCCGCCGATCAGCGGACCGCTCTTTGAAATCGATGAGCGATTAACTTTCACAACTACCGGTGAGACGAGCAGCGCGTTCGTCGTCTGGTATGTCGAGCAGTTGCAGAAAACCCTCACACGCCAGGGGCATATTCACCGCTCGCTCAATGGCGCGGTTAGCCCAGATGTTCAAGCGGAGCCGGCGCTTGCTGAACCGCAAGAGCAGATGCGCCTGGTCTTCAATCTGTGCGACATCGAGCGCCCGCGCCCGGTCCATCGCCGTGGACAGGGGACGTTCGTCGTCACGATCGTCGAGGGCCAGGACGACGATCTCGATATCATGAAGGCTGCCTATCCCGCGCTGGTTCGCTCGCTTTCCAACATGGTGATCTACAACACGCGCGTCGATGGCGTGCTGGAGAGCCATTTCATCACCATCGAGCAAGGCCACTACACGGTGCGGCACACCGATAGCGATCAGTCGTTCTTCGAGCGGGTGTTCGCGCGCATTCAGCCGCTGGCCTGTAGCCATCTGGTGATCAACAACGAGTTCACCGCCGATCTGGCGGATCAGCTGTGGCTGGGCGACGAGACGACGCGCCAGATCAGCTGGGCCGGCAAGCAGCTCGATACGATGGGGTTGCTCCCGGCGGCCATTCCCATCCACGAGTATCTGTCCGAGCGCGAGCTGCGCCATGTCAAGCGGCTGTATGGCATTGGTGGCCTCAGCTATGGCAACCTGAGCGCGCGCGCGCCGCACAACCCGCAGCACTATTGGATGTCGGCCTCGGGCGTCGATAAGAGTCGGCTCCAGACGATCGGGCGCGATATTCTGCTTGTGACCGGCTATGATCCCGAGCGCCTGCTGATCAGCTTGAGCGTTCCGCCGTCGGTCGAACCGCGCCGCGTCTCGGTGGATGCGATCGAGCACTACATGATCTATCGCGAGCATCCCGAGGTCGGCGCGATCGTCCACATTCACGCTTGGTGGCGCGATGCCATCCCTTCGACGCAGGTGAACTATCCCTGTGGCACCTATGAGCTGGCGCTTGAGGTGGCCGAGCTGGTGCGCCAGGCGGACGATCCCGCGCGCGCGGTGATTGGCCTGAAGAATCACGGCCTGACGATCACCGGCCATTCGATCCGCGAGATCTTCAAACGGATCGATGGGATGATCGTGCCGCAGGTGCCGATGGGCTGATGATTGCAGTGGCTAGCGCAATTGCAGATTGCAGATTGCAGATTGCGGCTGGCGCATCTGGAAGCTGTTAGCTCCACCGCCAAGCCCGAATAGGTCTCCTGGAAATGCACTAGCACAGCTTGGCCCAAATACCACCAGGGTTTAAGCACCAAGACACCAAGATACAAAGGCTTGGTGACTTGCTGTCTTCGTGGTTAAAACTATCGGCCTATTTCAGCCGTAATGCACTAAGGGAGGTGAGTGATGGGCATCCTCGATGGCAAGGTGGCGCTCGTCACGGGCGGCACCGGCGGGCTCGGCGCAGCAGTCGTTGCGCTATTCCTCGACGCTGGCGCTGCGGTGGTGCTGCCCTATCGTGCGGCGGGCGACATGGACGCGCTGCGCGAGCGCTCCGGCAGCGCGGCGGCGCAGCTCAGCGGCATGCTGCTGGATCTGACCGACGAGGAAGCCGTCGTGCGCAGCTACGCCACAATGGCCGAGCAGCAGGGCGGGATCGATATCCTGGTCAACGTCGCGGGCGGATTCGGCGGTGGGAAACCGGTGCATGAGACGCCCTGGTCGCTCTGGCAACAGCAGCTCGACATCAACCTCAAGACCTCCGTGCTCTCGTGCAAGGCGGCTGTGCCGCATATGATCGCGCGCGGTGGCGGCGCGATCATCAATGTGGGCACGCGCACCGCCACGCAGCCCGGCGCGAACCTGGCGGCCTACGGCTCCGCTAAACGGGCGCTGGTCCAGCTGACCGAGGCGCTGGCAGCCGAGCTGCGCGACCGCAACATCACCGCCAACATCGTGCTGCCGAGCGTGATCGACACACCGGCCAATCGCAAGAGCATGCCGTCGGCCGACCACAGCCGCTGGGTCACACCCGACCAGATCGCCCGCGTCATCCTGTTCCTCGCCGGCCCCGACGCCCGCATCATCAGCGGCGCATCGATTCCGGTCTACGGCCGCGCCTGATGCGTGGCTTGTCCCTCAGAGCGAGCAAATGCAAGCTATTCTCTTAACTGCGCCTGGCTCAGCCGACCATTTCCAGCAGGCCACGCTCCCCCTGCCCACGCCGCAGCCCGACGAGGTGCGCATTCGCATTCACGCGGCGGCCTTCAATCCGATGGACTTCCAGAAGCGCAAGGCGGCTACGCTGAGCCAGCTTCCCCTGATCCTGGGCGGGGAGGTGGCCGGCGTGATCGATGCGGTTGGTTCAGCCGTGACAACATTCGCGGTCGGCGATTTGGTGATGACCTATCTCGTGCGCAAGCCCGGCGGCTATGCGGAGTACGTGTGTGTTCAGGCGCTGTTTGTGGTGCGCAAGCCCGCCAATCTCTCGTTTGCGCAGGCGGCGGCGGTGCCGGTGGTGGGTCTCACGGCCTACCAGGCGATCATGACCCGCGCCGCCGTCCAGCCAGGTGACGCCGTGCTGATCACGGGTGCCTCCGGCGGCGTCGGAACCATGGCGATTCAACTCGCGCGCCTACAGGGTGCCGAGCGAATCGTGGTGACCGCCGGCAGCGACCAAAGCGCCCGCTATCTGACCGAGCAGCTGGGCATCGCGCCCAGCCAGATCGTGCGCTATCCGGGTTTGTCGCGTGCCGACCTGGCGGCTGAGGCATTGCGGTGCAATCAGGGGCAGTTCTTTCGTGTCGCGATGGATTTCGTTGGTGGCGCGATGACCAGCCTCTGCGCCGATGTGGTGGCGGTCGAGGGCCATGTCGTCGCGATCTTCTCTGGGCCACGCGATGCGACCCACGGCGAGCCGGTGAACGACGAGGATCCGCTCTTCGATAAGTCCGCGATCTTCCACTTCCTGATGCTGTCGGCTCGCGCTCTGTACGGCCCGCCGGACAGCTGGGGCATCTACGCCCAGCAGCTGGCGGTGCTGGCGCAGCTGCTTGAGGATGGGCAGCTTCAGCCGCCAGCGATCCGCGATCTCGGAGGATTGTCCGTCGCGACCGTGCGCACGGCCCACCAGCTCCTCGAAGACGGCCATGTGCAGGGCAAGCTCGTGATGACCGTGGGGTGATGGTAGGGGTTGCTCGCACCGCCACAGATCGGGAAACCGATCTTCAAAAAACTAGCGATCTTGATCGCCTCGACTGAGGCGGCGGTTGGATGCCTTTGTTGTCAGCACATTGAGTTTATGGCATTACCAAGCAGTATGAACAGGATAGGATGCGAAAATGGCATCGGCACTGACGAGCGTGGCACCTTCGCTGTTCGCTTGTGCGATCAACAAGCGGTCAAAGGGGTCTTTATGGGGCGTCGGCAGACCAAAAACAGGGTGCATAGTCATACTGCCCGCATGTAATCCTGGGACGCGCTGCCCGGCCTGCGATATGATCGGCACAAGACGCGCGCGTGGCGTCTGCCCATCGAGTAAGATAATCTCGGTCCCGCCGCGGCCTGAGCGACCAATTCCGCAAGGTGTTGCTGTGCTTCGTGGATCTCAACTGATTTTGTCGTCATGGCTTCCTCCGACGATATAGGCATTGTGAAGTCAATCTAGGAGCTTACGCCATGTCTTCAAAGAGCGTATGCACGGCACAGGTGAAGCCGGGGAGAATGGTCGGTGCATCAAGGATGTCGTTACGGCTATACGTTCGAGCAAGACCATCCGGGGTGTGGGCGACCACTTCGTGTGTGCGCGGATAGATGACCCAGACAAGCGGCGTACCGGCGGCCAAATAATCGCGCACCTTCTCGCGCATATCTTCGGCAGTTTCATTTGGTGACACGACCTCAACCGCCAAATCGGGATGAATCATCCAGAAACCTTCAGGAATGCCAGTGGACGGAATCCGTTCGGCACGAATGAAAAAGACATCAGGGCCGCGAACGGTATCGGGGTTTCGCGTCAGCAGAAAGCCGGATTCGACGCCAACACAGCCCTGCGGACCAGTTCGTGCCCACAGTCGAAGCAGCGTGCTCAGCATGGCGGCAATCAGGCCATGGCGTCCACCTGGTGGCATGCTTTCGTAGACCTCTCCACGCACTAAGGCGCGCTGCATGCCATTCTCGGGGAGCAACCAGTAGTCGTGTGCGGTCAGCAGTTGGTGAGCAACCGTTGTCATTCCCAAGCTCCTCGTGCGAATGGATCATGGATGGGTGCTAGCGCAATCGCGTCACCGCCGTGCCGACAGCGAGCACCAGATAGAGTAACAGGAACGGATTCCTGATCACCAGCAGAACCATCAACGTGCCGACCACCATCGCTACTCCGACGGCGATCTGCATCGGGCGACCGCGCTTGAGCCGCGTTACCCGGTCGACGACCCGCACGACGAATTCGGCGATCGCAGGGCCAGCCATGAAGATAATGATCAGGCCAAAGAGGCCACCCGCGAACAGCGCGACCGGAATCGCGACCAGCGCGGATGCGATCAGCGCCACCAACGCCCCGATCAGCACCTGCCCGCCCGATACCTGATAATTGCTGGGCCGGCGTCCACGGCGGCACTCCGGGCAGAGCTGGCCCACCGGCGTCGTCTGCGCACACGGCCCGCAGATCGGGCGATTGCACTGGATGCAGTGCAGCCCGGTCTCGCGGTCGGGATGCCGGTAGCAATACTCGATCTCGGGCACAGCCATGATCGGCTCTGGTGCCGATAGGAGCGGCGAGGCATCGCCTGAAGCGATCCGCTCCTCGCGGCGCTTCGACGGCGCGATCCGTAGCCCTTCGTCCTGCATTTTTTCGACGTAGCGCAGGCTAGCCGCGGCCTCAGCATTGCCTGGCTCAAGCTCCAGCACGCGCTGGAGGTATTCGCGCTTCTCGGCCAAGACCGGCACGACTCCGCTCAAACCCAGCCAGGCCTCGGCATAGGCGGGATCGAGATCAGTGGCGCGCCGGAAGCTGTTGCGCGCAGCAAAAGTATCACCCGCTAGCGCGGCGGCTCGGCCATCTTGGACGAGCTGCTGCACTTCGGCGATCAGCGATTCTGTCATTGTAACCCTCGATTAGCTCATAGGCGCCAGCGGCGTCCACTGATATTATACTCAGCGCATGTCATCTGCGCAATCCCAGCGCCTGATCGCCAGGGCCACGTCAAAGTCCTTAACAGAGGGGCTTGGGGAGGCGAAGCCTCCCCAAAATATTCCTCTTGGCAGGGTTCCGAGCGGCGCAGCCGCTCGGAACCCTGCCGAAAAGGGTGTGCGAGGGGCGTTGCCCCTCGCGCTCCCCGACTTTGACGTGGCCTGCCTACTAGCGCCTGTGCGCCATGCTATAATGAGCCGATAGAAAAGAGATCAACAAGGAACAGGACCGTATATGAGCGAACCATTGACGCTTATGGTCGTCCACGCCCACCCCGACGATGAGGCCATCGGCACCGGCGGCGTGCTGGCGCGCTATAGCGATGAAGGCATCCGAACCGTGCTGGTGACGGCGACGCTTGGCGAAGAGGGCGAGATCGTCGATCCCGAACTCAACACGCCCGAGATCAAGGCCCGGCTCGCCGCAGTCCGCCGCGAGGAACTCCAGCGCGCCATCGCGATCCTTGGCGTGACCGACCTGGAGATCCTGGGCTACCGCGACTCGGGCATGGTCGGCACGGAATCGAATGAACACCCCGAAAGCTTCAATAAGGCCGACCTCGACGAAGCAACCGGCCAACTCGTGCAGCTGGTGCGCGCCTACCGCCCGCAGGTGCTGATCTCGTACAACGAACATGGCGGCTACGGGCACCCCGATCACATCGCCGCCCACAAGATCACCGTGGCCGCCTTCGCGGCGGCTGGCGATGGCGCGCGCTATCCGCAGGCCGGTGAGCCCTGGACGCCGTCCAAGCTCTACTACACGAACTCGCCGCGCCGCCAGCTTCAGCAGGCATGGGCGCAGATGCAAGAGCGCGGTCTCAAGACGCCGTTGGACAACCCCGATTTCGACATCTCGCGCTTCACCGTCCCCGACGATCAGATCACCACCGTGATCGAGATCGGCGGCTACCTCCAGCGCAAGCTCGACGCGCTCCTGGAGCACCGCACGCAAATCGCCGTCGATGGCATATTCCTCTCGATCCCCGAAGATATTCGCCAGATGGTGTTCGGCAAGGAGTACTTCACGCGCGTAGCCACGCATGTGCCGGTGCAGCAGCAGGGCGAGCACGAGGACGATCTCTTCGCCGGGCTGCGCTAACGCGAAAATAGCCGATAGCCGATAGCCAATTGCAGATTGCAGATTGCAGATTGCCGAGAGCTGTGGCCATTTTCATGCATCAGTGTGCGGCGCAGCCGCAGGGACATCTGATGTGTTGAATAGTGTTGAAATTGGTGAGGGCTAGGAGCGGCTTCGCCGCTCCTAGCCCTCACACTCCAATACCTTTCACTGACAGGAGTTAGGCAGTCAGGATCTGCCTGGCCCATGAATGGGCAGGCTACGGGTACGAAGGCCACCTGCGTGGCCTGAACGAGCCCGCGCAGGCGGGCTTTGTAGCCGTAGCCGAGGGCTTCAGCCCGACGGTGCCCGCCCGACTGCCTAACTCCTGTCACTGAGAACCTATTTGAATAGTATTGGCGTTAGCCCGCTTTGATAATCGCCAGCATCTCGGGCACGCTGGTGACTTTGACGCGCGGGCGACCCTGCTCGGCACCGCGCGCTGTCTCGAATGCGTCGAGCACCTTCCAGCCGGGGTAGGTCACATATTCGGGCTTGCGCTGCTGGAGCAGTGCCACGATCTGGCTCGGGTCGCGTTTCTCGTCGGGGATGCCCGGCAGCGTCGCCAGATCCTCGATCATCGCGGCGACGGTCGAGACCGCATCGGGTTTGTTTGTGCCGATGACGCCCGTGGGTCCGCGCTTGGCCCAGCCGACCACGTATTCCCCAGGGATCGGGTCGCCGCTGGTCGAATGAACCACGCGCCCGGCGATGTTCGTGATCGTATAGTTGGTCTCGTCGAACGGCACGCCGGGCAGTGGCACCCCGCGATAGCCGACCGAGCGTAGCACCATGCCAGTCGCGATCTCCTCGACGACGCCGGTGCCCTTGGCGCGCAGGCCGCCGTTGTCGTCCATCACCAGCCGGTTGCGCTCGATCTTGACCGCCGCGACCTGCCCATCCTGGCCGATGA
>Ga0075433_10004337_pt1 | contig 11021 bp, 10 predicted proteins | sample RhiMethybrSRZTD2_FD_75299 | JGI IMG/M metagenome (GOLD analysis project Ga0075433, IMG submission 75299) | Populus rhizosphere microbial communities from Tennessee, USA - Rhizosphere MetaG P. TD hybrid SRZTD2 | ecosystem: Host-associated > Plants > Roots > Rhizosphere > Soil | place: USA... | reverse complement strand
CCAGCGCCGCCGACGCGGCATACGCCTCGGTCCGCGACCCAGCCGAGGGCACGATGCTGACCGTCTTTCGCGAGATGGCCCACTCGATCGCCCGCCAGCTCGCCCACCTGGAGGCCGACAAGCAGCGTCTCAACGGCGGCGTCAGCGAGGAGCAGCAGGACGCGGTCCTCGCCGAGGTCCTGGAGCAGGCGATCGCCGACGGCCAGCGGGCGGTCGAGCGGACCCCGGAGCAGCTGGAGGTGCTGCGCGAGTCGGGGGTCGTCGACGCCGGCGGCTATGGCCTCGTCCTGATCCTGGCCGGGGTCGTCGCCGGCCTGCGCGGCGAGGGCGCCGCCGCGCCGGAGGTCTCCCACCACGAGGCGCCGCCGCTCAGCCGGCCGCATCACGAGGACAGCCGCTACCGCTACTGCACCAACTTCATCGTCTCCGGAGCCGGCCTCGCCTCGCGCGACTTCCTGCCGCGCCTGGAGGGCCTTGGCGACTCGGTGCTCGTCGTCGGCGACGAGGCGACGCTCAAGGTCCACGTCCACACCGACGAGCCCGAAGCTGCCGTGGCCCTGTTCGAGGGGGCCGGCGAGGTCACCAATCTCGACGTCGCCGACATGCGCGAGCAGATCGCCGAGCGGCGGGCGCGCCTGCGGAGCGGCCGCACGGGAGCCCTCGCGGTCGCCGCCGGCGACGGCCTCGAGCGCCTCTTCGCCGAGCTGGGCGCGCACGTGGTTCACGGCGGCGAGACGCTCAACCCGTCCACCTACGAGCTGCTCGCCGGGATCCACGAGGTGCCGGCGGAAGAGGTGCTGGTCCTGCCCAGCTCCTCGAACGTGATCATGGCCGCCGAGCGCGCCTGCGAGCTCTCCGAGAAGCCGGCCCGGGTAGTGCCGGCGACCTCGCAGCAGGCTGGTCTGCTGGCCTTGGTCGAGCTCGACTTCGATGCGACCGCGGAGGAGAACGGAGAGCGGCTCACCGCGGCTCTGGACGGGATCGTCTCCGGCGGCGTCGCGCCGGCGGCCCGCGACGACGCGCAGGGGCGCTTTCGCAAGGGCGACGCGGTCGGCTTTGCGGGAGAGGAGATCGTGGCGTGGGGGGGAGCGGGCTCGACCCTGGCGGCGACGATCGAGCGCCTCGCCGGCGCCGCCGAGATCGTCACCGTCCTGGCCGGCAAGGAAGCCCCGATCCCGCTCGACGAGGTCGATACCCACGTCCCCGACGGGGTCGAGGTCGAGACACACGAGGGGGGTCAGCCGAGCTGGTGGTGGCTGCTCGCAGCCCAGTAGCTCGTTCCTTTGCGGGCGCTTCGGAGCTGACCAGGGCGCAGCTTCTCGACGCGCCAATCCACTGGCCCCATCCCAGCGCGCTCGACGTTTCCCTCGGTGTCTTGAAAGGTGTCGGGCCGAAATTGGCAGACGCGGCCGCCGAAACCGGGATAGCGACCGTTGGCGACCTGCTGCTGCGCTTCCCACACAGCCATCGCGATCGAACCGTCGTACCCGTTGCGACCTTGGAGCCTGGTAAGCGGGCAACGATCATCGTCGACGTGCTCGGCGACCGGCCTAATGTCTTCCGCCGTCGCGGCCTCTCGATCCTCTCGGTGAAAGTCGGCGACGATTCGGGATCGGTCCGCGCGACGTGGTTCAACCAGCCGTGGGTCGCTCGCAAGCTCGCGCCGGGCACGCGTTGGCTGCTGACCGGATCGCGGGACAAACGCGGGTTTCGAGTGTCGGAGTACGAGACGGTTGCGAGGGGGGAGGGTGGGGATGCTCCCCCGGCGCAGGGGGAGGGCGGGGGTGCCCCTCCGTCTTGCTGGGTTTTTCGCCAGGAGGGTGAGGCTGCTGTCCGCGGACGCCGGCGGGGCGAAAAAGAGGACGCCGCTGCGCCGGAGGGGCACCCCCACCCTCCCTCGCAACAGCTTGTTCCCGTTCATCCGGCGACCGAGGCGTTGAAAGCGCAGCGGATCCGGCAGTGGGTGGAACAGGCGGTCGAGTTGGTGGGCAACGTGCTTGAGCCGCTGCCCGCGAAGCTGCGAGTGCGACGGGAGTTGGCCGGGGCCGCCGATGCGATCAAAGCCGTCCACTTCCCCGAGACCGAGGACGATGTCGGCAAAGCACGCGAGCGGTTGGCGTTTGAAGAGCTGTTCCTCTACCAGGCGCTGCTCACTACGCGTAAGCAATCGCATCGAACGGCGCGGCCGGCGCCGAAGTTGGGGAAGCCGGGGGAGCTGGTCGGTCGATGGCTGGAGTCGTTGCCGTTCGAGCCGACGAAAGACCAACTCAGAGCCTTCGATGAGATCGATGCGGATCTGAACTCGGGTGAGCCGATGCAGCGGTTGTTGATGGGTGAGGTGGGGTCGGGGAAGACGGTGGTGGCGCTCTATTCGATGTTGCGGGCGCTGGAAGCCGGCTACCAGGCCGTGCTGATGGCGCCGACGGAGACGCTCGCCGAGCAGCATGCGCTGACGCTGGGGAGACTGCTGGCAGAAGAGGCGACTCCGTTTGCGTTGCTGACCGGGGCGACCCGGGCGCCGCGGCGCCGGGAGGCGCTCGACCGGCTCGCGAGTGGGGAGCTGGGGTTGGTCGTCGGCACTCACGCGCTTATCGAGCCGAACGTGCGGCTCGCGCGGCTCGGTCTTTGCGTGGTCGATGAGCAACACCGCTTCGGGGTGGAGCAGCGCAAGGCGCTCGACTCGAAGGGGGTCGAGGGGATGGCGCCTCATGTGCTGCACATGACCGCCACGCCGATTCCGCGGACGTTGTCGCTTACCGCTTACGGGGATCTCGATACGACCGCACTGCATGAGTTGCCAGCCGGGCGGCAGCCGGTGGAGACTCGTGTGGTGAGCGAGGACGAACGGCCCGATGCCTACGAGCTTCTGCGGACGCAGCTGCGCGCCGGGCGGCAGGCTTATGTCGTCTGCCCGTTGGTCGAGGAGTCGGAGAAGATGCAGGGCAAGGCGGCCGAGGTGGAGGCGGCGCGGCTGCGGGCAGAGGAGTTGGAGGGATTCCGCGTCGGCGTGATCCACGGCCAGATGCCTCCGGCGCAGAAGGCGCGGGCGATGGAGGACTTCGCCTCCGGCGCCGTCGACGTGCTCGTCGCGACGACGGTGATCGAGGTCGGAATCGACGTCGCCAACGCGACGGTGATGATCGTCGAGGGGGCCGAGCGCTACGGCGTCTCCCAGCTGCACCAGCTGCGCGGTCGAGTGGGACGCGGCGCCCATGGCTCCTACTGCCTGCTCTTCCCGGAAGAGGCCGGCGGCATGGCGCGGCGCCGGCTGAAAGCGGTGGAGCGGGAGCGCGACGGCTTCAAGCTCGCCGAGGTCGACTTGACGCTGCGCGGCGAGGGCGAGGTGCTGGGGACGCGCCAGCACGGCCTGCCGCGCTTCGCCGTGGCCGAGCTGCCCGAGGAAACCCCTCTCCTCGTCGCCGCCCGCGACGAGGTGCTGAGCCTGCTCGCGGAGCACGGCTCGCTCGACCTACCCGAGCTGGGACCCCTGCTCGACGCCGCCCATCGCCGCTTCGGCGCCGGTGCCTCCGACCCGATCCCCCTGTAACGCGAGTTGCGTGTGAGGTTTGGATCGCATTGCGGCCCTAACCTCACACGCAAATGTCAGAGTGGGCGGCGTGCGAGTCATCGCCGGAGAGCTGAAGGGCCAGCGGCTGGTCGCGCCGCGCGGCTGGACGGTGAGGCCCACCTCTGACCGGGTGCGCGAGGCGGTCTTCTCCGCCCTCGGCGACGTCGCCGGGATGCGGGTCCTCGACCTCTACTGCGGCACCGGCGCGCTCAGCATCGAGGCGCTCTCGCGCGGCGCAGCCGCGGCGGCACTGGTCGATCGCGATACCCGGCCCGCGCTCGGCAACGTCGAGCGCCTCGGCCTCACCGACCGCGTCGAGCTGGTGCGAGCCGACGTCGAGCGCTGGCTCGCCGCGCGCGGCGAGGATCCAGGCAGCGCTCGCTTTGACCTCGTCTTCGTCGACGCCCCATATAGACTCGCGGACCGCGTGGGGCAGGCACTGGACACCCATCTGCCGCGACTGCTCGCCGCCGGTGGGCGCGCGGTGGTCGAGAGCGGCGCGCGCTCGCCCCTGCGGATCGACTCCCTGGAGCGGGCACGCCAGCGCCGCTACAGCTCCACCGACGTCTCCTTCTACGCGAAGGGCGAGGCATGATGGCCGAGCGCAACGGCACCGTCGTCTGCCCCGGCAGCTACGACCCGGTCACCAACGGCCACATCGACATCATCACCCGCGGCTCCGAGGTCTTCGAGCGGGTCGTCGTCGGCGTCGTCAACAACCCGATGCGCAAGGACAGGACCCTGTTCAGCGCCGAGGAGCGCAAGGAGCTGATCGAAGAGGCGACGGCGGACCTCGCCAACGTCGAGGTGCGGATCTTCTCCAACCTGCTGGTCGAGTTCGCTCGCGAACAGGGCGCGCGTGCGATCGCCAAGGGCCTGCGGGCAATCTCCGACTTCGAGTACGAGTTCGAGATGGCGCAGCTCAACCGCAAGCTCGACCCGGGGATCGAGAGCATCTACATGATCGCCTCGCCGCAGTACAGCTTCCTCTCCTCGACCGGAGTGAAGGAAATGGCGACCTTCGGCGGCGACGTATCCGACCTCGTCCCGGGCCCCGTAGCGGCCGCGATGGCGGACCGCCTTGGCGAAAGGTAGGCTTTCGGCAACCTTTGCTCCGCGTGGGCGAGAGTTTGCAAAAAGCCGAGGAAATAACGGCTTCTTCACCGAAAGTGCCGCTTACACGTAGGCTTACGCCCTGCTGATGGACGTTCTGGTTCTCATAGACAAGCTGGACGATGTCGTCCACAACGCCCGGCCCGTGCCCCTCACGGACCAGGTCCGCGTGGACCGCGAGGAGATCTACGACCTGCTCGACCAGATGCGGGCGACGATCCCCGAGGAGATCAAGCAGGCCCGCTGGATCGTCAAGGAGCGCCAGGAGATGCTCGCCGAGGCCAAACGCGAGGCGGAGCGGATCGTGCGCGAGGCGCGCGAGCAGCAGGCCCGCCTGATCTCCGACGAGGAGGTCACCAAGCAGGCCGAGCGGGCCGCGGACGAGATCGTCGAGGACGCCCGCACGCGCGAGCGCGAGATCCGCCTCGGCGCCGAGGACTACGCCGACGAGATCCTCAACACGCTCGAGGTCAACCTGCAGAAGTTCCTCGCCGCCGTGCAGCGCGGCCGCGACCGGCTCGCCGGCCGCGACGAAGAGCAGCCGGTCACCGAGCTGGACGAGCAGCAGTAAGTCGCGGCCTGTCGTGGGAGGGATCGGGGGTGTCCCTCCGCTTGCTGGGTTTTTCGCCAGGAACTCACATAGCCGTCCGAGATCGTGAGGGGGCGAAAAACAGGACGCCGCGCACTTCGGGACACCCCGACCCCTCCTTCACGAGGCGCTATGGCTGGTCCAGCTTCAGCTCTCCTAGCTTGTTCCAGCGGGGGTCGGTACCAGAGTCGTGCTTGTGGTCCTTGGGGTCGGCGTCGTTCAGGGACTCGCCGCAGACCGGGCAGAGGCCGGCGCAGTCGGGGCGGCAGAGGATGCGGGTCGGGATTGCGAGGACAGCTGCGTCATGCGCCCAGCGGCTTAAGTCGAGTTGGTCGTCGATGACATATGGGCTACGCAGCTCCTCGTCGTCGGTGTTGGACTGGTCGACCTCGCGGGCGTCTACCGCGGTCTCGACCGTTGCGTGTTCGAGGCAGCGCATGCATGGGCCCTCGACGTGCACCGGGAAACGCAGCCTGAAGGCGTAGCCATTGCTGGGCCGCGAGACGTCGAGCCTCGTCCTCAGCTCTTCGTCTGGAAACGCATAGGCCTGTCCGCCCAACTCGAGCGGATCGATGCGGACCGGGGGGTCCAGGCGGGCGCCTTCGCCGTGGATCAGCGAGAGACGCGCAAGGTCGATGATCGTGGTCGATGTCCTGGGCATTGTGAGCTCCTCCGCCCTGCCGCTTACGATGGGGACCCTCCCGACGAGGTTACGAAATGGGTCAATTCGACTGGACTCCCGACGAGTACCTGGAGCGGATCCGCTCCAAGGTCCCCCGCTACGACGAGCTGCAGGAGCAGGCAGTCGCCGCGGTCCCCTTCCCGCCCGAGCGGGTGCTGGAGCTGGGCATGGGGACCGGCGAGACGACGCGGCGGTTGATCGAGGCCTATCCCGACGCCTGGGTGGTCGGCCTTGACTCCAGCCCCGACATGGTGTTCCGCGCCCGCCAGACCTACGACGACGTGCAGCTGGCCCGCATGGAGGACCCCCTCCCCGACGGCCCTTGGGACCTGGTCATCTCAGTCCTTTCCGTCAACGACCTGTCCGACGAACAGAAGGAGCGCCTCTTCCGCCGCGTCCGCGAGCACTCTCGCTCCTTGGTGATTGGCGATGCCTTCGAGGGGAACGAGTTGGACGATCTCGTCGAGTGGTCCGGCGGCGAGATCACCTGGCAGGCGGACGGGCTTGCCGTAGTTCGCGCGGTCTACTGACGAGGGGTCGGGGGTGTCCCGGAGTGCGCGGCGTCCTGTTTTTCGCCCCACCCACGATCCCGGACGGCCACATAGTCCCCTGGCGAAAAACCCAGCAAGCGGAGGGACACCCCCGACCCCTCCCACCACCAAGTGCACTACCATTCCGCGACCGATGGCCGTACCGAAGAAGAGAACCTCCCGCACTCGCAGGGACAAGCGAAGGGCCACGCACAAGGCCGGCAAGGCGCGGCTCAACCAGTGCCCGCGTTGCCACAGCCCGCGTCTGCCGCATCGTGTCTGCCCGACCTGCGGCACCTACAAGGGCCGCGAGGTGATCGAGCACTCGATCGCCGATCCGACCGCGCAGGCTCCAGACGCCGAGTAGGCGATGGCCGGCGGCGTGACCGTCGCCCTCGACGGCTTTGGCGCCGAGCATGGCTTCGACGTGCTCGCCGAGGGGGCCAGGCTGGCGGCCGCGGACGGGATCCGGCTGCGCGTCTTCGGGCCGCCGGAGAAGCTCGGGCTCGACCGGGTCGAGGGGGTCGAGGTGATCCCGACGGCGGAGTGGATCGGCAACGAGGAGGACCCGGTGCCGGCCGTGCGGGCGAAGAAGGAGGCCTCGGTGGTGCGCGCCGCCGGTGACGTCGCCGCGGGACGCTCGGCGGCGCTGGTCAGCCACGGCTCGACCGGGGCGACGATGGCGGCGGCGACCTTCGGCCTGCGCCGCCTGCGCGGCGTGCAGCGGCCGGCCCTGGCGGTGCGGCTGCCCGTGCCCGGCAGGCCGGTCCTCTTCCTCGACGTCGGCGCCAACGTCGAGGTGCGCGCCCAGCATCTGGTCCAGTTCGCCTTCCTCGGCGCCGCCTTCAGCGAGGCGGTCCTCGGCGTCGAGCACCCCCGCGTCGGCCTGCTCACGGTCGGCGAGGAGCCGGGTAAGGGGACGGCGGAGGTGAGCGCCGCGCACGCGCTGCTCAGTGCGGCTAGCGGGATCGCGTTCGCCGGCAACGTCGAGGGGAGCGACCTGCCGGCGGGCGCCGCGGACGTCGTCGTCACCGACGGCTTCACCGGCAACGTCTCGCTGAAGCTGATGGAGGGGACGGCGCGCACCTTGACGACGGCGATTCGCGACGCCGCCCGCTCCAACCCGCTCGCCGCCCTCGGCGGGCTGCTTATGCGCCCGGCGCTGGGCGGCTTGCGGCGGGAGCTTGGCCCCGACGCGACCGGCGGCGCAATCCTGCTCGGCCTGCGCGAGATCGCGGTCGTCGGGCACGGAGGCTCCGGTGCCGACGGGATCGCCAACGCGGTGCGGCTGGCGGCCCGCTGCGTGGAGGTCGACGCGGTGGGACGTACGGCCGAGCTGCTGGAGCGGGGGGCGGCTACGCGTGCTGCCCTCGCCGCGGAGGGGAACGCGTGATAGGACACCGGGGATGAACCGGGACGAGGTCTTCGATCTTGTGCGCGCCCATCTCGCCGAGGAGCTCGAGGTCGAGCCCGCCGAGATCTCCGAGGGAACCCGCTTCAAGCAGGACCTCGACGCCGACTCGCTCGACCTCTACGAGCTGGTGATGGAGCTCGAGGATCGCTACGGGATCTCGGTCAGCGAGGAGCAGGCGTCGCGGATCGAAACCGTCGGCGACGCCGTTTCCTTCGTCGTGGAGCACGCCCCGGCGTGAGCGCGGAGGCCCTCGCGCAGCTTGTCGAAGAGCTGCCCGACGACCTACGGCGGCGCGCCCTCACACATTCCTCCTGGGCCGAGCAGGCGCAGTCCTATGAGCGGCTCGCTTATCTTGGCGACAGCGTCCTCGCGCTCGCCGTCGCGGCCGGGATCTACGAGCGCCTCCCCGACGTCGACGCCGGCGGCCTGACCAAGATCCACAACCACACCGTCAGCGGCGTCTCCTGCGCGGAGGTCGGCCGCGAGCTCGGCGTGCCCGCGATGCTGGCCGAGGCCGAGCCCGACTACGGCGAGGCGATCCCGGCCGAGGTGCTGCTGGCGGGCTCGCGACCGTTGCCCGAGGTCACCGAGGCGCTGATCGGCGCCTGCTTCGTCGCCTTCGGCTTCGCGCGCGTCGCGGCCGCGGTCGCCGACGCCTTCGAGGACCAGATCCAGTACGCGCGGGAAGCGCCGGTGGACGCGAAGTCGGCGCTGCAGGAGCTGCTCGCCCGGCGGCGGGCGCGCGTAACCTACGTCGTCATCGGCGAATCCGGGCCCGCCCACCGGCGCACCTTCGAGGTCGAGGCGACCGTCGATGGGGAGACGGTGGGCACGGGGGCCGGGCGCAGCAAGAAGGCAGCCGAGCAGATGGCGGCCGAGAAAGCGCTGAAGCACCTGAGGGCCTGAGGTGGTCGCGTCCGACTCACCCGCAAGCCTTCCCGACGAGGACGAGGGATGTATCTGAGATCGATCGAGATGAAGGGGTTCAAGTCGTTCCCCGGCCGCACCAAGCTGGAGTTCTCTCCGGGGGTGAGCGTGATCGTCGGCCCCAACGGCTCGGGCAAGTCGAACATCACCGACGCGGTGCTCTGGGCGCTGGGCGAGCAGAGCCCGGGAGCGATCCGCGGCGCCTCGATGCAGGACGTGATCTCCGCCGGCGGCCAGGGGGTGGGCCGGCGCAGCGCGGCCGAGGTCGAGGTCGTGATCGACAACTCGGAGGGGCGGGCGGAAAGCGAGCTCTCGGAGATCGCGATCCAGCGCAGCCTCGATCGCTCGGGCGACGGCGTCTACCGGCTGAACGGCGCCCGCTGCCGTCTCGTCGACGTGGTCGAGATCCTCTCCGACACCAACCTCGGTCGCGAGATGCACTCGGTGATCAGTCAGGGGCGGGTCGAGTCGATCGTCCACTCCAAACCGCGCGAGCGGCGCCTCCTGGTCGAGGAGGCGGCGGGCCTCGGCAAGCACCGCAAGCGCCGCCGCCGCGCCGAGCTGAAGCTGCGCGCCGCCGGCGACAACCTCGATCGGGCGCTGGACCTGGAGCGCGAGGCGCGGGCGCGGCTGCGACCGCTGAAGCGTCAGGCGCAGGCGGCCGAGCTGGGTGCCCGGATCGAGCGCGAGGAGCTGGAGCTGCGCGGCCGCCTGGTCGCCGAGGAGCTGCGCTTCGGCGAGGACCGGGCGCTGGCGGCCGAGGCGGCCGCCGAGAAGGCGCGCGCCAAGCAGGCGGCGGTCGAGAAGTGCCTGGCCCAGGTGAGCGGGCGGCGGCGCGCGGCCGAGGAGCGCTTCGCCGCCCGCGACCGCGAGCGCACCCAGGCCTGGGGCCTGCTGACCAAGCTGCGCGGCGACCAGCAGCGGGTCGCCCTGCGCGCCGCCGGCCTCGGCGACCGCGAGGTCGGGCTGGAGGGCGCCCTGGAGGGATTGCGGGCCGAGTTCGGGCCGCTGACGCTCGACCTCGGCGCGAGCGAGGGCGCCCCCGCCGAGCGGGCCCGCAAGCTGGAGGAGGAGCTGGCCGAGATCGAGGCCGGCCTCACCGACGCCGGTGAGGGCCTTGCCCGGGCGCGATCGGGAGACGCCGCCGAGCCCGAGCGCGAGGCGGCGCTGGGCGACGTCCAGGCCGGCGCTGAACGTGCCGTCCGCCACGCCCGCCGCGCCGAGGGCCTGCTCGGCGAGCGCCATCGCGAGGCGTTGCGTGCACGGGTGGCCGCCGGCGAGGAGCTGCTCGACGACGTCCGCGCCGCCGCCGCCGCGGTCGCCGCCGCGGAGGCCGCCATCAGCGCCAGGGTCGAGCGGATCGAAGCGAAGGTGGTCGGCGAGGAGGGCGACGGCGACGCGATCGCCGAGGAGATGCGCGAGTGCTCGCGCCAGGAGTCCGAGCTGCAAGTCGAGATAAAAGCCGCCGCCGACGCGCTGACCGAGGCCCAGGTCGAGGCGGCGCACCTGGGCGACCGCCGCGCCGAGGCGGCCCGGGAGCTGGCCACGATCTGCGAGCGCCTCGGCGAGGACGTCGAGCCGGCCGAGGAGGCGCTCGCCGAGGAGGAGCGCGAGGACATCGACCGGCGTTTGCGGCGGCTGGAGCGCCGCCGCGCCCAGATCGGTCCGGTCAACCCGCTGGCCGAGCAGGAGTACGAGGAGGCGCGCGAGCACGTCGAGTCTCTGCAGACCCAGCGCGAGGACACCGAGCGCGGCATGCACGAGCTGGAGTCGCTGATCCGCGACATCGACCGCGAGATCGAGCGCGCCTTCGAGCAGACCTTCGAGGCGACGGCGAAGAACTTCGAGGAGATGGTCGAGCACCTCTTTCCCGGCGGCCGCGGTCGCCTGCGCAGGGTCAGCCTGCACGCGGTGCGCGATGCCGAGGAGGTCGCCGCGGAGGAGGGCGAGGCCGACGAGGAGGGCGAGGAAGAGCGCGAGGAGCTCGGGGTCGAGATCGAGGTCACCCCGGCGGGCAAGTCGACGCGCAAGCTCTCGCTGCTCTCCGGCGGCGAGAAGTCGCTGGTGGCGCTCGCCTTCGTCTTTGCGGTCTTCCTCGCCCGTCCCTGCCCCTTCTACATCCTCGACGAGGTCGAGGCGGCGCTCGACGACGCCAACATCGACCGCTTCCTGCAGCTGATCCGCCGCTTCTCCGACCG
>Ga0075433_10004328_pt1 | contig 11028 bp, 9 predicted proteins | sample RhiMethybrSRZTD2_FD_75299 | JGI IMG/M metagenome (GOLD analysis project Ga0075433, IMG submission 75299) | Populus rhizosphere microbial communities from Tennessee, USA - Rhizosphere MetaG P. TD hybrid SRZTD2 | ecosystem: Host-associated > Plants > Roots > Rhizosphere > Soil | place: USA... | reverse complement strand
GCAGGCGCCGCGCCGCGGCTATGATGTTGCGGCCGGATACCACCCCGGGGGTCCCGGTGGAGGCGCCCCATGAAGCTCGCAGCTGCCGTCCTCTCCTTCCTCATCATCCCGATCGCCGATGCCGGTGAGATGGCACCGCGCGCGCTCGCGAGCGCCGTCCAGCAGCTTCGCCAGGCCGCGGGACGCTGGAACGTGACGACGACGCGCTATGCGGACAACGGCGCCGTCGCCGGCGTTGCGACCGGCACCTGGAGCTTCGACTGGGTCGTGCCCGATCGCGTGCTGACCGGGCGCGCCGTGATCCCCGACTGGAACCAGTCAGCGGGCATGCTCTTCTACCTCAACGAGCGCATGTACACGCTCGAGATGGCGCAGGTCGGCGCCGACGGCCAGCTCCTTGTCATGTCGGGCGCGGCCGGGACGGAGACGCGCACGACCGAGGAGATCCCGCTGCCGGACGGCCGCCACATGATGCAGCGCCACACGCGCTACAAGATCACCGCCGACCGCTTCGAGGCGAAGCTGGAGACGAGCTACGACGGCGGGCAGAGCTGGAAACCGGGCGTGCACCAGCTCTTCGTGCGCCAGCCGGCGAGCCGGCCGGATTCAGCGAGCGGAATGCAGCACCGCACCCGGCCGCAACCCTACGTCCCGCTGACATAGCGGGACCAGCGATCAGTCTGCAAGGGCCGCGTTGCTGAGGCCATGCCAGACAAGTCGCCGGCGGCCACCGCGAACGATTCGCTCGAGAAGGGCTTTCGGCTCGGCGGGTGGACCGTGCGGCCGCGCCGCGGGACGGTCGAGAGCTCGGAACGCGTAGAGCATCTTGAGCCGCGCGTCATGGCGGCGCTCCTCTGCATGGCGCGGCGGCCGGGTGACACCGTCACCCACGAGGAATTCATCCGCGAAGTCTGGAACGGCCGCATCGTCAGCGACGAGGTGCTGTCGCGTTGCATCTCGATCCTGCGCTCCACCTTCAACGATCCCGCGCGCGAGCCGCGCTACATCCAGACGATTCCAAAGGTCGGCTACCGCCTGATCGCGACGGTCGAACCAGCAGACGCGGTTGCGGAGGCGACCGTTGCTGCTGACGCCGCACCGATCACGACGGCTGTCGAGGCACCGCACCCCGCGGTAGCGCCTGCCGACTACCGTAAGCCCGGCTTTCTCGCCGAACTCCGCCGTCGCAACGTCTTCCGGATCGCTGCCGCCTACGGCGTCTTCGGCTGGTTCGCGCTGGAATTGCTGCATTCGACCGTCACGAGCCGTGGCGGGCCGACGTGGCTGATGCCGATCGCGACCACGATCGTATTGCTCGGTTGGCCGACAGCCATGGCTGTCGCATGGCTTTTTGAGCCGACGAGATCGGGCTTCAGGCTCGTCGGCCGTGTGCCGGCGGGCGAGTCGCTCGCGGACGTGACGGGAAGACGGCTCGACTACGTGATCCTGCTGGCACTCGTCGGGGCGTTCCTGTACGCGCTGTTTGCCGTGCCGAATCGAAACAAGACGGCCGGCGACGATTACGTCACGGCCGAGCCGAACTCGCTGGCCGTGCTGCCGTTCGCCAACCTGGGCGGCTCTGAAGACGACTATCTCGGCGACGGACTCGCAGAGGACCTCCAGTCACGCCTGGCGTCGGTGCCGGACCTGAAAGTCGTCGCCCGCACGTCTTCATTCGCTTTCAAAGGAAAGAGCGGCGACCTGCGCAATGTCGGCCGCCGCTTGGGTGTGCAGTATCTCGTGGCCGGCAGCGTAAGGCGCACCGATGAACGCGTACGGATCTCTGCGCAGCTCGTGGATACCCGGCGCGGATACCAGATCTGGTCGCAGGCGTACCAGGGATCCCTCGAGAACATCGTCGGGCTGCAGAACGACATTGCACTCGCCATCGTGCAGCGCTTTCCGCCGCAGTTGCGGGACCGGGCCACGCAGGCGCTGGAGCGCAGCGGGGCGCCGACAGTCGATGTCGCCGCGTACGAGCTTTTCCTGCGCGGGCAGCACCAGCTGGCCATCCGCGAGGAGGAGCACATCGTCCGGGCCATCGACCTTTTCCAGCAGGCGCTGAAGCAGGACCCGACTTACATCGACGCCTGGGTGGAGCTGGCGAAGGCGCAGGCGCTGCTGCCCTCTTATTCGCTGGAATCGCCCGACGACATGTACGAACAGGCGCTTGCCACGATCGCGGCGGGCTCCACCCGGGCACCGGGCGTCGCCGAGCATGCACGCGACGTCATGGCATTCATGGACTACCGCCGATGGCGCTGGCTGGATGCGCAGCGCGGCTTTGACGCCGCAATTGCCCTGAAGCCCGGCGATTCAAACGTGCTGCAGTGGTATTCGCAGCTGCTCGCGGCGGTCGGCCGGCCTGCGGAGTCGCTGCGGTATGCGCTGCGCGCACATGCCATTGACGTGCTCTCACCGGTCGTCAACGACCGCCTTGCGGTTTCCTACATGTGGAACGACCAGGACGAGCTCGCAGACCGGCAGTTCGAGGTCAGCAGGGAACTCGGCATGCACATCGCGGCCCAGCCCGACGCCTACCTACTGCTGCTGCTCAGGCGAAAGCGATTCGACGAGGCGCGGGAGCTCGCGATGGACCTGCAGAGGATGTTCTCCCGGCCGGCCGATTGGCTGGACCCGTTCCTCCGTTACGAGCGCGGCACGGGCTCACGGGAAGCTGCGGTCGCCGCGGTCGCGCGCGCCGAAAGCGAGCGCGACATTTCAAAGCGATATGCGTTCGGCGCCTGGATGATGCTGGGTGAAGACGACCGCGCGCTCAAGGGAGCCCTCGAGCTCGTTCGCGACCCACCGGAATTCGAGGTCGAATTCATCTTTTCCCGCGAAGCCCGCGGCCTGCGCAGGCATCCGCGATTCGGGGAGCTCGTGCGCCAGCTCGGTCTCGACACGTACTGGGACGCAACCGGCTGGCCGGAAAACTGCCGAAAAACCGGCGATCTCATCAAATGTGACTCATGAGGCGCGCGTCAGCCATCGCCGCCTGGTTTGTCGCTGCGGCGGCCATGTCGATGTCCGGCGTCGCCGACGGGCCGCCAACGCCCAGGCAGACGGTCGAGCAGATGAAGCTCGATATCCTTGCGGAGCTGGGCGCAAGGCGGGCGGAGCTGGAAGCCGATCCGGAACTCTTCTACGAGCTTGCACGGCACAGACTCAAGCCACACTTCGACCTCGAGCGCGCCGGCAAGTACATTCTCGGGCCGGCGGCAGGTACCGCCACGGCGGCCGATCGCGCGGCCTTCAACAAGGCATTCGAGGAATACCTGGTCACGACATACGCGTTCGCGCTCAGGTATGTGACGCCGAAGACGTTGACGGTGACGGGAGAGCCGCGACCCTCGGGAAACGACGTTCTGCTGCCGATACACCTCCTGCTCGTCAACGGCGATTCCATCGACGCAGACCTGCGGCTGCGCCTGGGGCCGTCCGGCTGGCGCATCTGGGATGCCGTCGGCGGCAACACTTCCATCGTGAAGATGTACCGCGGGGACATCGGCACGGAGGCGGCCATCCACGGGATCGGTCACACCATCCAGTCGCTTCACGACGTTGCCGCCCGCAATCGAGCTAGGGATCTCGCCAGGGCCCGCCATCGCCGCAGCCGCTGAGCCGATTCAAACTAAACAAACAATCAGCTTTCCGCCGGATTCCCTGAGGACTTTCAGTCCGCTCCCGCCCGAACCTGTGCCTGCGACGAACGGGATGCCCATTTCGGGCCAAGCACAGGAGGGCCACGTCATGCGCTTCAATGTCTTTTCCGTCATTCTGGTCGCGGCAGCCATTCTTCCGCAGCGGGCGCAGGCCGCCGCGCCTGCCTATTCGTACGTAGACACGTCCTATGTCAGGACCGACTACGACGGCATCGGCAGCAGCGCCGACGGATTTCTGTTACGCGGATCCGTCGGCATCACGGACAACGTCTACTTGATCGGTCACTTCGCCGATCAGAGCGTATTCGGCGTCACCTTGCGGGACTACGGCCTGGGCGCCGGGGACGCCTGGTCCGTGAGCCCGGCGACAGACCTTTATGCCGAGCTTTCCATCGTCAAGCTGGTAGCCAGCTACCAGGGCTTCAGCGTGGATGACACCGGTTTCGGTAGCGCAGTCGGCATACGAAGCCGTGTCTCGGATCGAATCGAGCTCGAAGCCTCCATCAATTACATCGAGTACATGGAAACGGGTGACGACACGACCTTCAGAGCAGCTGGCCGCTGGCACTTCACCGATCATCTGGCGCTGCAGGCCGAAACGGGCTTCGGCAGCGGTGCCAACATCTACCAAGTCGGACTGAGGTGGACCTTCGGCGACTAGCGCGCGGGCGCCATTGACCGCAGGGCCCGGGGCCATTGCCCGGGCCCTTTTTCGTGGATACCCGCAGTTGCCCCATTCCTAACCAAACAATCAGGTCTCGACGGACTTTCCTCAGGACTCCGGAGCGTTGGGCGCCGCAACCTGCAGCCAAATTTCGCGCAGGGAGTACCTGGAATGACCATAGACATCTGCGGGCTGCGATGCCGATGGCTGGTCCTTGGCCTCATGGCTCTGCTGTCCGGATGCTCAGTCCAGCGGATGGCGGCCAACAAGCTGGGCGACGTGCTCGCTGCAGGCGGGACGACCTATTCCGCGGACAGCGACCCGGAGCTCATCGAGGCCGCCATGCCGTTCAGCCTCAAGCTCATGGAAAGCGTCCTGGCTGCGGCGCCCGAGCATCGCGAACTCCTCGCGGCAACTGCCGCCGGGTTCACCCAGTTCGCCTACGCGTTCGTGCAGCAGGAAGCGGAACGCACGGCCCTGCAGGACTATGAAAAGGCACAGGCGATCTCGGCCCGCGCTCGCGGCCTCTACTTGCGCGCTCGCGACTATGGATTGAGGGGCCTGGACGATTCGCATCCGGGGATGAGCGATGAACTGCGCCGCGCGCCACGCGACGCCGTGGCAAGGATCGGCCTGGCGGATGTCGACCTCATCTACTGGACCGCCGCTTCCTGGGCCGCGGCCATTGGCCTCGGCAAGGATGAACCCGGGCTGGTTGCCGACATGCCGATCGTCTCGGCATTGATCGATCGCGCACTCGAGCTGAACGAATCGTGGAATCGCGGCGCCATTCACTCGTTCATGGTGACCTGGGAGATGGTGCGACCCGATTCGGACGAGGGGCGTGAGCAGCGGGCACGACGACACTTGCTGCGGGCTGTCGAACTTTCCGGTGGTCACGAGTCGGGTCCCTGGGTGACCTGGGCCGAAGCCGTGTGCCTGCCGCAGGGCGACCGTTCGTGCCTCGAGAATTCGCTGAACGAGGCATTGAAGGTCGATCCGGACGCATATCCGCCCTCGCGCCTCGCAAACGTCATCTCCCAGCGCCGCGCCGCATGGCTGATCGCCAACGCCGATCGCTGGATCCTGCCTCCCCTTGATAACGCGATTCCGAACGAGGAGAGCCCACAATGAACCTGCGCCCTCGTCTTCATGCCGTCGCGACATTCGTCGCAGGCCTGTTTTGCCTCGTCGCCACAAATTCCATGGCGAGTCTGCCGGGAACACCGCGGGTCGCGACGATCGCGCCCAGGGACTCTTCATTCCACAAGCGACTCGAAGCGCTCAACGCCGAGTGGTCGAAAGGACCCGGCGGTATTCACATGGACATCTTCACCGGCGGCGCGATGGGCGGCGAATTGTCGATCGTCCGTCGCATGCAGAACAACCAGCTCCAGGGAGCCATGCTGACGTCGGTGGGACTCGGCCAGATCGACAAGTCGGTCACTGCGCTCCAGCTCATGCCTCTCATGTTCCGCGACTGGGACGACGTCGATCGCGTGCGGGAGGCTCTGCGTCCCGACCTTGAACGCCGCCTGCAGCTGGCGGGATACGTGGTGTTGTTCTGGGCGGATGCCGGCTGGGTGCGCTACTTCTCGCGCACGCCGATCGAGCGCATTGCGGACCTCAGGCCGCTTCGGGTCCTGGCCAGTGACGGCGACCCGGACAGCATCAGGCTGATGAGCTCTTATTACACGCCCGTGGTCCTGGAGCCCGACAAGATCTACCTGTCGCTGCGCAACAGGATGATCGATGCAGCGCCGGTGCCTGCATTCCTGGCAAACGCCATGCAAGTCGCCGCGTACGCGCCCTACATGGTCGACCTGCGATGGGCGCCGATCACGGGCGCATTCGTCGTCAGGAAGAGCTATTGGGACAGCCTCGACTCCACGACACGGGCCTGGCTCCGCGAATCTTCGGAGCGCGCCGGCCAGGACTTGCGCCGGATCACGCGATCCGAGGATGAGCAGGCCATTCTGGCCATGCAGCAGAAGCAGGGGCTCAAGATCGTCAAGCTGTCGCCGGACGCCGAGGCCGAGTGGCGCGCCGAAGTCGCGAAGATGTACCCGAAGCTGCGCGGCTCGCTCGTTCCCGCCGACATGTTCGATGCGGTCGTCAGGATTCTCGGCGACCACGCGGAATCCGCGCGATGAACGCGATCATTCACGGCTCGCAGTGGGTCGGCACCTGGCGGGTCATCGCGGCCTGGACGCGATGCGTCGTAGCCACCCGCGCCGCAGTCTGCTTGCGCAAGCTTCATGTGGCCGAGAACCGGCTTCTCGCAATGGTCCTTGGCGCCATGGTGCTCCTGGGCAGCGTGAGCGCGTTCGGGCGGCTGGCGGGCGCGGACGAGCTGGTGCGCCACTTGACGCTGGTGCTGGGCATGCTGGGCGGCATAAGCGCGGCCCGCGACGGGAAATTGCTCGCGATCGGGGCGGCGGCCATGTTCCTGCCCGACCGCTGGCGCCCGGCGCTGGATGCGCTTACCGGGCTGATGGCAGCGTCGGTGTGCGCGCTGCTGACCCTTGCATCGTGGCAATTCGTCTCGACGGAAGCTTCGTCGTCCGGACAGCTGGCTTTCGGCATCCCACGCGTCGCAATGCAGGCGATCCTGCCTGCCGGGTTCGCCGTGTTGACGCTGCGGGTCGCATTTCACGCTTCGCGCCGAGCGAGGTTACGCGTTGCAATCCTCGCGATTGCCCTGCTTGCGGCAGTCACCTATACCCTCAGCGACTCCAGCGTCCCGGCCTTGAGGGTTCCGTTGCTGACCGCGCTCGGACTCGCCGTTCTGATGGGCGCGCCGATTTTCGTCGGTCTGGCGGGCATCGCTCTCATCTTCTTCATCGCGGGCGGAGACCCGATATCCTCGATTCCGCTGGATCACTACGAGCAGGTCACCAATCCGCTGCTCGCGATGCTGCCGCTGTTCACGCTGGCGGGATACATCGTCGCCGCAACGGGGGCATCACGACGGCTCGTGCGCGTGTTGCGGGCATGGTCCGGGCATATCCGGGGCGGACCCGCGATCGTCACCGTGCTCGCCTGCGCATTCTTCACCGCCTTCACCGGCGGTTCCGGCGTGACCATACTGGCCCTGGGCGGCCTGCTCATGCCGATTCTCGTTTCTTCGCGTTATAGGGAGCGCTCTGCGCTCGGCCTGATCACCGGAGCCGGGTCGCTGGGCGTCCTCTTTGCCCCGTGCTTGCCGCTGATGCTCTATTCGATCGTCGCACAGGTTCCGATCGACGACATGTTTCTCGCGGGCGCTGCGCCCGGCCTCCTGATGGTCGTGCTCGCCTGTGCCTGGGGAATCGCGATTTCACCGCGCGCGGCCGCCCGGCGCCGGTTCAGCTGGCGGAAAGCCGTCGTGGCAACCTGGCGGGCGCGTTGGGACTTGCTGCTGCCGGTCGTTCCGCTCGCCCTGATCTTCGGCGGACTTGCACTCCCCGTCCCTGCCGCCGCGCTCACCGCGGCCTACGCCCTGCTGGTCGCGGCCCTGTTCAATCGCGACCTGCCGCGTGGTGAAAGGCTGGTCGCAATCATGGCGGAATGCGGGCTGCTGATCGGCGGCGTGCTCCTGATCCTCGGCGCTGCGATGGGCCTCACCAACCTGTTCATCGTCGAGCACACGCCCGAACGGCTCGCCGACTGGCTCGCGACGGCAATTGATTCCCGGTGGGCATTCCTGCTCTGCCTCAACGCCTTCCTGGTTCTGGCCGGCTGCGTGATCGAGATCTTCTCGGCCATCATCGTCGTCGCGCCGCTCGTCGTGCCGGTGACAAGCGCATTCGGTATCGATCCGGTGCACCTCGGGATCATGATGCTGGCGAGCCTCGAGCTCGGCTACCTGATGCCGCCGATCGGCCTCAACCTCCTCATGTCTGCGTCGCGCTTCCGCCGTCCGATGCTCGATGTCGCGTCGGCGACACTGCCCATGCTCGCCGTGCTGGCGGCGGGCGTCGCGCTCATCACCGCGTTCCCCCAGCTGACGCTGGCGCTACCGGAATGGGTGCGCGGGCTTCACTGACGGGGTCGCAGCCACGCGTACCTTTCACGTAGCACGCCGACGTACGCGCGCGTGAAGCGGTCCGCGTCCTCGCGCGCGAGGTGCGACTGCTCGGGCAGGTTCAGGCCCTGCATCTCCGGATAGTCCTGGAAATGAATCCCGAACGATCCTGACTCACGCAGCAGCCGGTCCCAGGTCGCCGCGCGCGGCGTCGCGATGTCCTCGCGGGCCAGGTACTCGCCCGACGACGGCGGGCGGATGAAGACGACGTCGCCGCCGCGCGCGCGGATCTTCGCAACGGAATCGGCAACGTCCGCGCAGACGCGCGCAACCAGCTCCCCGGGGGGCGGCGGCCGCTGCGTCGCCAGCCAGACACGGATCGCATGCTGGCGCAGCCGCTCGTTCGCCTCAATCTCGCGCCAGAGCTTCGCCTGCCGCCCGTCGTAGTTCTCGGAAAGTTTCCAGGGCGAGAGATACGGCCCGTTGATCTTTCCGCGATTCGGCAGGTCCAGATGGTCAATGAGCAGGGTCAATGAATACATGCGATCCACGAATGCAAAGTGACGCTCGAGAACTCGCGCGATCCGGTGGCCCGCGCGCTGCGCCGGGCCTTCGTCGCGCCAGTAATCGAGAACTCCCGCAAACACTGGATTGCCGCCGCTGCCCTCACGGAAGAGCTGCGTCGGCGCGACATCGAACACGACGAGGCCGTCGAAGCGCGTGTGGTCGGCGATGTCCTTGAGGACGGGCTGGCCGCTCCAGCCGGGCATCGCGAGCTGCACGGGGCGCTTTCCCGTCATCTCCTTCCAGACGTCGAGGCTGGTATCGAACAGGATGCGCGAGCCGCCAAGGATCACGACGCCATCGTGGTCGCCCGATTCAAGTTTCCGGCGCTCGACGGCCCAGGCCTGCTTGTTGTCGTTGTAATCGCCCGCGAGCAGGCCGAGCGAGCGCATCTTCCATTCCCATGCCGCGACGCCGATGACCACGAGCACGAGGACAAGCCAGGCCATCGCGCCGAGCCGCGCCTCGGGAATCTCCCGCACGGTCACGTCGTCCGTCCACCGCGCCGAGTTTCCCATCGCTTACGATTTCCCGGGATCCGGATCGCGCAGCCGCGGGACTTCCTTCATGAGCACCCCGGCATAGGCGCGCGTGAATGCCTTCGCCGATTCACGCGACAGGTGCGACCACTCCGGCACATCGAGGCCCTGCATGTCCGGATAGTCCTCGAAGTGGATGCCGAATGCGCCGGTCTCGCGCAGCAGTCGATCCCAGGTCTTGCGGCGCGGCGCCGCGCGCTGCTCGTGCTCGTAATAGAGTCCCGCCGAGGGCGGCCGGATGAAGACGACCTCGCCGCCGTGCGCGCGAATCTTCTTCACCGCCTCCACCGATTCCTGGATGGCACGATCGATGGCTTTGGGATCCATCGGCGCCCCGTCGAACGGGCCCCAGACCGTGCGGGCGTGCTGGCGCAACCGCTCGTTCTGCTCAATGCCGCTCCACAGGAAAGTCTGGCGATCCTCGTTCGTCTCCCAGACTTTCCACACCGACAGGTAGGGGCGCACGATGTCGCCGCGGTTCGGGACGTCGAGCTGGTCGATCAGCTTCGGCAGCGTGTAGTCCCCGTCGAGGAACGCCAGCCTTCGCGACAGGACGACGCCGACCTCGTTGCCGAAGCGCTCCGAGGGCGACTGGTCGCGCCAGTAATGGATAACGCCTGAAAACTCGGGAATCCCCAGCCAGTCGCCGAAGTAGATGTCCGGCGTCACGTCGACGATCACGAGGCTCTTGAAGGCGGGGTCGTTCGCGAAATCCGTGAGGATCGGGCGCGGGTTGGTTCCGGCGAGCGCGAGCTGGATCGGACGCCGGCCGGTCACTTCCTGGAAGACGTCGAGGTTGGTATCGAACAGGATGCGCGAAGAGCCGACGAGCACGACGTCGTCGAATTCGCCGGCGGCGATCTTGCGGCGCTCCACGGCCCACTGCGCCTTGCTGTCGTCGAGGTCGCCGGCGACGAGCCCGAGCGAGCGCATCTTCCATTCCCACGCCACGACGCCCGTGAGCACGAGCGCGAAAACGAGCCATGAGATCGCGATGAGGCGCGTCCGCGGGATTTCCCGCACCGTGACGTCTTCGGTCCAATGCCCTGAATTGCCCACGTTCGATGCCTAGAACTGGAAGTAGATGAAGGCCGTGCCGGAACCCTGCGTCACGATCACGGCGAACAGCATCGCCGCCGCCGCGAGGCCCGTGATCCACCACGGGGCGCGCGACACGACGCGCTCCAGCTCGCGGTCGCGCATCCACCAATGCGTCGCCACGATGCCGGTGACGAGCACCGCGACCTTGATCATGTAGATCGTCGGCAGCACGGGCTCCGCATCCGGCGCGAGCCCCACCATGCCGGCGAGGATCCGCGACGCCCCCTCGAAGCTGTGCGCGCGGAAGAACACCCAGGTGATGTTCACCAGCACGTAGGTCACGAGCACGAGCGTCAGCCGGTTGAACCAGTGGACCGGATCGCCGGCGATGCCGGTGCGGTCCCGGATCCAGCGCTCGACCGCGAGGTAGAGGCCGTGCAGCCCGCCCCAGACCACGAAGGTCCAGCGCGCGCCATGCCAGAGGCCGCCGAGCAGCATCGTCAGCATCAGGTTCACGTAGGTCCGCACTTCCGTGCCGCGATTGCCGCC
>Ga0075433_10004327_pt1 | contig 11029 bp, 7 predicted proteins | sample RhiMethybrSRZTD2_FD_75299 | JGI IMG/M metagenome (GOLD analysis project Ga0075433, IMG submission 75299) | Populus rhizosphere microbial communities from Tennessee, USA - Rhizosphere MetaG P. TD hybrid SRZTD2 | ecosystem: Host-associated > Plants > Roots > Rhizosphere > Soil | place: USA... | reverse complement strand
TTAGCCAGAAATCCCAGTTCTCTTTCCTGGAGAGCCCTTCGGCTTGAACCGAGACGATCCCGTCTACTAGATTCAGCGTAACCTGCCCAGCGGCATTCGTGTTTTTAGTGGAGAGACCTTTGAAGTAGCCAATCGACATGACCACGTTCCGGTCTCCGCCATTTTCCAGAAACTTTGCCTCCCACGCTTTGTAGTCGGCCAGAAGATAATTAGCACTGGTCATCCCGGTGCTCTGCGGTTGGGGACCTGAATCTGATGACGCTTTGCCGCGCGACAGAACCATCGGCAGCACGAACGCTATCAGAAAAGCGATTAGAGCTAACTGAACTTTTTTCTTCATAGCTCCTCCTTACCATTGAGGTAAATCTGATCCTGATTGTGAGTTTGCGTCACTGCTCCCGGGAGTTAAGTTTCCTCTGGTTGTGCTGACGCAGCTCAGAGATGGTTCGACTGGAATGCAGGCCCACTATGGCCGCATTTTCAAACCAAGCTAACAACGACTGGAGAGGTTGAAAGAATGAGAGAAGTCGAAGTGAAGACGGCTCTCTCGCAGTTCTGGGACTGGTACCAAGCTCACATGCTTGGCGAAAGCTCAAGCGTCGGGAACTTGAGAGCAATGCGAAGTTAAGAATTTACTTTTGGTGGCGTGTCATGTATCACCGATGGGAAACTCTGTCAAGAATAATCTATGGCCGGATCTTGTCGTCTATCGCGCTCCTTTATCTTTCAGCAATTGAGCTATTTCCTTATGACCCTCCTGGGTTGCCTTCAGCAAGGCCGTATTACCAAGCTTGTCCTGGCGGTTTATGTCCGCTCCTCGCTCCAGCAATGCCTTAACGGTCTCGATGTGCCCTGCTTGTGCTGCGCGTATCAGTGCAGTGTCACCTTCTTTGGACCCGGCGTTTACGTCTGCTCCTTTTTCCAGCAACATCAGCATGCTTTCATTGTTGCCCTTGACTGCGGCCCTCATCATGGCCGTCCAGTTATTCTCGTCTCTTGCATCCACGCTGGCGCCTTTTTCGAGCAACGATTTCAGGATATCGGTGCGGTTTTCCCAGGCAGCAAACATCAATCCCGTCATGCCTCTATCATCTTTGACTTCGAGGTCAGCGCCGTGGGTCAGTAGCAGATCGACGATTTCGGCATGTCCCTTCCAGGCAGCGTTCATCAAAGCCGTCCCGTTAAACTTATTCTTTGCGTTCACATCAGCGCCTTTGTCGAGCAGGACTTTGACAGTATTGACTTGATTGGCCAGTACCGCGGCTTCCAGTGCTGTCTGGCCCGCGCTGTTTTTCGTGTCAGGGTTCATCCCAGCATCTATGAATAAGGCTACCGCAGTGGCATTACCCTCTCTTGCGCTCTCTATGAAAGCCTTATCGGTATATCCAATGTTCATCTGCGCAAGCTCGGCACGTGCGGCATCCCGACTCTTGCCGCACCCGGCCAGCGTAATTAGAAGCGAGAGCGCAATTAATGTCCTTTGTATGCGTCTCATAGTTCCCCCTATTGTTTAGTTGCTTGTCGGGCTTATTTGCGGTGCGGTCATAGCTTACGTCAAATTAGCCACAGATAAACACGGATTTCATACACGGATTTCTATTTTAAATTTATTAGAATCCGTGTATGAAATCCGTGTTTATCTGTGGCTAAAATTCGGTGATGACCGGGGCGTGGTCGGAGGGTTTTTCCCAGGTGCGTGGCGCGAGGTCGATCCACGTGCGAAGGTTTTGCGAGACGAGCGGCTCAGTGATCCACATGTGATCGATGCGCAGTCCGAGGTTGCGTCGAAACGCGCCCGCGCGGTAATCCCACCACGTGAAATGTCCGCCCGTTTCTGTGTGCAGCCGAAACGCGTCCGTGAATCCCCACGCCTTTATGCGCTCTAACGTTGCGCGCTCCTGCTCGCTGAACATGATCCGTCCCTGCCACAGTCGCACGTCGTGCACGTCGCGCTCTTCGGGCGCGACATTGAAATCACCACACAACACCACCGGATTGCTGGGATCGTAGTTCGCCGCAATGAACTCGCGCAGCCGCTCCATCCACGCAAGCTTGAACGCATACTTCTCCGATCCGACTGCCTGCCCGTTTGGAATGTAGACGGTGATGATATCGATCCCGTTGACAGTGGTGGTGATCAGGCGCGACTGCGCGGATTCGTCATCGCCGGGATAGCCGCGGTGTCGCGTCTCGCAGGTGTCACGCGTGAGGATCGCGACGCCGTTGTACGTTGGCTGGCCGAACAGCTGGCATTGATAACCACGCGCCTTGAAATCCAAAACAGGAAACTTGTCGTCCGTGCATTTTGTTTCCTGCATGCAGAGAACGTCAGGCTTAACGTCGTCAAGCCAGCGCATGACGTTCGGCATTCGCACGAGAATTGAGTTGACGTTCCAGGTGGCGATAATCATTAGACCGATGTTAAGAGCCCGCCGATTAGCGCGCCGCGTCGCGCGATGTCGTCAGCCTCGATGTGCTCGTGTATGGCATGAGCGCCATCGCCGCTGATCCCGAGTCCATCCAGAACCGGAATGCCCATCGCCGCGAGAAAGTTTCCATCAGATGCGCCACCGACCTGTGCTTCGCCGAGCTCGAAATCAAGCTGCGCTGCTATCCCCCGGGCCTTCTCGAAGAGTTTGACGACGGCGGCGGTGCGTTCCATCGGCGGGCGATTGATGCCGCCGGAAACGAAGACTTTCGTTCGCTCATCGATCGGTTTCAAGTTGGAAAGGATTCGCTCGATCTCCAACGACTCCGCTGCCGTCGAAAAACGCACGTCGATCTCGCCCTGCGCTTCAGCCGCGACAACGTTTGAGCGAGTTCCTCCATGGACCACGCCGACGTTCAACGTGATTCCCGATCCGGCAAGGTTGATCGCGTGCAGTTGTTCCGTCTGGCGCGCCAGTTCGAGTATCGCACTCGCGCCCTTCTCGGGTTCGAGACCGGCGTGCGCTGCTTTTCCTTCGACCTTGATGGCGTAGATTCCGGTTCCCTTCCGCCCGGTCTTCACGCGCCCACCTAGCGCCGGTGGCTCCATCACAAACGCGTAGCGCGTGGCTTCTGTTGATCGAGCGACGCGTTCGAGCAGCGGCCAGCCGGATAAACTCCCGACCTCTTCATCGCACGTCAACGCGAGCGTCACTCCAAACGACGGCGCCACATTCAACTCATCCAAGGCGCGCAGCACTTCGATCGCGAGCGCACAATTCGCTTTCATGTCGAATATGCCGGGGCCGTAGATCCTGCCGTTATCTCGACGCCACGGACGTTCACTCAACGTACCGCGCGCGTGAACCGTGTCCGTGTGGCCCACGAGCAGGATTTGCCCTTGCCCCCTGTCATTCTGTTTCTGAAACGCGCGGATTACGAGGTGCTGTCCGAAGTCGGGAACATCAAAACGTTCAATCCCATCGACACACTTGAGCCTGCCGGCTGCCTGGACCAGCAAATCAACGACGGCGCGGCTCCCTTCCTCATCGCCCGAAGGAGACTCCGTCTCAACCAGCGACTGGATAAACGCCTCGACCTCAGCCTGCCTCGACTGCAAAGCGCTAAAGATCCGGCGCGGAAGTGAATCGTCACTCATCTGATGGTATCTTTGCGAACTGTCAATGCTTCGATACGCGGCAGGTTAACAGCGAATCCGATTCCGGGTGAATCGGGCGGCGTTATCGTGCCGCGCGCGCTTACCGTGACCGGTGGATCGATAATGTCCTCTTCCCAATAACGCGCGCTCGCCGAGACGTCGCCGGGCAGTGTGAAGCCGGGAAGCGTCGACATCGCGATGTTGTGGGCACGACCGATGCCAGACTCGAGCATGCCGCCGCACCAAACCGGAATCTCGTTGTCACGCGCTACCTGCTCGACTCGTTTTGCTTCCGCGTGCCCGCCGACGCGTCCGAGTTTGACGTTGATTATCCGGCACGAGCCAAGCGCGATCGCGTGCGCGGCATCTTCCGCGGAGCGGATTGACTCATCGAGACAAACAGGCGTCTTGATCTGTCTCTGAAGCGTCGCGTGATCGAAGATGTCGTCATGCGCGAGTGGCTGCTCGAGCATCATGAGATTCAAGCAGTCGAGTTGCTGAAACAGCGAAACGTCGGAGAGTTTGTAAGCTGAGTTAGCGTCGCCCATCAAACGAATGTCGGGAAACTCTTTCCGCACGCGCTCGATGATTTTAAGGTCCCAACCCGGTTTGATTTTGATCTTGATGCGCTGGTAACCCGCGTCGACTTCTTTGCGAATCTTCTCGATGAGCATCTCGGGCGTGTCCTGAATGCCGATGGAAACTCCGCACGCGATCTCACGCCGCGTGCCGCCGAGATGTTTCGATAAAGGAACTCCGGCGCGTTTCGCTTCGAGGTCCCAACACGCAGTTTCGATCGTCGCCTTCGCCATGCGATGACCGCGCACGAGTTTCATCAGTTTGAAGACGTGAGCGGCGTTTGCGATCTCTTTCCCCAGTACCATCGGAGCGAGAAACTCACGCAAGGTATTCCACGAGCTTTCGGTCCATTCATCGCTGTAGAACGGCCCCTCGCCGGCAGTGCATTCGCCCCAGCCTTCAGCGCCGTCGGCGTCGATGACGCGAGCGAGCACGATGCGTCGTTCAGTAGTGCGACCGAAGCTTGTTTCGAAGAAGTGGACGAGAGGGAGGCGGATTTCGCGCAGTTCGATCGACTGGATAAGCAAAGTAAGAAGGTGTTCCTCCGTGACACGCATTATGCCCGCTAACTCGACGGTTTGTCAGCCTCGCAGGATCGTAGTCGTGTCCTGATCTACTTGGATCGGGTCAGTACCCGATCCGAGCACCGGCCTTAATGCCCTGTTAACTTGACCCGTCACTACAGAACTGATAAAAGGCACGCACATTTCCTACCGGCCCTCATGTTTCCTCCGGTATTCCTCTCAAATATGTTTGGAGTTGGTAAATCTTAATCAAAGGACGAATGTATGCGCTTCATCAGCCCCCTTCACCCTACACGACGTATTGTTGTGTTCTTTTCATTAATCGCCTTAGTTGCGATCGCAATTTCACTCATCGTGCGCCCGTCGTCAGCGATAACAAACAACGGAAGCATGGTCACACTCGATACGCCGCTTACTGAAAACTTCAACACTCTTGCGACTTCGGGAACAGCAAACCCTTGGTCGGACAATTCCACGATCGGCGGGATGTATGCGCAGTTCGGTGCTGTGCCGACGAACCCAACCACTTACATAGCGGATGCGGGAACAAGTAACACCGGCGCAATTCACGCCTATGGCACCGGCACAAGTACCGAACGCGCGCTGGGTTCAGTTGCGTCAGGTACGACAGGCGACATCTTCTTTGGCTTCAAACTCACCAACAATACCGGCAATACGATCACGTCCCTCGATGTTTCTTACGTCGGCGAGCAGTGGCGCAATGGTGGCAACACCGCCGCACAGCAGTTGGATTTCCAGTATCGAGTCGAGAACGTCGGCGTCGTTACCGACATCAACACTCCTAGTGCAAGTTGGCTGGACTTCAACACGCTCGATTTTGTCAGCCCGGTAGTCGGCGCAACCGCAGCCGCGCTGGACGGCAATGCAGCAGCTAATCGCACAGCGAAGTCAGACACGATTTCGCTCACGGCTGCGCCGGGACAGGAAATCTGGTTGCGCTGGAAAGACGCTAACGACGCCGGCAACGATCACGGCCTCGCGATCGACGATCTTTCCGTCACACCACACGGGGGCGGCGGAGTCAACATCTCCGTCAACGACGCTACAGTTACAGAAGGCAACAGCGGCACGACAACGGCTACGTTTACCGTCAGCTTGTCTGCACCTGCTGGTCCAAGCGGCGTAACGTTCGACATCTCCACGCAAAACAATACGGCGACCACCGCGGACAACGATTACATCGGCAAGACATTGCTGGCCCAGAACATTCCATCAGGCCAGACAAGCTACACCTTCGACGTCACTGTTAATGGCGACACGTCGTTTGAACCAAACGAATCGTTCTTCGTCAACCTGAGCAACGTCACGGGCGCCACGATTCTTGACGGACAGGGCGTGGGGACGATCACAAACGATGATTGTCCGGTTGCGCCTGGTGATGTCGTGATTAGTCAGGTTTACGGCGGCGGAGGCAATGCCGGCGCGCCGTTCACACACGATTTCATTGAGCTCTTCAACCGTGGTGTGACTACAGTGAACCTAACTGGCTGGTCAGTGCAGTATCAATCCGCAGCAGGTACCGGCACGTGGCAAGTGACAGCGCTGACAGGTTCCATCGCGCCCGGTGGCTATTATCTCGTTCAAGAGGCCTCGAATGCCGCGGTCGGCAGTCCGCTGCCGGCACCCGATGCCACCGGCACGATCGCAATGGCAGCAGGCGCGGGTAAGGTTGCGCTCTCGAGCACGATTACTGCATTCAACGGATCCTGCGCATCATGCGCGGTTGACATGGTCGGCTATGGCGCGACCGCAAGCTGCTTCGAAGGCGCTGGTCCAACTGGAAACCTGAGCAACACGACCGCAGCGCTGCGCAAGCGTGGCGGCTGCTTCGACTCCAATAACAACAACGTCGACTTCTCTGTTGGCACGCCGACTCCACGCAACACATCGTCGCCGACCGGCAACTGCACTCCGCTTTCACTCAACATTCACGAGATCCAGGGCAGCGGGGCAACAACCCCTTACTCCGGACAGTTCGTGAGCACGAGCGGCATCGTAACCGCCAAAAAGACTAACGGCTTCTTCCTGCAAAACGCTGAAGTCAATTACGACATGGATTCCGCTACTTCCGAGGGAATCTTCGTCTTCACTTCGAGCTCGCCCGCGGTTGCAGTTGGAGACGCGGTCGGCATTCTCGGTACCGCAACAGAGTTCTTCAATCTGACGCAGATCGAGAGCACTCTGCCTGGCGACGTGGTGGTAACGACTTCCGGAAATATGCTGCCGTCGCCGATCGTCCTGACGACAACGATTCTCAACCCCGCGGGAACGCCCGATCAGCTCGAACGCCTCGAGTCGATGCGCGTGCACGCCGACAGTCTCGTGTCCGTAGCGCCAACGAACAACTTTGGCGAGACGTTCACGGTGCTCGAAGGCGTCGCGCGCCCATTGCGTGAGCCGGGCATTGAATTCGGATTACCGGTTCCGCCCGACCCGACGACAAATGCTCCTGACTGCTGCATCCCCATCTGGGATCTGAATCCGGAGCGAATCATGATCGATAGCGACGGGCTGGCCGGCGCGTCGCCAATCTCCGTCACTTCAAACGTGACTTTCTCGAACATCACCGGGCCGTTGGATTTCACGTTTGACGCCTACAAAATCGATCCCGAAGCACCGCCGTCACACTCTGCCAACATGAGCGCAGTGCCCGTGCCGACACCAGCAGCGGGAGAATTCACGGTCGCCGGTTACAACATCGAGAACTTCAACAACAACGCGACGCAAAGAGCGAAGGCAGCTCTCGCGATTCGCGACGTGCTGCACCTGCCGGATGTGATCGGCACGATCGAGATCTTCGAACTGACGGGTCTACAAGCGCTCGCAACGGAAATCGAAGCTATCTCGGGTGTTCACTACGAAGCGCGCCTGATCGAAGCTGACGGCACTGCCGGCGACGCCGATCAGGATGTTGGCTTCCTTATCAAGACGTCTCGCGTCCAGATCGATAGCGTCACGCAAATCGAAAAGGCTGGTTGCAACGGTACCGCAGCAACTTGCAATTCGTTTATCGATCCAAACACGAATGCGCCGGCGTTGCTGAACGATCGTCCACCGCTCGTGTTGCGAGCCACGGTCGATGCCGCCACGCTGAACCCGCGACAGGTGATTATCGTTGTGAACCACCTTCGTTCGTTCATCGATATCGAGGCCGTCACGGGCGAAGGCCTGCGCGTGCGCGCCAAGCGGAAGGCGCAGGGCGAATTCCTGGCGGATCTGCTGCAAGAGTTGCAGACAGATAATCCGGGACTCCCGGTCATGTCGATCGGCGACTACAACGCGTACCAGTTCAACGACGGCTACACCGATCCGATCGCAACCGCCAAGGGCACGCCGACCGCGGACGATCAAATGGTCGTGGATGCGAGTCCTGATGTTGTAAACCCGGATTTCATCAACCTGACGGACACACTGCCTGCCGATCAGCGTTACAGCTTCATCTTCGAAGGAACACCGCAGGCAATCGACCACCAATTACTCAACACGGTAGCGGCCTCTTACCTCCAGCGTTACCACATCGCGCGCAACAACTCCGATTTCCCTGAAGTTCCGGGATCGTTGTTCGCGAGCGATGCCACGAGGCCGGAACGAAATTCCGATCACGACATGCCGGTTGCGTATTACAAGTTCCCGAACGCACCAACGACCACAACGGTCGCCGATGCGTCGGCAACGTACAGTCCGTCGAATCAGACTGTCGTGTTGAGCGCCAACGTGACGACTGCGGCGGGAACGGTGAATGAGGGAACAGTTACATTCACTGTTACAGACGCGAGTAACACAGTCGTTGGCGTGCCGGTAGTTGGGAATGTTTCGGGTGGCGTGGCCACGGCGAACTACACGTTGCCCGGTGGAACGACGCCGCAGGCGCTCACCATCACTGGTCAATTCAGTGGCGGGACATTTACCGCGCCAAGCAGCGACACGGCTACGTTGAGCGTCAGCTTCAACATCTGCGTGCTCTACGATCAGGGTAAGGCGGTGAAGAGTGGCGCCACGTATCCGATCAAGCTTCAGCTCTGCGATGTGAACGGCAACAACGTGTCGTCAGTCGACATCGTTGTTCATGCCGTGAACGTCCAGCAGGTTTCGACCTCTGCTTACGGCGATGTAATAAGCTCAGGAAATGCGAACGCGGATAACAACTTCCGGTTCGACAGCGGCCAGTACATTTTCAACCTCAAGACGACCGGACTCAGTACTGGAACTTACAAACTTTACTTCACCGCCGGAGACGATCCGGTGCAGCACTCGGTGGAGTTTCAGGTGAAGTAAGGGCACCAAAAAGACAGAATTCTGGTCACGGCTACAGTCTTGTTGACCAGAATTCTGTCAATCACAAATTAGCTTATTGACCCGCCTTTGGAAGGCTGGTAAAAGCTTGAATTGCCCCTCTTTGAGAGATTGATCCCACTAGTCAGGACCGGGAATTGAAGAGCCAACACAGGTCCAACCTTTCGGCTCGATTGGATCTGTGCGAGCCACGGTTTTCGGTTCTGACTTTGCCCCAAAATATTTAGCCGCGGATGACGCAGATTTATTCAGTTGAAACCTGGTCCTGTTTATTGAGTGCGGCGTGGAGGGTGTGCCAGGGGAGGGTGGCGCATTTGACGCGCACCGGGAACTCGCGGACGCCTGCGAAGATCTTGAGGTTGCCGAGGCTGTTCTCTTCCGTTTCCTCGTTGAGATCGCCAGTCACCATCGAGTGAAACTCCTGGAACAGATGTTCCGCCTGCTCTTTGCTCTTCCCTTTGACTGCCTGAGTCATCATGCTCGCCGATGCTTTCGAGATCGCGCAGCCCGAACCTTCAAATCCGACTTCCTTCACCAAATCATTTTCGAGATCGAGATAGACAGTGAGTTGATCGCCGCAGAGCGGGTTGTACCCATCGGCGGTGTGGTTCGCGTGTTCGAGCTTGCGAAAGTTTCGCGGCTTCTTGTTATGGTCGAGGATTACCTGCTGGTAGAGTTCGCTTAGTTCTGACATGGGGCTTGGATCAACTGAATATCTCAATCACACGTTCGATCGTGCGGGCGAGTACGTCGATCTCTTCTTTCGTGTTGTAGAACGCAAACGACGCGCGCGCTGTCGCCGGCACGTTGAACCTTTGCATCACAGGCTGCGCGCAATGATGACCGGCGCGAACCGCGATGCCTTCCTGATCCAGAATCGTGCCAATGTCGTGCGGGTGAATGTCGTCGATGACAAACGAGAGCACGCTCGCTTTGTGCTTAGCCGTGCCGATAATCCGCACGCCTTCAATCGCTGAGATGCGCTCGGTCGCGTAGCGCAGCAACTCAAGTTCGTAAGCAGCGGCACGTTCCCTGCCGATGCTGTTCAAATAATCGATCGCGGCGCCGAGGCCGATCTGCGACGCGATTGCGGGAGTGCCCGCTTCAAACCTGTTTGGCGGATCTGCGTAGGTAGTCTTCTCGAACGTGACGGTCTTAATCATGTCGCCGCCACCCTGGAATGGATTCATCGTCTCCAGCACTTCGAGTTTGCCGTAAACGACGCCGCTTCCAGTCGGCGCAAACATCTTGTGTCCCGAAAATACGTAGAAGTCGCAATCGAGATCCTGAACGTCGACAGGCATGTGCGGCGCCGCTTGAGCGCCGTCGATCAGCACCGGCACGCCGTACTTGTGCGCCTGCGCGATCATTTCTTTGATTGGATTGATCGTGCCGAGCGCGTTTGAGACGTGCATGACCGCGACGAGCTTGGTTCGCTCGTTCAAAAGCCCGTCGTACTCGTCGAGCAGCAACTCGCCCGCGTCGCTCATCGGAATGACGCGCAGGCGCGCGCCTTTTTCTTCACAGAGCATCTGCCAGGGCACGATGTTGGCGTGATGCTCCATCGCGGAGATGATGATCTCGTCGCCCGCGCCGATGAACTTTCGGCCGTAGCCGTGCATCACGAGATTGATACCTTCGGTGGCGCCGCGCACGAAGATGCACTCGCGCACGTCACGCGCGTTGATGAAGCGTTTCACCTTTTCGCGCGCGCCTTCGTACGCGGTGGTTGCTTTCTGGCTCAGGTAATGGACGCCGCGGTGAATGTTTGAGTGCTCTTGTTCGAGATAGATGCTGCCGCGATCGATAACGACTTGCGGGACTTGCGACGAGGCGGAGTTGTCGAGATAGATCAGCGGCTTGCCGTTAACGGTTTGCTGCAACACCGGGAAGTCAGCGCGGATCCGTTCGACATCCCATGTCTCTGAAACAACTGGTTCCAGCATTGTTCCGCTACTCACGACCTTACTCCCTTAAAATCTTCCAGGCGTTTTGTAGGGGCGGCCCTCCGTGGCCGCCCGTTTTT
>Ga0075433_10004321_pt1 | contig 11036 bp, 11 predicted proteins | sample RhiMethybrSRZTD2_FD_75299 | JGI IMG/M metagenome (GOLD analysis project Ga0075433, IMG submission 75299) | Populus rhizosphere microbial communities from Tennessee, USA - Rhizosphere MetaG P. TD hybrid SRZTD2 | ecosystem: Host-associated > Plants > Roots > Rhizosphere > Soil | place: USA... | reverse complement strand
GAAGGTGCGCATGGTCGCATCGACGTCTTCTGCTCGAATGCGGGCATCGCCGTTGGCGGCGGACCCGAAGCGACCAACGAAGAGTGGCAGCGCATATGGAACGTGAACACGATGTCGCACGTGTACGTCGCGCGTCACGTGTTGCCGGGCATGATCGACCGCCACGACGGCTACATCATCGGAACCGTTTCCGCCGCCGGCCTCTTGAACCATGTCTTCGCGGCGCCGTACGGCGTGACGAAAGCGGCGGCCCTCTCCCTGTTCGAGTGGCTGGCCATCGCGCACGGTGAGGACGGGATTCGTATCTCGTGCCTGTGCCCGCAGGGAGTCAAGACCGACATGCTCGAGGCCGAGCGATCGCGGCTCGGCATGGACTTCCTGACCAGCGGCGCCCTCGAACCGGATGCGGTGGCTGACGCGGTCGTCCAAGGAATCAGCGAGGAGCGTTTTCTCATCCTGCCCCATCCCGAGGTCGAGGAGTTCTTCCGCCGCAAAGCCGACGACTACGACCGCTGGCTGCGCGGGATGCGCCGACTGCGCTCGCGGCTCCTCCAGAGCGCGCGCTGAGTGCGCTGGCTTGCCCTCGTCGCCGGCGTCGCGCTGATCGTGATCGCCGTCGCTGCCGTCACGAGGGTGGAGGACACTCGCGAGGGGCTGATCGCCGAGATCGTGACGCTGCTCGCCGGAGCCGCCGGCGTCAGCCTGCTGATCTATGGCCTGGCTGCACGAAGAGGCTTGCCGAAGGCGCCGGCGTCCAGCCCGCCGCGCCCCACCGCGACCCCGGTTGGGCGGTCGCGCCGCGACATCCTCCTCGGCGCGGGCGGCGTTGCGCTCTCGGTGATCCTGCTCACCGGGCTCGCGATGACCGGAGGGTTGCTCTGGGCTGCGCTCGGCCTGGCGCTGCTGCTGCCGATGCTCAGCGGTTCTATCTACCTGTGTGTGCGCTACGTCCGCGCGGGCCCTGCGACCGACAGGATCTCGCCGACCAGGTAGAGGGAGCCGCACACCAACACGTTCCCCTCGGCTCCCGCGAGCTGCCGCGCGCGCTCGAGCGCCGCGACCGCCGGACGTTCGACCTCCGCGCCGGCTCCGTAGATGGCCGCGAGGCGCTCGGCCTCGATCGCGTGCCCGCCGGCGCTCGCGGGCTCGGTGAAGACGGCCGCGTCCGGCCGCAGGGTTCGCAGCGCACCGAGCAGCTGCACGGGGTCTCGCTCGCTGAGCATCGCGAAGACTGTGACCAGGCGCTCGGCGCCGATCAGCCGCCGCAGCGCCGCGCCGGCCTTGGCCATCGCGGCCGGGTTGTGCCCGCCGTCCAGGATCACGCGCGGCCGGTGCCCGATGACCTCGAGCCTGCCCGGCCATCGAGTCGCGGCAAGGCCGTCGCGCACCGCGCCGCCATCAATGCCTTCGACGAGCAGGTGGGCGGCGGCGACCGCGAGCGCCGCGTTCTCGGGCTGGTAGTCGCCGACGAGGGGCAGCTTCAACCCCCGGTGCTCAAAGCCAGGGCCGGCGACATCGACCACGTGGCCGTCCCAGCCTTCCGAGCGCGACTCGAGGCGAAGCTCCTGCCCCAACCTCCAGACCGGGGCACCAACCTCGGCGGCGCGCTCCTCGACGATCGCGAGCGCCTCGCCGCGACAGCCGGTCACGACGTGGTTGCCAGGCTTGATGATCGCCGCCTTTTCATGCGCGATCTGGCCGATCGTGTCGCCGAGATACTTCTGGTGGTCAAGGTCGACGTTGGTGATCACGGCCACGCCCAGGTCAAGCGCGTTGGTGGCGTCGAGCCGGCCGCCGAGCCCTACCTCGCACACCAGCACGTCGATGCGCGGCGCGAGATACGCGATCGCGAGCACGGTCAGCATCTCGAATTCGGTCGGTGGGCCGATGTCTTCGGCCACGTCGTCGAAGATCGGCAGCAGCGACTCGAGGGCGCCCACGAAGTCCTGCTCCGAGATCGGATGGCCGTCGACCTCGATCCGCTCCGTGTATGAGATCAGGTGCGGTTTCGGCATGAACCCGACCCGGAGATCGGCCTGGCGGAGGATCGATGCGAGGCACGCGCCGGTCGACCCCTTGCCGTTCGTCCCCGCGATGAGCACGCCGCGCAGCGCACGGTCGGGTGCGCCGATGCGGTTGAGCAGCGTGCGCGTGCGCTCGGTGCCGAGCTTCATCGCGAAGCGCCCCTGCTTCGAGATGTAGTCGAGCGCCTCGTCGTAGGTCACGCTCGCGAACCTAACCCTTTCGCCGCACCTCGGCGTCGAACGTGTTCTTGATCAACATCGCGCGCGTCATCGGTCCCACGCCGCCAGGGTTCGGCGTCAGCCACCCGGCAACCGTCTCGACGCCGGGCCCGAGGTCACCGACCTGCCGCCCGCCCACCCAGTTGGTGCTGACGTCGATCACAACCGCCCCGCTCTTGACCATCTCCTTCTCGATGAGGTTCGCGCGGCCCGCCGCCGCGACGAGGATGTCGGCCTGACGGGTGTGCGCCGCCAGGTCCCTGGTTTGCGTGTGGCAGACGGTCACCGTCGCATTCCGCCTGAGCAGCAGCAGCGCCATGGGCTTGCCGACCAGGTTGCTTCGCCCCACGACAACGGCATTCGAGCCTTCGATCGCGATGCCGGAGCGCTCCAGCAGCACCACGATTCCGGCCGGCGTGCACGGCTCGACACCGCCCGGCGCGCCCTGCGCGACGAGGCCGGCGTTGACCGGATGGAAGCCGTCGACGTCCTTCACCGGATCGAGGGCCATCACGACCCTGTGCATGTCGATCTGCTTCGGAGTCGGCTGCTGGACCAGGATCGCGCTCACCGCGTCGTCGGCCGTGAGGCGATGGACGAGGTCCGCCAGCTCCTCGGTCGTGGTCGTCGCCGGCAGCCGGTGGTCTTCAGACTCGATGCCGACGTTGTGCGCGTTGCGCTGCTTCAGGTGCACGTAGGTTGCCGAGGCAGGGTCGTCACCGACCAGCACGGTGGCCAGGCGCGGCCGGGAGCCGCCGCGGGCCATGCGCGCGTCGACGGCGGCCTTGATCTCCTCGTAGATCTGCTTCGCAACGGCCCGGCCGTCGAGGACTTTCGCCGTCAATCCAGACCCAGCTGGCGGCGTGCGGCGTCCGTGACCGCGCGCATCACGTCGCGCAGGTCGGCGTTCTTCTCGCGCGCGATGCGCCGGCAGTCCTCGTACTCCGGCGCGACATCGACGGGCTCGCCGCCCAGCTCCTTGACCTTGACTCGCGCCGCGCCAAACGGGGTGTCGACCTCGATGATGCGCCGGCCGGCGATCACGCGGTCGACAGGCACGAGCCGCACGCCGAGGGTGGTGCTGTGGCGCAGGAGGTGGTCGGTGAGGGCGCCCGCAAGCTCAGGCGGCGAGATGACGCTGAGGATGTGGCCGGCCCTGCCTTTCTTCATCAGCGCCGGCACCACGGTGACGTCCAGCGCGCCGGCGGCCATCAAGTCCTCAATCAGGGCGGCGACGAGGTTCGGCGCCATGTCGTCGAGGTTGGTCTCGATCACTGTCACCGCAGACTCGGTCGCGGCCTCTTCTCCGATCCAGACCGCGAGCGCGTTCCCCGGCGCGGCGTTCTCGCCGAAGCCGTAGCCGATCCTATGCAGGGACATCGCGGGCCGTTTGAAGGTCGCGGTCGCCGCCAGGATGACCGCACCCGTCGGAGTGACGAGCTCGCGAGACGAGATGACGGGCTCGAACACGGCGCCCGTGCCCGCGAGCACACCCAGGCTCGCCGGGGCCGGCAGCGGCATCACGCCCTTCATGCCGCGCGGAGCGGGAAGCGCCGAGGCGTAGACGGCAACGATGTCGAGCGAGTTCAGCAGCCAGAACGCGCCGACGAGGTCGACCAGCGTGTCGGCGCCGCCGAGCTCGTGGAGGTGAAGCCGGTCCTCGGGCACGCCATGGATCTTTGACTCGGCGCCGGCGAGGCGACCGATGGCATCGAGCGACCGCGACCTGACCTGCGCCGGCAGATCGGCCTCCTCGACGACCGACCGCAGCTTGGGGACCGTGCGTTCAACCCTGTCCTTCGTATCAACCGAGACTCGCGTGCCGGCGAGATGTCCGCGTGTCTCGCGTCTGACCTGGACCGTGACCTCGTCGCCAAGGCGCAGTGCCTCGACGACCGCGTCGAGCTCGGCCCGCTCGGCGCCGGCGTCGATGAGCGCCCCCAGCGTCATATCGCCCGAGATGCCGGAGAAGCAGTCGAAGTACGCGATCGCCTTGCTCATGCGCGCGTCCTATATATCCGGACGGCGGCGGCCTCGATCGGCTGCATGCTCGCCGGCCGCTTGGCGACGCGGACGGACACAGCTTCGACTCGCGGCATGTTGACGATACGATCCGCGATCTCGCCGGCCAGGGACTCGAGCAGCTTCCGCGGGGGGCCCTCGATGACCTCGCGCGCCGCGGCGCGCAGCTGCGTGTAGTCGACCGTATCGGCCAGGTGGTCGCTGCGCGAAGCGTCGCCCAGCTCCGCTTCTACCTTGATGTCGACCGTGAACTCCTGGGGGCTTTCGCGCTCGGCGTCGCGCACACCGTGGCGGCCCTGGAACGACATCCCGCGAAGCTCGATCCGGTCCATGTCCACCAATTGTGGGAAATACACTGATCGCCGTGATTCACGCGGGTGTCCACGTGCGCGCAGCCTCGGAAGACGACCTGGCCGCGATCAACGAGATCTACAACCACTACGTGCGCGAGTCGCATGTCACGTTCGACCTCGAGCCGGTCGAGCTGGAGGCCCGGCGTCAGTGGTTTGCGCACCACGGCGATGCGGGACCGCACCGCGTCTTCGTCGCCGTCGAGGAGGGGCGGGTAATCGGCTTCGCGTCGAGCAGCGAGTTCAAGTCGCGGCCGGGCTACGCGACGTCGGTCGAGACGAGCGTCTATGTGGCGAGCGACGCGGTCGGCAAGGGCGTCGGTGGCCGCCTGTACGAAAAGCTCTTCCACGCACTGGACGGCCTCGACCTCCACCGCGCGTACGCCGGCGTCGGGCTGCCGAACCCCGCTTCGGTTGCGCTGCACGAGAAGTTCGGCTTCAAGCGCGTGGCACTGTTCACCGAGCCCGGCCGGAAGTTCGGCCGCTACTGGGACGTGGCCTGGTTCGAGAAGCCGCTCTAGCCGGGCGAAGGGCTGATCTGTAGGCCCCGGCCAAAACCGCCGCTGATCTGGATCGGGGTCGCCGTGTTACCCCAATGTGAATATCAGCCGTGGTATATTCCGGACGGGATATGCCAGACGAAACTGCCAGCCCGACCGCGCTCGGCCTCTCGATCCTTCAGCTGCTGGACGAGCGGCCGATGCATCCCTACGAGCTCGCCTCGACGATGCGAGCGCGCCACCTCGACGAATTCATCCGACTCAACTTCGGCTCGCTGTATCACACGGTCGATTCGCTCGAGGCCAACGGCTGGATCGTCCCCATGGAGCGCGAGAAGGAAGGAGGGCGGCCGGAGCGGACCGTTTACCGGCTGACCAAGGCAGGGCGTGAGGTCCTGGTCAGAGTCGTCAGCGACATCCTCGCCCACCCACGCCGGGAATACCCCGAGTTTGCTGCCGGACTGATGTTCATGCACCACCTGAGCGCCGGCGTCGCGGCCTCGCACCTCGCAGACCGCGCGGTCGCGCTCCAGGCCACGATCGAAAAGCTGACCCGAATCAATTCCGATATCCGCGGGATGGGCGTCACGCGCCTGGCCCTGATCGAGCTCGAGCACAAGATCGCGATGCTCGAAGCCGAGATGAAGTGGGTTCGTAACCTCGAGAGAGAGATCAAGCGGGGAAAGCTGGAGTGGAAGGTCGGAAGCGATCCCGACCTGCATCGGTTGAGGAGGAGACATGGCTCGCGCGCGCACTAACCCGTGGCTGGTCCTGCTGGTCCTGACCTCGGGGTTTTTCATGATCATGCTCGACACCACGATCGTCAACGTGGCGATCCCGGCGATGAGCACCGGGCTCAAGACCACGCTCGACCAGATCCTGTGGGTCCTCAACGCCTACGTGCTGGTCTACGCGGTGCTGCTGATCACCGCAGGCCGGCTGGGCGACCTCTACGGACAGCGCAACCTGTTCGCGATCGGGTTGTTCGTCTTCACGGTCGCGTCCGCGCTGTGCGGCCTGTCCCAGAGCTCGGGCCAGCTGATCGCGGCTCGCGTGCTGCAGGGCGTGGGCGGGGCGCTGTTGACGCCGCAAACGCTGGCCATCCTGACCTCGATATTTCCGCCTGAGCGCCGCGGCGCGGCGTTCGGCATCTGGGGTGGCGTGGCGGGGCTCGCGACCGTGGCCGGCCCAACAGTGGGCGGCGCGATCATCACGTACATCGACTGGCGGTGGATCTTCTACATCAACGTGCCGATCGGCATCGCGGCCCTGATCGCCACGTTCCTCGTCATCCCTGACCTCCGCCCGGGCCGCCGCCACGGCTGGGACGTCGTCGGCATCATCGTCGCAACCGCGGGCCTGTTCGCGATCGTGTTCGGCCTCATCGAGGGCGAGCGCTACAGCTGGGGAGAGATCGAAAACTTCGGGATCACGATCCCCGAGGTCCTGGCTCTGGGCGTTGTGCTCGCCGTGGTGTTCGTGATCTGGGAGCGATTCCAGACCGAGCCGCTGGTGCCGCTTTCGCTCTTCCGCGACCGGAACTTCGCGGTGGCGAACTGGATCGCGGCGGCGATCAGCTTCGGGATGCTGAGCATGTTCCTGCCCTTCACGATCTACCTGCAGTCGGCGCGCGGGTTCTCGGCCCTGGTCGCCGGCCTCACGCTCGCGCCGATGTCGCTCGTGTCGATGGTCACCGCGCCGATCGCCGGCCGGATGGCCGACCGCATCGGCGGCAAGTACATCCTGATGGCGGGAATCGCGCTCTTCACCGTCGGCATGGGGAGCATCGCCTTCGTCGCGGGACCTGACTCGACCTGGATCAACTTCCTCGCCCCGGCGATCGTCGCGGGGCTTGGTATCGGCATGACTTTCGCTCCGATGACGACCGTGGCCATGCGCAACATCGAGCCGCGCATCGCCGGCGCGGCGTCGGGTGTGTTGAACACCATCCGCCAGCTCGGCGCGGCGGTGGGCAGCGCGGTGGTCGGGGCGCTGCTTCAGTACAACCTTTCGAACACGCTTCACGACCAGGCCGTCAAGCACGCGGGTGCGCTGCCTGCGGCATTCCGTGACCAGTTCATAGCGGCGTTCACGAACGTTTCCTCGAAGGGATTCGAGATCGGGACGGGCGAGAATGGGGCCCAGCTGCCGTCGGGCATTCCGCCGGCGGTGGCCCAGCAGCTGCAGGCGATCGGACACGACGTGTTCGTCAGCGGCTACATCGACGCCATGAAGGCGACGTTCGTCATCCCGATCGCGTTCCTGGCGTTCACGGCATTGACGACGGTGCTCATCAAGCGGCGCAAGCGCGCCGAGGCGCCCATCCAGGAAGAGGAGCGGGAGGTCACGACCGCGGCCGGCTAGAGGCGGCCCCCAGAGACCAGCTTGAGGACGGCCAGCAGCGCCGCGGCGCCGATGAAGGCGACGACGATGCTGCCGAAGAAGCCGACGTTGCCGGTCATGCCGAAAAGCGAGCTGAGCAGGAACCCACCGATGATCGCGCCGGCGACGCCGACGACGATGTCGGCGATGCAGCCGAAGCCGCGGCCCGCGACGACCCGCGCCGCGATCGCGCCTGCGATCAAGCCGACGATGATCCAGGCGATCCAGGATCCTGGGTCGACGTTGAGCCTGGCATCGACCAGGGCGGCGGCAACGATCATTTCCGCAACCATTCTGCGATGGCGGCGAAGACGGCGTCGCTGCCGAGGTCGTTGAAGGGCTCGTGGTAGCGGCCTTCGAAGATCCTCAGGTCGCTCTTGCCGAGTGTCTTGGCATGGATCGCCTCGCTGCCCGCCGGGTCGATCAGGCGGTCGGCGGTCCCGGCGACGATCAGGAACGGGATTTCGATCTCGGCCGCGTGTGCGAGGTTCTCCTCGGCGGCGTGCTGCCACTCTGTGTACATGCGGCTCGAGATCTTGCGGTGGACCAACGGGTCCTTCCGGTAGGCGTAGACGACCTCCGGGATCCGGGAGATCGTGCCCGCATCGACCTCGTTGTCCATGGCGAGCCGGGGGGCAACCTTGGAGAGCATCGACGCCGCGGTCGTCTTCCACGCGGGGACACTCGCCTTGAGCTTGAGGGCCGGGCTGGAGATCACGAATCTCTTGACGCCGGCGAGCTTCCCGGAGCGGATGGTGCTCAGCATCACGACGCCCCCGAACGAGTGGCCGACAGGGACGACCTCGCCTTTTACCGAGCCCTGGACATGCTCTGTGAAAGCGACGGCGTCGTCAACCCACTTCGACCACGAGTCGACGTGTCCCCGCTGCCCCTCGCTGTGGCCGTGGCCCCGCAGATCGAGGGCGTACGTCGCCATCCCGTGCTTGGACATGCCCTCGGCGAAGCGCTCGTAGCGTCCGCTGTAGTCCCCGAGCCCATGCACGACGGCAAACGTGATCGACGCTGTTTCGTCTGGCCACGCGCGGAACGCGAGCCTGGTCCCGTCCGCCGATTTGATCGACCCTTCGGTCGCGTGGAGGCGCTTGCGCTCAAGCGCCAAGATGACCGAAGCCTCTGAGGATCTTGAGCGCCTCCTGCTCGGCCTCGAGCAGGGTCGGCGCATACGCCCGCATCCCGCATAACGCGTAGGCCCACTCGGGGCTTGGCGGGCTCATCGAGTGGAGCCTGAACGTCGGTGGGTAGAAGAGGATGCGCTCGTTCTCGACCTTTTTGATCACAGGACGCTTGGCAAGGAGGTCTTCGAGCGACTGGCCACTGGGAAGGTTGCCGGACTGAAAATCGAGGTGGCGCAGCTTGGCAAGCGGATGGTCCTCGTCCCGAATCGAGGTCCGCACGCGATGCTCGGCGCTGAGGTCGCGCATGAAGATCGTGATGATCAGCGCGTCGGTCTCATCGCCGGCCATCTTCACGAAGCCGGCCGCGCTCAACGACGGACCCTCGTCGTTCTTGAGGTGGCGGAAGTACTCCATCTCGAAGAGGCCGCGTGAGTGCGCACTCGCGATCCACGGCTCGCCGCAGCGCCACCCGCGGACCCTGGCAAGCATCGCGAACTCGTCGTGAACGCGCTCCAGACGCTGCTCGCCGAGGCCGTGCATACGGTAGTGAAGGACTCGCGCCAAAGCGAGCTAAGACTACGCGTCGGGGCGGCGGGCGCGGCGCGGTTCTGGCGTTGCGCATGAGCTCTTCCTGCCACGGAGGAGCCTGCACGTTGACGGCGAGGCGATCGGTGCCCGCGGCGAGGAGGAACTCGCCGCGATGAGCGACCTCCATCGCACCGCGCTGCTGGGGGCTGAGATGAAACACCTCCAACAGCTTTTTCGCCTCGCCGGGCCGCTGGGCACCGAAGAACGCGAGGGCGGGATTGGTGGCCACGACGGCGCCCTGTTCGCTCGAGAGAAGGTCGCCAGGGTTCTGGGTCGCGAAGACAAGCGAACCGTCGTACTTGCGGATGCGACGCGCAAGGCTGACGACGAAGCGACGGATCGTGGCGTCCTCGAAGAGCAAGCCAAGCTCGTCGATCACGAGCATGCGGCGCCGGTCCTTGCGTTTGATGCGCGCCCACAGCGCCTCGGCGAGCAGGAAGTGGACCGGCGCGACCATCTCGTCGCGGAGCTCGCGCATGCCGAAGACGGCGACCGGGGCGTCGAGGTCGACATTCGTGGGCGAGCTGAACATCTGCCCGAGGCTGCCGTGGACCCAGCGATTCAGGATGACGCCGACGCGAGTGTTGTTTGGCAGTCGGTGTGCCACGTCGCGAAGGACCGGTTCGTCCACCTCTTCGAATGCGTTGCGTACGGCGGCCTCGACCACGGCGCGCTCAGACTCGTCGAGATTGCCGCACAGGCACGCGCACAGATCGACGGTGTCGGCGGCGGCCGGGCCGAGCCAGGCCTCGTCCTTGCGATCGGAACCTCGCAGGTCGAGGACGTTGAGAGCGTGGCCTGAGCCGAGCGCAAGGCGGATGTCGACACCGCCCAGCGACTTGGCGAGCGCGCCGTACTCGTGCTCGGGGTCGATGACGTAGGCCTGGATGCCGAGGCCTGCCGCGCCCATCAGGAGGGTCGAGAGGAGATACGTCTTGCCGGCGCCGGAGTGGCCGAAGACCGCGATGTTGGCGTTGGAGTAGCGACGCTCGTCGAAGGGGTTGACGGTCACCGGCGCACCCGTTGCCTTGTTCCGGCCGATGAACAGGCCTTCGGGCTGCTGAAGGTCAGGGTCGGACCAGGGGAAGAACGTGACCAGCGCAGTGGAGTCGAGGACTCGTTTGCGCTGCAGGCGGTCGAGACCGCCAGGCCGTGTCGCAAGGAAGCCGTCGAGCATGCGGAAGGTGCATGGCTGGAGGTCGCAGACGATCGCCCGCGCGGCCGCCTCCACGCGGCGCGATCCCCGCTCGAGATCGGTTCGGGTCGCCGACGTGAGCGTGAGGTAGGTGGAGACGTGGAAGGCCTTGTCCTGGCTCGAGGCGAGGCGCTTCTGGAGGTCTTCGGCGTTGGGCAGGGCGGTGGCCAGCGTGGGGTCGGAGGCACCGCCGTCCAGCAGACGCGATGCCCGCATGTTGACGAGCTGTCGCTGAAGGTAGTGGACGATCCAGGCGGCCGGCAGGGGGACCACGTGCCAGGAGAGGGCGAGGTTCAGTCCAGGAGGCAACAGCCGGTAGAGCCAGCCGGGTTCGATGTCTGTGCCGGGGAGGCGCTCGACGAACCACGTACGGCTGAATCCGCGCACGTGCTGGAAGCTCGACGGATGCTCGCGACCGAAGGCGTGGTCGTGCGCGACGTACGAGGCACGGGTCTCGATGCCCATCTCGGCGAGCGCGGTGCGGACGCGCGCGGCGTGACGGTCGGCGATCGCTAGCGTCGTGCGGATCACGTGAGCCGTGCCCTGGTTGCGGACTGTGGCAACGAAGTCGAGGTCGCGGGCGCGCATGGCATCGAAGGTCTTGGGCGGGCTTGTGTCGG
>Ga0075433_10004319_pt1 | contig 11040 bp, 13 predicted proteins | sample RhiMethybrSRZTD2_FD_75299 | JGI IMG/M metagenome (GOLD analysis project Ga0075433, IMG submission 75299) | Populus rhizosphere microbial communities from Tennessee, USA - Rhizosphere MetaG P. TD hybrid SRZTD2 | ecosystem: Host-associated > Plants > Roots > Rhizosphere > Soil | place: USA... | reverse complement strand
CGTTGTGGGGCGCCTGTCTCCCTAGCCACCTGCACACTCCTTTGCAGGATTCCGCATTGGAACGCTCTATCTACGCGCTTCTTGGCGCACCTGAGGGGTGATTGTGGGCAACGATTAGTGCCGCACTATTGCGCTTGACCGCCTCTTTGAATACTTCCCCGACACGAACAAGTGATGTATTGAGCGACCCGACATAAATGGTGCTGATGGCCTGAACGCGATTTTTCGTGTCAAGAAGCACCGTACACAGGTGTTCTTGGTCAAGGCAACTCATTTCCAGCATAAGAAGCTGGGCAGCATCGGTTGGGCTCTTGATTTGCAGGCGCGGCTCGTGCTCAGTCAAAAGCAAACGCCGGCCAATCTCCAGCGCCGCTTTCAATGTGGCGGCTTTTACCGCACCGATACCGTGTGTCTGGCAAAGCACGGCGTAATCGGCGCGCATAAGGCCAATCCATCCACCATACTCAACCAAAAGATATTGCGCGAGTTGGACCGCGTTACTCCCGGCAACACCGGCGCGCAGCAGTATGGCCAGAAGCTCGGCATCGGACAGAGCGGCTGAACCATAATCGCGGATGCGTCCGCGTGGCGTCTCCTGGTCCGGCAACTCCCGCAGACGTAAGTGAATACGTGGAGGTTCCTCAACAAACGAGGTTTGGCTATAGGAAGTCATTGCTGCCTCCTACAGACTGTTCTCATTGTCGTTGGTCGGGAGATGGAATAATCCTGACGACAATTATCTCCCTGACCAGAATAGTGTAGGATTGCGCTACTGTGTCCACGTTTTTTCCACATCGCTAGTACCCCTCTGCACTATGTGAACAAACCAAAACGAGCGACACACCGCTGCATCGCTCCGTTAAGTTTGTTCACCTTCAGAGACAGGGAGGAGTAAGGTACCGATTATGCAAGGTGCGGCGAATACAAAACAGCTTTCTGTATTTTGCCTAGTACTGCAACGAGACTTCGGTAATCGAGGGCTTGCTGGTGCGGCATTCCAGTTGCGGTTCTGGGAGCAGTTCCACGATGCCTTCCGCATCTCGACGCTATCCGCTATTCACCAGAATGCTCAAAGTCTCGTTGTAGTACTAGGCTCTTTCTGACAATTCGAAATCGTGTAAAAAGTAGCTGTGCTTTCGAGGCGATTTGTGTCGGAATACGCTCCGAGATGTCCATACGGCAGCTAATCTGCACGTCTTCCTAATCCGAAACCGGATTGTCAGAAAGAGCCTAAAATCCATTGTACAAAATTGGAGGGGTGGTATACCACTACCTTGACAACAATCGTGCTTTTATGGACAACGTATGAGGTTTGTGGAAAAGCGTAGTGGTGGTTCGGGGAATAGGTGTTATGCGAACGTGAGACAAAGCACGGCCGTTTTCGTATATCATTGAGCAGGACTAAATTGACAAGAAAGAACCGGCGGCGCTGCTTGGGCTGCCAGCAGTCCTCGGAAATCGGAGGTGCAGGAATGACTGAGAGTTTCAATCTCTCGGCCTTCCAGAAGGAAGTCGAGCAAGAACTGCACAACCTACTTGTGCCACCAGAGCAAGGTCCAACCATCCGTTTCTATAACAATCCAATCAGGCCTTTCGGCAGCGTCGGCGGTGGCGATTATGACTACCCCCGCGGATATGGTGAGAGCTGGCAGAGTACTACAGTCGAACCCATAAAGGTCAGCGCCCGTCAACGGGTACAGGCGCTACAACTGGTGCTAGCTCAGATACACAACGACCTACAGGAGTTGCAGAGTTCGTTGAATAGGCTCCCTAGGTTGACACGCTGGCTAAAGTGGCGAGAGCACCGAAAACTAGCACAGACCGAGTGGCTAGAAAAATATGTGGAAAAAAAGTTACAAGAGACAGAGAGGGCGGCTCTCGTCGAGGAGGAACAGCAACGCCAAGAGCAAGAAGAGTGGCTAGAGAAGCTGCTTGAACTTGAACCAGGACAAGACTGGAACAAGGCCAATGAGCAACTCACACAACCGAAGGCAATATCGGACGATAAAAATAGAGGAAACGCTCAGTACTTTCTAGTATCAATAGGGTTGGAACAGTCGCGCCAAGCACAAGAGGCTTCCTTAACAGCGAAGGGGATGAAGGAAAGAGAAGCAGCACGGCAAAATGAAAAACTTGAGAAGGACAGACAGCAAATCAAAAGAGCCAAGGAATTGCTAACGAGACAAGACATTCGAGCCTACCTTTGCCCAGCCCTCCAGACAGTCTCTGGCGACGTTTTTACAATTGCCAACACCATTACCCAAGTACTAGCACCTCTAGCAATAGCAGGCGCCCTCTCAATCCCACTCGAACCAGTCCTATTCGCCTCAATCGCATTAGTCATATCACGGGTAGGCATAGCCAGCATCTGTGCGGACTACAAGAAAGAGGATAAAGAGAAAAAGTAACCTCAGCAGCGGCCCCATCACCGCGGGGCTTCCAAGATGCCTCACGTACAAAGAGAGAGCGTGGCCCCCACCTACCACAGCAGGGCCACGCTCTGAAGTCACCGACAAGCACGGGAAACACCTAGGGCACCGCCGCACTTGTCCTGTAGTAAGGATAAGCAAGAGGAGCCATATATGCAAGTCAAACAATAGGCCTTTTGGCACCCTCCCCGATGGTACTTCTAGGTAGCCGAGAACAGGACTTAGAGTCTTGTCTCAAAAACCGCAGACTATGATACCCTAATATTGGTGGAGTAGAGCTGCGGTCCCACCTACCAAGAAAGCAGACCGCGCTCTGAAGTCACCGGCAAGCGCGGGCTCTTACCTGGTGCCGCCGCGTCTGTCTTACATCATCGCAGCCTATGGGGTATGTGGGTCGCCAGGCTTACCCCACCAGAGGGGCCTATGTACTTCGAGTTCCGTGGCGATGGCCAGGGCTTCTACGCTCGCGTTCATGTGAACTGGTCGGCGCTCAGGGCTTTCCTCAAAGCTCTCGTAGCAACTGCCATCACCCTGAACGCGCTGCATTGGGGTCCTGAGCTTATCCGGCTCCTAGCTCACGTCGGCGGCTAACGGAAAAAAGTCGGAACTAAATAGCTCACTTCCGAAAGGGGGTGAGCTATTTAGTTGAGGCCTGGTCATAATTCACACACTGCCGCATCAGGATGCAGTGCGCACATGTGTGCATAACCCGAAGTAGTATTCGTGCATGGCCTCACCAAGCGGTGCGGCACGAATTATGACCAGGCCTCATTTAGTTATCTGCCCGGACCCAAGCGGTAACTTGTGAGCCTCCCTTACCAGCCCTCACTCCACAACTTATCATATGACTTGTAGTATCAACAAAAAGAGGTACCAATGGAGAGTTTCGCATACTATGCCTTTGAAGCCGATGGTTTATTATCATCACGCGCGTCGATTAAGTAGATATTTGGGTCGTCCTCAAGGTTAAGTTCACGCAGGATACGATTGACTTTCTCCAGTTCCTCTGCCGAGAAGTAGAGAATGACCTTGAGGGATTTCTCCGTTTCGTTAGCTTTCTCGTAAATCTCAACCTGCTTCTCCAGGTTCCTCTTGAGCTGGCTATTACTCGCTAGCTTGAACTCTACAAGAGACTTGTCCTTGCTACCGCGGGAAATCTTGAAATCGACTGGCCCGCGGCCATTGTTCGTCTCTCGGTTGACATCAGAAGGTGTGGCGCGCCAGGTGAGCCGAAAAAGAATTTGAAGGTCTTCTTCCCGCTTTACTGGTTTACCATCAAGGTAGAAGAGCCGGTGTCCATCGTTGTTTTCAATGACTTGCTTGAGAAAAAGAACACGCTCGCGTGCTTCTTCGAGTGTGTCCCCTACCTGCTCATAAAATCGTGTGCGCCCAAGCAGCGTCTCAACAAACTGTATTACCTGCTGGACAAACAACGTTTCAGTCTCTAGCACCTTACTGCTGCTAATCGCTTCAGCTTCATCGCCGTGGTCCTCTTTGAAGCGAATATAGTAATCAACGACTTCAGGGAAGGTTCGTAAAGCTTTAGCGGCAGCTTTGTTCCTCTCTTTCTTTGTGGCACGGTCAGGCAAGATACTCAGGAAATAGTTATTTAGCTGGGCGCGGAGCTGGTCGTCAGGAATTGCTTGAGCAATTTGGTCGTACTGGTCAACCATATCACTCTTGCTAATCCATATATCGTCCTTTGTGAGAATATCCTTGGGGGTCAGCAGCACATAATTCCCGTTGTAGTAAGGCAAGTCAAACCTATCGCGCTCCCAGTTTTCTGTGAAGTAGTTGAACCGGACACGTTCAACTACTACTGTTCTTCTCAGTTCTGGCCGGATATGTTGCTGCGCAAAGGTTTGAGTATATTCCAACAGGAACTCTTTAATCAGATTAGTGGTGAAGTCACTAATATTGTCGCGTCCCACTCCATCTGCTATGAGGCATAGTTTTTCAAGATGACTGCTTTTCGTCACCTTTTCTTGACCAAAGTCGGAAAAAATTGAGAGGAGATTAGCATTAAGCGCACCAGCAAAATCGTTCCCCAAACCGCTGCCACTGTTACCCACTCGTGAAAAACCAAGCCAGTTCTGCTTGACTTCTCTAAAGACATACCACGACCTTAGCAGAGCGTCGCTCACATCTCCCTCAAGAGACTTCGATTTGAGAAATAGCAGATAACGCAGGATGTTTTCATGCTGTTGTTGATACGAAGGGCTAGAACTGTTGAAGAGGAGGAATGGGTCGATGAAGAGCGGCAGGTCGTTGACTAGCGAAACATTAAATGCCCCATACTCCTCCAGTAAATCTGGCGAAACCTCGAAGAAGTCAGAAAAGTAAATATCGATTTCAACCATTGTTGTGTCCTTGATATGATTATTGCCCAAGCCTACTCCGGGTAAGTTCCTCAAAGCGTCGCAACAAAAGTTCTGTAAAGATACTAATGCTCGAATTGGTTGCAACGTGACGCGATAACTGTCACTGGCCCATATTGTACGTCTGCATCTGGCGTTTGCAAGCCGTACACACTAAAGGCCAGATGCAGGAATGCCCAGCACGAATAGGTGCTGGGCGTTCGTACTTGGAAGAAGGCATATTTAGCGGAGAGCTGCGACAGCGTTTTTTACGCTATCCTCTGGCTTGACCTTGACCGCAGCCTCGATAATCTTGCCCTCCTCATCGATGACGAAGTGGCTGCGCTCGATGCCCCAGTAGGTCCTGCCGTAGTTCGATTTCTGTGCCCAGACGCCATACGTCTCAGCAAGTTTGTGCTGGTCATCCACCAGCAGCGTGAAGGGCAGATTGAACTTGGTCTTGAACTTCTGGTGCGACTTCTGACTATCTGGGCTGACGCCGAGCACCACGGCATTCTTCTCCTCGATGACCGGGTGGTTATCACGAAAGCCGCAGGATTGTGTTGTGCAACCTGGGGTGTCATCTTTCGGATAGAAGTAAAGTATGACCTTCTTCCCGCGGAAATCCGACAGCTTAACCATCTCGCCGGTGTCGGTCATCAACTCGAAGTCTGGTGCCATATCGCCGACCTGAGGAATACTCTCTGCCATAGTAGGTATATCTCCTTATGTTTACAGCCAGAAGGATGGAGGGAGTTCTATGCAGTAGCGCGGTGAGCTATAGGGCCGATTACTATACGGGTAGAGAGTGTCAAAATTGGAAGCGTGTATGCTTTGCCGTACATCGACTTCTCGCCCCACACACCATATGCCTCGGCCACCGTATGATCCTCGTCGGCGAGCAAGATAAATGGCAGATTGAACTTGGTCTTGAACTTCTGGTGCGACTTGACTCCATCAGGGCTGATGCCCAGAACAGTTGCGTTTTTCTCTTCAATCTGAAGATAGTTATCCCTGAACCCACACGCCTGTGTAGTACATCCTGGGGTATCATCCTTTGGATAGAAGAAAAGCACCACTCGCTTGCCACGGAAGTCGGACAGTTTGACGGTCTCGCCCGTATCGCTTGGTAGCCCGAAATCGGGCGCTGTATCGCCTACCTTCAGGGTTTCCTCTGCCATCGTGTATACCTCATAAGATTGCTAGACGCTTTAGGCTGGACCTATTATACGACAGGTTCACTCGCTGGGATAGATTTCCCGGAACCAATCTATCGTGCCTCTCCTCTTTATTCCCGGTAGTGTTTCTCTCCTCCCATCTTCCGTAAAGACTTGATACAGCAAATTTACCTATTCGCTCCTCTCTCCTCATTTGACACGATTGACAACCACGCACAAATCATGATGTGGTACTATATTCATACTGTGTGGGTTAGCCTGCATAGAGATGCGGGGAGAAGCTACACCACACCAGGCGATGTAGCACCAGAGAGGTACCCCTTTGCTCTCAGCAAACATCCTGAAAAGAGTAATAAACCATTATTGTTTACCGCTCAAAGAGCCTCAGCACCAAGTGCGATGAGGCTCTTTGGTACTGATGAGTACCTATGTCGGCAGGGTTACAGAAGCTATTCGGCCAGAATGTTCGTCGCTTGCGTGAAGCGCAGGGTATGACCCAGGAGGAGTTTGCCCGCAAAGCTGGCATCAACCGTTCATACTTGGGAGGTGTTGAGCGTGGACAGAGAACGATTTGTATGGATAATATTGCTAAGATAGCTCACGCATTAGCCGTAAGCCCCGATGTTCTCTTCAAATCAGATGCTTCGTAATATAATCTGACCTGGCAGTGTCTATCTTGCTTTAGTACGAAATAGGATGCACCGTTTCTCTATCTGTCAGTGGTACCTACCGAACATCATTAAATAAATCTTTCACCGATACTTCAAGAACACGAGCAAGCTTTATAAGTGTGTGAACATTTAACTGAACCAGCGAAGCACCGTTTAGACTTCCATTTTGTGTGCAGTACCAATGACGACGGACTATTATCATATCTAGGTTTGATTTTTTCTGTAATCTAGAAAGATTTAAGCCTTTTTCTTGGGCGATATCTTGTACACGCAGTAATATCATTAGCCTTTATAATACTTGGGTATATATATCGATGGTAGTTGCATCCTCTTATAATATACCCTATTATATGTAGAGGGTTCACAACCCCGATGCTATACACCAGATATATAAAGGGCAATTTCCATTCAAGACACTATTTAACACGTATCGCCTTCGTGCAGGGCTTGAGACATTGGGGCAATTTGGAACTTGTCTTGCGGACGAAGGATTTATCTACGAAGATAGTACTTTCTCACGCTGGAAAAATGGGAGTAGAGTACCCCGGAAGCGACAATTACTCCTTGCGATTATCCGCGTCTTTATGCTGCATGATTCACTCACCACGATTAAAGAAGCAAACCGGGTGCTTCGCTCGGTCGAGCAATGCAATCTCAGTAGAGACGAAATAGACTATCTCATTTCTTGACGAATACGATGCTCTATAATACAACTACGGTATGCAGGTTGTAGATAATACCCTCTATCGAGATTATGAAAGCAGTGTGAGTCCGAAGGGCCAAATCACTTTACCGCATGATATGCGGCAGCGATGGGGAATGAAACCGAAAGATACAGTGACGATTCGTGTCTTTGAAGATGGACACGTTGCAGTGTTGCCCAAAGATGCTTCATTCTTGGAGAGTTATCGTGCAATACCCGCGCTTCATCCGCCACGAACCTTTGAGGAGATACGAGCAGTAGCATGGGAAGAACATACACAGGAGGTAGCGCACAAAGGCGTATAATCCTCTATGCCCGTCGGATACCTTGACACGAATGTCCTTATCCATTATCTCACGAATGATGATCCCCAGAAGGCCGACCAGGTGCGCTCGCTTATTGAAAAGGTCGAACGCGGCACAGAGTCTATTACTACATCAGAACTGGTCATCGCAGAAGTCGTGTATATTCTCTCATCAAAGAAACTGTATAATCTTCCTCGACCAGACATATGCACCCATCTCAGTCGATTTCTACGTCTAAAAGGGTTACAGATGCGCCATAAAAAGCGGTGTTTACGAGCATTGGCACTCTACGAGTCGGTACCTATCGATTTCAGTGCCTGCTTCATTGTTGCCTCTGTTGAGCAAGAACACCATACCGGTGTTATTAGCTTTGATACCGATTATGACTGCGTGCCCAGTGTCCAGCGCACAGAGCCATAGGGAGGGTGGAATGGGGGGCCTCACAAGCTTCTTCTTCCCCTTGAGAAAATCATCTCCACGCTCTATGATAGTGCGAGTGTGCATGAGCAGTCGTATGACTACATCCAGACCGATTTCTTGTTCGAGACAGAGCGTGACCTGGCCGACGACGGCGTTCGCCTCCGCAGACTCCACGACGGCTTAGCCCCCTACATTGACCTTCCCCAGCTCCGTCGCCTCATCGCCGCACAACACGACCTCTCAGAAGCCCTTCGCACCCCCACTCCACCACCTGAAGTCCACGTTTTGCTTGATACCCTCGCTGCTCTTCTGCGGCCTCACAGCCGGGAACAAATCAAAGGCCCAGCCGATGTTGTCGGTATGCTCATGGTCGAGATGGGGAACCTTGACCAAGAAGAGTTGCGCACCGTGTTGCTCGACACTAGGAACCGAGTTCAAGACGTGGTGACCATTTACCGGGGTTCGCTCAACACGTCGCTCATTCGTGTCGGCGAAGTCTACAAAGAAGCGTTGAGACGCAACAGCGCCGCGCTGATTGTCGCTCACAACCATCCCTCGGGTGCGCCAAGAAGCGCGTAGATAGAGCGTTCCAATGCGGAATCCTGCAAAGGAGTGTGCAGGTGGCTAGGGAGACAGGCGCCCCACAACGAGGCGCAAGGCGTCTGAAGCTCTCCCCACAATGTGGCTGAAGGGAACCTTACCCCCCTGAGAGCTGCTAGCCAGAGCGGTGTTATGGTCACGCAAGAAATTGCCGTCTGACGCGCCGTAGGTTGGACCACCCGACGATGGTAAGGGGAGGGTGGAGCTGTCGGAACATCCTTTTCGGATGGGAGGGATGTTAGCTTCTGAGGGGCCAGTGGTGGCGGCACTCCCACGACTACCGCAACCACCCGACAGCAAGCAAGGCGACGAGCCGAGCAAGGCGTACAGGCAAGACCTAAAACATCGTGACGACGCTATCTACCTGAACTTGGGAACCACATACGAGCGCGACGGAAACCCAAGCGCGTGCTCTCCTGAGAAGGAGTCGGTCAGCCTACGACCAATGCCGTATGTGGGGCGGAGCCCCCGTAGTAGTCAGCGGCAGGGAAAGCCTGCTACAGGGCGAAGGGGGGCAGTTAGGTTCAGTGCTGGTCTGATGCGAACTACGCCGGAGGAAGGATGTATGTGCCTGACAAAGATGGCGGAAAAGCAGAAGGCTCTGGCGGAACGGGCGCAAACCGATCCAGGCCACAGGTTCACCAACCTGTATAGTCTGCTGCACTGGGACTATTGGATGCGATGCGCCGCCGATGCGGTTCTGGCACGACCTGGAAGCTCGACTGCGGGAGTAGATGGCACGACACGCGACTACTTCAGGAAGCACTACGAGGAGCAACTCGCCTCGCTGGTGGCAGAGATGAAGCACAAAACGTATCAACCCACACCGGTTCGCCGGGTCTACATCCCCAAGAGCAACGGAAAGAAGCGCCCGCTGGGCATCCCTGCCCTACGGGACCGCATCGCCCAGGAAGCCCTCCGGGCGATCCTCGACCCGATCTACGAGACGGACTTCCAGCCGCACTCGTATGGGTTCCGCAAAGGTCGCTGCACGATGGACGCCATAGCAGTCATTATGCCTCTCTTCAATCAGAGTAACAAACATTACTACGTCATCGAAGGAGACATCACGAGCTACTTCGACACGGTTCAGCACCGCAAGCTCCTGACCATCCTTCGGCGGCGGGTTGGAGACAAGGACATACTTGAGCTGATCTGGAAGTTCCTCAAGGCCGGTGTAATGGAACAGAGCCTCTTTGCCAAAACCGACGAGGGAGTACCGCAAGGGGGCGTGATCTCACCGCTGCTCGCAAACGTCTACCTCAACGAGTTCGACCGCTGGGCAGCGGAACGCTGGGAACTGAACCCGTACGAACGGTCAAAGAGGCGCAAGGCCGGTGGCGGCAACTACAGAATGGTTCGGTACGCCGACGATTTTGTGGTAGTCAGCAACGACACAATCGAAGGTGTCAGACAGGCCCGTGAGGACATCCGAGACTTCCTTGCGACCGAACTCCACCTTGAACTGTCGGAGGAGAAAACACTCATCAGCCACGTCAATGATGGCTTTAGCTTTCTGGGGTTTCAGATCCAGCGGGTGCGACCAGAAGGACGGTGGGTGGTGCATCTTCGCCCGTCAGAAAAGGCCAAGGAGCGGGTCAAACGCAAGATCAAGGATCTCACGTCCAGAGGATGGACTTGGCTCGACGAGTACAGCCGACTGACCAGCCTCAACGCCATTGTGAAGGGATGGGCCGAATATTATCGGTACACCAGCCTGCACAGTGACATTGAGGAGATTAGCCGGTATACCTGGCACCGCTACCTCAACTGGCTGCTTGCCAAGCACAAGGGCAGCCGGCCAAAGCAACTCATCGAGGCCAAGACTAAGGTGGTCCACAACAGGACACGGTGGACGGCCACGGTATGTGAAGGGGAGCAAACCCTCGAAGCGTATCAATGGCTCCCAACGCGGAAAGAACTCAGGCGCAGGCGCTACCCCCAAAAGGGCCGGGATGGTTTTCCGCACCCGTATCTTGCGGAGGAGCTTGGGCGCGTGGAGTTCCCGATGGGAGAACTCGGACCAGATGAGCTGCTGTACCTCGCCACGGTGGGGGTACCGAGCGAAAAGCGCGGGGAACCAGACACAATGGCGGAGACCAAGCTCAGGGTCAAACTGCGGGACAGCTTCCAATGCGTGCGGTGTGGGAGTATTCGGGATCTCCAAGTACACCACAAGCGCGGCACGAAGTCGCACCGTATGGACGACCTGGAAACGCTGTGCCGAGCGTGCCACCACGCAGAACACGGATACGCCAGCAAGAAGCAAGCCTAATGGAAAGCCGGGTGCGAGGAAACCCGCACGCCCGGTTTGGGGAGAGGGGTATGGGAAACGTGCAGACCGCAAGGCTGTAACGCGCCCTGCCCCTACTCCACG
>Ga0075433_10004316_pt1 | contig 11042 bp, 10 predicted proteins | sample RhiMethybrSRZTD2_FD_75299 | JGI IMG/M metagenome (GOLD analysis project Ga0075433, IMG submission 75299) | Populus rhizosphere microbial communities from Tennessee, USA - Rhizosphere MetaG P. TD hybrid SRZTD2 | ecosystem: Host-associated > Plants > Roots > Rhizosphere > Soil | place: USA... | reverse complement strand
GGAGTCGCTATCTGGCCAAGATCGCGATCTTCCCAAGCAAGCTGGTATTAAAGAGGTTCGCTAGTTCCGGTGATGTGGCTGGTCACCAGAGGGACAGGCCGCAGTGGCGCAGAAACGAGTACGGCAACCAGTGGGTGGCCCGGATGCGTTGGATGCCGCGCTCGGCCGCGGCGATGACCTCGGCCAGGGTGTCGCCGGCGAGGTTGGCCAGCTCTACCCCCTTGAGGTTGGACCACAGCCCCTCCACCGGGTTGAGGTCGGGGGCATAGCCGGGTAGCGGCTCGACCACCAGCCAGTGCCGCTGGCGCCGCAGCCAGGCGCGCATCGCGTGGCTACGGTGGGCGGGCAGCCCGTCCCACACCAGGGTCGCCTTCTGCCCGCCCAGCGCCCGGTGCAGCTGCTCCAAGGCGCCGATCAGGGTGTCGGTGTCGTAGGCGCCGACCTGGTGGTAGAAGGCCAGTTGAGCACCGCCGCCGCGGGAGCCGTAGCACAGCGCGGCGGCCATCGAACAGCGCTTCCACTTGAACCGGTGGCGGATGACCGGGGTCTGCCCGCGCGGCGCCCACGTGCGACGGACCACCGGCAACAGCGAGGCGCCCGACTCGTCCCAGAACACCACCACGGCCCGCCGCCGGCGGGCGTTGCGGCAGATCCTAAGGCCAGTCCTCGGCCACCCACCGGGCGATGGCCTGCTCGTCACGTTCTGTGGCGCGGCGGGCGGGGCGCTGCAGCCGCCAGCCCATGCGGCGCAGCAGCTTCCAGGTATGGCCGGGATGGTAGCGGGCCCCGGTGGTCTGCTCGATCACGGTGGTGACGCGCGCCAGGGTCCAGTGGTCGGTGTCGAAGCCGTTGGCGCGGGCGCCCTGGCGCAGCGTGTTGTCCAGGTCGTGGAGCTGCTGGTCGTCAAGGCGCGGGTCAGGCCCGGTCGGGCCGCGGCTTGCCAGCGCCTGCAGTCCGCCTTGGTGCCAGCGGGCGTGCCAGCGGCTGACGTTCTGGCGGGCCACACCGAGCTGGTGGGCGACCTCGGCTCGGGAGCGGCCGGCGGCAAACAGCGCCCCAGCCTGCATGCGGATGTGCTCGAACGCCTGGCGGTCGCGCAGGCCGCGGGCGTTGCGGCGGTAGGCAGTTGGTCTCATACGGCCATGCTGCCAGGACAACCCCGATCCTGTCACCGGAACTAGCGAACTTCTTTAATGCCGATACGGCACGCTAGTGTGACGCCCCAGGTTGCCCGCAGCTCCTGATTCAGGACGGCGAGGCGCCGCTGCATCGCCATTCCGGTGCGCACCGCCCGCAGCGCGTCGTCCTCGTGCACGGTGGGGACGCCAAAGACGGCCATGACCTCATCGCCGCGGAAGTGCTCGACCACGCCGCCGTGGCGCTCAACAATCCTGCTCATCTCGTCGGAGTAGCGCGACATCGCGTGCCGCACGGTCTCCGGATCCGACTGCTCTCCCATTACCGTTGAGTCGACGACGTCACAGAACAGGATGGTCACGATCTTGCGCCGCTCCTGTCTGGAGCGTAGCGAGGCATTGACCGGTGCGCCGCACTCGCTGCAGAAGCGCGACGAGTCGGCCACATAGGCGCCGCAGCGAAGGCACTCGGCCATCACCCGAGTGTAGAGGCGGCGTGCGCTGTCCGGTACATCGCTCGACGCCGCCGTTGGCACGAGCTGGCAGCAACGCTCCGGGCAGCCACCGTCAGCATGACTCCTGGCATCCCGACCACTAATCGGCCGGCCTACCCGCGAGCGCTCGTATGCGGTGCGGCCGGTGATCGGACTGGCCGAACGGCCCGCGACCTCGCTGGGTCGGGGTTGGCGCCGGCACCGGGGGGGATTTGGCCCCGTACAGTAGTGGGTCGGTACCGTCGCCGAGGTGGAGCGTCGCCGGCCAGCGGACGACCAGCGGCAGCTCGTAGGTTCTCTGCTGGCTGACCAGTTGGACCCCCTCGGCGGTCAGGGTGGCCGAGATGTCGCAGTTGCCGGAGTGGAGGCTGACCACTTGGCCTTGCCGCACGGTCACCTCCAGCGTCGTGATGACGAACTCGATGTCGAGCTCGAAGTTCACGTTCGTCAGGTGCGTATCGTTGAGCAGCAGCTCGACAGAGGGGCGGTGGACTGAGCTGATGCGGTGAGTGGCCAGCTGGATCCGTTCTGAGCTGCCGGGGTTGGCGGCGGTGTGCTGGGCCGCGGTGGCGAGCCGCTCGTGCTTGCGCCAGCCGGCGATCACCAGGTCGCCCAGGTCCAGGTTGAGCAGTCCGTCGGCGACGACGCCGAGTTGGTCTTTGGCTGCCTCACGCGCGATCCGGGTCACCAGCCGTTGCGCTAGGTCGTCGTTGGAGTGGAGCACGCCGTGGCGGTCGAGGGCCTCGGCCAGGGCCTGGCCGGTGTCCTGGCGCTGGAACAGGAAGACCGAGGCGGTCATGGGATCCGCGTCGATGGTGGTGGTCATGGGGTCACCTCCTCTAGGGTCTGGATGCCGGGATCGGGATGGGGCTCCAGCCGCACGGCCAGGGTCCGGGTGTTGTCTGGAACGGGCTCGACGGTCACCTCGACCGGACGGCTGTGGGGCTCGGCCCGGATGTCGTCGGGCTGCTCGACCGGCCGGTCCGTATCCTCGTCCTTGCCGGGCTTTCCCCACCTGCGGAAAGCGGCTCGGGCCAGGAAGCCAGCCACCAGCGCTCCCCCGGTCAGCAGGAGCCTGACCAGCCAGGGTGGCGGTGGCGGTGGCGGTGGCGGCGGGCCGACGACTCCGAACGGCGTCTCGGCCAGGGTCTGGGCGGTCATGGTGGCCAGCCGCATGAGGTTGGGCCCGGGCTTGAGGCCGGGGGGCACTCCTCGCTCGGCGGCGATGCTCCCGTCGTCTCCGACGGTGATGTCGGGGGCCAGCGGGGTTCCGCCCAGCAGGAGCCGGAGCTGGCAGGTTGCCAGCCTGGGGTCGACCGACGCGGTGATGCGCAGCCTCGTCCCGTCCGAGCCCTGTTTGGGTTCCACGCGCAGGCTCGGGTGGTCATGCTCTGAGGGCTGGCAGGGGAGCGGGTCGACTCTGATCGTGACCGTGGCGATGCCGCAGTCGGCCTGCCCTGCGGCGTTGACCACGTCGTCGCAGAGGCCGTACTCGAAGTGGTCGGCGCCTACGAACCCCGGGGAGGGGGTGTAGACGATCGACTGGTCCGGCTGGGCTTCGGCGGTCCCGTGGTCGGGCGATCGGGTCACCAGCACGATGCTGCGGTAGGTGTCGGGGTCGTCGGGGTCGTGATCGTTGCCGGTGACGTCGATCGTGGTGGCGGTGCCGGGGGTGGTGGTGGCCTCGTCGTCGGCCGCCATCGGCGCCTGGTTGGTCACCGTGAGCTGGGCCTCGGCCCGCTGCAGCTGCCCCTTGCAGTCGACGTCGAGTTCCAGCGTGTACGCCCTCGGGAAGGTCCCCTCCGGGACGGTGATGGTGACCGCGAACCGGCCGTCCTGGTCGCCGGTCACGTTCCTGCGGAGGCCGGCCGCGCCGGAGAGGGTCAGCGTCCCGGCGTGGCCGCAGGAACCGGTGTTGCCGACGACCTCCACCGGCTTTCCAGGGGACGCGGAGCCGGGCGCGACCAACGAGATGACTGGTGTGTTGGTCTTGGTCTTAGTCTTGGTTTTTGTCACGGTCACGGTGACGGTGGCGGTGCCGCAGTCCGCGTGCCCGGCCGTGTTAAGGACGTCGTCGCAGAGGCTGTAGGTGAACCGGTCGGTGCCCAGGAAGCCGGGCTGCGGGGCGTAGACGACGGTCAGGTCCGGCTGGGCCTCGGCGGTCCCGTGGTCCGGCGGTCCCGTGACCAGCACCAAGGTTCGGTAGCCGTCGGGGTCGTCGGGGTCGTGGTCGTTGGCGGTGACCCGGATCTCCTTGGCCTGGTCGCGGGGGGTGCTGGCGACGTCGTCGACCGCCATCGGTGCCTGGTTGGTCACGGTGAGTTGGGCCTCGGCCCGCTGCAGCTGGCCGTTGCAGTCGACGCCGAGATCGAGAGTGTACGGCCCCGGGAAGGTGGCCGCCGGGACGGTGAGGCTGGTGGTGAAGGCGCCGCCCTGGTTGCCGGTGACCGTCGCCGCCACGCCGGTGCCCTGGAGGGCGAGGGTCCCGACGCGGCTGCAGGAGCCGGTGCTGCCGCTCACCTTGACGGGCCTCCCGGGCGGCGTGGAGCCGGGCTGGATTGACGAGATGACCGGCAGGATCGGTGTGTCGGTGACGTTCACGGTGACCGTGGCCGACGGGCAGTTGCCCACGGCCGTGACGTCCACGCTGCCGCGGCAGTAGTCGTAGGTGAAGGTGTCGGTGCCGGCGAAGCCCGCCTCGGGGGTGTACCGGACGGTGCCGTCGGGCTGCTTCTCGGCCTTGGCGCCCGGCCGTGCCGGTGGCTTCACCTGTAACAGGCTGGCGTCGGGGTCGCGGTCGTTGCCCATGACGTCGATAACGACCGGCTGGTCTCGCCGGGTGGTGTTGTCGGGATCGTCCACCGGCAGCGGCCGCCGTCGACCGGTCACGGTCACGGTGGCGCTATCACAGTCCTTGCCGCCCTTGGCGTCGACGACATCGCAGAGGGTGTAGGTGAACCGGTCCACACCGGTAAACCCGTCGGTGGGGGTGTATCGGACGCGGTCGCCCGGCTGCCGCTCGGTCGTGCCGTCGCCCGGCTGGGCGACCTCCAGCGAGGTCGCGTAGCCGTCGTCGCCGTCCGGGTCGGTGTCGTTGCCGGTGACATCGATGATGACCGGGGTGCGCTCGGGTGTGCTGGCGGGATCGTCGATTGCAATAGGCGGCTGGTTGGCCACCACGAGCGTGTCCTCGTCCGCCTGGAGCTTCCCCTGGCAGTCGACCCGGAGTTCCAGTCGGTAGGCGCCCACGAACGTCCCTCTCGGGACCTTGAGACGCTGCTCGAAGGCGCCGTCTTGGGCCCCGATGACCGGCACCGAGACCTCGGTCCCCGGCGCCGGGATGTGGAGGATGAGCGTCCCCGCCTGGCTGCAGGAGCCGGTGGTCCCGGTGACCACCACCTCCTTGTTGGGCGGAGTGGGAGTGGCGGCGACCCTCTTGATCACCGGCGCCACCGGCGGCGGCCTGACCTCCACCGTGACGGTGGCTAATGGGCAGTCTGGCCTCGACGTCAGGTTGACGGGCGGTGGGCAGTAGCCGTACTTGAAGCTGTCGTTGCCGGCGAACCCCTTGCCCGGGGTGTACAGGATGTGGCCGTCCCGGGGCTGGTCCTGGACCACGGCCGTGCCTTCCTTCGGGTCGGTCCGCACCCGCAGCCGCGCCGGATCCGGGTTGAGGTCGTTGCTGGTGACCAGGATCGAGACCGACTGGTCCTGGACGGTGGTCTCGTCGGGGTCGTCGACCGGCAGCGGCTCGTCGGTGACGGTCACCGATACGGTGGCGCTGTCGCAGTCCCGCCTGCCGTTGGCGTCGACGATGTCGCAGAGGCGGTAGGTGAACCGGTCCACGCCGGCGAACCCCTTGTCGGGGGTGTAGTGGACCCGGTTGCCCGACAGCACCTCGGTGGTGCCGCTGGCTGGCTGGGCGGCCTCCAGGAACGTCTGGTAGCCGTCGTCGCCGTCGGGGTCGGTGTCGTTGCCGGTGATATCGATGGTGACCGGGGTGTCCTTGGGCGTGCTGGCCGAATCGTCGACCGCATCGGGTGGCTGGTTGTCCACCTCGAGCTTTCCCTGCGCCACTCGGGCGTGCCCGCCGCAATCGACCCGAAGCACCAGCCCGTAGGGTCCCACGAAGGTTCCCCCGGGGACCTTGAGCCTCGCCGTGAACGTGCCGTCCTGGTTCGCGGTCACCGCCACTGGGACGTCCTTGTCCGGCGGGAGGCGCAGCGTGAGCGTTCCCTCCTGGCAGAAGCCGGTGGCCCCGGTGACCTCCACGTCCCTGTTGGGCGGCGTGGGAGTGGGGTCAATCCTCGTAATCTCTACCGGCGGCCTGATCACCACCGTGACGGTTGCGGGAGCGCAGGCCGCGCTCGCGGTCAGGTTGATGACAGGGTTGCAGTAGTTGTACCGGAAGCTGTCCTTGCCGGTGGCTCCTTGCCTTGGCGTGTACCGGATCGTGCCGTTCGGCTGCGCCACGGCCGTGCCCTGGGGTGCCGGGTCGGACAGCACCTGCAACCGGGCGGCATCGGGGTGGCGGTCGTTGTTTATGACCTCGAGGTCGACCTGCTTGTCCCGCTCGGTGTGTTCGTTGGGGTCGTCGACCGCCTCCGGCTCGGGCGGGTCCGGCTCGACGGTCACCGTGACGGTGGCGAACGGGCAGGCGTCCGGGGCGGCCACGTTGGGGCCAACGACGACGCCATCGCAATAGTCGTAGGTGAAGGTGTCGGTGTCGGCGAACCCGTCCTCGGGGGTGTAGCTGATGTGGCCGTCCCGGGGCCGCTGGACCACGGCCGTGCCGTGCTTGGGGTTGGTCCGGACTCGCAGCTTGGCCGGGTCCGGGCTGGTGTCATTCTCGGTGACCAGTATCGAGATCGCTTTGCCCTGCTTGGTGACCGCCTGATCGGCCTGGGGTACCGGGTCCCGCTTGGTCACGGTCACGGTGGCGCTGTCGCAGTTGCGCGTCTTCCCGGTGGCGTCCACGACGTCGCAGTTCCGGTAGGTGAACTGGTCACGGTCGACGAACCCGACGCCGGGGGTATAGATGATGGCCTGACCTTGCACCTCGGCCGCGCCCACGGTGGGTGGGTCGACCTCCAGTATGGTCGCGTACCCGTCGTCGCCGTCCGGGTCTTTGTCGTTCTTGGTGACGTCGATGGGCACGCTCTCGCCTGGGGTCGTGGTCGCGCGGTCGTCGACCGCATCGGGGGGTCGGTTGCGGACTGTGATGTCGACCGTGGTCTCCTCGCGCTGTCCGTCGCAGGTGACGGCGAGCGACAGTGGGTAGGTCCCGGGGAAGGTGCCGGACGGGATCTTGAAGGTCGCCGTGAAACTGCCGGTGACCGGCTGGTCGACCTGCAGCTCGGTCGAGCTGAGCGTCCCGTCCTGGCTGCAGGAGCCGGTGTGGCCCCGCACCGCCACCTCCCGGTTGGGAGGCGAGGGAGTGGGGGGTGAGCCGAACATCGGCGGTACCCGGCGGTTCACCACCCGAAGCTGGACCGGCTCGGAGATGAGCTTTGGGTCGTCCAGGGCGCCGGTGACCCGGAAGGCGCCGTTGTCATCGCAGCTGACCTGGCCAGCGATGCCGTCCCGATGGCACGGGGCGGGGCCGGCGAAGTTAAAGGTCGTCCGGTCGGTGACGTCTACCCGTTGGTGGTTGGCGTCGACGAGGTATGCGGTGTAGCGGACCGGCTTCTTGACCTCGGTGAGCGCCCTGGTGGGGGTCAGCTCCAGCCGGTCGGCCTGGGCGGCGGCCGGCAGGGCGCCGGCCAGGGGTGCTCCGAGGGCCGCCAGCAGCGCGAGGACGAGCAGGATTGGTCGAGGCCGGCCGGTGGCCAGTGCTCCCGTTGTCGGCGTCCGGGTCGTCGCCTGCCCTCGGGTATGGAACATTGGATTGCGCCCCCTGGGGCCCCCGCTCGAGGACCCGTCTTCGTTTCAGGCCAAGAGCTTCCCCAACCCTGAATGTTCGGCTGGTTTTCGCTGGTCGTCAGTGCTGTCAGTCACGCTTGGATTGTGATTTTCGACACAGACAAGCTATTTGCGTCTCTTGGCGGGAGGCTCGATCTCCGCGAGCACCCGAAGCCCCGTTCCAGGTCGGTACGGCTGCGCTTGTCGACCAGCTCGACGAACTCGATCGCGGTTCGCAAACCCTGGCTCTCGGCATCGTGCCTCGGTAGAATTGCGGATTGTTGTCCCCTAGAGGAACAACAGTAATATGCTGTCTGTCTGGCCACCCGGGGGGCCAGCAGCAAGGCCCCCGGCTCACGTCCGGGGCCTTCGCTTTCGCACAGCACAGCCATCACGGCAGCTGGACATTCACACGACCGCCTCCAGTGCGACCACCCCGAGATGGCCACTCGGCACAACAACCTCGGCGCCCTTCCACCGACCCTGGTCGACCTGGCCGCCGCCCACACCCACCCCACCACCAGCCCGGCCCCAGCGATCAGCCAAGCCACCCCCGCCCAACCACCCACGATGGCCACCTTCCGCGACAACCTCCACCATGCTCTGCAGCAGCTTGTTGGCCAGGAGTACATAAAGCGCTTGGTAGCCCATATGATCGGACAGGTGCCGTTCGAGCATATTGAGCAGGGGTTCTGCCCGGGCCGGCGGCCTCGGAGGCCGAGCACCGCCCTGCACGCAACGGGATCATCTCCGGCTGACCGCCAACTTGAATGCCAACCGCTCGGACTCATGCCGCTCCATGGCGACAGCGACGTCCGAGCCCGAGCCGTCTAGCTGTGGAGATGGATGGCAATGGACGGCGCCGGACCGGCGGGGAGGAGTTAGCAGTTCGCTGGTTACTCCCCCGGCCTGGGCCCGCATCCGGCCCGCAAACGATGGGAAACGTCCGGTCAGTCACGGACAACAGCGGTAAGCGAATGCCCAGCTAGACAACGCTTCCCTGCCGATGGCCGCAGGTCAGGCGACGGCTCGGAAAGCTCTCTTATTGATGTTTTCATTTTAGGGTGACGACTGATCATTGAGGGACAGGCCGGTATGGGCCGGGAACCCGACCGCCAGGCTGTCGCTGTCGCAGACCCGCTGGATGCCCTGGTGGACCTGGTCGGCGACCTCGGCCACAGTGTCGCCGGTGAAGTTGGCCAGCTCGCCACCCTTCAGGTTCGCCCACAGGAACTCGACCGGGTTCAGTTCGGGGGCATAAGCGGGCAGCCGCTCCACGGTCAGCCAGCCCCGCTGGGTATCCAGGTGGGCGCGCATCTTGTGGCTCCAGTGCGAGCTCAGCCCGTCCCACAACAGCACCACCCGCTGGCCTCGATAGAAGCCGGCCAGCTGCTCCAGCACGCCGATCAGGCTGTCGGTGTCGTAGGCGTCTTGCTGCAGGTGGAAGCACAACCGCGCCTTGGTGCTGTCCGGCCAGTAGCCGAGCGCCGCGGCCATCGAGGCCCGCTTCCACGCCATGCGGTGACGCAGCACCGGCGTGCGTCCGCGCACTGACCAGGTGCGGCGCACCGGTGGGATTAGTGAGATGCCTGATTCGTCGAAGAAGACGATCCAGGCCGATTCTGCGGCTGCCCCTGTTTGATCCTGGGCCACTCATGGGCCACCCAGTGCTGGATGGCTTCCTCGTCGCGCTCTTTGGCCTGCCGCTGGGGGCGTTGCACGCTCCAGCCCAGCCGCCCGCGGAGCAGCCGCCAGGTTGAGGGGGTCGACAGCTGTATGCCGGTGAGGCCCTGGATGAGGAGCGCGATGCGGTCCAGGGTCCATACGTCGGTGGCGAATCCGTGGGCCAGCGCCCCCTCCAGCAGCGCCTGCTCGATCCCGCCAAGCGCACTGTCGGGGATCTTGGGCTGGCGGCCGGTCGGCCCACGGCTCTGCAGCCCGGTGGTTCCCGAGGCTTGCCAGCCGGCATGCCAGCGGCTGGCGCTCTGGCGCGAGACGTCCAACTCCCGGGCGACCTCGGTCTGGGAGCGGCCCTGGGCAAACAGGTCAGCGGCCCGTTCTCGGCGGGCCTGCCGCTCGGCCCGCTGGCGGGCCCCTCGCTGTCGTGCTTGTTGGGTGCGGCGGTTGGTGGACATGGCCGGGATGCTCCCACACCAGCCGCCCACCTGTCATCTCAAAGCGAAAAGACCAATAAGGCAACGGTTCGGAGTCTAGGTTCCTGTACGCCCGAGGGCCGCAGATCGGGCCCTACAGATCGCCAGCCCGCAGCTCTCGCAGCAGTGACCCATGGCACGCCGCTGAGGTGCCCTGCAGCACTGCTTGCTCACCCTCGCACCGCGCATCCTCGCAGCAGTGCCAGCGCCTGGCACCAAGCAGGATGCAGGAGGTCACGATGTGCCTGCGCTGTGGAGTGGTCGAGTATCCGTATCGGAGCTGGCCATCAGGGCCCGCCGGACCCGGCGACTATGGCTCCCCACCCGACGCCCCGCCGCCAGAGTACGGCGGGGCGCCGACCGGCGGGTTCTTTGGGCTCGCAGCCCGGGGCCGCGACTATCGGATGGCCACGGGCTGGTGGGACCGGGGGCGCGCGGTCGGCGGGAACCTCCTCACCAGGCTGCGCATCAGCCGCTAGGCACCCGTTGATCACCAACGGCCTTTCCTGCCCGGGCGCGGGCACGGGTTGCGCCGGGCTGCCCAGGCCGTCGCCAGCCGTCCGAGGTCGACGATTGGCGAGGTATCCCCGACGGAGGCTGAGGATGGCCGCGGCGAAGACGATGCGGCGGTAGAGCGTGGGTTCTGATCGGCAGGTCCAAGGGGCTGCGGCTGCGGCTCCCACGATCCCAGCGGGGCCGCGCTGGGGCCGCGCACCACCGGAAAGCCACGGACAACAGCGGCGAGCCACGGTCTGCCGATCGCGCAGGTCAGCAGCGGTTTCCGAGCGTTCGCCCAGGTCATGCAGGAACCCGGATTGTCTCTCGCACGGACGAAGTCGCCCGTGTCCCGGTCCGACACGATACCGATCGAGCGGAGGACGATCCAGAACGACCACCGAAGCCACGGACAACAGCGGTGCCGGGGCTGTCAGGCGAGGCGCGCGGCTAGCCGGCCGAGGATGGCTCGGACAGGGTTTCCAGCAGGGCCCGGATCTCCGGGTCGGGGTAGCGTCGGTGGCCGCCCAAGGTGCGGAAGTAGGGCAGCATGCCCTCCTGCGCCCAGCGGCTGACCGTCTTGGGGGACACCTGGAGGAGCTCGGCGACCTGCGCGGTGCGCAGGTACTTGGGCTCGGCTGTCTGGGGCACTGCGCTCTCCCATTCCTGCTGTCGTCCCCCGGTTTGGGGACGACCCTATGCCTGTCGGGGTCGGATACCATCGAGCGTTCTACACAGGCTGGCCATCTAGCGATGCATCCCGGTGCAGCTTGGTTCCCCAGCCGGTGCATTCATGGACGTTGACCAGTCTGTTGTTGCTGGCCCTGGAGCTTCGCGAGCCACCTGCCGCAGTGGCTCCCGCT
>Ga0075433_10004314_pt1 | contig 11043 bp, 8 predicted proteins | sample RhiMethybrSRZTD2_FD_75299 | JGI IMG/M metagenome (GOLD analysis project Ga0075433, IMG submission 75299) | Populus rhizosphere microbial communities from Tennessee, USA - Rhizosphere MetaG P. TD hybrid SRZTD2 | ecosystem: Host-associated > Plants > Roots > Rhizosphere > Soil | place: USA... | reverse complement strand
GTCGATGCTGCCGGATCCTGAAACGATCTCGATGTCGGGCCGCTGACCGACGGTCAGCGTGCGCTCGAAGGAGCCTTCGACCCGCTGCGCCTCGGCGTTGGCGGCGGCGAGCGTGCCGATCGCGATAGCTGCCGCGCAAAACAGCCGGCGAGAACCGATGAGCATCATGGAACCTCTCCCTGCCCGGGAGTCCAGGCAGACCCCCGGCAAAATTGCCTGACGAGCGTTGGACGGAAAGCGGGGGACGAACGTTCATTCGTGGAGCGGCGGCCGCACGCCCGAAACAGGGTAAGGTAGGCGCGTGATCAGACGAGCCTTCCGGATGTCCGTTCATGCCGGGCGCGAGCAGGAATATGCGCGCCGGCACCAGCCGATCTGGCCCGAGCTCGAGGAGACCCTGCTCGGCCACGGCGTGCGCACCTACACGATCTTCCTCGATCCCGATACCAACGATCTGTTCGCGTACGTGGAGTTCGCGAGCGAGGACGAGTGGGCAGCCGTCGCGTCGACCGACGTCTGCCGCCGGTGGTGGGCGCACATGCGCGACCTCATGCCCTCACATCCCGACAACAGTCCCGTCGCGAAGCCGCTCGAAGAGGTCTTTCACATCGAACGCGGCTGACCGACAGCGGTCTGCTCGACTATCGGGGCCGGATCGCCAGCGATTTGACAGCCCTTCAGCCGGCTGATACGACTACATCTTCCTACGAACCCGAACCATCAGGAGACCCTATGAAATCACGCATCATTTTGACCGTGTGCCTCTCTGTCGCGATGTGGACGTCGACCGGGGCGCAGCCGCAGAAGGAGCGGTGCGGCACACGTCAGCTGAGCCTCGAGGAATCGGCGCAGATGGAGCAGAGAATCTCCCGGGCCCCCAGAGTGAAAACGGCCGTCACGATTCCGGTCTGGGTGCATGTGATCAACAAGGGCGCCGGTTTCGCCAACGGCGACCTCCCCGAAGACATGATCCGGGCACAGATTCGCGTCCTCGACGACTCCTATGCCGGCCGCACCGGCGGAGCGGGCAGCGGCTTCGATTTCCAGCTCGTTGGCATCACCCGCACGACCAATCAGACCTGGTTCGAGCAGATGGCCCTGAACTTCGACGTCGAGGTCGCGGCCAAGACCGCGCTGCAGCAAGGTGGTCCCAACACGCTCAACATCTACACGGTCGATGGCGGACCGTATCTCGGCTTCGCCTACTACCCGCAAATCGTGACCAGCGAGCAGTACGCGGTGCTCGACGGCGTGGTCCTCGACTGGCGTTCGCTGCCTGGCGGGACGTTCGCCATCTACAGCGAGGGTGACACGGCGACACACGAAGTCGGCCACTGGCTGGCGCTGGCCCACACGTTCGATGGCAAGTGCGGCGCCAAGGGCGACTCGGTCGCGGATACGCCCGCCGAGTTCTCGCCGGCGTTCTTCTGCCCGATCGGACGCGACACGTGCGCCGGCTCGTCGAAGCCCGGCCTCGATCCCATCTTCAACTTCATGGACTACACGCAGGACTCCTGCATGTACATGTTCACGCCGGGACAGGTGGAACGAATGAAGGCGGCCTGGGCCGCGTTCAGGGACGTCGACTGACGGATCGTCCGCGAAACAGATTTGACGGGAGCTCAGGAGAACGTGAGGGTGTTCTCCTGAGCTTCCGTTGTCCGTACGGCGACTACACAAAGTCCTGGAAATGCTCCGGCCTGACCTTCTTCTTGGCCACTGCCCGCCCGACCTTCTGCAGCTCCTTGATGTGCTCGACTGAGTCCATCTGCTGCACGTGATCGGGCAGGACATCGGTAATCCCGATGTCGGCGAGCCCTTTCAGCGTCAGCTCCGCGTTGTAGCGCATGTAGGTAAAGAGCTTCGGGTGCACCGGCCCGGGGATGCGGCCCTCCGGCAGAGGATCGGCCGGCCCGATCAGATCCCCGACCTCTCGATCGAGCTCGTCGCCCGCCAGCGTCCGGCCGAACACCCGGCAGAGGAAATCCTGCTCGTTCGACGCCGCGAACATCAGCGCCGACGGGATCGACGACGCGTTGTACATCAGGTTGAGATCGCCCGGCGCGAGGTTGGCGTTCGCGTTCGGGCTCGTGCCGGTGCCGATCGACACCAGGAGCATGTTGCGCTCGCCGGTTTCCCAGCAGACGTTGTAGGGCGCCACCGTCGCCATCAGAAACAGCTGAAACGCCGGGTTGTTGTACATCGTGACGCCGCCGTCGACGAAGATGAACTCGCGGCTGCCGATGCGAATGCTCTCCGGCGGGAAGTAGGTTGGGGCGGCCGTGCTCGCGCGCACCAGCTGCCAGAGCGGCAGCTTCGAGTTGTTGGTGTCGCGGTCGACGGCGTTGTACTTCGCTCGCGGGTTGTTGGAGACCGGCCAGGGCGAATCAGTCGTCGCGTTCCGCATCACCAGCATCAGCAGCGTCTTCAAACGCGGATCGCTGAGCGTGGCGCCAGTGCCGAGCTGACGCTGGAGAAGTGCCGCGAGCTGCTCGTCCTCGAACTTGTACCGGAAGCGCCGGAGCAGCCCGGCCTTGTCGAACATCGCCGGACCCGCTTCCAGGTAGAAGTCGAGGATCCGCTCCACGCGCCAGCCCAGCGAGAGGAAGGTCGCGATGATCGCGCCCGTGCTGGTGCCGCCGATGTAGTCGAAGTAGTCCGCGAGCGCGAACGACTCGTCGCGCCCCATCGCCGTCTGGAGGTGGGCTTCGATCTCACGCAGGATCTCGAGGGTGATGACCCCCCGGATGCCGCCGCCGTCGAGCGCGAGCAGCTTGTGCGGCGGCTTCTTCGTGAGCTTGTCGGTGGTGGTCACGTCTCTCCTCAGGAACGACCCCGTCAGCGCGGACCCGCGACGGCGCTCGGAGCCGGAAGGCCGAACAGCGCTTTCGTGTCCAGGATTCGCGTTTCGGCGCCGCGCTCGCGGGCCTGACGGATCATGTCCGACGTGCCGCCCGGACCGTCGCCGCCGTAGCCGTTCCACAGCGCGATCAGCGTCATGTTCCTGGCGCCACCCGACAGCGCTTCGTTCAGGACCCACAGGTTGTTGCGCTGCCAGATCGTGTAATCGGGGTGATGCCGCAGCCAGCCCGGTATCTGGGGCGTGCGAGCCAGGATCGGCGCCGTCGGGCACTTGCCGTGGATGGCGTAGAAGCGGCGCACCCAGTCCGGCCCTGCCGGCGCGACCGATCGCGTCACGTACATCTCCGGCGGCACTGCCAGGTACGGCGTGGTGGGCACGCCGAGCTCCGCGCAGACCTCATGGAACAGGATGTCGCCGCCGCTCGCCACGCCGGCGATCCCGACCGCGCTCCCGTACTGTGCGAGCTCGTGCTGCACCGCGTCGCGGATGGCCTGGCGCGCGATCGGCTCCTTGCTGGCGGGAAAGCGGGGCTCGGGACGATCGGCCGCATCGATCTGATGCCCGGTGAACAGGAGGGTCCGTGGCGGAGCGCCTGCGCCCGCGGCATCGCGGCGCGGCGGGAGCACCGGAAGAATGCGGGCGATGTGCCTGGGAAACAGCTGCAGCTCCTGATAGACCGAGAGCTGCTTGCGGACGATGTCGGACACGAGCTCGGGCTGGCCCGCCAGCGCCTCGGCATAGGCGCGTGAGACGGGGCCGGGACTGTTGCCAGTCAGCAGCTGGAAGTCTGCGCGGCTGATCGCCATCCAGAGATCCGGTTTTCCGCGCCGCTCCGCGCTCAGCTTTGCGGCGTCGATGGAGAACTCGACTGCTCCGGCCAGGCGCTGACGCTGCGTCTCGAGCTCGGTCGCGCTCTGTGTGGCCTCGGTCTCGTTCCGGAAGCGGTCCAGCCAGACGTCGGGAAGCGCCCGCGCCAGTTCCAGCTGGATCGTCACCATCGTCAACGCGTTGAGGCCCGAGTAGTAGTGATTGACGTCCTGGCGGAAGGCGCGGACGTACTCCTCGCAGCTCGCATTGAGGAAGACCGAGTTGAGCGCTTCCGCCGGTTTCCGATCGGGCGGCACGCCCGACCAGCTCGCGCGCCACTGGTCCTTCAGGCTGCTGCCCAGCAGCGAATACGCCTCGGCGAGATCTCTGGCCGGGACGTCGACCTGCTCGGTGACACGGCGCCGCGCTTCGGTGGCCTTCGTGAAATCGCCGAGACGCTGATAAATGGTCCCGAGGCGGAGGTTGGCTTCGCGATCGAGCGGGCTCAGCTGGCGGACATCCTCGTAGGTCTGCGCGGCTCCCTCGAACTGGCCGGCGCGAAACTGCTCCGAGCTGACCAGGCGCAAGCCCTCCGACTCCCAGATCGCGCCTTTGGCCTCGTAGCCAAGCAGGGCGAGCTGCCCCGCGCGTTTCTTGTCCGCGGCGTAATCGACTTCCTCGCGAAAGCCCCGCGGCACCGCGAGGAACTTCGCCGGACTCTGTTCGCGCAGCTCCGGCAGCATCCGGAACACCGGGCTGTCCTGGCGCTCCTCGGCGATCGTCGCTTCGAGCGAGGCGGTGAAGCGCGCAAGCGCGGTGGCGGGCGCTCCGGGATCGTAGGAGAGATAGCGGTCCGTCTTGAGGTCGAACGGCACCTCGGCGCTCATGCCCTTGGCGCGCAGCAGAAATGTCCGCTTCTCCCGGAGGGCCTGCCGGATGCCGACCTCGTAGTAGACGTTCGGGTTGTCGAGCGAAATGTCGGCGATCACGAGGTCCGAGACCAGCAGCAGCCGGAACATGTCCTCGCGGATGTTTCCAGCTTCGATGACCTCACCGGTCGTCCCGCCGTCAATCCCGAGCATCTCGAGGGCAGGCCGGATCAGCTCGGCCTCGACGCGTTCGAAGTCGATATCGTTCTTCACCCCGAACGGTCGGACGATGAAGGCGCGCATGACGGGACGAATGATACCGCCCGGCAGCGGGCGCTGGAGGTGCACACCTTTGCACACCTTTGTGGGTTGCCTGTTGATATTTCGGGACGACCGAACGTAGCCTTACCGCTTCCGCCGGGCGGAGGACGCCGGCGGGACAAATCCTGCGAACAATCCGCCTCGGCCATAATTGAGCGGGCACCGCCAGTTCTCGGTGCCGATTACCAACATTTTTCACGGGGAGTGGTCCGGGTCGATGCCGATCATCGTCGATGAAATCGTCATCTCGGTGGAAGTCGCCGGGCAGGCGCGGGTTGCGGCTCTTGCGCCGGTCGAGGATTTGAAGCAGGACATCATCCGGCAGTGTGTCGATCGAGTGCTGGAGATCCTGCGGGAACGCGAGGAGAGCCGGAGCCGGTGAGCCCACGCTCGATCGCGGTGAGCCCCGGCAGCCGATGAGCGACAGCGTTCATCGCGTCCGCCGTCTGCGCTGGAAGATCAGGCTCGGATCGCACGGCGAAGCCTTTGCGCTGCGACCGCGGCTGGCCGAGGCCGTCACGGAGGCGATCGTCCCCGAGATCGAGCGAGCGTTCGATGCGCTCGACACCGGCGACGATGTCGTGCACATCCCCCGTCTGGACGTCGCGATTCGGGTCGAGGGCCTGGAGGCTCTCGAAGCGGACACCGCCGCCGCGATTCACGCGGCGCTGATTGCGCGACTCGAAGCCTTGAGCGCCCTGCCCGACCAGAAGGAAGCCGAGGAGGCCGAGGAAGCCCTTCCCGTGCGCCGGTCGACATTCCGGTCGTCGACCCTCGAGTCGCTGCGGCACTACCTCGAGACCGGCGCGCTCCCGTGGTATGCCGAGCCGGAGACGCCGGATCTCGACCACGTACGCGCGCTGCAGGAGACCGCGGTGAGCGAGATGACTGCGGTCCTGCAGCGCCTGCCGGCCGGCGCCGCCGAGACCGCGGTCTTCCTGTTCCGACTGCTGTCGCTGCTGCCCGAGTCCGGCTGGGTGTCCGTGGTGCACGCGGTCGCCCGGCAGCGGCACCGCCAGGAAGAGCCGGCGCTGGTCGAAGCGGTCGAGCGCATCGCGACCGCCCCGCAGCGCAGCGCGCGCCACGCGCGCCTCGAGCTTGCCGCCGCGATCGTTGCGGGCTGGTTCGCGCCAACGGAATCGTTGGCCGTGCGACCGCCAATCAAGACGGCGGTGTCGTCCGACGCCCTTCGGCTCTTCGACCGCCTCGCGCTGCCGGTACGGCTCGCCCAGCCAATCGACGCCCAGGGGCTCCCGGTCGATCTGCGGCGCCCGCCGGACGGCCTCTCATCGTCCCTCGACAGGGACGTCGAAGTGCGCGCCACGTTCGGGCTGCTGGTCTTCTATGCCGGCCTCGCGCTGCTCGGGCCGTTCATCCCGCGTCTGTTCGCCGCGAGAAACATCGCCCATCCGGGGCAGGAGGTGCTCAATCCGGAAGCGGCCCGGCGTGGGGCGGCTCTCCTGCACTACGCCGCGACCGGCGCGGAGGAGGGACACGAGTACGAGCTGGGATTCATCAAGATCCTGCTCGGCGTTCCGATCGATGCGCCAATCCTGTTCGCGTCGGGCATCCTGAGCCGCGGCGATCGCGAGCACGTCGACGCGCTCCTCGTCGATACCGTCGAACTCTGGCGCATCCCCAAGTATCTGCTGAGCGAAGGACTTCGCCCGATGTTCCTTCAGCGCCGCGGCCTGTTGTCGGAGAGTGGATCGTCCTGGCACTTGCGCGTCGAGGCGGGGCCGAGCGACACGCTCCTCGAGCAGCTGCCGTGGAACCTCTCGTCGGTCAGCCTGCCGTGGCTCGCCAGGCCGGTGACCATCGACTGGCGTCGTTCGTGATTGTTCGCAGCGGCGGTTGACGGCCGTCCGGTGGTCCGTGCAGTATTTGCGGACCATGAAACCTTCGACCGTCTTTCTCGGCGAGATGACGAACCCGGAAGTCGAGGCGTTCCTCAAATCCCGCCACACCGTCATCGTCCCGATCGGCGCGACCGAGCAGCACGGGCCGCACGCGCCGCTGCTGACCGACGTGATCATTCCCAACGAAATCGCGCGCCGGATCGCGCCGACGATCGGCGCGGTCGTCGCCCCGCCGGTGAACTACGCGCTCTCGTATCCCCACGTCGGCTTCACGGGTCTCGTTCACATCCGGATCCCCACCTTCATGGCGCTCGTCGAGGATCTGTGCGTGGCGTTCGCCACCTCCGGGTTCAAGCGGATCATCTTTCTCAACGGTCACTACGACAACACCTACGCCATCGCGTATGCCTGCGCGAACGCGGCCGACAAAATGTCGACGGACGTGAAGGCCTTTCCGGTGAACTACTGGGACGGGATGACCGCGGAGGACGTGGCCGAGTGGTCGGGCCTGAAGAACGGTCTGCACGCGAACGCGGCCGAGACGTCGGCGGTGATGGCCATCAACCCGGCGCTCGTGGACCTCGAGCGGGCGAACGCCGAGTTCCCGCCGTTTCCCGAGTACACGCTGGCGAACACCGGCGCGGTCCATACGGCGTTCTTCTTCACGTCGCCGGGCTCGGTCTACTGGGCCACCAAGTCGGGCACGTGGGGAGACGCGCGGGCGGCGAGCGCCGACAAGGGCGAACGCTACCTGGAGGTCTGCGTCCGCTCGACGCTCACCGTTCTCGAGAACATCGAGAACACCTTCAAGGCGATGCCGCCGCGCTGACCGCCGTCAGGGTTTCCGGCCGATCCCGAACTGATCGCCATTCCGGGACGGCTTGCCGTCCTGGAAAACGACTTCGACGACCTTCTCGCTCTGAACGGTGCCGGTCTTCTCGTCTCTCAGGATGGTCACGACCTGGCGTGTGGCGGTGTCGATGACCTCGCCCGTCGACGGGTAGGCGTAGCGCCCGTCGAGGCTGAAGGTCACCCAGCCGGGCTGATCGCGCACGCCGATCGTGGCGATCTTCTTCGGCGGCATCACCGTCGCGTCGAAAATGTGCAGCCGGCTGTTGGCGCCGTCGGCGAGCCAGAGCTCCTTCTCGTCGGGCGTGAGCCCGATGCCGTGGCTCGGACAGCCGTGGCGCTTCACCGGTCCCTGGTCGTAGCCCGGAACCGGCACGCGGTGGAGCATCTTGCCGGTCTTGATGTCTCCGACTTCGAAGCCGAGCAGGCCGTTGACGTTGACGAAGCACAGCGTCTGCGCGGCGTTGATCGTGAACGGCCGGATGGCGCTGCTGAACGGCCCGACGCCCGCCACGACCTTGTGCGTCGCGGGATCGGCGATCGAGAGGATGGGCGACTTGAGCCCGGCGAGATAGACGCGTCTCCCGTCCGGCCCGTAAATCGTGTTGTGCGCGCCGGAACCCGTCTCGATCTTCGCGAGCACGTCGCCGGTCTTCGCGTCGACCGCATGCCAGTGCGGCCCCTCGAGCGACGGCACGTAGAGGATCTTCCCGTCAGGCGACAGGGCGATCCGATCCGCGCCTCCCTCATAGGTCTTGTTCCAGACCAGCTGGTCGGTCGCGAGATCGAACGCCGCGACGCGCCGGATCGTGCTGACGTAGATCCGGCCGGTCTGCGCGCTGGCGGCGATGCCCTTGACGTTCTCGGGCTGCACGCCCGGTTCGAGGTTGAACGTCGGGATCCGGCGCACGAGCCGATGACCGTCGTCCATGTCGTAGACCAGCATCCCGATGCCGCCGTAGTCGAGGTAATTGCGGATGCCCGGGACCGCGGCATAGAGCAGATGCTTCTCGCCCGAGGCGGCCGTAGACCCGTGGCCGCTGATCCCGAGCGCGAGCGCGGAGACGGCGAGATACGTGAAATGGCGGCTCCTCATGACGCGTCCTCTCCTGGCGAACGTCGCCGAACCCGAAGACCCTGGCGAACAGGCGCTAGCATAGCCGCTCCGTTCCGCAAGAAAAAGGACCGGCCCTTTCCGGCCGGTCCCTGTCAGGAGCCAGGGGCTGGAGCGTCTTCAGAAACCTGCCGTCAGCGCCACCCGCAGCGTGCGGGGGACTCCGGGCGAGATGTTCGTATTGCTGTCCGCGTTGACGAAGTAGCGCTTGTCGAACGCATTCTCGAGATTGAGCTGGAGACGCAGGCCGGCGGTCAGCCTGACGAACGCCGCCGCGTCCGCCCGGACGTAGCCGGGGAGCGTGACGGTGTCGGTGATCGTCGCGAACATGTCCGAGCGCTGAACGATCCCGATCGCAGCCGCGACCCTCGGGTGAATCTCGTAGTTGTTCCAGAGCGAGAACGTGTGGCGTGGCACCTGGCCGACGATGGCGCCTTCGCGCGCTGCGGTGGTGGCGCTGGTGACCCGGGCGTCCTGGAAGGCATAGCCGCCGGCGATCTTCCAGCGCGCCGTCACCTGACCGTTCAGGCCCACCTCGTACCCGTTCGTTCGCTGGCTGCCGGTCTGAACGATACGGGTCGGATCGTTCGGATCCGTCGCGCGAGTGTTGGTCCGATCCAGCCGATAGACGGCGGTCGTCAGCGAGAGCGCCGGCCGCACATCGAGCTTCGCGCCGATCTCGTAGTTGTTGAAACGTTCCGGCTTCACCTGCTGCGTCACCGTCGTCAGCGACGAGAACTGATCGCCCGAGCTGGGCAGATACGACACGCTGTAGCTGCCGTAGACCGACAGCGGCGCGACCGGCTTGTAGACGAGCCCGGCGCGCGGGGACACCAGCTGGTCGACCCGTCCGAGCTCCTCGCCGGTTCGATTGTTGTGATACCGGAGGTCGAACCGATCGAACCGGATGCCGCCGAGCACCTGGACCTGCGGCGCCAGCGCGATCTGATCCTGGACGAATGCGGCGGCGACGTTGGTGCGGACGTGATTGTCCGCGTCCGTCGCGCTCTGCCGGAAGCTCACCGGCATCGTGGTTCGCGGAGTGTCGAACGTCACGGAGATCGAGGTCGCCGTGTCGCCGAAGTAGCCCGTGTTGCGGAAGTTATCCGTCATCTGGCGGCCGACCTCCGCGCCCGCGAGCAGCGTGTGCCGCACGCTGCCGGTGGCGGCCTTGTAGGCCACGTCGGTCTGGTTGAAGACATTGGTGCGATCGGACGCGTTGTTGTACGCCGTCAGCGTCACGAGGCTCTGGTCCGCGTTCGCGGCGCCGGGGACGAAGTTCTGGTAGAAGCGGTCGTAGCCGGCCACCACCGTGCGGTTGCGAAGAACCGCGCCGCCCAACGACTGCTCGAGGGCGGCCGAACCGATGTTGACGTGCGACTTGACCTCGCTCTGCGCGGGATCGCCGTAGAACGTCGAAGGGTCGACGGCGGCCGGCCGCCCCTCTACCGACGTGATGCCCCGGTCGGCGACGCGGGCGTCGCGCAAGTGCTCGTAGCCGACGGTCAGCCTCGTCCCCGCGCGCGGGACCAGCGTCAGCGTCGGGTTCACGCCGGCGCGATCGAGATCGACCCCCTCGCGAAAGCTCCCTGACCGTTCGAACATGCCGTTGAGACGGAACGCCGCCGTGCGGCCCAGCCGCTGGTTCAGATCGCCGGTGACTCGCTTGTGGTCGAACCCTCCGGCTTCGACCGCAATGGCGTGCAGAGGACGAAAGATCGGCTCCTTCACGACCCGGTTCAGTACTCCACCACCGCCGCCGCGTCCGAAGATCATCGCGTTCGGACCCTTCAGCGCCTCGAGGCGCTCGAGGTTGTAGAGGTCGCGATAGTAAGCGACGTCGTCTCTGACGCCATTCACGAAGAAGTCCGCCGACGATCGATTGCCGCGAATCACGACGTCGTCGCGATTGTTCTCGCCCTGGTGAGCCGTGATGCCCGGCACGTAGCGCACCACGTCGCCTACCGACTGCATCAGCTGATCCTTCATCAGCTCGTGGCTGACGACCGTCACCGACTGCGGCACGTCGCGGAGCGCCGTTGCGGTCCTGGTGGCGCTGCTCACCCACTCGACCTGATAGCCGCTGCCGCCGCTGACTTCCACCTGCTCGACGACGGCTGCCAGCTGGAGGACGAACTCCGCCGGCGCCGCGCCCAGATCGGACGCGCGCAGGCGGGCCGAGACGAGGACGAAGCCGTCGGCGACGATCGTCAGGGTGTAGTCAGCCGGCGCGAGCTGCAGCGAGAACTCGCCGCGGGGGTTTGTCGTCGCGGTGACCGGCCTGCTCCCCGGGCCGCCGAGGGCGCTGACCTTCGCACCCTGGATAGGTGCGCGGCTCGGATCGAGGACGGTGCCGCGATA
>Ga0075433_10004311_pt1 | contig 11045 bp, 8 predicted proteins | sample RhiMethybrSRZTD2_FD_75299 | JGI IMG/M metagenome (GOLD analysis project Ga0075433, IMG submission 75299) | Populus rhizosphere microbial communities from Tennessee, USA - Rhizosphere MetaG P. TD hybrid SRZTD2 | ecosystem: Host-associated > Plants > Roots > Rhizosphere > Soil | place: USA... | reverse complement strand
CAGCGCAAGCTGTTCTCGATGCACTTTCACGCCTACGCGTCGCCGGAATATCTCAAGCGCCACGGCACGCCGCGCACGCCCGAGGACCTCGACCACCATCGCCTGCTGGTGCTCGGCGGCAGCGTGCCGATGCATCTGCAGAGCGCCAACTGGGTCATTCAGGCCGGCCGCGACGGCAAGGGTCCACGCACGCCGGTGCTCACCATCAACAACGTGCTGGGCCTGGTGCGCGCCTGCCAGCGCGGTCTCGGCGTCGCCATGCTGCCCGACTACCTGATCGAGCAGGACGGCGGCGTGGTGCAGCTGTTCGGGCCGACCGACGCGCTCGCGGTCGATGCCTACTTTGTCTATGCGGAGGAGCTCAAGTCGCTGGCGCGCATTCAGGTGTTCCGCGATTTTCTCGTCTCCAAGGCGCAGCGCTGGCACTACTGAGCGCCGCCGCGCGCTTTAGATCGAGATGACTTTTCTTCGAAATCGTCATCTCGCTGTAAGTTACGTGTGGAGCATGATCCCTCCGGAGGGCATGCTTTTCCGAAAACCGTTATCCACCCCGGATCACGTCCGGGGCAGGCTTTTTCGGGATCATGCTCTCGCGAGTCGCAATGTTGCATCGTTGCGACATCGCTTTTGCGCCACAGACAAGCGAAAATCTCCATCTGTTGCGGACCCCGCATGGCTGGCATGCGAGCCATTGTGTTGCTTGCGCGCAGTCCGGAGCCCATACTTTGCGCGTGCTGTAGGCAGCCGGTTGCGACATCCTCCCAGATTTGGCAACCGTGGTGCAGCCAGCTGTTCCCCTCTGGAAGGTGATTGTCGGCATCGCGCCGACAAGACTCGGGCCGGGCCTTAAGGGGCCCGGCTTTTTCTTTAGTAATTGCTTATGGCTCCGCCGCCACACAGCTAAAAGCTGGCGATTGTAGGGGGGGCAAAAGGCGCGCTGCACCGCGCCGGCCATTCGCGATGCACTGACGCGCGCCGTTGCCCACCGTTGTGCCATGCCAGAGGCCGCATGCTGGGCAAACGCGCAATCAATCCCGTCGTGCGTTGAGACCGCGGCGCGATGCGCGTTTGCCCAGCCTACCAGTTAGGCCCACAGCCGTTCGGTCTGATCGAGATTCTTGTACAGATGCGCGACGTATTCGCCGTAGCCGTTGAACAGCAGCGTGGGCCGCCGTTCGCGCTCGCGGCCGATCAGCTCTTCCGTCGCCTGGCTCCAGCGCGGATGCGGCACGTCGGGGTTGACGTTGGCCCAAAAACCGTACTCGGACGCCTGCAGCTCCTCCCAAAAACTTTTCGGGCGTTGGTCCGTGAAGGTGAATCGCCGGATCGATTTGATCGACTTGAATCCATATTTCCACGGCACGGCCAGACGCAGCGGCGCGCCCATGGATTTTGCCACCGGCTTGCCATAGGCGCCGGTCACCAGGAAGGCGAGCTCGTTGGTCGCCTCCGGCAACGTGAGCCCCTCCACATAAGGCCACGGATACCAGCTCTGACGCTGGCCCGATGCGACCGACGAGTCGAGGAACGTCTCCATGCGCAGGTACTTGGCCGACGACAATGGCTTCGCGAGCTCGACCAGCTTGGCCAACGGGAAGCCGGTCCACGGAATTGCCATCGACCATGCTTCGACACAGCGATGCCGATAGAGCCGCTCCTCGAGCGGCATCTGCCGGATCAGGTCGTCGATGCCGATCTCCTGCGGCTTTTCCACCAGGCCGTCGATCTTGACGGTCCACGGCCGCAGCTTGAGCGCCTGCGCCGCCTTGGCGATCGTCTTCGACGAGCCGAACTCATAGAAATTGTTGTAGGTGGTGTTGAGCGCCTCGTCGGTGATCGGGCGATCGAGCGCGAACGTCTCGTTGCGCTTGGCGGGATAGAGATCCTTGGTCGGATCCGGCAGGTCGGCGATGCGCTGCGCCAGCGCCGCCTCCGGCGACAACATCACGGCCGCCGCGCCGGTTGCCGCGCCCGCCAGAAAGGCGCGGCGATCGAGAAAAACGTGCTCCGGCGTGGCCGCATGCTCGGGGAGTTCCCAACCGCGGCGACGAATGAGGTGCATCGGGTGTTCTCCTGGAAGGGCGGTTTTGGCCGAGACATAGGCGAGCGCCACATTACCGGCAAGTCACAGGTCGGGAATGCGGTCGCGGCTGGACGATGCCGGCGACGTGCTTTCCGGTATTCTCGGCCTCTGAGGTTTGGCAAAGCGGCCACTTTCTTGCGCCGGGCGTGCTTCCGGCTGCGCCCAACGGACGCTCCGCCATGCGCGGGGAACCGCGCCAGGCCGCCAGCGTTGGCGTTGAGTTGACCGCCGGGCGGGTTGAATTCATGGACGATCTTGCCAGTCGGACCTATCCGTTTCAGGAGGACATGGCGTTCCAGCAGCGCTGGTGGCGCGCCGAGCGCATCGGCTGGATCGCCATGGCGCTGGTGCTCGCCGCCGCACTGACCGGCGTGTTCTTTCATGGACCGGCGAGCCACACGATCGCCAGGAGCGCAGACGGTGACCTGACCGTCGAGTACGAGCGCTTCGCGCACAAGACCGCCCTGACGCACTTCATCATTCGCGTCAGCCCGCCGTTGCCGGAGCAGGAACAGGTGCTGATACGCCTGAGCCCGGCTTTCGCAAATACGCATGACATCGATTCTCTCGCGCCGCGGCCGGTCCGCAGCAGCGGCGGCAGCTACGGCCTGGAACTCGTGTTCGCCCGCTCCGCCGCTGGCGATCTCGCCATCTACATGGCGGCACGCCCGAAGCGCTTCGGGCTCCTGTCGGTGCACGTGGAGGCGGAAGGCCGCGGCGCCATCAACATCGCGCAACTCATCTACCCTTGAGAGTCAGGAGACGGTGATGGACACGGTCGTCAGGTCGCTCATCATTTATTTCGTGTTGTGGGGTCTGCTGCGCCTCTCCGGGCGCCGCACGCTGGGCAAATTGACCAGCTTTGATTTTGTTCTGCTCTTGATCGTCGGCGGCGTCACCCAGCGCGCGTTGCTCGGCCAGGACTATTCGGTCACTAGCGCATTGCTGGTCGTCATCACCCTGGTCCTCACCGACGTCATGTTATCGCTGCTGCAGCGCGAGTCTCCGCGGCTGGGCAGGTTTTTCAACGGCGAGCCGATGATCGTGGTCGAGGACGGGCGGCCGCTGGTCACGCGCCTCAAGCACGCGCGGCTCACGGCCGATGAGGTGCTCGCATCGGCGCGACGCCTGCACGGGCTCGAGCGCATGGAGCAGATCAAGTACGCGATCTTGGAGGCGAGCGGGGACATTTCGATCATCCCCTACCCGGCCGCCCGCGGGGCGGCGCCGGAACGGACCGCAACGTCGGCTTGACGACCCGGCCAAGCGCCGACAGAACCGGCCCCACCAGGGTGCCGAATCACCCCGGAATGCGGCTGAATTGTTGAACCGGATGTCACCTGCCTCGATGCTGACGGATTTGCGAAAGGTGCTTCCCCGCGCGCGCGAGACTGCGGCCTTCCGCGACGCCATTCTCGCCAAGCTCACCTATGCGCTCGGCAAGGACCGTCCCAGCGCCCAGCTGCGCGACTGGTACGCCGCGACCGTGTATGCGCTGCGCGACCGCATCATCGATCAGTGGATGGCGACGACGCGACGGGTCTACGCCGAGAAGCGCAAGCGGGTCTATTTCCTCTCGGTCGAGTTCCTGATCGGGCGGCTGCTCTACGACGCGCTGTGCAACCTCGGCGCGGTGACGACCGCCCGCGAGGCGCTGGCCGAGCTCGGCATCGATCTCGACGAGATCCGCGACATGGAACCCGACGCCGCGCTCGGCAATGGCGGCCTCGGGCGGCTCGCCGCCTGCTTCATGGACAGCCTGGCGTCCCTCGGCATCCCGGCTTACGGCTACGGCATCCGCTACGATCACGGGCTGTTCCGCCAGCACATTTCCGACGGCTGGCAACAGGAATTGCCGGAGGACTGGCTGGCATTCGGCAATCCGTGGGAGTTCAACCGCCCCGAGGTGATGTACGCCATCGGCTTCGGCGGGTCCGTCGAGTACATCGGCGGCGACGCCGAGACGGCGCGCGGCGTTTGGTATCCCACCGAGACCGTGCACGCCGTCGCCTACGATACGCCGATCGTCGGCTGGCGCGGCAATCACATCAACACGCTGCGCCTGTGGTCCGCCCGCGCCACCGAACCGATTCATCTTCAGGCCTTCCACCAGGGCGACTACGTCGGCGCGCTGGCGGCGCGCGCCCAGGCGGAAGCCATCTCGCGCGTGCTCTATCCGAGCGACGAGACGCCGGCCGGACAGGAGCTGCGGCTGCGCCAGGAGTTCTTCTTCACCTCGGCCTCGCTGCAGGACATCGTGCGCCGCCACCTGTCGCAGCACGACGACCTCTCGTCGTTGCCCGACCATGCGGCGATCCAGCTCAACGACACGCATCCGGCAGTCGCCGTGGCCGAGCTGATGCGCATCCTGGTCGATGAGCATGAACTCTCATGGGCGGAATCATGGCGCATCACCACGCGCACGCTGAGCTACACCAACCACACGCTGCTGCCAGAAGCGCTCGAGACCTGGCCGGTGGCGCTGATGAACCGCCTGCTGCCGCGCCACATGCAGATCATCTATCTGATCAACTGGCTGCATCTGAAGGATCTGCCCGATACCATGACGGCCGATCCTGCCGTCGCCGCGTCGCTGTCGCTGATCGACGAGACCGGCGAGAAACGCGTGCGCATGGGGCCTTTGGCATTCGTCGGCTCGCACAAAGTCAACGGCGTGTCGGCTCTGCACACCGACCTCATGCGGCGCACGGTGTTCCGCGACCTCGACGCCGCGCATCCCGGCCGCATCGTCAACAAGACCAACGGCATCACGTTCCGCCGCTGGCTGTACGAGGCCAATCCGGACCTCAGCCGCGCCATCGTTGACGCGTTGGGCGAGCGCGTGCTCGATGATCCCGACCGACTGGCGGAGCTGGAGCCGCTCGCCGACGACAAAAGTTTCGTGGCGCGGGTGGCCAAGACGCGGCGCGTCAACAAGGAGCACCTGGCGAAAATCATCCGCCGCAGCACCGGCATCAAGTGCGCGCCGACGGTCTTGTTCGACGTGCAGATCAAGCGCATCCACGAGTACAAGCGGCAATTGCTCAACATCCTGGAGGCGGTCGCACTCTATCATGCGATTCATGCCGAGCCGAACCGCAACTGGGCGCCGCGGGTCAAAATCTTCGCCGGCAAGGCGGCGGCGAGCTACGCGCGCGCCAAGCTCATCATCAAGCTCGCCAACGACGTGGCGCGCGTGGTCAATGCCGACCGGGTGATCGGCGACCGGCTCAAGATCGCGTTCCTGCCCAACTACAATGTCAGCCTGGCCGAGGCCATCATTCCGGCGGCCGACCTATCCGAGCAGATCTCGACCGCCGGCATGGAGGCATCGGGAACCGGCAACATGAAGCTCGCCCTCAACGGGGCGCTGACCATCGGAACGCTCGACGGCGCCAATGTCGAGATGCGCGAACGAGTGGGCCAGGACAACATCTTCATCTTCGGGCTGACGGCCGAGGAGGTGGCGCAGCGGCGCAGCGCCGGGCTGCAAGGCCGCGAGGTGGTGAGCGCCTCCCCGGCGCTGGCGCAGGCGATCGAGAGCATCGCCTCCGGCCGGTTCTCACCCGACGATCCCGGCCGCTTCCGCCCGCTCACCGATGCGATCCTGGGCCTTGACGATTTCATGATCGCGGCCGATTTCGATGCCTATTGGCAGGCGCAGCGGGCGGTCGACGAGCTGTGGAACGATGCCGCATCCTGGTGGCGGATGAGCATCTTGAACACGTGCCGGATGAGCTGGTTCTCGTCGGATCGCACCATCCGCGAATATGCCGCCGAGATCTGGGACGTTTCGGCGCGGTGAAGTTGTAAGGGGAACGCGTTGCGAGGCCCGTGATGGAAGCTCTGTTCATTGGACAAACCTACATCGACGTGACCTTCCTGGCCGACCGCATCCCGGTCGGCGACGAGAAGGACGTCGCCCGGGAATATGCGGTCTCGTTCGGCGGCAACGCCGTCACCGCCGCATTCTGTTGCGCCAAGCTCGGCCTCCGGCCGGATTTGATCGCGACCTGCGCGAATGACTGGCTCGGCCGCATGTTTCAGGACATGGCCGACAAGTACGACATCGAGCTGCACATCCGGAAGGTGGCCAGGTCCTCGCTCTCCTTCGTGCGGCCGCACCAGGGCCAACGCGCGATTCTGCGCGGGCGCGACGATCGCTACCTCCACCCGTTCCCGCTGCTCGATCTGTCCGGCTGCCGCGTGCTGCATCTCGACGGACATCAGCCCGACGCGGCCATGCATTACGCCCGCCAGTGCCGCCAATCCAGAATCCTGACGTCGCTGGACGGTGGCGCCGTACGCACCAATACGCTCGATCTGCTCGCCTTCATCGATGTCGCCATCGTGGCGGAACGCTTTTGCGAGCAGATGAAAATGACGCCGGGGGAAACTTTAGAATACCTCAAGCAACGCGGCTGTCGCATCGGCGGCGTGACGCTCGGGGCGCGTGGCCTGCTCTGGTATGACGAGGCTGGCAACACCCGCACCTCTCCGGCGCTGTCGGTGCCGGCCGATCGCGTGATCGACACCAGCGGCGCCGGCGACGTCTTTCACGGCGCCTATGTCTATTCCCTTTTGGCCAAGCCCGGAGCCGGTTGGGAAGATCATTTCCGCTTCGCCGCGGCGGCCGCCGCGTTCAAGGTGCAACGCCTCGGCAACGAAGCTGGCCTGCCCACGCTGCAGGACATCGCGGCGGTACAGCGCGAATTTCAGCAGGCGGCATGATCCCGTGAGTAGCCGCGCACTCGGCGCGCTCCCTCTCCCCGTTGGGGAGAGGGTTGGGGTGAGGGGGCGAGTGACTCTTGATAGGCCCTTGCCCCCTCACCCGACTTGCTTCGCTGCGCTCGCAAGTCGACCTCTCCCCGCTGGGGCGAGGTGGAGCAAGCGGCACAGCCGTGTTCCGATCCATCACTCCGCGGCGCGGCGCGCCGCCACGATCTGGTCGGCCTGCTTGCCGGTGAGCTCGGCCATGTGGTCGAAGCGGAACGCGTAGCTGCCGACGCCGGCGGTGGCCGAGCGCACCTCGACGATGAGGTCGCCGATCTCCGATTCCGGCATCAGGGCGCGCACCACGTCCCAGCCGTCCCAGCCCTCGCGCGTGTCGAAGCCGAGCAGCTGACCGCGCCGCCCCGAGATGATGGCGTTGATTTTCGCGGTGGCGTCGGACGGGCACACCACCTCGACATGGTGGATCGGCTCCAGCAGCACCGGGCTGGATTGCGGCAGGCCCTCGACGATGCCGATGCGGCCGGCAGTGCGGAACGCCTGGTCGGACGAATCCACCGTATGGTACGAGCCGTCGATCAGCGTGACCGCGACGTCGACCACCGGGAAGCCGAGCGGCCCGTGCTTGAGGCCGTCGATGACGCCTTCCTCCACCGACGGGATGTAGTTGCGCGGCACCACGCCGCCGGTGATCTTCTCCTCGAACTTGAAGCCCGAGCCGCGCGGCAGCGGCTTGATGTCGAGCACCACGTCGCCGAACTGGCCGTGGCCGCCCGACTGCTTCTTGTGGCGGCCGCGCTGGGTGATCGGCTTGCGGATGGTTTCGCGGTAGCCGACCTTGGGCGGATGGCTGACGACGGCGACGCCGAACCGGTCGGCGAGACGCGCGGTGGCCACGCGCAGGTGCATCTCGCCCTGGCCCCAGGTGATGATCTCCTGGGTCTCGGCATTGTGCACGATCGTCAGCGAGGGATCTTCCTCGGCCAGCTTGTTGAGGGCCTGGCCGAGCTTGACGTCGTCCTTGCGCTCCTTGGCGCCGAACCCGAGGGCCAGCACCGGCGGGTACGCCTTGACCTCGGCGACCGGCGGCAGCGGCTGCTTGCCGGTGGTGAGCGTGTCACCGGTCTTGGCGTGGTCGAGCTTGCCCAGCGCCACGGTCTCGCCGGCCTGGGCGGCGCCGCGCTTCTCCGACTGCTGGCCGAACATCTTGAACACGCCGGAGGCGCGGTCGGCGGTGCCGGAGGCGCCGGTGAGCTGCGCGCCTTCCGGCACGGTGCCGGACAGCACGCGCACGATCGACATTTTGCCGCCGTGCGCCGTGTGCAGGGTTTTCAGCACATAGGCGACGGCATCGGCGCCGCCCTTCACGCCGAGCCGCTTGGCGGTCGCCTCCACGCCGGGCGACTCATGCCGCAGCGCCTTGAGCAGGCGCAGCACGCCATTGGTGCGCGCGGCCGAGCCCAAGAGCACCGGACACACCAGGCCGTCGCGCAGCTCCTTGGAGAGATCGTCGAACACCTTGTCGCGCGGCGGCTCGATGTCCTCGAGGAGCTGCTCCATCAGCTCGTCATCGTGGTCGGCCAGCGTCTCCAGCATGGAGAAGCGTGCCGTCTTCTCGCTGTCGAGCGCATCGCCCTGGAGCGGCACCACTTCGGAGGGCGCGTGCTCCTTGTAGACGAAGGCGCGCTCGAGCGCGAGGTCGACGAAGCCGGTGATGATCTCGCCGGAGAAGGTCGGCAGCTGGCGCATGAGCAGTTTTTGGCGCGACGCCGGCTGCAGCAGGTTCAGCGCGTCGTGCACGCCAGCGTCCGCCTTGTCGATCTTGTTGAGGAACAGGAAGCGGGGAATTTTCTGTTCTTCGAGCTCGCGCAGAATGACCTGCAGCTGCGGCACCTTCTTGTCGTCCATCTCGCACACCACGACGGCGGCATCGACCGCCGGCAGCGCCGCCCGCATGTCGTGGATGAACTCGATCGAGCCCGGGCAGTCGATGAACGTGTAGGTATCACCCATGAAGTCGGTCGACGCGACGGAGAGCTCGACGCTCATGACGTGATGGCGCGCCTCCTTGCTGCCGTCACCGACGGTGGTGCCGGCGTCGACGCTGCCCTGGCGCTGGACGGCGCCGGTGCGTGCCAAAATGGCTTCGAGCAACGTGGTCTTGCCGCTCTGGAACGGGCCCACCAGTGCAATGCACCGGGGACCCCGCTGACTATTGCCGTTCTGTGCCATGTTTGCCTCCTGCCCGGCGGAATGTCAGCCGGGATCGGGCCTGTGACCGGTCCGTGACAATATCGTTTCAGGCAAGCGCGACTCTGGCAAGGGGACGCGGTGCGGCCAAAAGGGCCCGCCGCGGCGCTCACCTTGGTACGTTGGTATGGCCGCGGACGAAGGACAGGTCGATCAGGGCTTTGGGATCGACGGAAGCGTCCACCATGCCCTGGCTCTTGTACCAGGCGATCTGGGCGTAAATGTCGCCGACGTTGAGCCGCGCCTGCGGATCGACATAGAAGGTCGAGGATTCGACCAGGCCGATCGCCCGCTCCGCCGGCTCGCCGGGATAGACATGCGGCGCGATCAGCGCCGCCAGCGCATGCGATGCGGCGTCGAATTTGCGATTGCCAGAATCGTCGCGCTTGAGCAGGGCGGCGGCGAACTCGGCGGTGCCGCGCTGATAGGCGCGCACGAACTTCTCCACCGTGGGGCGCCGGCCTTCGATCATTTTTGGCGACGTGAACAGGGCACCGAACTGGTATTCGTCGAGATCCGAGTACCAGCCGAGCAGCTTGGCGTCGCCGCTCGCCAGGAGCTGTTTGGCGATATGCGGCGCGATGATGATGGCGTCGACCTGGTTGCCCTTCAGCGCGGCCGCCATGTTGGCGAGCGACTGCAACGGCTTCAGCGCGACGCTGGCGAGCTCGAACCCCTTGATGCGCGCGATCTGGCCGATCTGGTAGTGGAACGAGGAGCCGACCTGGGTGATGCCAAGGCTGTGGCCCTTGAGGTCCTCGATGCGGCGCAGGCCTTTGTCCCACGCCGCCCGCGACGCCAGGATGGCGTTGCCCTCGTAGCCCTGCGCTTCCTTGGCCTGGGCGGCGATCACTTTCAGACCGCCCTTGCCGGCGAGATTGAACAGGCCGGCCGTGAAGGCGGTGAGGCCGAAATCGACGTCGCCGGTCACCACCGCGACGGCGATCGGCTGCGCCGCGTCGAAAAATTTCAGTTCGACGTCAAGACCTTCCTGTTTCAAATAGCCGCGGTCCACCGCGACGAACAGCGGGCCGGACGAGACGAAGCGCAGCACACCGACCGCGACCTTGTCCTGCGCGGCGGCGCCATGGCCGGTCAGCAATGCCGCCGCTAGCGCCAGAATGAGCGCTCGTCCTGCTTCTAGCATCGCTCACCTCGGCGAATAGCGAATAGCGAATAGATGCGCTGCGGCGCTGCCTCCCCTATTCGCTATTCGCCATTTCGCTACTCGCTGATCAGTAGCGCTGGCGCAGCTCCAAGCCGGCAATGCCGGCAAAGGCATTGAGGCCGGTCTGGCCTTCGACGCTCACGGGCTGCAGCGCGAACGAGTTGTTCAGGCCGCCGGCCAGCGCATTGGCGCCCAGTCCGACGACAACTGCCGCGCCTGCCGAGACGCCGCCATAGCCGCCCGCCAGCGCGCCTGGCCCGATCACATTGGTAGGCGCAAAAACTTGCCACACAAGTGAGGTCGAACCGCTCCATCCGAGATCGGCGCCGAGCCGCTGCATGGTGGCGCCATAGCGCTGCAGCGGGCCATCGGTCGGCGTGTAGAGGCAGTCGAAATCGCGGATCGATCCGATGATGAAGGTTGTCGACGGACCGGCGCGGCATTCGAGCACGCCCACGGCGACGCGCGATTGCGCCATCGCGGGCTCGGACGACACGGCAACAACGACCGCAGCAGCGGCCAGCAAGCTCCGGATCATGGCAGTCTCCCCTTGGCAAAAAAGCCAGACCACCATAGCGAAACGCCAAGTTGGCGGAAATGCCCGTTTGGCGGCGTCCGGCGCCGCGGCTCGGCGGCACCTTGGGTACCGCCGAGCGCCGCCGGGGAACGCGCTAGCGGACCGGCCGCAGCTCCAGCTCGGTCACGCCGGCCGCGACGTTGAGGCCGGTCTGGCCCTGCACGGCCACCGGCTGTAGCGCCACGGTCCGGTCCGAACCGCCGACCAGCACATTGGCGCCCAGGCCGGCGCCCACG
>Ga0075433_10004308_pt1 | contig 11049 bp, 12 predicted proteins | sample RhiMethybrSRZTD2_FD_75299 | JGI IMG/M metagenome (GOLD analysis project Ga0075433, IMG submission 75299) | Populus rhizosphere microbial communities from Tennessee, USA - Rhizosphere MetaG P. TD hybrid SRZTD2 | ecosystem: Host-associated > Plants > Roots > Rhizosphere > Soil | place: USA... | reverse complement strand
CGAACCTCGACCAGCGTCTCTTCCATTTCGAGGATGATCATCCGGATCATCCTCGACGGATCTTCCGACCGGTCGAGAAGCTCGGTCATGTTCGCCGCGAAGATATCGCGAGCGCGGCTGAACACGGGGCCGCTGAACCAGCTGGCGACCGGCGCCAGGCGCTGGGTCGGCTGCTCGGCTTGCACCTCGTTCAACCGAGGCGTGCGGACCGGAACCTTCGCTTCAAGGACTTCAAGTTCAGGCATTGAGGGAAACCTTTACGGGGTTGGCATTGGCCTGGGCCGGGCCGACGGCGGCGCCGACGGTGACCGAGCTCATGGCGAGCGCGGCGGCGATTGCGACTAACGTGCGCTTGAACTGTGACGACATTTCTCATCTCCCTTTTTGGCCGTCCGGTTTGTCCGTCGGGCCGATGCTCAATACCTAATCAAGGAGCGTGCCAATCCCTGAAAACAGCCAAAAACGCCGCCAAACTTGGCTGGATGGGAGATTTTACCAACCAAATATTGGCGTCGAATCCCAAGCCTCGGTTGGGAAATATATGGCGACTTGACGGCTCGACCTACCAGTTGGTAGGGAGCAATTGATGAGTCGAAATACGCGCGACCTACTGATGGAAACCGCAACGGGCCTGGTACGCCGCCAGGGCTATTCGGCCTTCTCCTACGCCGACCTCTCCGCGGCCGTGGGCATCCGGAAGGCATCGATCCATCACCACTTCCCGAGCAAGGAGGATCTGGGCGAGGCTGTGGTCGACTCCTACACGGCGAGCTTCTCGGAGATGCTCGACCGGATTCACCGAGAGACATCGAATTCGATCGAGCGACTCCGGCGCTATGCCGAGCTCTATCGCGAGGGTTTGGCAAGGAAGGAGGCATGCCTTTGCGGCGTGCTTGCGTCCGAGATCGCGGTGCTTCCCATTCGCGTTCAACACGGTGTCCGTCGTTTCTTGTCACTCAATCTGCGCTGGCTCGAAGAGACGCTGGCCGCGGACTCGGGCGGGCGCCTGAGGCTGGACATCCAGCCACATCGCGAGGCACGCACGGTGCTCTCAGCCCTCCAGGGCGCGCTGATTATTGGGTTGTCGACGCAGGATCCCGCCGCCTTCGATGAGACCGTTGAGGGGCTCCTCAGCGGGCTTCGGTCGTCTGAACGACCGGGGACTCGAAACCGCCGCCGACCCTAGCTCGAAGCCAGGAAGCACCACCTCGAAATGAACTCGTTCAGTGAAACTACCAACTAGTCGGAAGGATATGAAAATGAGCCTTGAAGGCAAGGTCGTCGTGATCAGCGGGGCCGGCACCGGTATTGGCGCGCATGCAACCAAGGCGATGCGGGCGGCGGGAGCTTGCGTCGTGCTCAACGGACGGCGCGCCGACAAGCTTGAGCAAGTCGCTTCGAGCGTCGATCCGGACGGCAAGAATGTCGCATGCGTCGCGGGAGACATCGGCGACCCAAAAACAAGCGTTCGGGTCGTGAAGACGGCGATCGAGCGGTTCGGCGGCGTCGACGTGCTTTTCAACAATGCAGGCATATTCGAGCCCAAGCCCTTCCTGCAGGTCTCGCAAGAGGATCTACGCGGCTACTTCAATCTCATGGGCGGCTACTTCGCTCTAACCCAGTCCGCCGTTCGCCAAATGAAGAAACGTGGCGGCGGGGCGGTAATCAGCATCGGCTCGATCTGGGCAATGCAGGGTATCGCAGCGACTCCATCCAGCGCGCCGTCGATGGCAAAGGGCGGCATTCATTCCCTGACGCGAGCGCTTGCGATCGAGCTCGCCCCCGACAGGATCCGTGTGAACGCAATTGCGCCTGGCGTGGTTGAAACGCCGCTCTTCGACCCGCTGCTCACTTCGGACCAGCTGGCCTCCTTCAACGCGTTCCACCCCCTGGGCCGAAACGGGCAGCCGCAGGACATCACCTCGGCCTTGCTCTTTCTCGCTGATGACGAAGCGTCGGGATGGATCACCGGCGTCGTCCTCCCTGTGGATGGCGGCGTCATGGCCGGCCGCAACGCATGACTCACTTATCTCGATTATCTACCGACTAGTAGAAAGGCTCAATATGCGAATCTATGACTTCAAGGGTTTCCCGAATCCGACGCGCGTGCGGATTGCGCTGGCTGAGAAAAACCTGACGGACCGAGTGGAGTTCGTCTCGGTCGATGTACCGGCCGGCGAGCACAAGCGGCCGGAGTTCCTCGCCAAGAATCCGTCAGGCGCGGTGCCCGTGCTCGAGCTGGAGGATGGCACCACGATCGCGGAGTGCACCGCCATCACCGAATATCTGGACAACCTGGAGGGCGAGCCAACGCTCACTGGAAAAAGCGCGAAGGAGCGTGCGGTCATTCATATGATGCAACGCCGTGCGGAGGCGGGCCTGTTCGATGCCGTGGCGACCTATTTCCACCACGCGACACCTGGTTTGGGGCCACACATCGAGACTTACCAGAACCCCGAGTGGGGCGAGAAGAACCGCGAGCGCGCCGTCGCTGGCATGAGCTATCTCGACCGGCTTCTTGCCAAGCAGCCGTTTCTGGCGGGCGAGCGCTTTTCCATGGCTGACATTACAGCCTTCGTCGGGCTCGCCTATGCCGACTTCGCCATGATCGCGGTCCCGGGCGAGCTGTCAAACCTGCGCGCCTGGCGCGTCCGCGTCGCCGACCGTCCCGGCGTCGCCAATGCTTGAAAGGAACAATCGGTGGAACTGAACGCAGATTTTTCCAAGCGGGCAGTGGTGCACGGCGCGCACGAGCCATGGGTCCCATCCCCAATCCCCGGTGTCGACCGGCGCATGCTCGACCGGATTGGCGACGAAGTTGCGCGCGCGACATCCGTTGTACGCTATGCGCCGAACAGTCGCTTCTCCAGCCACACCCATGGCGGCGGAGAGGAATTTCTGGTGCTCGACGGCGTATTCCAGGACGAGCATGGCGACTATCCGGTGGGCTTCTACATCCGCAATCCGCCGACATCCCACCACACACCTGGATCCGAGCCCGGATGCACCATTTTGGTCAAGCTCTGGCAGTTCGATGCCGACGACCGCACTTACGTGCGAATTGACACCGGCAAGATGCCCTTTCTGCCCGCACTCGACCGGCCCGGAGTCGAGTTGATGCCGCTCTTCGACAACGAGCGCGAGAACGTGCGGCTGGAACGCTGGAAACCCGATGCCGAGATCCCCCTCGGTGATCCAGCGGGGATCGAACTGATGGTCCTGGACGGCGGCTTCGTGGAAGGAGACGAGACGTTCGAGCCTCAATCCTGGCTTCGCATTCCACCGGGCGAGGCCGCCACGGTTCGAGCGGGGCCGAACGGCTGCAAAGCATGGGTGAAGTCGGGTCACCTTGCGCTCGCACAGGCCGCCCCTTCCTACTCTTCGGAAGCGTCGCCCGCCTCCTGAGCCTGATTCTCGAAATAAGGCTCGACCGTGCCCTGGAGCTTGATCGTCATCGGCTGCCCGTAGCGGTCGCGGCTCTTGCCCGCCGCGATCCGGATCCAGCCTTCCGAGATGCAATATTCGATGACGCTGGTTTTTTCCTGGCCGTTGAACTTGATTCCGACTCCGCGGCTTAAGAGTGCCTCGTCGAAATAGTCGCTGCGCGGGTCCAGCGAGAGGCGATCGGGCGGGGTATCGGATGCGTTCTCGGCCATGTGCAATCCCTAGCTTCGGGCGCGGTTAAGCGTCAACGCGGCCCGGTTTGAGGGTCAATGTAAAGTATACTTGTCATCACCTGTTGCCGACGCGCCGAGTCGGGTCTAAGCGCCGCGCGGGAGAGGATATGAGCGACAAGGACCCCAGTCTGCGCCGCAATGCGCCGAAGCTCGAGCTACACGTGCCCGAGCCGCCGTTCCGGCCCGGCGATTCGCCCGATTTCTCGTCGCTGAAGATCCCCCCTGCTGGATCGGCGCCGCGTCCCGATACGAGCGCGCCAGCGGCGGAAACACATCCGCTCACGGCAGACCTCGTCCGCGTCCTGGGCGAGGACAACAAGGCCGTCGGCCAATGGGACCCGAAGCTCGATCCCGACACCCTGCGCAAGATGCTGCGCGACATGGTCACGGTCAGAATCTTCGACGACCGGATGTATCGCGCGCAGCGCCAGGGCAAGACCAGCTTCTACATGAAGTGCACCGGCGAGGAGGCGATTGCCGTCGCCGCCCAGGCCGCGCTCCATCGCGACGACATGCACTTCCCGACTTACCGCCAGCAGGGGCTGCTCGTCGCGCGCGGCTATCCGCTGACGGAAATGATGAACCAGATCTATTCGAACAAGGGCGACAAGCTTCAGGGCCGCCAGCTGCCGATCATGTATTCGGACAAAGCATATGGCTTCTTCTCGATCTCGGGCAATCTCGCGACCCAGTTCCCGCAGGCCGTGGGCTGGGCGATGGCCGCGGCGATCAAGGGCGACAGCCGAATCTGCATGGGCTGGGTCGGCGACGGTGCTACAGCCGAAGGCGACTTCCACAGCGCGATGACCTTCGCGGCGGTTTACAATGCGCCTGTCGTGCTAGCCGTGGTCAACAATCAGTGGGCGATCTCGAGCTTCTCGGGGATAGCCGGCGCGGAGCGCGCGACCTTCGCCCAGCGCGCGGTCGGCTATGGCATCGCGGGCCTGCGCGTCGACGGCAATGACGCGCTCGCCGTCTATGCAGCGGTGAGATGGGCCGCCGAGCGCGCTCGCTCGAACCTCGGCCCGACTCTGATCGAGTTCTTCACCTATCGCTCGGAAGGCCATTCGACCTCGGACGACCCCAGCGGCTACCGCCCGGCCAATGAGGCCAAAGCCTGGCCGCTCGGCGACCCCGTCGAGCGGCTGAAGGCGCACCTTATTGCGATCGGCGAATGGGACGAAGAGCGGCATACTGCGATGGCCGCCGAATGCGACGCCGCAGTCCGCGCGGCGCAGAAGGAGTCCGAGAAGCTCGGAATCCTGCCGCAACAGGGCAAGGACAATGTCGGTTCGATGTTCGACGACATCTACGCCGAGGTGCCGTGGCACATCGCCGAGCAGCGCGAGGAAGCGCTGTCCGAAGGACGCGACTGATGCCGACGATGAACATGATCCAGGCGCTGAACGACGCCCACAAGATCGCCATGCGCAAGGACGAGGACATCGTCGTGTTCGGCGAGGACGCCGGCTATTTCGGCGGCGTCTTCCGAGTCACCGAGGGGCTTCAGAAGGAGTTCGGCAAGACCCGGGTGTTCGACGCCCCGATCAGCGAGGGCGGCATCGTCGCGACGGCGGTCGGAATGGCCTGCTACGGGCTGAAACCCGTGATCGAGATCCAGTTCGCCGATTACATCTATCCCGGCTACGACCAGATCGTCAGCGAGGTCGCCAAGATCCGCTACCGCACGGCGGCCGAGTGGACGATGCCGATGGTGATCCGAACGCCCTATGGCGGCGGAATCTTCGGCGGCCAGACTCACAGCCAGTCGCCGGAATCTTTGTTCACTCACATTGCGGGGCTGAAGGTCGTGATTCCCTCGACACCCTACGACGCCAAGGGCCTGCTGATCGCCGCGATCGAGGACCCGGACCCGGTCATCTTCTTCGAACCCAAGCGGATCTACAACGGACCGTTCGACGGCCATCACGACCGGCCGGTCAAGCCCTGGTCCAAGCATCCGGCGAGCGAGGTTCCGGAAGGCCATTACGCCGTGCCGCTGGGCAAGGCGGCGGTGGTCCGCGAGGGCGCCGAACTCACCGTCCTTACTTACGGTACCATGGTCCACGTTGCGCTCGCCGCTGTCGAGGAACGTGGGATCGATGCAGAGGTGATCGACCTGCGCACGCTGGTCCCGCTCGACATCGAGACCATCGAGCGATCGGTCGAAAAGACCGGCCGCTGCCTCGTCGTCCACGAGGCCCCGCGCACGTCCGGCTTCGGCGCCGAACTCGTGAGCCTGGTGCAAGAGCGCTGCTTCTATCACCTCGAGGCTCCGGTCGAGAGGGTCACCGGCTGGGACACGCCCTACCCCCACGCCTACGAATGGTCCTATTTCCCCGGCCCGAAGCGCATGAGGAAAGCGCTAGAAAAGGTCATGGCTGACTAATGGCTCGCTACGAATTCAAGCTGCCCGACATCGGCGAAGGCATTGCCGAGGCCGAGATCGTCGCCTGGCACGTCAAAGTCGGCGACACGATCTCCGAGGACCAGCAGATCGCCGATATGATGACCGACAAGGCGACGGTCGAAATGGAAAGCCCGGTCGCGGGCAAGGTGATCGAGCTCGCGGGCGAGGTCGGCGACCAGATCCCGATCGGCTCGGTGCTCGCTGTGATCGAAACGGAAGGCGCCGATCGTGCCGCCGAGCCGGCCGAGGACAGCAAGGACGAGCGCCCGCTCGCTGACGGCGCGGTCGAGGCAACGCCCGAGCAGGCAGAGGAAATTCCGGTCGTCGCCGCGGACGTCGAAGCGGAAGCGCCCAAGCCCGCACCGTCGCCGCGCGTCGAGCCTGAAGTCGCCGAAAAGGAGCCGGCGCGCGCCCATGTTCTGGCATCGCCGGCCGTCCGCGCCCGCGCTCGCGACCTCGGCATCGACCTCACCCAGGTGAAGACGGCATCGGACCGGATTCGCCACTCCGATCTCGATGCCTACCTTCTCTACAGCGGCGGCACAGTAACGGCCCGCGGCACCGCCGCGCCGCGCAAGGACGAGACGATCAAGGTGGTCGGCCTGCGCCGCAAGATCGCCGAGAATATGCAGGAGGCGAAGCGCCGGATTCCGCATTTCACACTGGTCGAGGAGTTCGATGTCACCGCGCTCGAGGAGACACGCGCGATGATGAACCGCGATCGCGGCTCCAACCCCAAGCTGACGCTGCTTCCCTTCCTGATTACGGCGATGGCGCGTGCCTTGCCCGAATGGCCGATGTTGAATGCGACCTACGATGACGACGCGAACGTCATCACCCGCCACGGCGCGCTTAACCTCGGCATGGCGACGCAGACCCCGAACGGCCTGATGGTTCCAGTGATCCGCGACGCGCAAAGCCTGAGCGTTTGGCAGATCGCGTCCGAGATCCTGCGGCTCGCCGACGCGGCGCGAAGCGGCAAGGCATCGCGCGAGGAGCTGACGGGATCGAGCATCACCTTGTCGTCGCTCGGCCCGATGGGCGGCATTACCTCGACCCCGGTCATCAACCGCCCGGAAGTCGCGATCATCGCGGTCAACAAGGTCGAGGAGAAAATCGTCGTCGTCGACGGCGAGCTGGAAGTGAGAAAACGCATGAACCTGTCCCTGTCATGCGATCATCGGGTCGTTGACGGCTGGGACGCGGCGAGTTTCATGCAGGCCTTGAAGGGCTATATCGAGAACCCGCTTCGGTTGTTGTCGGCGTAGGCGCCCGCTTTGCTGGCCGCTTGAAGCCCACCCGGCATAGTTGCAACAAGTTCATGAGGCCTCCAACCGCCGTACAGGCCGCTCCGTCCATCTAATCAAACTCGCCCGGAAGTTTCCGGAGGTCAGACCAGGAAATCGGGAGGAGCGGCGTTTCAGTGAATATGCCCGGCGCGACGGGTTTCAGCCGCCTCAACGATCGCAAGGTGTTGCTGGCTCAGGCCATGATGACGGCGCTGGGACTAGCGCTTGCCCTGTGGCGTGCAGCGGGCTCGAACCTGCTACGCTCGGACAGTCCTTCCTACCTATACTTCGATCCATCGAGGACGATCGGCTACCCCGCATTCCTGTCGTTCGTCCGGCTCGTTACCGGGCACGTGGCCTGGGCCGTGCCGGTGCAAATGACCCTGCTCGCCGGAGCGCTGCTGACCCTCGGGTGGAGCTTTCACAGGTTCGGCCGCCGGCCCCTGCTCTCGCTTGCCTTTCAGGCACTGCTCATCGGTTCGCCGGAGATGTGGAAGATATCCGCCCTGATCATGACGGAGGCCTTGGCGACGGCATGCGTCGCGCTCTGGTGCGCGCAGCTCCTGCTAATGCTCAAGGCTCCGTCGCGGACCGGGACCGCCATCCTCGTTGCAATCTCCGCAGTCGGTACAATCGTCAGGCCCTCGCTCGCGGCCCTCTTCGTTGCAACAGCCCTGTTCGAGCTGGCGGTGGGTTCAAGAACCGGGCGTGGCCGAGCATTGGTGATGATTGGCGCAGGCATGCTTGCCGCGTGGGTAGCAACGCCGCTGGGTCTCTATCTGGTCAATGGGGCGACAACGACCTCCAGCCCGCTCGCGCGTGGCGTTCTTCAACACACCTTGTTCTGCTCGCCGCGAGACATGGTCCGGGACGCCGACTCGAAATTCGTCGAATTGAACGCGAGCCCGGTGCGGCAATATGTCGAAACCGCCCCGCCCAACATCCTTCCCGATCTCAAGAGAATCTACAGCGGCGAGCTGCGGTTTGGTCTGATCATCCCTGCGCTTGGCGAGCGGCACAAACTGGAATCCGGTTGGCAGACAGACCCGATCATAGCCAGGGTCGCAAAGGAGCGAGTCGAGGCCAATCCGATGTGTTACGCCAAAAGCGTCATCGCGGCCGATTTTCGCATGGCCACATATGACGTGGCGCGATCACCCGGAGTGGCAAACAGGATTCGCGACTTCATTGCGGCGCATCCGCCGGTGCGCGTGCCGGCTGCACCGTTATTACCGCGCGATCGGCGAGATTCGCTCAAGGCAGCGAACGAATTTCACGAGCCGCCGCCGTTCCCGCTCCCTCCCGCAATGCCGTTCAAGGTGACCGACAAAAGTCCGCTCCTTTTGATTTTGATCACGCGCCTCCTCTTCAGCGGCGCGGCATTGCTCGGATTGTTGTCCGTCTTCGCGCTGGCGATCAGGCCCAAGATCGCGTTGCGCGATTGGAACGGCGTTGCGGGCATGGCAGCGCTGGGCGCCGCCTTCCACGGCATGATCGCCATTACGGCGATCGTGGAACTCGGACTGACGCGTTACACTGTTCCCGTCTGGCCGGTCGTATGCACTCTGCTTGGAATTGCCGTCCTGGGCCCATTCGGAACCCACTCTTGGCAAAGAGATCCGGCGCTCCCCTAGGAGGGCGCAGGATCTCCCTGGCGGCGGCGGGAAGGGAGCGGGGAAGCCGCCGCCGACAAATTCAGGCTGCCAGCCGGACGGTTTCACCAAGCGCTTGGCCGATCGAAGTCTCGCGCTGCTCGGGGCTGACGCTGAGCCCGTCTGCAATGACGAACTCGGGCTCGATTCCGATGAAATTGAACACGCCGGTGAGATAGGATTCGAGATGCTCGAGCGCGGACGCCGGCGATCCCTGATCGTAGAAGCCGCCGCGCGCCAGCGCGACGATCACGCGCTTGCCCTTGGCCAGACCCTCGGGCCCATTCTCGGTGTAACGGAAGGTCTTTCCGGCGATCACGATCCGGTCGATCCACGCCTTGAGCTGGGTCGGCAGCGTGAAATTGTACATGGGCGCGCCAATCACGATCGTGTCGGCCGCAAAGAATTCGTCGATCACCGAAGTGTCGGCGAAAGCATCGAGAGTCAGGTGCGGCAGAGGGCTCGCGGCGAGATCGCGATAGACGACCTCCTCGCCCCACTGCGCCGTCTTGAGCTGGTCGACGATCTTGGCGCTGATCGCGCGGCTGGCACTGTTTTCGCCATTGATGCTGGCGTCGAGATGCAGGGTGGTCACTAATGCCTCCTTAGTATTGATTTGTTACCGAGGCACGCTAAATAACCATCATCGAATCACCCGCAAGAACGCACTTTTTTGTGTCGGACGAACAAATTTGTGGCGTGGGAACAGCGAGGTAACCGAGCGATGAAAGACCCGACCAACCCCGTATGCCGAGTGATCAGCACCCTGCTGTCGCGCATCGGCGACAAGTGGACCGTGCTCGTCGTCACCACCTTGGCCGGCGGCAGCAAGCGCTTCAATGAGCTCCGGCGTGAGATTCCGACGGTCTCGCAGCGCATGCTGACCTTGACCCTGCGCAACCTCGAACGCGACGGGCTCGTCAGCCGGACGGTGACTCCGACGATCCCTCCCAGGGTCGATTATGAGCTCACCGAGCTCGGCAATTCATTGGTCGGACCGCTTCGCGGCATCGAAACGTGGGCGCTCGAGCATGTTGAAGACATCCACGACGCGCATTCCCGCTTCGATGCGGAGCATGACAAGGCCGAAGCAGCTTAGGATTTTCGCACGCGCATGAAGCCGCTAGGGGCCGGTGGATGCTGAAGCCCGTAACGACCGATATCGAAGCGCTCGAGACTCTCGAAGAACGACTCCGGTGGTTATCCGCCTGGACGATCCATCATGCCAACCACATCCGGCCGAATGACGACGGGCTGAAGGTCGGCGGGCACCAGGCGAGCTGCGCGTCCATGACGGCGATCATGGCCGCGCTTTATTTCCATTCTCTGGGGCCGAACGATCGCGTCGCGGTCAAGCCGCACGCCGGCCCGGTCCTCCACGCGATCCACTATCTGCTCGGAAGCCAATCCCGCGAAGCGCTCGAAAACTTCCGCGGGCTGGGCGGCGCGCAATCCTACCCCAGCCGGACGAAAGACAAGATTCCCGTCGATTTCTCGACCGGCTCCGTCGGCCTCGGTGTGGCAATCACTTTGTTTGCAAGCCTGATCCAGGATTACCTGACCGCTCACGGCCGAATGAACGCCGATGACCGCGGCCGCTTCGTTGCGCTGATCGGCGATGCCGAGCTCGACGAAGGCAATATCTACGAAGCGATCATCGAGGGCGCGAAGCACGACGTGCGCAACCTGTGGTGGATCATCGACTATAATCGCCAGAGCCTCGACGCGACCAGCGCCGACCGAATGTTCGAGCGGTTCGATGAGATCTTCCGAAGCTGCGGCTGGCGCGTCGTCGAGCTCCGATACGGCAAGAGACTTCAGGATGCGCTCAACGCCAATCCAAAGCTGAAGGGCTGGTTCGAGGGGCTGTCCAACGCGGAGCTTTCAGCGCTCCACTACCAGGGCGGCACCGTTTGGCGGTCGCGAATCGAAGCCGGAGTCGGAAAATCCGCGGCAGCGTTCCTGAAGCAGCACGACGATGCGGCGCTCGCCTCACTGTTCACCGACCTTGGCGGCCATTG
>Ga0075433_10004307_pt1 | contig 11056 bp, 7 predicted proteins | sample RhiMethybrSRZTD2_FD_75299 | JGI IMG/M metagenome (GOLD analysis project Ga0075433, IMG submission 75299) | Populus rhizosphere microbial communities from Tennessee, USA - Rhizosphere MetaG P. TD hybrid SRZTD2 | ecosystem: Host-associated > Plants > Roots > Rhizosphere > Soil | place: USA... | reverse complement strand
CGGCCGGCCGAAGTTCCAGTCCGACGTATTCTCGTTGGGTCTCGTGATCTACGAGCTGCTGTCGGGGCACCTGCCGGATTGGCCCTACGACTGGCCGCCGCCCGAGGTCAAGCGCGTGCGCGAGCGCCTCGGCTCCAAGCTCGTCGACTGGCTGCGGCGTGCGATCCAAGTGCGCCCCGAGAATCGCTTCCAGAACGCGGTGACGATGTATCGCGAGTTCAAACGCTTGCGCAACGGCGCGTACAAGCGCAAACGCCGCGCGCGCCACAGCGAGGCCGACGATCCGTCGCTGTGGCAGAAGGTGCTGTTTCGACAGTTCCGCCGCAAATACGGCAAGGCGATCGAGGCGCGCTTCAGCTGCCGTCACTGTGGCGGCCCCGCCTCCGAGCTCATGCAGTGTTGCCCGTGGTGCGGCACGGAGCCACCGCTCGACCGCCACAAGAGCCGTCACCCCGCCGAGTGCCCGCGTTGCCGCCGCGGCGTGAAGACGGATTGGCACTACTGCGCGTCGTGCTACGGGCCCGGGTTCGAGGTGGAGACCACGCGCCGCTATTCGGACAAACGCTACAGCGCGCGCTGTCACAACGAGAGCTGCCGCGGGCCGCTGATGCCGTTCATGCGCTATTGCCCGTGGTGCCGAGTCAAGACGAAGCGTCGCTGGACGCTACCCGGCAGCGCGACGCGCTGCCCACACTGCCGGTGGGGCGTCGACACGAATTTTTGGCACTACTGTCCGTGGTGCACGAAGGCGCTCGAGTCATGAGCAGCGCACGAGGCTCCCCCCAATGAGCGCCGCCGGTGAGCGCGTGCAATTGTTCCTCGGCGAGCACGAGAGCGCACGCGCCGACCGCGAGGTGCGCAACGGCGAGGTCTGCGTGCGCAGCCTGCGCTCGCCGGAAAAAACCACGTTCAACGAGGACGCCGCGGCCGTGATTCAGCTCGGCGAGGACTCGCTCGTGCTGGCGGTCGCCGACGGCGTCGGCGGCAATCCTGCGGCCCGCGAGGCGTCGAATGCGGCCGTGCAGGCGCTCGCGCGCGTGTTGACGAAGCTGCCGAACGGTCAGCCGCAATTGCGGCCTGCGATTCTCGATGCCGTCGAGGAGGCCAACAAGACAGTGCTCGGGCTGGCGCGCGGTGCGGCAACCACGCTCGTCGTGGCGCAGCTCGACGCGACGCGCCTGCGCAGCTATCACGTCGGCGATTCGGAGCTGCTTGCCGTGGGGCAGCGCGGCCGTATCAAGCAACGCGTGGTGCCGCATTCGCCGACGGGGTTTGCGGTGGAGGCCGGCTTGCTCGACGAGGACGAGGCCATGCAGCACGAGCAGCGCCATATCCTCTTCAACGTCATCGGCTCGAACGACATGCGCGTCGAGGTGGGTCCCGCGCTCGAGCTTGCGGCGCGCGACACGGTGCTGCTCGCGAGCGACGGCCTGTTCGACAACCTCTACATCGACGAGATCGTCGACACGATTCGCAGCGGTCCGCTCACGGCCGCTGCCGACAAGCTCGTCGAGCGCGTGCGCGTACGCATGAGCGGCGAGGGGAAGTCCGATCAGCCTTGTAAACCCGACGACCTCACGGTCGTTCTGTTCCGACCGCATCGACCGCGCTGACGCGGCGCCGTCTCTAGATCAGCCGAGCTTGGCCCGCGGTGCGGTTTGCTGAGGCGCGGTGCGTGCGGTTTCAGTTTCGTACGCGCGCGCCAACTCCTCGAGGAACTGCGGCGGGAACTGGCCCGGCTGGCGCTGGCTGACTACGAGGTACAGGTCCTTGAACAGGTCCCAGTACTTGAGCTTGTTGGTCGCGTGCATGAGCCCGCTCGGCTTGCCGTTGCTGACCTTGTTCTCGAGCTCTTCGGGGTCGAGCCGGCTGATGTAGTCGGCGACCGCGGTACGCACGGCGGCGAGCAGATGCTGCTGGTGCTGCTTGATGTCGCTGAACGTCTCGCGCACGGCATCGACGGCCGAGAGGTACTCCGACGACTCGCGGAACAGCAGGTTGTTCAGCCCTTCCTCGACGCTTGCCGAGAACTTCAATGGGTTGTTGTTGTGCGGCTGAATCGTCGTCGTCGGCACGCGCAGCACGTTCTTCTGCTCGGCGCGCAGATGCAGGTTTTCACTGACGCCGAGCACGACCTCGCGCAGGATTTGGCCCAGGCAATGCGCGAGCTGCTCGGCCTGGCGCTCGTCGAGGCGGCGCGGTTGCAGGCCGGCGCCGCGGAAAAACGCGTCGAGCGCGGCGGTCGGCGCGACTGCGGGCGGCGGTGCCGGCACCGGTGGGGGCGCTTGCGCCACGGGCTCGGCTCGCGGGGGCGGCGGCGGAGGAGCGGGCGCTTTCGCGCGGTGCTTCGGGGAGCTCTGTCGGACGTGAATGGCGGCGCTCACGGGCGGCGGTTGCGGAAGGCGCAGCGGCGTGCTCGAGCTGGCGGCATCGATCGCCGGCGCGGGCTTTGGCCGCGGGTCGTTCTCGAGCCGCAGGCTCGCGGCGTTCGCTTTGTGCAAGCGTTGGATCTCGCCGATCTCGACTTCGTCGCTGATCAACATTTCGATGCCCACGGCCGTGATCTCGTGCGGCGCGAGCATGTCGGCGCGCGTGGGGTCGGGCGGCGGCACCCGCTGTGCCTGCGCCACGGGATCCACGTGCCCGTCGTTCGCGAGTGTCTCGCGTGTGTCGTCCTCGTCGCTGATCTCGACGCTGATCTCGTACTCGCCTAGGCGAATTCGATCGCCCGTGAACAGGCGCTGCGGGTTGCCGCGGCCGACGGGTTGCTCCGAATCGTTGACGTAAACGCCGTTCGTCGACGTGTCGACGATGTAATAGCTGCCCGAGCGGTAGTCGATGCTCGCGTGGCGGCTCGAGAGGTAGCGCTGACCGTCGGGGAGCACCCAGTCGCTCTCGAGCGAGCGGCCGATCGTGCCGCCCGTGCGGCCGAACTCGCGCATCCCTCGTTCACCGAGGCCTTGGCGATGACGGCTGATGATCTGCAAGCGTAACGCCATACCCATCCCTAGGTCGAAAGGGCGTGCGCACCCTTCGAGCGCAAGCCGAAGCTTCCCCCGTACGCGAGCATAGCGTCGCAAGGCCCTAAATTCGCAGTGTTGCGCGCAATTACTGTGACCCGGCTCTCAGAACGCACTGTGTTAAGCTCGCCAGCACACTCAGGACGGACGGGCATGCCAGCGAAGCCTATCTATCGCGTCGTCTTTCTCAATCAAGGCAAGGTTTACGAAATCTACGCGCGGCAGGTGAGCCAGACGGGCTCGCTGTTCGGCTTCGTCGAGATCGAGGAGCTCGTATTCGACGCGCGCAAGGGGATGGTCGTGGATCCGTCCGAGGAACGCCTGCGCATCGAGTTCGCCGGCGTGAAGAGAACCTATCTGCCGATGCACTACGTGTTGCGCATCGACGAGGTCGACAAGCAAGGCGTCAGCAAGATCACGAACGCCGAGGGCGGCAACGTCTCGCAGTTCCCGATGCCCGTGTACGCACCGCAAGGCAAGGGCGGACCCACGGAACGCTAGCGAGCCACTCGAGTTGAGCATTCAGCGGAATAGGTCGTGACGTTGCGCTTCGTGTCGCTCGGCAGCGGCAGCCGCGGCAACGCTTCGCTCGTCGAATTCGGCTCGACCGTACTGCTGATCGACTGTGGCCTGCCGTGCAAGGTGCTCGAAGAACGTCTCGAGGCCGTGGACAGGCAACCGCGCGACATCACGGCCGTGCTGCTGACGCACGAGCACACCGATCACGCCCAAGGTGTCGCGACGTTCACGAAGCGGCACAACACGCCCGTGTGGATGACGCCCGGCACCGCGAGCGCCCTGCCGACGATCACTCGCGTTCATCATTTGAGCAGCCATCGCGAGCTTACGATCGGCGGCATCAGTGTGCAGCCGTATCCGGTGCCGCACGATGCACGCGAGCCGTGCCAATTCACGTTCTCTGCCGCCGGCCGCCGCTTGGGGATGTTGACCGACGCCGGCTACGTCACGCCGCACATGTACGAGCGGCTGACGGACTGCGACGCGCTCGCGCTCGAGTGCAATCACGATCTGCCGTCGCTGCAGCGCGGCCCGTATCCGGAATCGCTGAAGGCGCGCGTGGCGTCGCGTTTCGGCCATCTGAACAACGACCAGACGACCGAGCTGTTGAACCGCGTGGATGCCACGCGCGTGCAATGGGTGATGGGTCTGCATTTGAGCGAACGCAACAATTCGCCGGAGCACGTGCGCACGGCGCTGAAATCCGCGCTCGAGAAGGCCCGCTATCCGTTGCACCTCGCGACTCAGGGCGCACCGACGCCGTGGCTCTCGGTCGAGTGACGCGAGTGGCACGCGGCCGCGCCGCGAGAGTAGAATGCGCGTGCCGCAGACCTCACGAAGCGTGAGATGAACCCATGACGATGTTGCAGTTGGCCGGCCCGCCGGCAGCGACTGCGTTTCGAATCGAAAAGCTCCGTACCGAGTTGCACGCGCTCGCTCCCACGGTCGGCGACGTGAGCGTGCGCTTCGAGCACTACGTGCACGTCGAGCGGCCGTTGACGGCGGCGGAGCAGCGCGTGCTTGGCGCCTTGCTCGATTATGGCGGCGGCGCGGCGGCGCCCGCGGCCGGCGCACAGCGCCTCTACGTCGTGCCGCGCCTCGGTACGATCTCGCCCTGGGCGTCGAAGGCCACCGATATCGCGAAACTCTGCTCGTTGCCGGTCCGTCGCGTCGAGCGCGGTCGCGTTTACGATCTCACGGTCCGCTCCGTGCTCACGGACGGCGACCTCAAGCGCGTGGCGGCGCTGCTGCACGATCGCATGACAGAGACGCTGCTCACGGCGCCGCCGCGACAAGAGTCGTTGTTCGCCGTCCACGCGCCGCGACCTACGCGCAGCGTCGACGTGCTGGGCGGCGGCCGCGTGGCGCTCGAGAAAGCCAATGGCGAATTCGGCCTCGCGCTGTCGGCCGACGAGATCGAATACCTCGCGACGCAATTCGCGGCCCTGGGCCGCAATCCCACGGACGTCGAGCTGATGATGTTCGCGCAGGCGAACTCCGAGCACTGTCGCCACAAGATCTTCAACGCCGACTGGATCATCGACGGCGAGCGCGCGCCGAAGAGCCTGTTCGCGATGATTCGCAACACGCACGCGCGCGCGCCGACCGGCGTGTTATCGGCGTACAAGGATAACGCGGCCGTCGTGGCGGGCGCCGCGACGAACTGGTTCTGGCCCGATCCGGAGACCGGCGTCTACGGCTACTCGCCCGAGCCCGCGCATCTCGTCATGAAAGTGGAGACGCACAACCATCCGACGGCGATCTCCCCGTTCCCGGGCGCCGCGACGGGCTCCGGCGGCGAGATTCGCGACGAGGGCGCCACGGGCCGCGGCGCGAAGCCCAAAGCGGGCCTCGTCGGGTTCACCGTGTCGCATCTCGAGGTGCCGGGGTGGCGCCAACCGTGGGAGCGCGCGTCGCCGGGGCGGCCAGGCCGCATCGCTTCGCCGCTGTCGATCATGCTCGATGGGCCGATCGGCGCCGCGAGCTTCAACAACGAGTTCGGCCGACCGAATCTCGCGGGCTATTTCCGCACGAGCCTGCTCGAGGTGAACGGCACGTGGCGCGGCTATCACAAGCCCATCATGATCGCGGGCGGCTTGGGCAGCGTGCGCGACGTCAACGTCGTCAAAGGCGTGCCGGGTCCCGGCGCCAAGCTCGTCGTGCTCGGCGGTCCCGCGATGTTGATCGGCTTGGGCGGCGGCGCCGCGTCGTCGCAGGGCAGCGGCGCGGGCGAGGCGGAGCTCGACTTCGCGTCGGTACAACGCGGCAACGCCGAAATACAGCGCCGCGCGCAGGAAGTCATCGACGCGTGCTCGGCGCTTGGTGCTGACAATCCGATCGGTGCGATTCACGACATCGGCGCCGGTGGCTTGTCGAACGCCGTGCCCGAGATCGTGGATCACAGCCAGTGTGGCGCGGAGATCGATCTGCGCGCGATTCCGAACGACGAGCCCGGCATGAGCCCGATGGAGCTCTGGTGCAACGAATCGCAAGAGCGCTACATGCTCACGATCGAGCCGTCGGACCTCGAGCGCTTCGCGAAGATCTGCGAGCGCGAGCGTTGCCCGTTCGCGGTGATCGGCGCGCTCACGCAGCGCCGCGATCTCGTCGTGCGCGACCCGGCTTTGGGCAATGTGCCCGTCGCGATGCCGATGGAGGTGCTGCTGGGCAAACCGCCGAAGATGACGCGCGAGGCAAAGCGTGTGCCGGCGAAGCCGCCCGAGTGGCAGCGCGAGCAGCTGCGTCTGTCCGCGGCTGTCGAGCGCGTGCTCACGTTCCCCGCCGTGGCTGACAAGTCGTTCTTGATTCACATCGGCGACCGAACCGTCGGTGGCCTTTGCTCGCGCGACCAGCTCGTGGGGCCTTGGCAGGTGCCCGTCAGCGATGTCGCCGTCACGGCTTCGGGTTACGAGGGCTACACGGGCGAGGCCTTCGCGATGGGCGAGCGCACGCCCGTCGCGATTCACGAGGGGCCGAAGTCGGCGCGGCTCGCCGTCGCCGAAGCCGTGCTGAATATCGCGGCCGCGGACATTGCAGCGCTCGGTGACATCCGTCTGTCGGCGAACTGGATGGCCGCCGCCGGCCACGGCGACGACGACTACGCGCTGTATTCGATGGTGCGTGCCGTCGGCGAGGAGCTGTGCCCGGCGTTAGGTATAGCCGTGCCCGTCGGCAAGGACTCCTTATCTATGCGCACCGTCTGGAGGGATGCCGGGCAGGAACGGGCCGTCACGGCGCCCGTATCGTTGATCGTCTCGGCATTCGCGCCCGTTGCCGACATCCGCCGTACGTTGACGCCGGAGCTCGCGCGCGAGCCGGGCTCGGCGCTCGTGCTCATCGACCTCGCGAATGGTGCGCAGCGACTCGGCGGGTCGTGCCTCGCGCAGACCTACGGCCAGTATGGCGGCGCGGCGCCCGACGTCGACGACCCGCGGCGGCTCGTCCGGTGGTTTGCGGCGCAACGCGCGCTGCGTGCCGCGGACCTCGTGCTGGCCTATCACGATCGCTCCGACGGCGGCGTGTTCGTCACGCTCGCGGAGATGGCGTTCGCGTCACACGCGGGGCTCGACATCGAGCTCGGCGCCGGCGTGCAAGACGCGATCGCCTATTTGTTCAACGAAGAGCTCGGGGCCGTCGTTCAAGTACGGGCGGCGGATCTGCCGCGCGTCGAGCGCGTGCTCGGCGAGCACGACATTCCGCACGCGGTGATCGCGCGTGTTGCGGCCGGCGACGACGTCGTCGTCCGGCAGGCCGGTCGCGAGCTATACCGCGCAACGCGCGTCGAGCTGCAGCGCGTGTGGTCGGAGCTCACATACCGCATGCAAGCGCTGCGCGACGACCCCGACTGCGCACGCGAGGCTTATGAGTCTGCACTCGATCCCGCCGATCCGGGCTTGAACGTGAAGCTCACGTTCGCACTGCCCGTCGAACGACGAGTCGCGGCGCGCACCGGGCGGCCGAAGGTGGCGGTGCTGCGTGAGCAAGGCGTCAACGGCCAACGCGAGATGGCGGCCACGCTCGACCGCGCCGGGTTCGAGGCGCACGACGTGCACATGAGCGATCTGCTCGCGGGCCGCAAGGACCTTTCGAGCTACCGCGGCGTCATCGCTTGCGGCGGGTTCTCCTACGGCGACGTGCTCGGCGCCGGTGAGGGGTGGGCCAAGACGATTCTGTATCACGAGCGCGTGCGCGCGATGTTCGCCGAATTCTTCGCGCGTGCCGACGCGTTCGGGCTCGGCATCTGCAACGGCTGCCAGATGCTCGCGGCACTCAAGGAGCTGATCCCCGGCACCGAGTCGTGGCCGAAGTTCCTGCGCAACCGCTCCGATCAGTTCGAGGCGCGAGTCGTGCTCGTCGAGGTAGTGCCGAGCCCATCGGTGCTACTCGCCGGCATGACGGGCTCGCGCTTGCCGATCGTGACCGCCCACGGCGAGGGGCGCGCGGAGTTCGGCTCGCCGCAAGCGTTCGAAACCTGCGACGCCAAGCTCGTGGCGGCGAGATACGTCGCGAACGACGGCGCGGTCACTCAGCGTTATCCGGCGAATCCGAATGGCTCGCCGCGCGGTATCGCGGCGCTCAGCAACGCTGACGGCCGCGTCACGATCATGATGCCGCACCCGGAGCGCGTGTTCCGCACCACACAGTTGTCGTGGCATCCCGCGGACTGGGGAGAATGCTCCCCGTGGCAGCGGCTGTTCGACAACGCACGGGCCTGGATCGGCTAGCGCGCCCGCGTCACCGCTGTCGCAGCGCTGCGACACGCGTAACCGCGCGTTTCGCCGCGTTTCCCTGTTTGCAAGCCCCAGCGGTGTAGCTGCGCGCCGACAAAGAGCGCTGCGCGCGATCCGGATCCAAAGCCTGCAACCCAAGCGCGGCGCGGCCTGCGCGCGGTTTGTGATTTCTGGCACGTTTCGTGCTCCTACTCTCGGAGTGCTACCGGGGACGGGACTGAGACCTGCCTCATAGACCCACGCGGCGGCGCCGGCATAGGGTGGCCCGGCGACCGCTCCTTTTGCTTGTGCCCGAGGGCCGTTGGATGAATCGAACCTGGAGAGCGCGGTGGAGTGGCGTAGCGCTCGTGGCGTTGCTCATCTCTGCCGGCAGCGTGTCGGCTGCAACGCAGCTCAAGGGTGCGGAAGCGCCCGATTTCGTCCTGAAGAGCCTGTCGGGCAAGAACCTGCGCCTGTCGGAGTACCGCGGCGAGGTCGTTATCTTGAGTTTTTGGGCGACGTGGTGCGGCGAGTGTCGTGCGCAGCTCACGGAGCTCGCGCAGATGCGCGAGCGCTATCGTGACGCCGGCGTCGAGTTGCTCGCCGTGAGCCTCGACCAGAGCGCGCGTCAGGCGAGCGAGGTAACGGCAGCCGCGACCTATCCCGTGCTGCACGACCCCGCCGGCGACGTGGGCCGCCTCTACGACGTGACGAAGATGCCCGTGATGGTGCTCATCGATCGCGGTGGCGTCGTGCGAGAGGTCTTCGAGGGATTTCGTCGCGGCAACGAAGAGCAGTATCTCGAGCGCGTGCAAGCGCTGTTGCGCGAGTAAGCGGATTCAAGGAACGGCGGTTGGAGCTTACGATGTCTAGGTGGATGGTGTCGGTGTGTCTCACGGTGCTCGCTGCGGCAGCCACTGCTCAGGAGGCACCGAGGGAGGCTGTAGCGGCGGTGCCCGAGTTCGCGCCGCGGGCCGATCCGGCCGCGCAGCAACGCGCCGAGTTCCGCACGCTCGACGAAGAGACGCAGGATCTCAAGAAGCAGGTGCTCGATCTCAATCGCGACCTGTTCCTGCTCGAGGAGGAGCTGTTGTTCCCGTCGAGCACGCAGACGGCAGTGTTCATCTCGATGGACGTCGGCGAGTTCTTCGGCCTCGATTCCGTGGAGCTGAAGATCGACAACAAGGACGTCGCGAACTATCTCTATACCGAGCGCGAGGCCGACGCCCTGTTGAAAGGCGGAGTGCAGCGCCTGTTCATTGGCAACCTGAAGGCCGGCGAGCACGAGCTCGTGGCCGTGTTCACGGGCGAAGGGCCGCACACGCGCGACTACCGCCGCGCGGCATCGCTCGTTTTCGAGAAAGGCATCGGGCCCAAGTACATCGAGCTCACGATCTCGGATCGCGAGAGCTCGCAACAGCCCGAGTTCCTCGTCAAGGAGTGGGAGTAGCCGGTGGGCCGGTTGCTCATTCTGGCGGCCGCCGCGCTCGCGGTGCCTGCCGCCGACGCGCTGGCTGCGCGTAACAAGGACGACGGGACCGTCGTCCAAGACCTCGCCTATGGCGAGGTGCTTTTCGAGTTCTTCCAAGACGACTATTTCGCGGCGTTGACGCGGCTGCTCGCGGCGCAAGAGCGCGAGGAGCTTCCGCATCACGGCGCCGAGGCCGAGCTCATGCTCGGCGGTCTCTATCTCTCGTATGGCCAGCACCGCCTCGCGGGAGAGATCTTCGAGCGTCTGCTGCAACAATCGGTCGAGCCGGCGCTGCACGACCGCGCGTGGTTCTTCCTCGCCAAGATCTGGCATCAGCGCGGTTACTTGCCCGAAGCCGAAGCCGCGCTCGCGCGGATCGGCGGCGAGCTGCCCGGCGAGCTCGAGCCCGAGCGGCACATGCTCTATGCGCAGGTGCTCATGGATCAGGGCCGTTTCGCCGACGCGCTCGCGGCACTGGAAGCGTGGCGCCGGCCGAGCGACGCGTGGGTTGGCTATGCGAAGTACAACGTCGGCGTGGCGCTCGTGCGCTTGGGGCAGGTCGAAGAGGGCGCGCGCGTCCTCGACGAGGTAGGCCGACTCGACCCCGAAAACCCCGCGTTCGGCGCGCTGCGCGACAAGGCCAACGTCGCGCTCGGCTATGCGTGGCTGCAGGCGGCGCGCCCCGCGGAGGCGAAGCCTTCGTTACAGCGCGTGCGCCTCGAAGGCCCGTTCTCGAACAAAGCGCTGCTCGGCGTCGGTTGGTCGGACGCGGAGAGCTCGGATTACCGCGCGGCGCTCGCGCCCTGGCTCGCGCTGCGCGAGCGCAGCTTGCTCGACTCGGCCGTGCAGGAATCGTTGCTCGCGGTGCCGTATGCGTTCGCGCAGCTCGGTGCCGACAAGCAAGCCGCCGATCATTACGTCGACGCGATCGAGGCGTTCGATCGCGAGATCGCGCGCCTCAACCAGTCGATCGAAAGCATCGAGCAGGGCGCGTTGATCACGGAGCTGCTCGGCGAGCACGCCGACGCGACGGACGAAGCGTCGGGTTGGTACTGGCGCCTCGACCGCATCCCGGACTCGGTCGAGAGCCGCTACCTCTACGAGCTGCTCGCGACCAATCGCTTCCAGGAAGGCCTCAAGAACTACCGCGACCTGCGCGAGCTGAACCGCAACCTCGACCGCTGGGTCGAGAGCCTGGGCGCCTTCGACGACATTCTCGACACGCGCCAGCGCGCCTACGTCGCGCGCCGGCCCAACATCGATTCGAGCTTGGCCGGCGTCGATCTCGAGGCGATGATTGCGCGCCGCGTCGAGCTTGAGTCGCGGTTGCAAGCCAT
>Ga0075433_10004305_pt1 | contig 11058 bp, 6 predicted proteins | sample RhiMethybrSRZTD2_FD_75299 | JGI IMG/M metagenome (GOLD analysis project Ga0075433, IMG submission 75299) | Populus rhizosphere microbial communities from Tennessee, USA - Rhizosphere MetaG P. TD hybrid SRZTD2 | ecosystem: Host-associated > Plants > Roots > Rhizosphere > Soil | place: USA... | reverse complement strand
ACTGATCGCTCTCGACGACGCTGGGCAGCGACACCTTGCAACGCCAACCGGCCGCGTACTCGGGAATGAGCGACCGGATGGCTTCGTCGCGACGCGTGTAGCAGCCGGCGGCGTCGAGGACGCCGGTGATATCCTCGACGATCGTCGCGATGCCGGCGCTCTCGCCCGCGAGCCGGCCCAGCTCGAGCGTCTCGTCCGACGACTCGCGCTCGGGCATCAGCAGACCGAGCACGCGGTCCGGCCCGAGCGCGCGGGCGCAGAGCGCGGCGCAGACGGTGCTGTCGACTCCGCCCGACAAACCGAGAACGACGCCGCGCTTTCGCATGCGGCCGATCGTCGCCTCGACGAACGCGCCGATCTCCTCGGTCACTTGCTCCGCATTCACGCGGAGCAGGTCAGGCGAGACGTTAGGCGCCAGCGTCACTGTGTGGCCGCCTCGGGCGTCCCGCGTTTGACCCCAATGAATCGCACGATGTTGTCGATCGTATCGATGTTCTCCGGAACCGTCTCGTCGTCACTGATCTGGATCTCGTACCGGGTTTCGAGGAACGTGAGCACCTCGACGATGCCGACGGAGTCGATGAATCCCCGCTCGGTGAGCGACTGGCTGCTGGACAGATGGCTGATGTCCTTGCCGAGCGAAAAGTTTTCCGCCAGGAACGTGCGGACCTCCTGTTCGACCGTCGTCATCTCTTGACCTCCGTGAAAGGTGCTCGGCTCGGATCCGCCGTTCCCAGGAATTCGGGCACGTCCAAACCGTCGTCCGTGTCGTCTGCGCCGCGGACCAACGCGAAAAACGTCTGCATCAGAATCTTCAGGTCGAGCCATACACTCGCGTGGTCGACGTACCAGATGTCGAGCGCGAGCCGCTCGTCCCACGTGAGCGTGTTGCGGCCATTGATCTGTGCCCAGCCGGTGATGCCAGGCATCACGTCGTGACGGCGTGCCTGTTCGGGCGTGTAGCGGTCCAGATAGAACGTGCGCAGCGGTCGCGGTCCCACGAGGCTCATCTCGCCGCGCAGCACGTTGACCAACTCGGGGAGCTCGTCGAGACTGGTTCGCCGAAGGAAACGTCCGACGGGCGTAATGCGAAGCCGGTTTGGCAGTGGCTCGCCGTTGGCGTCGGTGGCGTCGACCATCGTTCGGAACTTGTAGATGTCGAACGTACGGCCGTGCAACCCGGGACGGGGCTGCCGATAGATCACCGGAGATCCGAGCGTCAGGCGAACGAGAACCGCGATACAGGCCATCGGGATGCCCAGTACGACGAGGCCTGCCGACGCCCCGATCAAGTCGATCGCTCGCTTTGCCTTGCTCTGCATGCTGCTCGTTCTCGCCACGTTAGGTTACGCGCTGCGCCGTCGGCGTCCTCCGAGGCATTCTTGCCTCGGGCACAACCGTCCGCAAGGTGACCAACGACCTTCGCGTGTCACACTCTGCTGTTCAGCGGCGTTCGCTCACGACGCACGAGCGACATTCACCGCCGGCGTGGTGCCGGAGTCGAGGGGATTGCCCAGAGACGCCACGGCCGGCGGCGCAGTCCGACGAATCACCGCTGTCGCGCCGGTGGTGCCGATTGGCACTTCGATATCCGCAGGCGGCGCACTTGGCGTGAACTCCGCATACTCGGGAACAAGAGCCTGAATCGCTTCGCGTATCTCTTGCTCGGTTCCGATCGCAACCAGCCCGTCCATTCGGTCGAGACCGTACGCGAGCATCTCCGCGTTGCCCTCATTCGTGTTCACGAGCCGGATCTTCTCGACGACCGTCGGTATCGTCGCTTCGACATCCGAGGTCAATTCCTCGTCGAGCTTTTCACCGGGACGCAAGCCGGTGAACACGATCGCCACATCCTTGTACGGCGTGAGCCCCGATAGTCGGATCATCTGTTCTGCCAGGTACAAAATACGGACGGGCTCACCCATCTCGAGCATGGAGATCCGGGCGGCCGCTTCGGGCAGCACCGCCGCCTGCAGTACCAGCTGCACCGCTTCCGGGATCGTCATGAAATAGCGGCGCACGTCCGGGTGAGTAACCGTGAGCGGTTGCCCCGCGGTGAGCTGCCGCTGGAACAGCGGAATGACACTGCCGTCGGAGCCGAGCACGTTGCCGAAGCGCACGACACGGAATTCCGTGGAGGCCTTCCGGCACATCGTTGATCCGAGGAGAATTCGCTCGGCGATGCGCTTCGTCGCACCCATCACGCTCGATGGGTTGACGGCCTTGTCCGTCGAGATCAGGACGAACTTCCGAACGTCATGGCGGATAGCGCTTTCCGCGACGTTCTGTGTTCCGATCACGTTGTTCCGGACCGCCTCGCGGATGTTTGCCTCGAGCATCGGAACGTGCTTGTACGCCGCTGCGTGAAAGACGTAGTCGGGACGATAGCGCGCGAAGACGTGCTCGACGCGATTGCCGTCCGTCACATCTCCCATTGCCGGAATCACTTCGATCTGGGGATGGGTGCGCGCGATCTCGAGGTTGATGAAATAGAGTGGCGTCTCCGCCCGCTCGAACAGGATCAGGCGGGAAGGCCGGAACGAGGCCAATTGTCTTGCCAACTCGGAACCGATGGATCCGGCCGCACCGGTAATGAGGATCGTCCGACCGGTTACTTCGCGCGCAACTAGTCCAAGATCGAGCGAAACGGGTTGGCGACCGAGGAGGTCCTCGATTCTGACCTCGCGAAGGCGGCCGCCAGGGGTAGGCCCGGACAGCATCTCGGCGAGCGACGGCAGGATCTTGTACTCGACGCCGGTTGCGGAGCATCGATCCACGAGGTCGCGCATCTGCTCTTTCGTCGCGTGCTGCACCGTGATGACGACCAGCTCGACGCGTAGCCGTGCCACGAGCCGCGCCATGTCACGCGTGCTACCAAGCACTGGTGCGCCGTGCAGAAGCTGCGTGTGCGTGGATGGGTCGTCGTCGACGATTCCGACGATCGTGAGGTCGTGGCCACGCGTGTGCTGCGTCTGGCGCAACAGCTGCTCGGCGGCCGATCCGGCGCCAACAAGGAGTGTGCGCCTTCCCGCTGCGGGTTCGAGACGCAATTCGCGGACATAGCGCGTCGCGAACATCACGCCGCCGCAGAAGAAAATCGTCAACACCCAGTCGATGATGAACACCGACCGGGGCATGTTGTATCCCAAGCCGCCGAAATACAGAACGACGACGAACAAGAGAGAGCTGAGCGTGACGGCGCTCAGAAGTCCGATGAGGTCGCGGAAACCAACGTGGTGCCAGTAGAGCCGAAACATCCCCCATCGCCAGAAGACGAAGAGGCGCACGGGCACCAGCACGGGCAGGGTCACGAGGAATTGCGAGACCCTTTTCCACTCGACGTCGAAGTCGAAGCGAAGCGCGTAGGCGCTGAAATACGCCAGCGCGAACAAGGTGATGTGCGTGGCGACACTCACCCACGGGCGACGACGAGCGATGCGCTCACCGCGCTCGCTTTTGACCGAACTCGCAGCGATCACGCTAATACCTCGTCGTAATTCGCCACGGCAAACGTCCGACAGAAGAGTCTCAGCGTCGTCGCTCCTGGCGCCCTCTCAGGCCGCATGCGAGACGTTGCAGGGCTCATCCGAACCACCGTTTGCGGGGAAGTCCGAGACCCGTCGCGCCGTCACGCAGGCATCAAAAACCTTAATGTCGTTTAATCCGACTTGATCGCGCCATTGTAATAAGACCGCCGAAAATGTCCATACTAAAAAAGGGCCGGTTAGCGATCGGTTACGTCGAACAGATATATCACCTGATTCCAATCTGTTGCAATGCTGACTCTGCTACTTGACGAACTCGGCTTTGCGTAACCAGTGCTGCCGCGTTGCCACGGTCGTGATGCGGGAACACCACAAACTCGTTTGGCGCGGTTGTAAAGACCCGATGATTGGCGGTCGAAAAATCTGTTTGGACGGTCGGCTCGTCACAGTTCGCTGGTGGGTTTGCTCCGAAAGAAGCCATTCTCGCAACGCGCGTCCTCCGACTCCGCACACCACGCCGACCAACACACCCGGCGATTCATGGAACAGCGATTCACTGACCAGCTTCGTCATGACTCAGCCCTCGCCATCAGCCAGCTCCGCCGGCGCCCCGGTTTCGCGATCGTCGCTGCGCTGACGTTGGCGTTAGGCATCGCCGTAACGACCACCGTGTTTGCTGTTGTCGATTCGGTGATACTACGCCCACTCCCCTTTATGGAGGCTGACCGTCTCATGCTCGTCAGACGAGCTCTGCCGGGCGGGAAGGCCGCCGTCGAGACGAGCTATCCGGAATATCGTGAGGCTCGAGATGGCACACGTGCGTTCAGTGGTCTCGCCGCCGTTCCGTCCAGCATGCAGCCGGCGGTAAGAACCGACGGCGACGCGAACGAGCCTCTTGCCGTCATTGGTGCGTCCGGCAACCTGTTCGATGTGCTTGGCGCGCGAGCGTTGCTCGGGAGAGCGCTCACGCCTGATGACGATCGCCGCGGTGCGGCGCCCGTCATCGTGCTCGGCTATGGGACGTGGGAGCGTCAGTTTGGCGGTCAGCGATCGGTTCTCGGACAACGAGTCGAGCTAAACGGAACGCGCTACACCGTTGTGGGCGTAATGCCACGAGGCTTCGAGTACCCGCGTGGCTCCGAGGCCTGGATCGCCCTCGTCCCGGCGATCGACTCCCTCGTCGACAACCCGCGCATCGCGTTTCTGAACATCGTGGGTCGTGTTCGACCAGGTGTGTCGGTTGAGGGCGCCCGGCAGGACGCCGAACATCTGCTCGCTCGGTCGGTGGCGGCAGCCGGCCTGGCCAACACGGTAAGCAGCGGAGTAGTCGAGCTGACATCACTCGACGCCGAGCTCCGCGGCGAGGCGCGTCGCGGCATGTTCGTGCTCCTCGCTGCGGCAGTGCTCGTGCTTCTCGTCGCGTGTGCCAACGTCGCGAACCTCTTGCTGGCGCGAGCCGCGACGCGTCGCGGCGAGCTCTCTCTGCGCACGGCGCTGGGCGCGAGCCGCCGGCGGCTCGTGGGTCAGTTGGTGGTGGAGGCGGCCGTGCTGGGTGGGCTGGGAGCGGTCGTCGGACTGTTCGCGTGCGTCGCCGGCCGCGGCGCGATCGTGGCGATGATCCCGGCCGACCTGTATGGGGCGGCCGCCGTGGCAGTCGATGGTCGCATGGCAGCGTTCGCGGCCGCGCTCATGGTTGCTACGACGTTGCTATTCGGCGTCCTCCCAGCCATACGTGGAACGCGCCTGGACCCGGGGGCCGCGCTTCGCTCCTCGATGAGTCGCACGACGGAGCACGGGACATCGCGGAGAGCTCAACGAGCGCTCGTTGCGACCGAGGTCGCGCTTGCCGTCGTATTGGCGATCGGGGGTGGCGTGCTGCTGCGAAGCTTTGTGCAGCTGACGTCCGCGCCGCTCGGCTTCGACCGAGCTCACACACTCACGTCGGAGCTGTACTTGCCCGACGCGAAATACGCCGACCCAGTAAAGGCGCGTGCCTTCTTCCGGGATGCGATAGCGCGCGTAGCCGAGCTGCCGGGGGTGCGGGCCGCGGGTGGCGTGCTGCTACGGCCGCTGGCGGGGCCCGATGGATTCGACTATCCGCTCTCACTCGAGGCCATGGATGCCGAGACGCAGCGGCGGCAGCCACTCGTGAATTACGAGGCGGTGACTCCTGGCTACTTCGCGGCGGCGGGCATTCCCGTACTCAAGGGCAGGAGCGTTTCGGAAAGCGATGATCAGACAGCGCCGAGGGTGGTCGTGGTCAGCGCCGCGACGGCACAACTCTTCTGGCCGGGTGAATCGCCGATTGGCAAACGACTCAAATGGGGTCCTCCCAGCTCTCAGGAACCATGGGTCGAAGTTGTCGGAGTCGTCGGCGCCGCGCGCTATCGTGACCCGCGTATGGAATCACTCGACGTCTATGTGCCCTACATGCAAAGCCCATGGAGGCTCAATCACCTCGTGGTGCGCGCGGCAGGCGATCCTCGCGCGCTCACGGCGTCATTGCGATCGGCGCTCGCCGAGGTGGACCCGGAGGCGCGGGCCGTCCAGGTGGCAACGGTAGAGGACCTGGCGGCTGCCGCACTGCGACAGCCGCGATTTCAAATGACACTCGTCGGCACTTTCGCTGCGCTCGCGCTCCTGCTGGGCGCGGTCGGGATCTTCGGCGTGGTGTCGTTCGCGACCGCGCAGCGGACGCGCGAGCTCGGAGTTCGAATGGCCCTCGGAGCGAAAGGCACTGACGTGAAGCGGCTCGTCATCGGCGAGACGCTCCGTGTGGTAGCAGTGGGGATCACCATCGGGATCGCCGGTGCTGCGGCCGGCGTCCGCGTCATTCGCGGACTCGTGTATGGCGTGAGTGCGGCCGATCCGTTGACGTTCGTCGCCGTTCCTATCTTGGTGACAGTGGTCGCGGTGCTGGCGGCGGCGATACCAGCACGCCGCGCATCACGAGTCGATCCGATCACCGTGCTTCGGGCCGACTGACGCCTGTTCGCCCGGTCATCCCGATCTGGTCCCGTTCGGACCGGGCGTGTTGCGGGTGCCAGTGGGCGGCTCTAAGCTCGGACCATGACACTTGTCGCGCCCGCGCGCGAACCGGACTCCATACCAGGCATCGACTATCTCGAGCCGCCCACTCGTCGCAAGGTGTGGACGGTTGCGCTGTCGCTGTTCACGGTGACAGGCGCGCTTCGCTTCACGTACATGTACTTCGACGATGTCGCGCGCCGGGAAGGCGGGACGCTCGTGCGGCGTGCGATCGAGGAGTCGACGGGGGCGTACACGGCAGCAGTGTTGTTCGTCGCCGTCGTCGCATTCGTCTGGCGATATCCACTCGATCGCCCGGGATGGCGCGCACGCGTACCAGCGCACGTTGCCGCGCTCGTTGCGTATTCGGTCGCGCACACCACCCTCATGTTCCTGACCCGGACGGTGATCTTCCGGCTGATCGGCATGGGCGCTTACGACTACGGCTACATGCCCGCGCGATACGTGATGGAATTCGGGGAGGACGCGATCAGCTATGCGTCGTTCGTCGCCGTCATCACGCTGTATCGATACAATCGGGTGACGCGCCAACGCGAGATACGAACGGCGCAACTCGAGCGAGGGCTCGCGCAGGCCGAACTGCGGAACCTGCGGCTGCAACTCCAGCCCCATTTCCTGTTCAACGCGTTGAACACGATCTCGTCGACGATGTACGACGACCCGCGGAGCGCCGATCGCCTGATCGGCCAGCTCTCACAGCTGTTGCGCCTGTCGCTTCGAACGTCGCATGCGCAGGAGGTGCCGCTCCGCGAGGAGCTGGAAGTGTTGAGCTGCTACCTCGGCCTGATGACCGCGAGGTTCGGCAGCCGGCTTCGCGTGAATGTCGCGAGCATGCCGGACGTTTCGGACGCGCTCGTTCCATCGCTCCTGCTTCAACCACTGGTCGAGAACGCCATCCGCCACGGCAATGCGTCCCATGCGAGTGGTGGCATGATCGAGGTTCGCGTGGAGCGAGTCGGCGCGTCGCTTCAACTCAGCGTGACGGACGACGGACCGGGGGCGCCGGCCCACACCGACATATTCGCGATGGGAATCGGACTGTCGGCGACGCGCGACAGGCTGCGGTTGCTCTACGGCAATGGCCACCGATTCTCGGCAGGGAATCGTGGGCCGGGGTTTGCCGTGGAAATCGCGCTGCCGTACCGGCGCGCGGCGATGGCCACCGTGGCGTCATCGGAGCTCGCCGTTGACCGCGATGTTGCCGCCGGCGCGGCCGCCGCCGCGGCTTCTCGTTAGGTCAGGCTCGCATGCGCGTTCTGATCGCCGACGACGAAGCGCCCGCCCGGGCAAAGATGCGCCGCTACGTCGCCGAGTACCCCGACATCGAGATCGTCGGCGAGGCAGAGACCGGCGTCGAGGCCGTCGAGCGCATCGCCGAGCTCCAGCCCGAGCTCGTGTTTCTCGACGTCCAGATGCCGGAGCTCGACGGCTTCGGCGTGATCGACGCGGTTGGCGTCGAGTCGATGCCCTACGTCGTGTTCGTCACGGCCTTCGACGAGTACGCGCTCAAGGCATTCGAGGTGCGAGCGCTGGATTATCTGCTCAAGCCATTCACCCCGGAACGATTCGCGGCGGTGATCGATCGCGCGCGCGCGGAAATCGCGCGTACCTCCGGCGACGATTCCGCGGTGCTTCGAAGCAAGCTCGAGGCGCTGCTCAGCGCCGTAACGACCGGTCGGCCACGATACCTGCAACGAATCCTCGTACATCATGCGAACCGAGCGCTCCTGCTTCCGGTGGAACGGATCGATCGGGTGGAGGCGGACCGCAACTACGTTCGCCTTCACAGCGGCGGCACGGCATTCTCGCTACGTGGCAGCCTAACGTCGCTGGCGGAGCGCCTGGATCCCGAGAAATTCCTCCGGATCAACCGTTCGGAGATCGTTCGGCTCGATGCGGTGAAGGAGCTCCAGCCGTGGTTTCACGGCGATTACCGCGTCGTCATGGGTGACGGCACGACACTGATGTGGAGCCGCAGGTTCCGCGCACAAGCGGCTGGAGAGTTCGGCGACACCTGATTGACAGCCAACCCTTCCCGCCGTCATGTTGTCGAAGGTTGAGGTATTAACCCCAGGGCACCATGACGAACTGGACTCGCCGGTTCGCGCGGAGATTTCGCGCGCTCATCCACCGCGACGCGCTGGACCGCGACGTGGATGACGAGATGCGACTGCACATCGAGATGGAGGCGAACGACCTCGCGCGCGTCAATGACATTCCACCCGACGAAGCACGGCGAAGAGCGGCGATCGCGTTCGGTGGCGTGGACCGGTTCGTCGAGGAGCATCGGGATGCCCGCGGCGTGCGGTGGGCCGAAGAGCTTACGCACGACGTTCGCTACGCGGCGCGGGCGCTCAGGCGCAGTCCGGGCTTCACGCTGACCGCGACGCTCGTGCTCGCGCTCGGGATCGGCGCGAGCACGGCGATCTTCAGCGCGGTCGATGCCGTGCTCGTCTCGCGGTTGCCGTATCCCTACGACGATCGGCTCGTCCGCATCTACCAACAGAACTCCCCGACGAATCGATTCGGACTCTCGGCGGCTGACTATCTCGCGCTGGCCGCTCAGCAGAGGAGCTTCATCGCAGTGGGTGCACAACGCGGGCGCGAGGCGACACTGGTGGTAGATGGGCGCGTCACGCGGTCCGCCATCGCGGCCGCCGACGCCGGGTTCTTCTCGGCTCTCGGCGTCCGCGTGGCTCGCGGGCGACTCGTGACCGCGAGTGATATCGCGTCGAACGCGTTCGTCGCGGTTGCGACCCACGCGTTCGCCGTGCGCGAGTTCGGGGGCGACGGGTCGAGCGCCGTGGGAAAGGCCGTGATGGTCGACGGCGTTTCCTATTTGGTCGTCGGGGTCCTGCACGAAAGCGTGCGAGACCTTGCTGGCGTTCGTGCGGAGCTGTGGACCGCGCTGAAGGTTCCGACGCCCGAGCGCCGCGGTCCGTTCAATATGCGCGTCGTCGCGCGGCTCAAGGACGGCGCCACGCTCGAATCGGCGGCCAGGGATCTGGCCGTGATCAGCGAGCGCATCTTCCCGCAGTGGGCCTCGAGCTTCCAGGATCGGACGGCGCGGATGACTCCATACTCGCTGCGCGAGACGATGCTCGGGAACGCCGGTCAGACGCTCGGGCTCTTCGCCGCCGCGGTCGCGCTCGTCCTGCTCATCGCGGTCGCGAACGTCGCCAGCCTGACACTCGTTCGCGTCGCCGGTCGGTCGCGCGAGGCGGTGCTCCGAACGGTGCTCGGCGCATCGTCAGCCCGCGTGGCGCGCATGCTCGTGACCGAGAGCCTCGTCCTCTCGGCGTTAGGCGCCACCGCGGGCGCTCTGTTGGCACCTGTGCTGCTCCGTGGGCTGGTCGCCGTCGGGCCGCCGGTGCCCCGGTTGAGCGAGGCGAATATCGACGCGCGAGCGGTTGCGTTTGCAGCGGCGTTGGCGGTCATCGCGGGCGTCATTGTGGGAGTGTATCCGGCGCTCGCGCTCTTCCGGCGTGACTTCTCGAGCGCGATTCGCAGCGGTGATCGCGAGATCGGCGTCGGGCGATCAACGCAGGTGCTTCGCGGCGCGCTTGTGACGGCGCAGTTCGCGCTCGCGCTTCCCGTGCTGGCGACGGCAGCGCTGTTGATCAACAGCTTCGTCCGTTTGCAGGCTGTCGATGTCGGAATCGATCCTCGTCACGTTGCGTACGTACGCGTGTCGTTGCCGCTGGCTCGGTATGCGTCACCTACCGACGCCGCAGTTTTCTGGCGGCGAGCCCTCGCACGGCTGGCGGAACAACCGGGCATGATCGCGGCCGGCGTCAACGAATCGATGCCGCCCGACGAGCCTGCCGACATCAACAACTTCGATCTCGTGGACCGACCCGTTCAACCGGGCGATGCACAGCCGACTGCGCCCTACATGTCCGTCAATCCCACGTTCTTTGCGGCGGTCGGTGTTCCGGTGCTCGAGGGCCGGATCTTCGCCGAGACGGATACGGGCACCGGGCCTCCGGTGATGATCGTGAGCCGCTCGTGGGTGCGACACTATTCGTCCGATCGTCCCGCCGTCGGCCGTCAGCTCCAGGGAGGCGGCTGCACTACGTGCCCCCCGTTCACCATCATTGGTGTGGTGGGCGACGTGAAGTATCAGGGACTCGGCGGCAATGGCGAGGCGATGTATGTGCCGGCGGCGCAGAACATGTCAGCCAACTACTATCTCTTCGTTCGAACCGCCGCGTCCGGCGTCGACGCGGTCGATCGTGCACGTGAGGTACTAGGCGGGATCGATCCCGGCCTCGCGCTCGACGATGCCGGACGATTCGAGGAGCGCATCTACTCCGCGGTCGCTCCGCAGCGACATTGGGCTGCGCTGCTCGGAGGCTTTGCCACGGTAGCGCTGTCGCTCGCGGCGATCGGTATCTTCGGGATGCTGTCGTACCTCGTCGCGGCGCGTCGTCGCGAGATCGGCGTGCGTGTGGCGCTCGGCGCGAGTCGCGGCGGTGTCATAGCAATGGTGATAGGACGAGGGATGGCCTACGCGATTCCGGGC
>Ga0075433_10004302_pt1 | contig 11063 bp, 5 predicted proteins | sample RhiMethybrSRZTD2_FD_75299 | JGI IMG/M metagenome (GOLD analysis project Ga0075433, IMG submission 75299) | Populus rhizosphere microbial communities from Tennessee, USA - Rhizosphere MetaG P. TD hybrid SRZTD2 | ecosystem: Host-associated > Plants > Roots > Rhizosphere > Soil | place: USA... | reverse complement strand
GCGTCGCCGCAGATGGTCGGGAGTGACCTCGCCCTGTCGGTCTCGCCGGCGAAGGCGTCGGTGGCACCGGGCGGAAAGGGAAAGAAGAAGTTCCGCGTCGCCGCCGTCGACTACGGCATGAAGCGCAACATCGTGCGTCTCCTCCAGCGCGGGTCCTGCCGGGTGGCGATTTTCCCGGCGACGGCCTCCTGCGCCGAGATCCTCGAGAGCCGGCCCGACGGCATCTTCCTCTCCAACGGACCCGGCGATCCCGCCGCGCTGCCGGGGCCGATCCGCACGATCGAAGGCCTGATTGCGACCGGAAAGCCGATCTTCGGAATCTGTCTCGGCCATCAGCTCCTGGGCCTGGCGCTCGGCGCGAAGACGTTCAAGCTGAAGTTCGGGCACCGCGGGGCGAATCACCCCGTCCAGGACCTCGCCTCCGGACATGTCGCGATCACGTCTCAGAACCACGGTTTCGCGGTGGACACGGAGACGATGCCGGCGGAGCTGGAGTCCACGCACCGCAACCTAAACGACGGAACGCTCGAGGGCTTCCGCCACAGGACGCTTCCGATCCTGGCGGCGCAGTTCCATCCCGAGGCCGCTCCGGGCCCCCACGACGCCAACGTCCTCTTCGAGAAATTCCTGGCCGCGATGGAGGCCGCGCGGAAGTGAGGAGCCTCCCGCTCGAGGTGGCGATCCGTTACCTGAAGTCCCGCCCCTCCAAGCTCGTCTCTTCCGTGTCGCTCCTCTCGATCGCCGGCATCGCGCTCGGCGTCGCGGCGCTCGTCGTGGCGATGGGACTGCTCTCGGGATACCGGACCGAGATCCGCGAGAAGCTGATCGGCGCCAACGCCGAGGTGGTCGTCTTTCCGCTGATTCCCGGAGGCGACCCGGATCCCGCGGCTCTCGAACGGCGCGTGGCCGCGGTGCCGGGAGTCGCCGCGACGTCTCCGGTGATCTACCAGACGGGCGTGGCCTCCTCGCAGGCCGTTCCCGACGGGACCGACGCCGTGCTGAAGGGAATCGATCCCGCGAGCGAGCGACGGGTGTCGGACCTCGATGCCTACCTGCCCCGCGCCGAGTCCATCGTGACCGCCGCGATCCCGACGGCGCCGCCCGGCGTGGCAATCGGGGCGGAGCTCGCGCGCAAGCTCGACGTCAAGACCGGCGACACGATCGCGCTTTCGGTGACCGACGCCTCCGGCGCGACCGGCCGCTTCGCCCCGCGGACCGGCCGGTTCCGCGTGGCCTACGTGTTCCGGACGAACTTCTCCGAGTACGACACGGAATGGGTCTTCCTCTCGCGCGAGGAGCTGCGCAGGCTCTCGGGGGTTCCGGGACAGGCCAACGTGATCGAAGTGAAGCTGCGCTCGATCGACGAGACCGCGCGCGTCGCATCCGCGATCGCCCGGGCCGCCGGCAACGGCTACTCGGTCTCGGACTGGCGCTCGATGAACGGGACGCTGTTCCAGGCGCTCCTGATCCAGCAGGCGGCGCTCTTCATCGTGATCGGCCTCATCGTCGCGGTCTCGACCTTCAACGTCGTGGCCGCGCTCATCATGACGGTGCAGGAGAAGAAGCGCGACATCGGCGTCCTGACGGCGATGGGCGCCGAGCGGGGCCTCGTCACGCGGGTCTTCCTGACGCTCGGCGCGATCCTCGGCGGCACCGGGGTCGTCGCCGGAGTCGCCTTCGGCGTTCTGGTGTGCTGGGCCATGACCCGCTTCCGGCTGCTTTCGTTCCCGCCGGGCGTGGCCGAGATCTACTTCGTGTCGTTCATCCCGTTCCTGGTCCGGGCCCGGGACATCGCCGTGATCGTGGGCTGCTCCGCCGTCGCGATCTTCGCCGCGTCGCTGATCCCGGCGCTCCGGGCCGCGCGCGTGGACGTGGCGGAGGCGCTCCGGTATGAGTAGCCTGGCGCTGGCCGTCGTCGCCGCCGCGCTCCTCCAGGACCCGTCGGCGCCGCCCCCGAGCTCCTCCCTCGATCATTTCCGCTTCCAGCCCAAGCACATCCGGATCGGCGAGGTCGCGCACTACATCAAGTCGAATCGCGACGGCTCCAAGCCCTCACGCGTTTCGATCTTCGTGGCTGCGCCCGACCGGCTGGAGGTCGCCAAGATCGAGAAGGACACCCGCGACGCCGCGTGGGTGCGGGCGCACTTCGACTGGAAGCTCTTCACGGCGGACCAGCTCGACGCCGCCGTCATCAACCTCGACGGCTCGGTCGAGGAACGTGTCTCCCTCGACCTGGACCGGAAGACCGGCGCGGTCAACGTGAAGGTCGGTGAGAAGACCGGCGGCGCCGCGTGGCGACACCTCCCGTTTCACATCTACAATTTCGACTTCACGAGCCTCAACTTCGCGTTCCGGCACCTGGTGGATCCCAAGGCCACTTTTTCCATCGGCGTCATGGACCCGACCTTCGCGAAGGAAGGTGAGATCTTCATCTACCGCGGCGAGGCGAAGATCGAGTACGTCAAGGACGAGAAGCTCCACGGCAAGACCTGCCGTCTCTACCGGATCTCGGGCCCCGGCATCGGCGGCACCGAGGGCTCGATCTGGTGGGACCCCAAAAGCGGCTGGCTCGAGAAGGTCGAGATTCCGTTTCCCGACAACCCCGACTGGAACAGCTTCAAGCTCGAGCTCGAAGGCGTCGAGGTCATGACGCCCGAGCAGTGGAAGAACTACATCGCCGACTCGCTGGCCAAGGCCAACGCAAAGAGCTGAGTCACGGCGCGCGCTTCGCCAGGAACTCCTTCTGCTTCCGGACGGACTCGGCCCGGATCGCCGCGAACTCGGGGGTCTTGCGGATCGCTTCGAACAGGGGATCCCGATCCATCGCCTCGTGAACGAGGTAGTTGTTCTCCACGGCTTTCCGGAGTAGTCGCAAGGCCGCGTCCCGGTAACCGGCGAGTGCGAGGTGGCCCGCGGTGTAGTACTTGTTCTCCGGATCTCGGTCACTCATGGCCTTCGCCTCGACGGCGGCGGCCAGGCGGTCGCGCTCCGCTCCGGGCCCGGCGAGCAGGACGGCATATCCGCCGACGGGCAAGTTCGAGTCCATCCGCACACCCGTCAGGGCCTCCTCGCGCTTGCCCTCGCGCAGCAGGATGTCGGCCTCGACGTTCTTCGACCAGGCCGACCCCGCATCGAGGCGGGCGAAGTCCCGTGCTCGCGCGTAGTCGCCCTTGACCATGAACAGGAAGCCGCACGACCGGAAGAAACGGTTGCGAGGATCGAGCGCGCGGGCCGCGTCGCACTCCCGGGCGGCCTCCTCCATGACTCCGGCATAGCGGAGCACGTAGGCGAGGCTGAAATGCGCGTGGGCGTCCTGCGGCCGGCGACGCACGAGGTCTTCCGCCTTCGCGTAGGCCTGGTCGAGATTTCCGCCTTCGGTCGCGAGAACGATGAGGCGGACGGACGCCTCAGAGAGGTTGGGGTCGAGCGCGAGCGCCTTCTGGGCCGCCGAGGCCGCGCGCTCGAGACCGTCGGGCGAGCTCTCGCCGAAAGAGACGGCGTAGTAGTAGCGGAGTCCGAGCGCGGCCCAGGCCGGAGCGTAGTCCGGATCGAGTCCGACCGCGCGCTCGAGCATGGCGAGGGCCTCCTTGTTCGGCTCGGGATCGCTCGTGAAGGGCTTGCTGCGAAGGTACAAGTCGTAGGCCTCTGCGTTCCTGGGATGCGTGGCCGCTGCCTCGCCAGCCGTGGATCCTCCGAGTAGCGGAAAGAGTCCCTGCCGCAGTCGTCCCGAGATCTGTTCGCGCAGCCCGATGAGATCCGACGCCGCGGCGCTCGACGTGTCGCGCCAGACCAGGCGGTTCGACTCCGCGTCCACCACCTCGAGCGTGACGCGAAGCTGGTCGCCCTCCTTCTGGAAGTGCCCCGTGAGGACGTCGGAGACGCGGAGCTCCCGGCCGGCGGCCTGCGGGTCCACGTCTCCCTTCGCGTACTTCTGCGTCGCTGCGAAGGGGCGAATCGCCAGCGTCGGAATGTAGGAGAGCGTCGTGATCACTTCGTCGGGAAGTGCGAGGCGCAGGTAGTCGGTGGAAGGATCCGCGCCCAGGTTCTGAAACGGCAGGACCGCGAGCGTGGTCTGGTGGCCGGCCGAAGGCGAAGAGGCCGGGCGGTGCGTCGCCCACCACGCGATTCCGGTTGCGGCGAGCACGAAAGCGGCGGCGACGGCGGGGATCTTCCACCGCGAGGCGCGCGCCGGAGCCGGGAGGGCCGCCGCGGTCTTGCCGCTCTTTGCCGAGTCCGAGTCGCGCTTCAGGCGCTTCAGGTCGGTCTTCAGGTCCGCGATGCTCTGGTAGCGGAGGTCCCGGTCCTTCTCGAGGGCCGTGTTGACGATGCGCTCGAGCTCCGCCGGGAGCTCCGGGTTGAGCTTGATGGGCGACACCGGCGCCTTGTTCAGGATCGCGTCGAAGATGACCGCCGACGTGCTCCCGGCGAAGGGTTGCCGGCCCGTGGCCATTTCGTAGAGCACCGCGCCGCAGGAGAAGACGTCGGTGCGCGCATCGAGCCCTTCTCCGCGCGCCTGCTCGGGGGACATGTACGCCACCGTTCCGATCGCGGTGCCGGGGCTGGTCAGGTGCTTCTCGTCCATCGCGGTCGGCAGCGCAGTGTCGCCCGGGGCGGCCGGCACGACGTCCGTGTTCTTCGCCAGCCCGAAGTCCAGTAGCTTCGCCTGTCCGCGCTTCGTGACGAAGATGTTCGCGGGCTTGATGTCCCGGTGCACGATGCCGCGCGCATGCGCCGTCTCCAGCGCGTCCGCGATCTGCGTGCCGAGGTCGAGCAGCGTGTCGAGCTTCAGCGGCCCCGGGGCCAGCCGCTCCCGCAGCGTCTCTCCTTCCAGGAGCTCCATCGCGATGAAAGGGCGGCCCTCGTGCTCGTCCACGTCGTGGATCGTGCAGATGTTGGGGTGCTGCAGGGAGGACGCCGCCCGGGCTTCGCGCTGGAGGCGTTCGAGGGCCTGGGCATCGGCGGCGAGCTCCTCCGGGAGGAACTTCAGCGCCACGTGCCGGCCGAGCTTCAGATCCTCGGCCTCGTAAACGACGCCCATGCCGCCGCCGCCGAGCTTCGAGAGTACGCGATAGTGCGAGACGGTCTGGCCGATCAGGACGAACCTCGCTTCGCGACGAACTCCTTCTGCCGCCGAAGAGCCTCCTCGCGAATCGCGGCGAACTCGGGGTCCTTTCGGATTGGGTCGAAAAGCACATTCCGGTCCATCGCCGGCACGCAGAGGTAATTGTCCTCGACCGCGCGCCGCAGGAGGCGGAGCGCCGCGTCGCGGTATCCGCAGCTCGCCAGCCAGAAAGCCATCGAGTAACGGTTCTCGGAGTCCCGCTCCCCGAGGGCTCGGGCCGTCAAGGTCTCTGCCGCACGGTCTCGGTCCGCCTGGGAGCCGGTCCGGGTGATGAGGCCGGCGACCGGCGTGAACCTCGGGCTGCCCTGCAGGATGCGCGCGGCGGCCTCCGATTTGTTCTCACGGAGCAGCAGCTGCGCCTCGTGGTTCCGGCGCCAGCCGGAGCTTGAGTCGTCGAGCTCGAAATAAGAGCGCGCCTTCGCGAAGTCCCCGAGCTGCGCGAACGCTTCGCCGCAGGAACGGAACTCGCGGTTCTGGGGGTCGAGAGCGCGGGCCGCGTCGCAGTGGCGCGCGGACTCCTCGAGCAGTCCCGCGTAACGCAGGACGTATGCCTGGGCGAACTGGGCGCGGGCGTCGTTCGGCCGCCTGCGGAGAAGCTCCTGGGCCCGCGCGTCGGCCTCCGCCAGCCTCCCGCCCTCGACCTCCAGCAGGATCGAGTACTCCGCGGCGTCCGAAAGGTTCGGATCGAGCGCGAGCGCATGATCGATCGCGGAACGCGCCTGGGCGTACGCCGCGCCGCTTCCCGAGCCGCCGACGTAGTAGTAGCGGTTGCCGAGCGCGGCCCAGGCCGGCGCGTAGTCGGGGTCGAGCCGGACCGCCCGCTCGAGCAGCGCGATGCCCTGCTGGTTTGGCTCCGGATCACTCGTCAGGGGAGCGCTGCGCAGGAACAGGTCGTAGGCCTCCGCGTTTTTGGGGCGGGTCGCCCCATCCGTAACCGCGGCCGAACCTCCAAGAAGCGGAAAAAGCCCTTTTCGCAGACGGCCCGAGATCTGCTCGCGCAGGCCGATCAAGTCGGCGGCGGTTGCGCTCGTCGTGTCGCGCCACAGCAGCCGGTTGTTCTCGGTGTCGACGACCTCCATCGTGACCCGGAGCTGATCGTTCTCCTTCTGGAAGTGCCCGGTCAGGACGTCCGCGACGCGCAGCTCGCGTCCGGCGGCCTGGGGATCGACGTCGCCCTTCGCGTACTTCTGCGTGGACGCAAACGGTCGGATCGCGAGCGTCGGAATGTACGACAGCGTCGTCACGATCTCGTCGGGCAGGGCGAGGCGCAGGTGATCCAGCGACGGGTCCGCGCCGAGGTTCTGGAAGGGCAGCACCGCGAGGGTGATCTGGCCGCCGGCGGCCGGCGAAGCGGACGGCGTCCTGCGCGAGAGCGACCAGACGACGACCGCGGCCACGGCCAGGGCCGCCGCGATTGCGACAGGAGCCCTCCATCGATCGACCCGGCTGCTTCGAACGGGCGCCGCGGCGGCGGTCTTCCCGCTCGCCGCCGACTCCGAGTCGCGCTTCAGGCGCTTGAGCTCGCTCTTGAGCTCGGCCGCGCTCTGGTAGCGCAGATCGCGATCCTTTTCGAGCGCGATGTTGACGATGCGGGTCAGCTCCTCGGGCAGGGACGGGTTGAGCTTCACCGGTGGCACCGGAGCCCGGTTCAGGATCGCCTCGAAGATCACGGCAGAGGTGTTGCCGGTGAACGGCTGGCGGCCGGTCGCCATCTCGTAAAGGACGGCGCCGCAGGAGAAGACGTCGCTCCTCGCGTCGAGCGTCTCGCCGCGCGCCTGCTCGGGGGACATGTAGGCCACGGTGCCCAGGGCCGAGCCGGGGCTCGTCAGGTGCACCTCGGGCATCGCCGTCGCTGCCTCCGTGTTTTCGCCGCCGGTCCCGGTCTCGGCTTGCTTGGCCAGACCGAAATCCAGCAGCTTGGCCTGTCCCCGTTTGGTGACGAAGATGTTGGCCGGCTTGATGTCGCGGTGAAGGATCCCGCGAGCGTGCGCGACTTCGAGCGCATCCGCGATCTGGATGCCCAAATCCAGCAGCGCGTCGAGCCTCAGCGGCCCCGGCCCGAGTCGGTCCCGCAGCGTCTCGCCCTCGAGCAGCTCCATCGCGATGAACGGGCGCCCCTCGTGCTCGTCCACGTCGTAGATCGTGCAGATGTTGGGATGCTGGAGCGAAGAGGCGGCCCGGGCCTCGCGCTTGAGGCGCTCCATCGCCTGCTGGTCGGCGCCGAGCTCTTCGGGCAGGAACTTCAGGGCGACGCGCCGCCCGAGCTTCAGATCCTCGGCCTCGTAGACGACGCCCATGCCTCCGCCGCCCAGCTTCGCGAGGACCCGGTAGTGCGAGACTGTCTGGCCAATCATCGAGGGTTGTCGGGCGATTCTATCCGCTATACTCGGGGCTCCACTCCTTTCCAGCGAGGTCGCCTATGTCGAAGTCGCTGCTCCGTCTTTCCGGCGTGCTGGTGGTTCTCTGTCTCTCCGCACCGCTTCCCGCTCAGACCTGCGGAGAGTGGAGCTGGGTCAATCCTCTCCCCCAGGGCAACTCGCTGTCGGCGGTCGCGTACGGCGCCGGCCAGTACGTCGCCGTGGGTCGCGCCGGCACGATCGTCGCGCGCCGCGACGGAGGCGCGTGGGAGGTGCGCACTTCCGCGCTGACGTCCGATGACCTGTCCGACGTGATCTGGAACGGTGCGACGTTTCTGGCCGTCGGCTCCAACGGCAACGTCCTGATGAGCGCGGACGGCGCGAATTGGTCGACGCGCTTCACCAACTCGACGGCGTCGCTGACGCGCGCGGCGTGGAGCGGGTCGCGATTCGTGGCGGTGGGCGAAGGGGGCGCCATCCTGTCGAGCACGGACGGCCAGACCTGGGCCGCACACTCGGCCGGCACCGACGCCAGCTGGAACGACGTGGCCTGGAACGGACGGCAGTTCGTCGCCGTCGGACAGCCCGGGGCCGTCGCAACGAGCCCGAACGGGATCGCGTGGACGCGCCACGACACGAATTCCGTCGATCTCCTCTACGGACTCGCCTGGAATGGTTCGCGCTGGATCGCCATGGGCACGAGCTTCCCGTACGTCCAGACAGTCTGGGAGAGCCCGGACGGCGTGGCGTGGAGCGCCGAACGGCTTCCGCAGGGAAAGAGCCTGCGCCGGATCACCTGGACCGGCAGCGAGCTCGTGGGCGTCGGCGATTCCGGCGCGCTCGCGTCGAGCACCGACGCGCGGCAGTGGCAGGAGCTCGACTCCGGGACGGCCTCGACGCTGCGCGGTCTCGCCCGGGGGGCACAGGACTTCGTCGCCGTGGGCGACCGCGGCACGATCCTCGGGAGCACCGACGCCACGGTGTGGACCTCGGAAGCCCCGGGCCCGCGCTCCGGGGTCTCGGACGCGGCGTCCAACGGCACGACGTTCGTGGCCGTCGGTGCGCAGGGCTTCATCGCGACGGGAACGCCCGAATCGGGCTGGACGCGGCGCGACTCGGGAACCTTCCGGTGGCTGCTCGGCGTGGCCTGGAGCGGGCGCCTCTTCGTGGCCGTCGGCGAGACCGGGACGATCCTGACGAGCCCCGACGGCGCTTCCTGGACGCCGCGCGCCTCCGGCCTGACAGAGACTCTCTACGCGGTGATCTGGGACGGCTCGCGGTTCCTCGTCGTCGGCAGCGACGCGATCGTCCTGACCAGCCCCGACGGAGCGGCCTGGACCTACCGCAAGGTCGGGCCCAACAGGAGCCTGCGATCAGTCGCCTTCAACGGCTCGCGCTACGTCGCGGTCGGAGGGGCGACGGGAATCGCTATCTACTCGAGCGACGACGGGAACACGTGGACGCGGCGTGACCAGGGAGACGCGCCGGCGCTGGCGCACGTGGTCTGGAACGGGAACGTGTTCCTCGCCGTCGGGGACCAGGGCTCGGTGCGGGCGAGCACGGATGGCGAGACCTGGCGCGGGGGCAACGTGGGTATCGACGCGAACCTTTCTTCCGTCACGTGGACGGGAGCAGTGTTCGAGGCGGTCGGCGACGACGGCGTGGCGCTCGAGAGCGTCGACGGCGGGCGCTGGGATCGCCGGGAGTCCGGTACCGTCAACGACCTCTACGGCGTGGTCTGGACCGGAGGGAGACTCCTCGGCCTCGGCCGCGGCGGGACGATCCTGGACGGAGGATGCCGGGCCGAGCCGGCGCGGATGCCGCACAAGCTCGAACGGTAGACGGTAGACGGTAGACGGTAGACTCTAGACGGGCTGTCGTCCCGTCTTCGGTCTCGCGTCTTCCGCTTATACTCCCCGCCCGGTGCCCAAGCGGGACGACATTCGATCGATCCTCGTCATCGGGTCGGGACCGATCGTCATCGGCCAGGCCTGCGAGTTCGACTACTCCGGTACGCAGGCCGTTCGCGCGCTCCGCCGCGAGGGCTACCGCGTCGTGCTCGTCAACTCCAATCCCGCGACGATCATGACGGACCCCGAGCTCGCCGACGCGACGTACGTCGAGCCCCTGACGCCCGAGTTCCTGGAGCGGATCATCGAGAAGGAGAGGCCCGATGCGATCCTGCCGACGGTGGGTGGCCAGACCGCGCTCAACCTCGCGCTGGCGCTGGCCGAGCGCGGGACCCTCGAGAAGCGCAACGTCCGCCTGATCGGGGCCAACGAGCGCTCCATGCGCCTGGCGGAGGACCGGGAGCTCTTCAAGCAGGCGATGCTCGAGATCGGCGCCGAGGTGCCACGGTCGGGCCGGGCCCGTACGCTGGCCGAGGCCGAAAAGATCGTGCGCGAGATCGGCCTGCCGGTGGTCGTCCGGCCCTCCTTCACCCTCGGCGGGTCGGGGGGAGGCGCGGCGAAGACGCAGACCGAATTCCGCCAGATCGTCCAGAACGGCCTGCGCGAGTCGCCCGCCCACGAGGTCCTGATCGAGGAGTCGGTCGAAGGCTGGAAAGAGTTTGAGCTCGAAGTCATGCGGGACACCGCGGACAACGTCATCATCGTCTGCTCGATCGAGAACTTCGACGCGATGGGCGTCCACACCGGAGACTCGATCACGGTCGCTCCGCAGATGACGCTGTCGGACCGGCAGTATCAGGCCATGCGCGACGAGGCGAAAGCCGTCATCCGCAAGGTCGGCGTCGACACCGGCGGGTCCAACATCCAGTTCGCGGTGGACCCGAAGACCGGCCGCCGCGTCGTCATCGAGATGAACCCGCGCGTGTCCCGCTCCTCGGCGCTGGCGTCCAAGGCGACCGGGTTCCCGATCGCGAAGATCGCGGCGCTGCTTGCCGTCGGGTACCATCTCGACGAGATCCCGAACGACATCACCAAGAAGACGCCGGCGTCGTTCGAGCCGTCGCTCGACTACGTCGTGGTGAAGATTCCCCGATGGACGTTCGAGAAGTTCCCGCGCGCCGACGCCCGCCTGACGATCCAGATGAAGTCGGTCGGCGAGGCCATGGCGATCGGGCGCACGTTCCCCGAGGCCCTCGGCAAGGCGATCCGCTCGCTGGAGATCGGCCGCGACGGGCTCGACGACGGGCGCGGGCCATTGCCGAAAGAGGAGCTTCTCGCGAAGCTCCAGGAGCCCACGGCCGAGCGTCTCTTCCACCTTCGCCGGGCGTTCGTCGCGGGAATGACCGTGGACGACGTGGCCGCGGCGACGAAGATCGATCCGTGGTTCTTAGACGGCGTGCGTCGGATGGTCGAGACGGAAGAATCCTTCGCCGGCCGGGCGCTCGCGTCGGTCTCGCGCGACGAGCTGCGGGACGCCAAACGACTGGGTCTCTCCGACCGATCGCTCGCCAAGAAGCTTTCCTGCGAGGAAGCCGACGTGCGCGCCCGCCGCGAGGAGCTCGGAGTCGTCCCCGTGTCCAAGACGATCGACACGTGCGCCGCCGAGTTCGAGGCGCAGACGCCGTACTTCTACTCGACCTACGAGGACGAGAACGAGTCGATCCGCACCGAGAG
>Ga0075433_10004299_pt1 | contig 11065 bp, 5 predicted proteins | sample RhiMethybrSRZTD2_FD_75299 | JGI IMG/M metagenome (GOLD analysis project Ga0075433, IMG submission 75299) | Populus rhizosphere microbial communities from Tennessee, USA - Rhizosphere MetaG P. TD hybrid SRZTD2 | ecosystem: Host-associated > Plants > Roots > Rhizosphere > Soil | place: USA... | reverse complement strand
CGCAGCCAAACATTCACTGGGGCGACTCGAAGGAGGACGACGGGCTGTTGTTTGCGAACTCCGAGGTGATGCTCGACGAACGCACGCAGACGATGGTGTACGCGTTCGGCGGGTGGAGCCGTCGCACCGGATCGCACGGCGGCAACTACAGGCGCCGCACCGACGCCGGCAACATTCCGACGATCTATCCGAACGGATTCCTGCCGCTCATCGAGCCGATCAACGTGGACGCGTCAGTTGCCGGAGGGGTGCGCGGTCTGGCGAGCGGGTGGGCGTGGGACGTCAGCGGTGTGTACGGCCACAACCGGCTGGACTATTACGTCAGCGACAGCCTGAATGTGTCGCTGGGACCCACGATGCCGCCGAATCAGACGGAGTTCTATTCCGGCGCCATTGCATTTAACGAGCTCACGTTGAACGGCGACCTGCGGCGGCAGGTGTCGATTGGTCTCGCCAAGCCGGCGAACCTGGCGGTCGGCGTCGAGTACCGTCGCGACACCTATCAGATCGTCGCGGGCGAAGTTGCCTCGTACGTCGATGGTGGCGCGCGCGATCAGAACGGGGCGCCGGCGATTCCCGGCGCACAGGTGTTTCCGGGATTCCGGCCGTCGAACGTGACCGATGCCTCGCGCAACAGCGTCGCCGCGTATATCGACCTCGAAGGCGACGTCACGACCATGCTCCGGCTCGGCGGCGCCGGACGATGGGAACACTTCGGCGATTTCGGCAATACCGCGGACGGCAAGTTCACGGCCCGGTTGCAGCCGCACAAGCGTTTCGTCGTGCGCGGCGCGGTCAGCACCGGCTTCCGCGCGCCGTCGCTGGGCCAGATCTACTTCTCGACGGTCAGCACGAACTTCTCGCTGATTGGCGGTGCATTCGTGCCGGTCGAAGCAGGGACCTATCCAGTGGCCAGCCCGCAAGCCCGCGCGCTCGGCGCCACCGATCTGATCCCCGAGGAGTCGGTTCATTACAGCGCGGGCGTCGTCGTCAATCCGCTCGACCCCCTCGAGATCACGGTCGACTACTACCATATCGACATCGACGACCGCATCGTGCTGTCGGATAACTTCACCGGCACGCGCATTACGGAACTCCTGCAACCCTTCGGCGCAAACGGCGCACGCTACTTCACGAACGCGATCGACACCAGGACGAAGGGCGTCGACGTCATCGCGACCTACGCCGTGCCACTGCGCGCCAACAGCAGGCTGCGGGCGCAGGCCGCTTACAACCACACGGAGACGGCGATCACGCGCATCAGCCCGACACCACCGCAGCTCGTGGGGTTCGAGAACACCTTGTTCAGCCGCGTTCCGCCTAACGACATCGAGTACCGTCGATTCACGTGCGCGCAGCCGGAGGACAACCTGCGACTGATGGCCGACTGGCGTAAAGGCGTCTTCGATGTGCTGGTGCGCAGCAGCCGCTTCGGCGATTACTGCAGCATCGAGGCGATCGATCAGATCTACAGCGCCGAATGGGTGACCGATGTCGAGTTCACCTATCAGTTTCAGTCCGCGCTGTTCGGCTTCGGGATCCAGAACATCGGCAACGCGTTTCCGGATCAAAACCTGCCGCCGGTGAGCAATCGGGGTGGGCGTACGTTTCCACGAAACGCCCCGTTCGGGTTCAATGGACGCTATCTGTACGGCCGCGTCTCCTTCACGTTCTGAAGGCGCTGAGGTACGAATCGCGTACGTGGTGTCCGGCTTTAGCCTGAATCGGGATCGCAGCGAGTAGCGTAAGCGCGATGGCACCGACCCTGAGCCGGTCATCGCCTGGGGCTGCAGCGGCGGCACAAAGAGGCGGTAGACTTGCCCTCTACCGAGGGGGCATCAATGAGCGTTCATCCGTTCCGCTTCACCGGATTCGTCCGCGCGGCTATGGCAACCGTTGTCGCGAGTGTGTGCTCTGGCCATCTCGCGGGCCAGACCGCAGCGACCGACTGGCCAAGCTACAACCGCACGCCCACCTCCGAGCGCTACGCGCCTCTCGACCAGATCAACCGGGGCAACGTATCCAGCTTGAAGTCGCTGTGCGTATTCGACCTCAACGTTGACACCAACTTTCAGACCGGGCCGATCATGATCGGCGGGACGCTCTACGTCACGACCGACAAGGATCTCGTCGCACTCGATGCCGCGACGTGCAAGCAGAAGTGGCGTGTGGGAGAAGAAGGTCCTTCGGTGGGGCTGGCCGTCAATCGCGGCGCCGCCTATATGGACGGACGGCTGTATCGAGGTACATCAGATGGCGGCGTGGCTGCGTACGACGCGCAGACCGGGAAGAAGATCTGGACCACTCGCATTGCCGATCGCGAGAAAGGCGAGAGCGTTCCATCGGCGCCGCTCGCCTGGAACGGGCTCGTCTTCGTCGGCTCCGCCGGCAGCGATGTCTACGGTGTGAAGGGGCGCATGTACGCGCTCGAAGCCGGGACTGGCAAGGTGGTGTGGGAAACCTACACCGTGCCGACCGATGCGCCGCAGCCTGGCAACGAGAAGATGCAGGCGCAGGCGAAGACGACATGGGGGAATGAGCCGGGCGTTCCGATTACCGGCGGCGGAACCTGGTCGACCTATTCGCTCGATGTCCAGCGCGGCCTTTTGTATATTCCGACCGGCAATCCTGGGCCCGATTTTGCGCGCGACGTGCGCGCCGGTGACAACCTCTACACGAACTCCGTCCTGGTGCTCGACGCCAAGACCGGCATCTATCGCAATCACTACTCGCTGGTGCCTGCCGATTTTCACGACTGGGATCTCTCCGCCGCGCCCGTCCTCGTGACCACCAAGAGCGGCAAGCGCATCGTTGCGGGAGCGCCGAAGGACGGACTTCTTCACGTCTACGATCTGGCGACCAACAAGAAGGTGTACGCCACGCCTGTCACGACGCGCGAGAACGACGCGGCGCCGCTGTCGACGACGCCGACGCGCTTTTGTCCGGGCGCTGCGGGAGGAACCGAGTGGAACGGTCCGGCCTATAGTCCCGACACGAATCTTTTCTACAGCGGGACGGTGGACTGGTGCGTGACGGTCACACTCGATCCGTCCGAGAACACCAAAAAACCCGGTCAGGCCTGGACTGGCACTCAGCTCGCCGCGCAGTTTGGCGTACGCGATCTCAACTGGGGCGGTTGGGTGACCGCCGTCGACGCCGACAGCGGACAGGTGAAATGGCGCTTCCGTGCCGGTGCTCCCGTGTTGTCCGGGATCACACCGACCAAGGGTGGGCTCGTGTTTGCGGGCGACATGGACAAGCACGCCTATGCGTTCGATGCGGACACAGGAAAGATTCTGTGGCGTGCGGATTTGCCGGGCGCGCCTGGGGGCGGCGTCATCACCTACGCGGTCGGCGGAAAGCAGTACGTCGCGTTCGTAACCGGTACGCGATCGCGAGTCTTTCCCGGTTCTCCGTCGAGCGCCAAGATCGTCGTCTTCGGCATGTGAGCCGAGGATCGTTCGAGGACCCGCGTTCACTTAGGCGTTGGCTTTGAAAGCGATGCGACGAACGCGTCAATCTCCTGCAGGACTTCGCTCGGGTGAATGATGAACACGTAATGTCCGCCTGCGAGTTCCGACACGCGTCCGCCATCGGCAAACGCCTTGAACCATGTCGCATGACGATCGAAGCGCTCGCGCGCCAATCGATAGAGCTTGTCAACGCGCTCGCGAATGGACGGATCATCAGCCGCGTACCACGGCCGCATCAGATCGGCAGCGGATTTCGGAACGTCATAGATCGCGACAGCAGGCACGCGCACGCGATCAGGGTTGTACGCTTTCGACCACGCTTGCATCTCGGCTGTCAGCGCTTGACGAACAGGAAGATCGGGCGCCCACGGGCGAGCGATGGTGCCGTCGGCATTCGCCACATACTTGGCGCGCAGATGGGCCTCTGGTCCAGCGCCTCCTTGTATTCCCACGAGAAACGCACGAAGCGTTGCGAACGAGGCCAGGTCGGCGGGTCCGGGATTAGGTGGACGCGGTAGCGTTCGAGCAACCGCGTCGTAATCGTCGGAGCCATCGGCACGATTGAAGGCCGCATCGAGATACACGAGTCCGGCGATCTTCGCGGAATCACGAGCGCCGAGGACGTGCATCTCTTCTCCCGCGAACGAATGGCCGACGACGACGGGCCGGTTCACACCCATCGTGTCGATCACGCGCACGATATCTTCGCCCAGACGCGCAGCTCCGTACCCAACGGAAGGCGCCGAAGAACGCCCGTGCCCGCGGCGCGTCATACCCACCACGCGGTACTTCGCTGTGAGCATCTGCGCGAAATCATCGAACACGTGTGCCGTGTCGCCGAGCCCGGCCAGCAGCACGAGTGCCGGACCGGACCCGCCCCAATCCAACACCTCCAGCTGCACGTTGTCGTCGACCGTGACCATCTTCGCCGTGTGCGGCGACGGATCTTTCCACTCCGCTTGCTGTGCCGAAGCTGGAACGGCGACAGCGAACAGAATGCAGAGAACCCTCAATGCCTCGGTGGGATCGATTCGAATGGCGCGGCGAGCGGGTCCGCTTACCGCGAGCAGGCCGACGACGATCATCAGCACTGCTGAAACCAGGACGATGCCTGGAATGCTCCGTCCGCCGGCCTCGGTGATCGGTAGCCATGAATGAAGGCCCACTGCCAGCGCACATCCGACAGACGCGCCGATCATCAACGGCACGAGTGCCCGCCCGAAGATGCCGCCGAGGAGCCGGCGTGGCTGCGCGCCGAGCGCCGATCGCACGCCGATCTCTCGCCAGCGCTGCGCGACGATGAACGCCATGAGCGTGTACATCCCCGCCATCGAGAACAGGACGACGAGCACCACCACCGAACCCAACACGACGCCGAACGTGTGGTCCAGCGCTCGACGCTGCCAGTACATGTCCTCGAGCGATCGCAGACGTCCGACTCGCAACTGCGGATCGAGGCGGGCCGCGACTGCCCGAAGCCGATCCGCCGCGGAAGCGAGACCAGATGCAGTACGAATCGTCAGGCTCACGGATCGCAGTGGCATCGTCATCGGGTGGAACATCATCGGCCCATCGTTGCTGCCCGGGAAATCCTCGACAACGCCGATGATGTCGTGCGATCCGGGCGGGGGCTGCACCTGTGCTGAGTCTTCGATCCGACGGTAACGAACTCGGCGGCCCAATCCGTTTCCGTCGCCCAGGATTTCTGCGACGAACGATCGATTGACGATCAGTGCTGTTGACCCTGGACCGAAATCGCGCGTATCGAAATTGCGGCCGGCGAGAAAACGTGCGCCGAACACTGCGAAGAACCGGTCATCCACGACGTTGAATCTCGCGTCGTCATCCGAGGCAGCACGTCCCTCGACCTCGATTCGAGCCGCGGGTTCCTCGAGGAGCTTGGTCGCCGAAACGGTCACGCCTGCAATCCCGGTCTCGGACCGCAGTTGTCTAACGGCTTCGTCTTTGAGGATGTCGAAGCGAGACGTGTCGCCTTCCATGACCAGCGAGGCGGTCAGAAACTCCTGGACGGCCAATCCCGGTCCGATGATCGTCGGCCGGAAGATGCCCCACAACATTTCAGCGGCCGATGGCAGAATCGCCAGCGTCAGCGCCACTTGCGTTGCCAGCAGAGCGATCCATGTCTTGCCGAGGCGCGTCGCGGAGCCTCGACTTCCGATCGTCGCGAATCCGGATCGACGCCATCGCCCCGTCGCGTGAAACGCGGGCACGCCGCCGGCGATTGCGGCAGCCAGCACGCTGAGACCTGCCACGCACAGGACGGTAAAGAGCGACGGTGTGAAGTCCATCCAGAACGGAAGGTTCTCGGGACGCATCGTCGGCATGACGATCCGCGATAACCGGCCGCTGAATTGCCGCGCCAGCAGGAAGCCGACGATGCCTGCGCCGGCTGCGAGCACGAGCAGCTCGACGAACAACTGCATCACGACGCGCGCACGACTCGCGCCAAGTGCCGTCCGAGCGGCGAACTCCTCTCGTCTCGTGACGGTCCGCGCGTAGACGAGGATGGCGATGTTCGCGCACGGCGGAATCAAGAAGAGCGCGCCGAGCAGGAAGATGAGACGTCCCGCCCACGAGCTCGCGTGAACCTCTGGAAAGAATCCTGCGGCGTACGGCACGACGCGCGCGTCGAGCGACGCAGTCGTTTGCGAAGCGCCGGTGCGCGGCAGCACGCCGATCGTCGCCACTTCAGTTTGCGCCCCCTCGCGCGACGCGCCCGGAGCAAGTCGCCCGAAGACGAAGACGTCGCTTTTCGGATCCGTTTCGCCGATGCGTTCAATGTGGAGCGGTATCCAGAGCCGCTGGTTCATTGGAAACCGAAACGACTCGGGCATCACGCCGACGATCGTGTGCGGCGTGTCGGCGATCTGAATGCGCTGCCCGAGTAGAGCGGAATCGGACGAGAACGCGGATTGCCATAGCTGATACCCGATCACGGCGACCGGCTCGGCGCCAACGCGCTCGTCCTCGTCGATCAGCGTTCGTCCAAGCAGTGGCCGAACGCGCGCGAGCTGGAATGCGGACGCAGACATCTCGGCGCCGCGCACCGGTCCGATCGCGCCGTCGCGCGTGAGCACCGTGCGATCGATCGAGCGCATCGCGCTGACGTACTCGATCGATTTCAACGCCTCACGCCAGCGTCTGAAGTCGGCGAACGATGTTGACGTGGAGACGCGCTGCGACGCCCTGTCGAATGGCTGAATCGCGACCACTCGATCGCCCTCATCGAGCGGCAGTCGCGTGCCCGCGAACGTGTCCCAAATGTTGAAGATCGATGCGCCCAGCCCGATCGTGAGGGCCATCGCCAGTCCGCCGACCAGCGTGAGTCCCCACGACTTGCGCAGCATGCGCACACCGAGCTTGGCATCGAGCCAGAAGGTGTCGAGCCACGGCAGGCCGCGCGCGCCGCGGGCTGCTTCGCGCAGCTGCGCCACTCCCCCGAGCTCCAGCCGCGCCTGGCGGCGCGCCTCTTCACGGCTCATGCCCGAGCGGACCTTGTCGTCCTCGGCCATCGCCAGGTGCATCTCGAGCTCCTGGTCGAAATCGGCCTCGCCCGCGGCAGGACGGACGAAGTCGCGAAGACGCGCCAGAAGTGTGTACAACAGGGCGCGCATGCGTCAGCTGCTTTCCGGCCGCAGCACGCGCCCGATCACGCCGGAAATGCGATCCCAGTTCTCGGTTTCGGCCTTCAGCTGGGCCCGGCCTGCCTTGGTAATCGCATAGAACTTCGCCTTGCGGTTGTTGTCGGAGGTGCCCCACCGGGCCGAGATCCAGCGCTTCTGCAGGAGCCGCACCAGGCACAAGTAGATCGTTCCCTGATTGACGACGAGCGCCTGCTCTCCGACCTGCTCGATCCGGCGGGCGATCCCGTAGCCGTGGAGGGGGCCCATTTGCTCCAGCGTCTTGAGCACCATCAGATCGAGCGTGCCCTGAAGGATGGACGACCGCGGTTCAACCATGTCGACTCCCCTGTGGGATGGCTAGAGGAGTGTAGCGCCCGCTCCTGTGGGATGTCAAGATGAGCGACGCCGGGGCGCTGACAAAATCGTCGCCCGCGCGCGCCGCTAGTACGACAATAGCAGCCGCGCCGCGCGCTCGATCTCCTGCTCCGAGGGGAGAAAGACTTCCTCGAGCGGCGGTGAGTACGGCACTGGCGTGTCGAGCGCGCCGATGATCCGCACCGGCGCATCGAGCGACTCGAACGCCTCCTCTTGAATGATCGCGGCCAGACTTTCGCCGACGCTGCCGGTGCGCGTGTCCTCGTGCACGATGAGCACGCGACTACAGTGGCGGGCCACCGTGAGGACGGTGTGTGTGTCGAGCGGCGCGAGTGAACGCAGATCGAGGACGCTGGCCTCGATGCGATCGGCCGCAAGCCGCTCGGCCACGCGCATCACGACGTGCACGTACGCGCCGTACGACACGATCGCGAGATCGCTGCCGGCGCGACGCAGCGCCGCCTTGCCGAGCGGCAGCGGCGCCGGTGCCGCGTCCGCAAGCGCCTGCTTGATTCCCGGATCGCGATAGAGCGCGATGTGCTCGTAGTAGAGCACTGGATCGGGATCGGCAACGGCGGCCGCCATCAGCGCGCGTGCATCCTGCGGCGTCGACGGCGCGACGATCTTCAGTCCCGGCGTGCGATAGAACCAGGCCTCGGTGTTCTGCGAGTGATACGGTCCCGCATGACGCAGTCCGCCCCACGGCATGCGCACGACCATCGGCACCGAGCCGCCCCAGCGATAGCGAATCTTCGCCGCGTTGTTGACCAGCTGATTGAAACCGCTGGCGACGAAGTCGTTGAACTGCATCTCGCCGATCGGACGCTGACCCGCGAGCGCCGCGCCGACGCACACGCCGAGGACGCCACTCTCGGCGATGGGCGAGTTCACGATGCGATCGCCGAACTCCTGGAGCAGCGGTTTGAGCAGCAGGAACGAGTTCCCATACTGACCGCCGACGTCTTCGCCATAGACGAACACGCGCGGATCGGCGCGGAGGGCATCGGCAACGCCCATCGCCACCGCCTCGAGGAACGTTCGCCCCTTGCGGTCGAAGCGGAGTCCGTGCTCGATCGGCGGCAGCGGCGGATCGAGATCGATGCGAAGTCGTGTATCCGGCTCGAGCACCTCGACCCGAACCCGCGGTCGCTCACCAGCCAGCACGTGGCGGCCAGCATCGGCTGCTGATGGCCACGGTGCGGCGACAACGGCTCGCGCTTCGGTGTCGACGATTGTCTCGGCCTCGCGCTTCATACGATCGAGATCGCCCGATGCGATGATTCCGGCAGCCTCGAGCGTCGACGCATAGGACGCGATCGGATCCTTTGCCGCCCAGAACGCGTACCGCTCGCGATCGACGTACGCGCCCGCCGCGACGGGCGGATAACTCCATCCAACCGGCGGCTCCTTGCCGAGGTAGAGCATGTCGTCGTGATGTGCATGCCCGCCCATCCTCATCGTCACCAGCTCGATGAGCGTGGGGCCCAACCCGCTGCGCGCGCGATCGGCCGCCCAGGTGAACGCCGCCGCGATCGCCTCGGGATCGGTGCCGTCGATCGTGATGCCCGGAATGCCATAGCCCGCGGCCTTGTCGGCGAAGACGCGAACCGCGGACTGCTCGTGGACAGGCGTCGAGAGCGCCGTCTGATTGTTCTCGACGCAGAAGATCGCGGGCAGGCGTCGTGCGGCGCAGAGGTTGATCGCCTCGTGCCACTCGCCGAGCGACGATCCGCCTTCGCCGATGAACGACACCGCGACGCGGCCGCTCTTGCCGCGACCGAACGCCATCGCGATGCCGGCAATCGACATCGTGCTGATGGAGAGCGGGGCAGTTGCCGGCAGCACACCCCACTCGAAGTCGCCGATGTGCAGATCCTTTCCGTCCATCGGGGGGCCAGCCTTCGCCATCTGCGCGTTGAGCACCATCCGCACTGCCGCGGCGTCGCTCTTCATGGCGAGCGCGATACCGAGATCGCGGATGATCGGACCGACGATGTCGCCTTGCCAGCCGCGTGTGTCGTCGCGCCACGATGGCCCGCGTTTGAGACGGATGCCGGCCGCATAGATCGCTTCCTGACCCAGCGAGCGGAACCCTTTGCCCTGAAATGGCACGTCCTTGTAGCGAACCTCGTTGCTCGCGAAGAATTGCTTGAGGCGATTGTCGACGGCCCGGGTCAGCACCATCCCGCGCAGGATTTCGCGGCGCTCATCGTCGGTGAGCGATGCGGCGATGGCTTCGCGGGCAAGGAAACCGTCGATGGCGCCGAGCAGTTCTTCCCGCGCCTGATTCAGTCGATGCTTGGCTGCGATGCCAGGCGTGGGATCGGGAACCCCGCCGATGTTGATCGCGGTCGAGTGATCGCCGAGAGCTTTGCGAAAGGCCGCTCGAAATCGCTCGATCGCGGCATGAGTCGGCTTGCCAGGTGCAGGACAAGAGTCGAGCGCGCGCTCGACGATCGGCAATGCGAATGGATATCGCTCGATCACGAACGCCATCAGCCGAAGGCGCAGGCCGTTCACCAGAGCGATCCTATCGTTTGGGAATTGGGAATTGGGAGTTGGGAGTTGGGAGTTGGGAATTGGGAGTTGGGAATTGGGAGTTGGGAATTGGGAATCGAAACGCACTTCAAAGGTTGGGCAAAGCCAGGCCCCGTGCCGCCGGGTGCGTTCTCGCCGCCCGACGTGCCGCCGCATGAGACGCTCGACGCTATCAGCGGCCACTTCCGGGTGTTCCAGCTGCGCGATGGCCATCGTTTCTCGACCGACGACGTGCTGACGGCGTGGTATGGAACGACGTGGACGCCGTCGGCGACTGGGGTACTGGATCTGGGATCGGGGATCGGGTCGGTCGGGATGATCGCCGCGTGGCGGTTGCCCGGCGCGAACGTCGTCACGATCGAGGCGCAGGAGGAGAGTGTACGTCTCGCGAGAAAGTCGGCCGCATACAACGGGCTCGAGTCGCGCTATGAGATCAGGTGCGCCGACTTTCGTGATGCGGCAGCGTTGGCGTACGAGGAACGCTTCGATCTCGTCCTCGGCAGCCCGCCGTACTTTCCACCCGGCAGTGGCATCGAAGGCGATCATCCGCAGGCCGTTGCCTGCCGCTTCGAGATGCGCGGCAACATCGCCGACTACGCCAGTGTGGCTGCGAGGCATCTCGCTGCCGGCGGTGTGTTCGTGTGCGTGTTTCCCGAAGAGCAGCGGCACCGCGTCGAGAGCGCCGCACACGCCGCCGACCTCGTTGTCGTTCGGCGGCGGCCTGTGGTGTTCAAGGAAGGCGAGCCGCCGCTCGTCGGCCTGTTCGTGATGATGCGTGCGACCGACCTGCCCGAGGCCATGCATCCGCGCACCTGGGTCGAGCCGCCGCTCGTGATCCGCACCGCTGATGCGGACGTGAGCGATGAGTACGCCGCCGTCAAACTGGCGGTGGGCTTCCCGCCCTGACGCCCAATCGATCAATGCAGACTGCTGATGTAAGCTTCAGTCGCCGGAAGGGAGATCCCTATGTCAGCGCGGTTCCTGTCTTCGTTCATCGTTGTGGCCGTGCTCGCGATCGGCGGTAGCGTCCTCCGC
>Ga0075433_10004297_pt1 | contig 11067 bp, 11 predicted proteins | sample RhiMethybrSRZTD2_FD_75299 | JGI IMG/M metagenome (GOLD analysis project Ga0075433, IMG submission 75299) | Populus rhizosphere microbial communities from Tennessee, USA - Rhizosphere MetaG P. TD hybrid SRZTD2 | ecosystem: Host-associated > Plants > Roots > Rhizosphere > Soil | place: USA... | reverse complement strand
TAGACGTCCGAGGCACCGCGAAACACGATCGCGCGGAATCCGTCCCACTTCGGCTCGAACAGAAAACTCCCGCCGTCCGGCAAGGTGTCGGCCAGCTTGGCCAGCATCGGCTCGATCGGCGGGGCGATGGCAAATTGGTGTTTGGCGCGCAGCGTGCTCATGCATCGGTAACCGGGGTGCCTGTGTTCTGAAGTATATCTCAACCCCCACACGCGGCTTTGTAGGCACCCTCGAGGATCGCGACCCAGGCCTGGCGGTAGCCTCCTTGGCTCATCTTGGCGACGTCGCCGAGCGCTTCCCAATTGCTCTGCTTCAGCTCGACGCGGGTCCGATGGTCGCTCAGGGCGGTGAAGCGCACCTCGACCGTAGTGAAGCCCGGGTTTTTCTCGCTCGGGTGCGGGATGTGGAAGTCCATGTTCACGTAGCTGAAGGGTTCGTAGGTCTTGATCGTGCCCCACACCTGCTCGTGATTGTCCGAGCCGACCTCGACGATCTGACCGCCCTCCCTCGCGTCGACCCGCAGCGCCTTTACGGTTTGACCGCGCATCACCGAGGTTGCGAACTTGTTCGTGGGCCACCAGCTGCCCATGTCCATGAACACGGTGAACGCCTTCTTCTGGTTACAGGGGACCTCGATGGTCTTCACGAGGGGCTCGAGCATTTTCATTCTCCTTTAGGGTCGTTCTTCATGCGTCGCGCGATCTCAGCGCTGTACGCATTCAGGACGTCGGACCAGAAGGTCTCCAGGTACCGCCGCAGCTCGTCCAGTCCGTCGCGCCGCACCGAGTACACACGGCGGTTGCCGCGCGGCTCGACGCGCACCAAGCCCGCCCCCGCGAGCACCCTCAGGTGTTGCGACACGGCGGGTCGGCTGACCGGCTGATCGGCCGCCAGTTCACCCACGGTCCGCGGCGCGGCGCGCAGCGACTCGAGGATCTTCCGGCGGGTCGGATCGGCCAGGGCGGTGAGGACTTGTGCGTAACCCATGGCTTACGGTAAGCAACAACTTACCTACTACCGGTCGCAAGTCAAGCGGTAAGGTCAGGGCCTGAACGCGTGGACAGGCTAGCCCCCCAATCGATCCGGCAGGGTCTCGTACATAACCCCGGCCACGACCACTCCGGAAGCGAAGGTGAGCCCGGCAATGGCCGCTATTGCGACGGGCAGGCTGAACGCATCGGCCAGGAGGCCTGCGGCGAGCGCGCCTGCGGCGTAGCCGGAATCGCGCCACAGCCGGTAGACACCCACGGCGCTCGCTCGCCATTCCGGCTGCGCGACGTCCGACACGGCGGCGAGCAGAGTAGGGTAGACCAGCGCGGTACCTATCCCCAGCAGTACCGCGGCCGCCAGGGCCGACGCGAATGAGCGCCCGGCGACGAACGCCGCGATGCCGGCCGCCTGCACCCACATTCCGCTCGCGATCATCCACTTCCGTCCCCACCGGTCGCTCAGTGCTCCCGTCCCGAGCTGGCCTATTCCCCATACCAGCGGATAGGCCGCGGTCACGAGGCCGATGCGGTCGAGCGCCAGGCCACGCGCGGCGAGAAACACGGGGATGAGTCCCCACACCATCCCGTCATTCAAGTTGTTGACCATGCCCGCCTGGCTCGCGGCGAACAGCGCGCGGTCCTTCCAGCTGGTGAGGAGAAGAATGCGGGAAAATCGCGGCCGGCGTGCGTCCGATCCGAGTTGGCGCGCCTCAGCGCGGGCGTGGCCGTGGGTCTCCTGCACGGCGAAGACCGAGAGGACCAGGCCGAGGACAGCGAAGGCGAGTCCGGGATAAAAGGGCGCCGGCCGGAGGCCGTACGCGGCGGCGAGGTAACACGTGAGGAGCGCCGACAGCGACACGGCGACGTAACCCGCGAACTCATTCAGTCCCGTCGCCAGGCCGCGCCGCGCCGGCCCCACCAGATCGATCTTCATGATCACGGTCGTGGACCAGCACAAGCCTTGGTTGACGCCGAGCAGGACATTGGCGAAGACGATCCAGCCCCAGCTCGGCGCCCAGATGATGAGCAGCGGCACCGGGAGTCCCGCAAGCCAGCCTGCGATGAGGAGCGGCTTGCGTCCCACCCGGTCGGCGAGCTGCCCCGTGAAGAGGTTGGCAAGCGCCTTGACGGCGCCAAAGCTGACAAGAAAGGAAAGGACGACGGTCTTCGAGACGAGCCCAAAGTCTGCCTGGGCGATGAGTGGGACGACAGTGCGCTCGAGCCCCACCATCGCGCCGACGAAGGCATTGACGACGACGAGGAGAGTGAACTGGCCCCGGTTGGCGCCAAGGCCGAGCCGGACGGGAGCCGGCGTCTCAGGCAACGGCGCAGCGATTCGCGCCTGCCTCCAGCTCGGTGGGGTTGTCAGGCAGCGTACCGGCTTCGTTCAGGGCAACGATGCGGCGATGGTTCGGCGGCGTGGGCGGGAGCCGCCTGAGGATCTGGCTCACGAACGTTTCCTCGGTCTCGCGCAGGAGCGACGTCCGCTCCTGGACTTCCCCGAGCGTCGCGCTGATGGCTTGGGCGTCGAACGCCACGGGCTCGCTCGTATGAGCAGGCAGGACGAGGGTGTCGGGAGGCAACGCGACGACGCGTTGCAAGGACGCATAGAGGAGGTGAGCCCGGCGGCGCGACTCGTCGGGTGTTGCCTCCAGATCCGGACGGCCCACAGCGGCGAGGAACAACGTGTCACCGCTGAACAGGGCATGGTCGTCCAACAGATAGCAGGTGCTTTCGGCGGTGTGGCCGGGCGTGCGGAGGGCCCGGAGCCGGGTGGATCCCACTCGCACGGTGTCGCCCTCGTTCAGCGCCTCATACTCGAAGGAGACGCGATCAGTCGCCGGAAGACGGAGCATCGCCCCGGTATCGGCTGCAAGCGCCCGGGCGCGCGACAAGTGGTCGGCGTGCACGTGCGTTTCGAGGACCGTGCGGATACGCCAGCCGTGTGTGTCGGCCACGCGCAGGTATACGCGGGGATCGAGCGACGCATCGATCACCGCGGCATCGCCGTTCGACCCGATGAGGTAGGAAAGGCAGCCTTTGCCAGTACGGCGCAGCTGCACGATCCGCGCGGTGCTCCCAGGGCACGGAACCTCGGCAGTGTTCCAGGCCAGGCTCCAGGCGCGCATCCCACCGTCGAGCGACACCGCGTCCAGCCCGCGCGCGCGCAAGCGCTCGGCCGCCAGCATGCTCGTCTTCCCGGCGGCGCACGCGATCACGACGCGGCCGCCGTTGGTGGGACGGAAGTCCGCCAGGGCGTTCGGGTCGCGACGCCGCAGTGCCTCGTACGCGTCGACGTTTACGCTGCCGGGAATCGACCACTCTGCGTACTCGGCGGCCGGGCGCACATCGAGCACCGTGACCGGTGCCCGCCGCTCGAGCAGTTGCCGCAGCTCTTCGGTCGAGATGGTTGGGGCGGTCATCGGGGAGGCGTTGCTAGGTCGCGGGCTTCTGTGCCGTGAACAGCACCGCCTTCACGCCGTAGCCTTCAGCGGCGTCGCGCGTCGATTCTTTCCGGAATGCAAAGCCCGGCACGATCGTCGAGCGCACCCGCTTGAACCCCGCGCCCTCGAGCAACGCGAACACCTCTCCCTCCGGGAGAGCACCGCCGATTCAGCTGGCCCAGAGCTTGGGATCGTTGACGATGGACTGGGAGAGCTGTTTCGCGCTCACGATATCGGTGATGGAGAGCCGGCCACCCGGTTTGAGGACGCGGAACAGCTCACGGATCACGGTACGCTTGCGGAAGGACAGGTTGATGACGCCGTTCGAAATGACGACGTCCACGCTGCCGTCGGGCAGCGGAATGTCCTCCATCCGCCCCTCGTGACATGCCATCCGCACGCCTGAGGCCGCGGCGTGCGCTTCGGCCTTGCGACACATGGTCGGGTTCAGATCGAGGCCGATCACGCGGCCCGTCGGCCCCACCTGCCACCCGGCGATGATGCTGTCGAGTCCGGCGCCGCTGCCTAGGTCCAGCACGGCCTCCCCGGCCTGGATGCGGCTGCGCAGGTGCGGGTTGCCCACGCCGGCGAACGATGCCACGGCGCCCGGAGGCGCGCGGTCGAGCCAGTCGCGCTCGTAGCCGAACATCTCGGCTGCCTGACGCCCGTGGTAAAAGTGAAACTCCCCTTCGGGGTGCTCGGCCACTTCCTGATACATCCGCAGGACCTCACCCTTGATTACTCCCTCGAGCGGGGCCTGCTCCTCCGCATGAAGCACTGCGCTGTCGGTCATGTGCGAAGTTTGGGCCAACTTGCAGAATAGGACAATTAGATAAAGTTTATGGGATAGATAGGTATTACCCTATGGCAAAACCTGCGCTCACGCTGCACCGCCTAGAGCTGTTCCTCGCGGTCCTCGACGAGGGCGGCGTGGGTCGGGCGGCCAAGGCCCGCAACATCAGCCAACCAGCCGTCTCCGAACACCTGCAGGGTCTCGGGGCGCACTTCGGTGTGCCGCTGCTCGAGCGCCACGGGCGACACGTCCGCCCCACGTCCGCGGCGCGTCTGCTCGAGCCGTACGCCCGGCAAGCGGTGGGGCTGTTGCGCGGCGCCGAGCGGGCCGCAGCCGACCTGCGCGGCCTGCGCCGCGGCTCCTTCACCATCGGGGCGAGCACCACGCCCGGCACTTACCTCCTGCCGGCCGCACTGGGTCGATTCCACGCGGCCCATCCTGGGATCGCCCTGAGCCTGCAGATCAGCGATTCCCGAGAGATCGAGCGCTGGGTGGCGGTGGGGCAAGTAGAGTTGGGAGTGATCGGCGAGGCGCCGCTCCTCCCCGGGCTCGAGGCGGAGCGGTGGGTGCAGGACGAGCTGGTGTTGATCGTACCGCGCGGTCATTCGTTCGCGCGGCAGCGTGCCGTGCGCGCGCCCGCGATCGCGGGCGAGCCCTACATCGCCCGCGAAGCGGGCTCGAGCACCCGCGGCGTCGCGGAGCGCTACCTTGCGCGGCTAGGGATGACGCTCACGCCGGCGATGGAGCTCGGGAGCACCGAGGCGATTCGCGAGGCCGTCGCCGCAGGACTCGGGGTGGCGTTAGTGTCGCGTCACGCGGTCCTGCCTCGGGATCGGCGAATCGTGGCGGTGCGGCTCGCCGGGTCGCGCTGGACGCGCGATCTGCTGATTGTGCAACGGGCCGGAACGCCGCTCGGGCCCGCCGCGGCTGCGTTCCGCAGCCAGCTGCTCGAAGCCAGCCGCACGCCGCTCATCTAGGGGCCGCACGGTCGCGACCCACAGTGCCCGCTTCATCCGCCGACGGGCGACCGGCGAGGCGCACAGGGTGTCAGGCTCGCACGCCCGCCGCTCCTCACGGTGCAGCATCACGAAGCCAAATCCGAGCGAGACCACCGTGCCGATCACGAAATGGGGTCGCACCGCTGCCGCGACACTCGCGCCTGCGGCAAGCACTGTCTGACTGAAGGGCGATGTCATAGCCTTCTCTTGTAGACGAGCCCAATCTTAGACGAGCCCAATCTTCCCACTGATTGACTGCATGATTCTGATCGCAACGATCACCTGCCCGCAGTGCGGGCACCAGAGGGCGGAGACGATGCCGACGACCGCCTGCGTGCACTTCTACGAGTGCACCGGATGCGGGACGATCCTTCGGCCAAGGCCTGGAGACTGTTGCGTCTTCTGCTCCTATGGATCGGTTCGGTGCCCGCCTCGCCAAAGCGAGGAGACGTGACTCGGTCCAGCGGCGTGGAGTACCACATAGCCCGCTACGGCTTCAATGTCTTCGGATCCTGAAAGATCATCAGGTGCGCGTACGGCGTTCCCGCGAACATGATGTACGTCGCCCCCGTGGCCTTCGTTGGGAGGCCGGTCTTAGCAGGATCCATGGGCCAGAGCAGCATCCAATGCGGCGGTTCCGGCACCATCTTCGTGTTCGCGCCCGGGGCCATTACGATCTCGCCGTCCGGCGTCTCATAGTGCATCCCGCCCGCCGCCATATACGCAATCCCAGGCGCGGTGCTCGTGGGCTTCGGCTTACCGGTGAACGCGTCCGCGAGAAACTGCCATCCTTGCGCGTCGGCGCAGAAGGGCGCATCGGAGCCGTCGGGGATCAGCGAGCACGTGAAGGCGTTGGTGCCTTGGCGCACGACATGCACGGCCTTTCCTGCTGCGTCGATATGGGCGATGGTGGCGTTGGCGCTGATCGCCGCGGGCGCACCCATTTGCGCTTTGCGGGCGAAGTCCGCCGGGATCTGCGCGACGGCGAGGATGGGCAGCGCGGCGAGAGCGATACCGCTGCTGAGGAGCGAGAGCAATCTCATGGGATTTCCCCGAAGAGGTGAGCGGGGTAAGATACGGTCCGTCGTCCCGCGCGCGAGGCCAGCGCCATCTTGTCGAGAGATCACGACCGGCGGAGTACCGCGCCGACCAGCACGTCGCTAAGTTAGGAGGCCGCCACCGTAGCTCAGTGGTAGAGCTCTCGATTCGTAATCCTGCACGGCCAGCGCCCCCCAGCGCTGGCCGTTGTGGTTTCAACTCACTAGGCGATTTGAGCGACGGCCAGCGCCGAGGAGCAACGCAGGACTTGGCACCACTGTTGGCACCACGACTTTGCAACGGCGGGCGCACGCGCAACGCCGGGTCGTGCCGGCGCACGCGATCGCGGGCGAGCCTTACATGGGTCGCGAGGAGGGCTCGAGCACCCGCGGTGTGGCCGAGCGCTATCTCGCGCGGCGCGGCTTCCCCGCCAACCGTTTGAGGGCGGCATTCGCCTCCTCCACCTCAGGTCGCAGTTCGGGGTCTGCAGTTCGCCAGAGGTCTGCGAGATAGCGGTATTCCTGCACGGCCTTGTCGTGCTGGCCGAGTCGTTCGGCGACTCGGCCACGCTCGAGCCGCCAGAGCCCTTCGGCGGGATCCAGCCAGTCGATGGGCCAGGAGCGTTCCAGGACCGCCGCTGCCTCCGAGCGCTTGCGGTGCGCCTCGAGGAGCTGGGCCGTTACGATCCGATCGAGCAGGCACGGGCAAACGGAGTCCGGCAAACCGACGAACCGGAGTAGGGCATCAGCAGTATCATGTCGCGCGAGCGCGACGTACGCTTGACCGGAAGCCTCGCCGTACAGTGCCCACAGTCTCAGCTCGGCGTTTGGCCCCGCTGCCGAGGCGATCGCGCGCCAGCGCCGCACGAAGGCTCGCAGCGAACTGGTATCCCCCCGGGCCGCCCACCACGGCAAGGCAGTGAGCCGCGGGGCCAGGAGGTCGACGCTGAATTGTCGGGGCAGCGGCTCGCCGAGCCAGCCGGCGAACGTTGCCCGCGCGCTCTCCGGGGGAACGCCGCCGAGCAGCGCGAGCTGGGCGAACTCAGCGGTAAAACGCGTGCGCCCCAAGGCATACGCCTGTCGCAAGTGACCTCGATGCGCGAGTGCGTTCGTCAGCACCCACTCTCGGACCAGCGGATCATCGAAAACGGGCTCGCCCGTGTGGCGGCTGCTAACGAGTGCTCGGGCCAACCGCACATCGGTTTCAGCGGAATCCGGAAGGTGCCGCAACACGTTCCAGGCGGCTATCAGCGCATGGCTCGAGGCCGTGTCGATCTGCCGTTGCACCCTGGCTGGCGAGGGCTGCGGGCGAACCAGGAGCTGGTCGACCAGCCCCATGCCCTCGCTGTTCAAATCGGCTTGGTCGAGCGCGAGGTACGCAGCGAGATAGCGCCGGGCCGCAGCAGGGCGTCCGAGGTGCAGGGCGACCTCCACGGGATGGATGTAGGCCGGGCCGAAGGCCGAGTCGATGGCAATCGCGCGATCGAAGGCCTCCAGGATCTGCTCCGGAGTCGTGCGCCCCACCAACGGCCAGTGCATGCGCGCATCCCCGAGCTCGTACCACGCCTCGGGGTCGTTGGGGTAGCGGCGCACGGCTTCGTCGAGCGTCGTGAACAGCCGGGTGTGGTGCTCCCGTCCAGCCGGATCGGTGGGGCCATCCAAGAGGGCTTGGTAAAGCGAGTCGGCCGCGACCAGCAGGCTTTCCCGCGGAGGCAGTCCTCGATTCAAGCCCCCAGCGAGAAGACCATACTTGTACCCGAACGGGTCTCCGAGACCTCCCCTTCGCCAGCAACCCTGCACCGCGCTCATCCGGCTCCAGGCGATCGTGAAGGTGCTATCGAGCGCCACGGCACGCTGGTAGTGCGTCAGTGCCGAATCCCATGCAGCGCGACGAAAGAACTGCTCTCCTCGCAAGAACGTACTCAGCGCAGGCAGGGATCTGGCGCCCAGACTGGCGTGCTGGAACGCCCCGATCGGTCGCGTGCGGTTCAACTCGCTCAGGAGACGGACCGTGGTCGAGTCGGTTAACCGGTCCATCCGAGAAGTCATATCTCTGATTTCGATCACTTCTCCCAGCACCTTGCCGGTGGCGACGTCCAGCCACCTCGCGGTGACGCGGGCAGAGTCCCCACCTGCCCCCATCACCGTTCCCAAGACCACCAGCCCGGCACCCGTGCGCCGGCCCAGGTTCGCGGCCCCCGCCTGGTCCCCGCGCCCGCTCCAGCTGTGGACCACCATGGTTGGAGACACCGTCCGGAGTGGCCCAGCGCCATCGAGGTTGGCGGACAGCACGTCCACGAGACCTTCACGCCACCGGGTCAGATTCGGCTCCAGCACGTCGAACGGCGCCACGGCAACAACGTTGGGGTCGAGCGCAGCAGAGTTGCCGACTAGCGAGACGCGTCGCGCTAGCACGATGGCTCCGAGGGCCGTCAGCGCGGCGACCAGGGGCAGCGCCACACGGATGCGGAGAGGGCGTCGTGACGCCCCCGGCGCGGAGCTTCCTGTCACGAGCGCTGCGGCAAACTGCGTCGCGGTGGCGAAACGATCCGCCGGCGTCTTGGCGAGGGCCTTCACCACCGCGCGCTCGAATTCCTCAGGCACTGTCTCCCGCACCGTTCGCAGGCGCGGCACGGGATCTAAGGACTGCCGCGCCAGAATTGCCTGTGCTGAGGAACCCAGATAGGGCGGGTTTCCGGCCAGCATCTCGTACAGGACGCAACCGAGACTGTAAACATCGCTACGGCCATCCAACTCCCGCTCCCCCGCTGCTTGCTCTGGGCTCATATAACCCGGGGTCCCGACGGTCATGCCTGTTTGCGTCAACCTCTCCCCGCCTGCGGCCGTAATCGCGCGCGCGATCCCGAAGTCGCTCACGACCGCCTGCCCGGCTTCGAGCAAGATGTTCTCCGGCTTGATGTCCCGATGCACCACGCCGCGGCTGTGCGCGTAGCTCAGCGCGGTCGCCACTTCGCCGGCGATCCGCAATGCGTCCTCGAGCGGCAACTGCTTCTCCCGCGTCAGCCGCTCACGCAGCGACTCGCCCTCGACATACGGCATGACGTAGTAAAGGAAGCCCGCGGCCTCGCCCGAATCGTAGAGCGGTAGGATGTGCGGATGGGCGAGGGCGGCGACGGTCTCGATCTCGCCGAGGAACCGGTCGGCCCCGAGGGCCAGGGCGAGTTCCGGCCGAAGCACCTTGACGGCGACTGCCCGGCGGTGCTTCAGGTCCTGGGCGAGGAAGACAACCGCCATCCCTCCCTGGCCCAGCTCCCGTTCGATCGCGTAGCGCTCGGCGAGGGCAGCCTGGAGACGGACGAGGAGGTCTATCATGTCGGGTCGCGCTGGACACCCAGCGCTACGTAAGAGTACAGTGTCCGCGGCGCGCGAACCAGAGAAGAGGGAGTACCGCGGAGAAAAGCCCGTCGCTAAGTTAGGGGGCCGCCACCGTAGCTCAGTGGTAGAGCTCTCGATTCGTAATCGAGCGGTCGTCGGTTCAAATCCGACCGGTGGCTCTCGGGTCGACGCACGGCGTCAGGGGCCAACCACCCGTTTCGCTCCCACGAAGCGGGCCAGCGCGAACAGTTGGCTGCGCAGGGCCTGCCGGCGGGCCGCGGTTGCCCGGACGCCTCGCTCCCACCACACCGCAGGGGCACGCAGCACCCCACGCTCCCGTTCGAGCTTCACCTCCACCCGTCCCGTGAAGCGCCGGTCTTCCAGGATCGGCAGCACGTAATAGCCGTACAGCCGCCGTTGGGGCGGGACCCAGATCTCCATCCGAAAGTCGAACCCGAAGAGCAGGGCGGTGCGACGCGTGCCGCGGTCGTGTACGAGCGGATCGAACGGATTCAACAACCGCAGGCGCCGTGGCGGCTCCGGGATCGCGTCGAGACGCTCCACGACGCGCGCGAGCGCGTAGAACCCTCCCTGCCGGCTCCCGTCCGCCCCTTCCACGAGGACCTCGCGCACGTCCTTGCTGCGCACGCACCAGGCGCGCGCTTCGGCGCTCGGGATCCCATCGAAGAAACGCGCGATTTGCGTGGGGGTCGCCACCACGAGCCGCTCGAGGGCGCGCTCGCACATCCAGTCGACGTACGCGCGGCGCGTGGGCGTGCGGGCGAGGTAGCGAGCCGGCACGACGCGCTCGACCAGATCGTACAGCTTCTCCTGCCCGTCGCGCGCCGTGATGGCCAACACCCCGATCCGCCAGAGGTACTCGAGGGTGAGCTTGGCGAGCGTCGGCTTCGCGAAGTAGCGGTCGTGCCAGCCTACTTTCGAGCTCGCGATGTCGCGGGGCCGCAGCGGCCCGCGCTCGCGCACCGCATCCAGCACGCGGGCCCGTAGCTGCGGCGTGACGGGAGCGAAGTACCGGCGGTAGCCGGGATGCGCCTCGAACGTCCGCGCCCGCGTGAAGTAGTGCCGCCACCAGGGGAAGGACTCCATCGGGAGGACCGCTGCGCTGTGCGTCCAGTTCTCGAACGCGGTCCGATCGATCTCCAGTGCCTTCCGCAGGTCGTCCGGCCGGTAGCGCCGGTTGCGGGTGAAGAGGATGTGGTGGTGCGCCCGCTCGACCGCCGCGATGCTGTCGACCTGCACGTAGGCGAGGCGCACCAGCATCTCGTGGACCCAGCGCGATCCCCCCCCGCGCGCCGTCGGCGTGGGCAGCGCATCGTCGGCCGGAGCCGGGGAGAGCCCGCTCGCCGCAAGCAGCGCGTCGCGGACTCTCTCATTCGACAGCACCGGCTTCGCGGCCGACCGCATTCAGCTGGAGGCCCGCTGCCACGCCGCGACGATCTCGAGCAGGCC
>Ga0075433_10004295_pt1 | contig 11071 bp, 14 predicted proteins | sample RhiMethybrSRZTD2_FD_75299 | JGI IMG/M metagenome (GOLD analysis project Ga0075433, IMG submission 75299) | Populus rhizosphere microbial communities from Tennessee, USA - Rhizosphere MetaG P. TD hybrid SRZTD2 | ecosystem: Host-associated > Plants > Roots > Rhizosphere > Soil | place: USA... | reverse complement strand
TTCATCCCAAGTCATCTTTCCTCACGCCATGCCCGTGGGCATTCCGGCGGATTTATGGAGGAAGCTGATTCCAGCAAGCAACCCAATGACTACGGAGAAGGTCGCTCTGGGCCAGCAGCTCTATTTCGACAAGGGGCTCTCGCTCGATGGAACCATGAGCTGTGCTACCTGTCATGACCCGGCCACTGGATATGCGGATCGCCATGCCGTGGCAATCGGCATGGAAGGCAAATTGGGAATGCGCAATGCACCAACTATTTTGAATGCGATATTCCAGCCTGTTCAATTCTGGGACGGAAGAGCTCACTCGCTGGAAGAACAGGCTAAGCAACCTCTACTTAATCCGTCCGAGATGGGCATGAAAGATCAGGATGCCGTAGTGGCACGAGTCAACTCGCTGCCAGAATATTCTTCTCGCTTCCGGCGAGTGTTCGGAGCTGAGGGGATCACCTTCGACACCATCGTAAAGGCAATTGCCGCTTTCGAGCGCAGTCAGCTTTCCGGCAATGCTCCTTTCGATCACTTCCTAGCCGGCAATCAAAACGCCATCACCGAGACCCAAAAACAGGGGTGGAGACTGTTCCACGGCAAAGCCCAATGTATCGGCTGCCATGCGTTTAAGTCCTCCTCTCCATTCTTTACTGACTTCCAATTCCATAACACGGGCATCGCTGCCAGAAACAAGAACCTTGATCAACTAACCGGCAGGATGAGCCAGGAAGCTACGAGCTCTAAAGAAAGCAACCAGGGACTCAGTTCACTGGCCCATTCTGAGGATTTCAGCGAACTGGGGCGCTACCTGGCTAGCAAGCAGCGCAAGGATGTGAGCCATCAGGCGCACAACTCCAAGAGGAGTTGGCTGATGAATCGAATAGTTACCTTCTTAGCGGCTAATCGTTGTTTGGAGACTGAGCTACAGACGAAGGAACACAGGAATACTGGGGACATACTACGAATTAAAGAGAGAGTCAAAGAGCGCAAGCTATGAGCGGAGGCCTTTCGGCACACGTTTCCCCGGAAGGAGGACTCGATTCGTCGTTTGTTCCAAGCCAGTGCAGTTTCCCAATTTCGATTTGACGTCGATTTTCTACTCTGCCGGCAGCGGTACGGGCTCGCGTGTTCGGGGCAGGGAGGTTTGGACTTGCTTCAATACATCGTCGCTGGGGAGAGAGCTCCACTAGAGTTCCTCCTCCGGAATCGGATCCGCCCCTTGTGGCGTCCCTTCACGTCCGAGTCGCTTTCGCGCAGAGAAGAGAGGCCCCCGAGCGGGCACAATCGGCGCGAAGTGCATGAAACCGATTGGCCGGAGCACGTCATCATAAATGGCCTCCATGCCGCCTCGGGCGAAGTAGGTTTCGTGCCAAAATCCCGTGCCTCCGGAGTTGCGGAGGAAAGACTGCCACCACTCTCGATGCGGCGCGGAACGAGACCATCGCTCCAACGACTCAAAGTCCCGCCAATATTGGCGCATTCCGAGGTGGGGAGGGAATAGCGAAAAGAGGAGGTTTTCGTGCAGCAGCAAGCCGTCCGGTTTGTCGTCCACGGCTTTAGATATTTTCGGTCCGAAACCGAGAAGGGTTTTGATCCCAGTCAGCGCGTTGACACGCATTCCCAGATAGATGACTACCAAGTCGGGAAGAGTGGAAAGATCCACAGTGCGGCGATTGACAGTGCTTTTCATCTGTCTTCCTTCTTGAAAATTCCGCCTGGCTTACGCTTCCAGTAAGGGGACGCAGCTACCTAGACCGCTGCAAAGTCCCGGGCGTGGCGATGCCATGGAGGCAAAGAGCTGATCGCCCCCAGCACCTCTTCCGGGTTATTGACTACGACCCACATGGATCGATGTTTGACATCCATGAACTTCTCCCGAATGCAGTTTTCCAAAAGCTCAATGCAGGGGTTGAAGAAGCCGCGAACATTGACCAGCACAATGGGATTGAAACAGAGTCCCAAGCGTTTCCAGGTGATAGCCTCGAACAGCTCCTCAAAGTTTCCGCATCCGCCAGGGAGTGCCACGACAGCATCCGTCTCCTCCAGCATCATCCGCTTGCGCTGATGAAGGTCATCAACCAGTCGAAGCTCGGTGAGTCCCTTGTGCCCCCATTCCAAATCGTCCATGAAACGGTGCATCACGCCAATTACCCTCCCCCCGCCGCCAGTGCGCCGTCGGCAAGCCTCCCCATTGATCCGGCCGCGCCGCCCCCATATAGAATCGTGATCGAGTCTCCCGCCAGCATCTGGCCCAGACGATGGGCCGCTTCGAAATAGACAGGATCCGACTGCCGGCTGGACGCACAGTAAACGGAAACACGACGGATAACCATAGAGTCACTCGTCACGGTGTACCGTCTCAATTGAGAAGGCCGGAACACAAACGGCCAGATATTCTGCACCCTCGGCGTCAGGAGTGCTGTATTGCACCCATTCCCCACGATGAACGATGACAGCCTGCCCCGCCTCGACATCCTGACTCCCACTCCTGCTCGTGACTCTCACCTTCCCGCGCAAGACCAGCGTGTACTCATCGAATTCGGGAGTCTGCCCGGGCTCACTCCAACCGCCCGGGCTCTTCATGCGCGGTATGCTCAGCTGCTCGGTCTTGGAGTTAACACGGCCAACAAACTCCTCGATCAGTTTGGGCTTGTTGCCCGCCGCTTGAATCGCCCTGGGAATTTGGATGAAGGTGGGCAATTGCCGCTCCTTTCAAAAAGGAAATTTCTGATATCGTCGATCCCAACAAGGGCCAGAGGAGCGTTCACTTAGTGTGCTTGATCAATAACACTTCATTACCCGCCTCATTGTAAGTCAGCTCATCGACCAGTTGTGCGGCAATCAGGATCCCGAAGCCTCCCGGCCGTAGTCCTTGGGCTGCCCTGTGTTCAACATGGCGCAATGGATCTTCCGGAGGATTGGCTAAGGCCGCATGAGGCAGCGCGTCCCGCTGGAATCCTGGTCCCGGATCGCGAAAGTGGTAAACGATGGCTCGCTCCGTTCGGACTGCCGAAACCTCCACGACTTTTTCGGAATCAAAGCCCCCACCATGCTCCATAGCATTCAGCAGCATCTCTCGAAACGCCATGATCAGATTGCCCCGCTCAGGATCGGGCAGGTCCGATCTGAGTTCTGTCATGAAGCGCACCAACCTTTCGGCCGTCAGCAAACGGCAGGTGACGCGCAACGCTATCCAGTCCCGTTGAGCCGATAGAACATCAATCCCTTCGCGCCAGTTGTCCTCCTCCAAGGCTCGGGCGGTCATGGCAACAATTTCCTGCTTAGCGAATGGCTGGGTGAAACAGGCAAACACTTTGGCTCGCAGCGCGGCAATGATCTCCTCAGGCGTCGCGGCAGGAGCAAGCACAATGGTTCGTAACCCCGGACGGATGAGGCGCATCTCCTTGAACAATGCCAGGTCTTTGCCAACCGGGCTGATGGGGTTCGTCAGCACAACACCGAAGGCCTTTTCCCTCAGGTTTCGCAAAGCGTCGGCCTCCCCCAATGCCGTTTGGACTTCGCAATCTGCAAGCGAGGAAGCCTCCCGCAACCAACCGCTCAGCTCGAGATCATCACCAATCAGCAGGATTCTATGCACAGTACTCATGTTTCCGATCCATCAAATTCCAAATGAAAAGATCTGTTCTCAATGACCTGTCTTGATAATGTGGAGGATACTCCTCAAACTGAGAAGGATCAAGCCGCGGTGCCGGAGTCGAGCCTATAGACACCTCGGCGGCGCCGCTCAGGCGATGCCAGAGTGTCCAAAACAATCGGATAATGTCCGGGAACTCCTGACTATCCAACCAGTGTCTGAGCTAACCAGGCAGGGCAGTATGCTACCAAGCTGATCAGCGCAGGAATAAATATGAGCCGCAGACTGTTGGGCGATTTTCCAGAACTATCATCCCGGCAGCTCCGTCAGCAATTCCTGGGTCATTACGCCGTTGCCGGCCATCAAACCTCCATCTACCCGGAGGACGATACCGGTAATCCAGGAAGCCTCGTCCGACGCTAAGAAGAGTGCGGCATTGGCAACGTCCTCGGGCTCCCCGACCCGTCCCAAGGGATACCATCTCTTCAGACGCTCGAAGATGTTTGGTTCCTTCTGTATCCTCTCCTGCCAGATTGGAGTGCGAATCGTGCCAGGAGCAATCGCATTGGCACGGATTCCCTGAGGGCCATAACGGACCGCGATGCTTTGAGTCAAGTTAATGACCGCCGCTTTGGCCGCGCTGTAGGCCTCGTTCCCAAGATAAGCCAGTCCATTGACTGAAGAGATGTTGAGAATGACACCCTTTCGCCGTTCGATCATCCGCGGCAATACGCGTCTTGAGCAGAGAAAGACTCCCTTGAGACAGACGTCCACGTCCTTGTCCCAAACGGCTTCGTCCATCGAGGCGACGTCGTCCGCCGTGCAGATGGCCGCGTTGTTGACCAGCACGTCAACGGCTCCACCCTTCCTTTCAGCCAGTGCGACCATCGCATCGACCTCGGCAGACAGGCTCACGTCGGCCTTTACAGCGATGGCCCGACCGCCGGCCTTCTCAATTTCTCCCGCAGCCAACTCAGCCCGCTGCTGGAATTGATCCGCTACCACAACTATTGCGCCCTCGGCTGCAAAACGATGGGCCATGACCCGGCCAATCCCAGAGCCACCACCGGTCACAAGAACCGTCCGATTGTTGAAGCGCATGTTCTGCCTCCAATTTTAGGGATTGTTGGTAACAGCAGGATCGAGCTGTTTCGCGATGAGGCTGCCGATCTCCAAGAGCAGGCTGATTTCAGCTTGTTCAAACTCATAGGTCACAGGTTTGGCAACTCCAAGGACACCGCTCAACCGCTCGCCGACCAACATGGGAACTGCGATGGCGCCCTCCACTTTTGTTTCACGTGCCATGGGTTTGGCGGCGTCGGACCGGTCAGTCTGGAGATTGCAAACCCGAACGGGCTGGCGTCGCTCGGCCGCCAATCCTGCCATACCTTTGCCAATCGGTACCGTTCGAACCCTGTCCAAAACGATGTCTGGAACTCCCTTCGACGCCCGAAGCACCAGCAGTCCTGATGGTTCCTCCAGAATGTGGATCGTGCCCACCGAACAGTGAAAGTGGTCCAAGACGCGCTTGAGAGCAAGTTCGAGATTCGCTTCGGATAAGCTTTTAGAGTGGAGGACCGCTTCAATATCGTTCAGCAGCGACATGAATTCATCGGTCTTAATGGTGCCGACGAGGAAGATTTCGGCAATTTGCAGGAATGCGGGCGCTCTTTTGACAGAGGCTCCAAGCCGTCAGAGATTATGGATGGCTTCTGCCACACGATTGGCCGATCGGGTGGCCGCCTCCATGCCCCAATCCAGATTGTCCGCATAGGCCCCTGCAAAATGGATTCGACCATGAGACTCCATGACTTTGGGCCAGAACTTAGCCAGCTGTCCGGGAAAAGGAACCCGCTCACAGGCTGATGCCCACGGATCCAAAGGCCAGGAGACGATCCGCACTTGCTCGATGTCCTCAGACTTACCTGGGTAGTATTTACGGAATGTTGCCAGGGACTGTTCGGGATCGGCATTGCCTGCGGCCGATCCGACCAGCAATCCGCGGGAAGTCGGCACTTCGTCAGCCATCCTCCAGACACTCTCCAAAGCCTGCTCGCCAAAGTCCAGGCTGGGACTGATCTTGTCCTTTTCCCAAAAACGCGTCCGGGATTGAAAGATCGGTCTTGAGATTGAATAGTATTGAGTGTTCTGGATTACGTGTGCTTTATCTTCCGGCCAAGCTGGCTTAACGGGGACTTTGCGAAGCTGAACCAGTGACATGCAACTAACGAGATAGTCAGCATCCATCCTTCCAGGCTTGCCGAACTCACGATAGCTGACCGTAACGCCGGTTTCGCCGTATTCGATCGCGGTCACCGGGCAACCCAGCCTAACTCGCTCTCCCAATTTAGCTGTGAAGGCATCGGTCATTCCCTGATTGCCTCCTCTGATTCGAAAGACTTGGGGAGGCCAGATGGGAACTCCCCGCAATTTCAGGATTGCGGTATGCCATAAGGCCTGCAATGCCGAGCTTGATCCGCCAATGAACCGAGTGGCCGCCTCGCTGGCTCCCTCCTTCTGGAGAAGCTGGCTCACCGTGATGTGGTCCATGGAATCCAGCTTGGCATCAAAAGGCCTGTACTCATTTTCGAAACTGTCCAGATAAGGGCGAAAATAAAGAAGCCGAAACTCCCACCACTGATGGCTTGCCAGGTAGTCAATCTCTTTTTGATTGAAACCAAAATCCTTCAAGACATTCCGGTCCGCCAACATTTCGGGAGTATACATCTTGCCGTTGATAAAGCGGTTTACGTTGGGCCGTCGAGGGTAGGCAAGGTAGGGCAGGTCGAATTCTTTTACATACCGCCAATAGAGATCGTACCCGGGTTTGGTAAAGTGTTCTGCACCGGCGTCCACATAGAATCCGTCTGCCAGGTGATCTCGAAGAGTGAGCACATGTCCACCTGTCCTGCCTGAGGCCTCTAAAACCGTGACTTCATGTCCTCGCTTCATCAGCTCATAGGCACAGCACAGGCCGCCGATTCCAGCTCCAGCAATAACCACCCTCTTCTGGCTCTTGCCGGACTGAGCACGCAAGGAGTCGGCAACCAAGCTGGACCCCAGGAGCGATCCGGCAACCTTTAATGCATCTCGTCGCGTGATAGAAGTCATTGAACCCTCCATAGAAAGCCCCAGTAAAGGAGAACAGAGGTTTGACTGATTGGTGAGCTTGGCCAACGGAGACTAATACAAACGCAGTTGATAAAATTCCAAAATGAGACAAAGCATATGTTTGACGCGACCCTGGGAGCGCAGGCGTCCTGCCTGCCCCCTCAGGTAGGGCGGATGGCCCTCATTGGCCGCGGTCAATGCGGAGCATTGACCCTACCCGTTTGTCAAAGGGCCTTAATGCGTTCGTATTCGCTTCATGACTTTTATGTCATCTCAGGCTCCGGGTGGCTCCATGGTTGGCGGTATGGGCGGCGCAACAGTTCGTTTGCTTCCTTGTCGTTCACCACGGCTTGCTTCTGGGCGTCCCAGGTCAGTGTTCGGCCCAGCCGCACCGCATTGTTGGCCAGAATGCAGCTTGTCGTTGAGATATAGCCCTGCTCGATATCAGCCACAGGCCGGCCCCGTGAAGCGATGGCCCGGAGAAAGTCCTTCATCTGGCCACGGATGGCGGGGGCGACGTGACGTTCCAGATCCTTCTCCGTCTTGTCCTCCGGGTATTGCTCTAACTCATAGACTACGTCGCGGTGTATGGGGTTACCTTCGCCGAGTGGCGCGAAGTCGTAGCTCAGTACGCTGACCTTGAGTGTACCTTTGTCGCCATAGAGAGTTGCACCCCACTGGTAATTGGGGTTGGCGTCATTTGGATGGCCCCAAGTGCGATGCTGCCAGACTACCTCGAGGTCACCAAAGTCAAACGTGGCTGTCTGCGTGTCGGAGATGTTAGCCTTGCTCTCTCTTTCGATCAGGATGCCACCATTTGAGCCGACTCGCTTTGGCCAGCCCAGATCCAACATCCATCGGACCATGTCGAGCATATGAATGCACATGTCACCCACGATGCCGTTGCCGTACTCCATAAAGGCGCGCCAGCCGCGCGGGTGAACCAACGCGTTGTACGGCCGCATGGGAGCTGGTCCCGTCCACATCTCGTAATCCAGGTAGTCAGGAGGCGTTGTGTCTGGCGGATTTTCGTTGGCACGCATGTGGTAGTAGCAGTAAATCTCGACCAGACCGACTTTGCCCAGCTTGCCTTCCTTTACGATCTCGTTTCGGGCCTCGATGAGATGTGGTGTGCTGCGACGCTGCGTTCCAACCTGGACGACCCGCTTATGTTTGCGCGCGGCCGCCACCATAGCCCGCCCCTCCGCGACATCCACACTGATCGGTTTCTGCACCCAAACGTCGACTCCCGACTCGACCGCGGCAATCATGGGCAGTGCGTGCCAATGGTCCGGTGTGGCGATAAGAACGATATCCAGATCCTTCTCCTTCAGCATCGCCCGGTAGTCGCCATAGGTTCGTGGTTTCTTCTTCGAAGCCTGTCGCTGTGAGACCAGTTCGGCTGCTTCGGCCAGCATCTTCCTGTCTACATCACACAGCGAGACAACCTCAACAGGTGCGACTTGGATCAAGCGGAAGAGGTCGCACTTGCCATACCATCCAGACCCAATCAGCCCAACACGCGGCTTCCGATCCGCAAACTCCTCGCCATATCCGGCTGCGACGGATAACACCACGCTCGTACCAGCCTGCAAGAATTCTCGACGGTTCATGACTTAGCCTCCTCAAAGGATAAGGTCCGAAAATTCGGAGAGCTGCGCGTTCGAGACGATATGAACGCCGACGTCCGCCAACAACGGTTGAGGAGTGAACACACGTCTACTTACGGACCACGGTTCCAAAGACTGAGCCTGATGCCGGATGCACAAGCCGAACGGTCCCGTTGCCGTCCTCGAAAATCAGGAGTTCACTGCCCAAAGCTCCCCGGCATGATCCGAACGATCGCGGAATCGAACTGTTTGCATCCGCGTAGGCAGGGGTAAGCTTGTATCGACCTGTGTAGAGTCCGGCCACGAACACCAAAAGAAGCAGGAAAAGTAGAAGCAGCCATTTTTGTGTCATGAGAGGATCTCCAAGATGGTCATTAATTCATCGACGCGCCAACCGCCAATTAGATCTGTGGCCTGCTCGCTCCAGTCCACTCACTTCTTCACCCTGGTTTAAAGAAATTTCACATTATCGGAGCCGAGGGGGAGCACCTGGCTCACTCGGTCACTGGTGCGGACGCCTTTTTCCTTATGGAAACAACCCGCGAACCCGAGTCGCATCTGCGACCCGGCCCACAGCCTGAATGTAGGCTGCCGTGCGCATGTTGACTTTGTGCTTTTGAGCGAGGTCGTGGACTTCTTTGAAGCTGCGCACCATAATCTTTTCCAGCTGATTGTTAACCTCACCCTCAGTCCAGAAAAGTCCCTGCAGGTCCTGGACCCATTCAAAGTAGGAGACAATCACTCCCCCGGCATTGCACAAAATGTCCGGGATGAGAAAGCTGCCACTGCTGAGCAGGATCTCGTCGGCCCCGGGTGTCGTGGCGGCGTTGGCGGCCTCAGCCACAATCGTCGCCTTCACTTTGGAGGCATTGTCCAAGGTGATTTGATTCTCGAGTGCGGCCGGAACCAAAACATCGCATTTCAGCTCCAACAATTCTGCGTTGGAGAGGGACTCCGTTCCTTTCAGTTCCTGAAGAGTGCCACGCTTTTGTTTATGCTTGAGGGCTTCGTGGACATCGATGCCTTGGAGGTTAGTGACGCCGCCGTTGGAGTCGCTCAACGCGATAATCTTGGCTCCATCCTCGTGCAAAAGTCGGGCTGTGGTGTTGCCTACGGCTCCAAACCCCTGGATTGCGACCTTCGCATTGTTCAAATGGATATGCTTCACCTTGCAGGCTTCGCGAATCACATACCAGCAACCTCGGGCTGTGGCTTCGTCGCGGCCTCGGGAGCCGCCGAGAGCTACGGGTTTGCCGGTGACCACCCCCAGGATGGAGTGGCCGACGGTCATGGAATAGGTATCCATGATCCACGCCATGGTCTGGGAGTCAGTGTTCACATCCGGAGCCGGGATATCCCGGTCAGGCCCGATCAGTAGGACGATTTCGGAGGCATAGCGCCGCGTAAGCCGTTCCAGTTCGCTTTGCGACATCTTCTTGGGCTCGCATACGACACCGCCTTTGCCACCCCCATATGGGATATTGACTGTTGCGCACTTCCAGGTCATGAGGGAGGCCAGAGCCTTAATCTGATCCAGCGTCACATCGGGATGATAGCGGATACCGCCTTTGGCAGGGCCGCGAGCGATGTTGTGCTGAACCCGATACCCTTCAAAAACGCGGATCTCTCCGCCATCCATTCGGACAGGGATGGCGACGGTCAGCTGCCTTTTGGGGTGAATCATGACTTCGCGCAGGTCCCTCGGCAGATGCATGACATCTGCCGCCTGCTCAAAACGAGAGCGGGTAATCTCAAACAGATTTAGTGTTTCTTTCATGATAGAAGGTGTGTTGGTACTTTTCCAGGCAGGAAGGGGAGCAGAAGTATTTCATCTCGCCACCAAAGGTTTGATGAAGTGAGGTGGCAACATCAACATAGGTTCCGCAAGCGGGATCCTTCTCCATCCTGCCTTGCTTGACGGCTCGACCGCTCGGTTGAGCCGGACCACCCCTATTCTTGAACGTGGTCTGGGAAAAGATCGAAGGCAGAAACTGGCGCAGAAGGGTGCGAACAAAATAGATAACTAGCAAAAAAGCCAGAATTTGAATCAGGAATCTCATCAAAAAAGAGTCTGTCGCGGATTGGCCTGAGGAGTTCCGGAAGAGGCCATCATGCTTTGGAGATTCGGGATCGAAGGGTTATTGGGATCGACGCTCTTCAACCGCTCCAGCGCCCCCTTTGCGGCATTGAGATCCTTCTTTCCTTGGAGATTGACGACCACGAGATTGTGCAGAGTCTGGGCGTGCTTTGGGTCAATCTCCAAGGACTGATTGAATTGGGCTATGGCCGCGTCGGGATTACCCGTATAGAAAAGCGCCGTCCCCAGATCCGTGCTCACATTCACATTGTGAGGCTCTAAGGTGAGCACTCGTCTGTAATACGGAATCGCCTCGTCATAGCGGGCGGCATCATACAGCTTGTTGGCAAGTTCTGTCGCAAGCGTAGCGTTGTTGGGAGCCGCGTCTGAAGCTCTCTTCAGAGTCTCCAGGTCTGACGAGGTTGTAATGGTCTGATGACCTTCCGGCGTGGTGTTTTGATTCGGAAGGGTTGTGGGTCCAGACGTCAATTGGCTTCCTGCCGAACGGGCGGTTTCATTGATTTGTTTGAAGGCAATCTGGGTGCCGCTGATGTACCCGATGAGTCCTCCCAGAAGCAAGCAGATGGCTCCGACAGCAACGGTCTCCCTTTTCAACGCAAGCCTGCTTTCGGTTGAATCACAAGGACAATAGGCTCTGCAGCGCTGCAAAAAAGTCTAGCAACCGCT
>Ga0075433_10004291_pt1 | contig 11075 bp, 10 predicted proteins | sample RhiMethybrSRZTD2_FD_75299 | JGI IMG/M metagenome (GOLD analysis project Ga0075433, IMG submission 75299) | Populus rhizosphere microbial communities from Tennessee, USA - Rhizosphere MetaG P. TD hybrid SRZTD2 | ecosystem: Host-associated > Plants > Roots > Rhizosphere > Soil | place: USA... | reverse complement strand
GTCACCTTGCCACTCGCGGCGGCGGATGCGCTCAACAAGGAGTCGAGTCCCGCCACGATTCCCGACACGCCTGCCGGACAGCTCGCGCGTCGCTACATCGAGGCGTTCAACTCCGGCGATCCCGTCAAGGCAGGTGCGTTCATCGAGAGCTCGCTCGTGCCGAACCCTGACCGCCCCACCGAAGCACGGCTCGAGTCGTGGGCGAGATCGGTTCAGGATTTCGGGCCGCTGACGGTGATCGGCGTCCGGTCATCCTCGCCGGAGCAAGTGGTCCTCGACATTCGCGCGCAAAACCGCGACTACGTACTGATCGCGAAAACGTCACCCGACGACCGCACGCGGGCTGCCTCCATCACGATCGGCACCCTGCAGGCAGGCCACCCGTAGTGCCCGCATGACCTCAGATACCTCCACATGATGCGCGCGAGCGAGACAAGCTCGGCGACCACGGGCCCGCTCTCCTGGACGGCGGGTTCGATCGTCGCGTTCGCGTGTCTCGCGCTCGGCGGGATCAGCGCGCTCGAGATGCGCTACGTCTCGATTGCACACGGACAGCCGATGTCATGGTCGCTGGTGCTCGTGGCCACAATGCCGCGCTGGGTCCTGCTTTCGGCATCGCTGCCGCTCGCTCTGTGGGTCGGCGTGAGCCCTACTCCTCCGCGGCTCCGGATGTGGACGGTCGCGCAGCATGTCGCGCTCTTCCTGTCGATCTCCTGGCTCCACGCCGCTGCGACCGCGTGGACGACGGGGCTGACTTCACCGATCTCCTTTTTCTTTCCGTGGTCGGCACGGCTCGTCCGCGCCTGGTACAGCATGATGCCGACGATGGTGTCGCTCTATGGCGCCGTGTTCATCGCCGCGTGGGGAATGGCCGAAGCGCGGGAGCGTGAGCGGCGGACTCTGCGTGCATCGCAGCTCGAGACGCAGCTCCAGGCGGCTCGCCTGGAGGCGCTGCGCGCGAAGCTGCATCCACACTTCCTCTACAATACGCTGAATGGAATCGCTGCACTCGTCGCGGACGTCCAGCCTGAAAGGGCGGTGGCGGCACTGGAGCATCTGAGTGAGCTCCTGCACGCCTCTCTTCGCGACGACGCGCGCGAGGAGATCGCCGTGGTCGAGGAGGTCGCGCTCACCGAGCGATATCTCGCGCTTCAGCGCATGCGGTTCGGCGAGCGACTTCAGTACGACCTCCGCGTCGCCCCGGATGTGGCCGACTGTCTCGTACCCGTGCTGCTCCTTCAGCCGCTCGTGGAGAACGCCGTGGTGCACGGGCTCGATGCGGGGATCGAGCGACTGCACATCGCGGTCGTTGCGCAGTCGCGGGCGGATGAGGTCGAGCTGCTCGTCGAGAACGACGGTACGCCGCTCGAGGTTGACCACGTCCCCGCCGGCGACACGACCACTGGCAGCGGTGTCGGGCTCGCTGCGACTCGCGCTCGACTCGCGACCGCGTACGGCGATAGCGCGTCGCTGCGACTGCTGCCACGGGAGGGGAGCGGCGTACGGGTTCGGATCACCCTGCCCCGCTCCGTGCGCGCCGTCGAGCTGCTGCCTCGGAGCCCGCATGTGCTCGCGGAGGCGTCATGAATCTCCCGCGTCATCGCGTGCTGCTGATTGACGACGAAACGCTCGCACGGCAGCGGCTGCGCCAGCTCCTCGCCGCGGCGCCGGACTTCGATGTCATCGACGAATGCGAGGACGGGCGCCGCGTGGCTGAGCGCGTGCATGCGTCGCGACCTGACGTCGTCTTCCTCGACATCAGGATGCCGTTCGTCGACGGTTTCGAGGTCCGGTCCGCGATCGCAACGTTCGTGCGTCACGTGGTGTTCGTGACGGCACATCCCGAGCACGCCGCCCGTGCGTTCGACGTCGAAGCGAGTGACTATCTCGTGAAGCCAGTGACACAGTCGCGTTTCGACGCCGCGCTCCAGCGCATTCGCCGCTCATTCGGCAACCCGGTGAACGAGCGAATCGTCCTGGGTGGACGACAGGGTGGTGCGGCTGTGTCGTTAGGCGATGTGGAGTGGATCGAGGCCGACGGGGCGTACGTCGTCGTGCATGCCGCGGGGCGCCGCCACGTGCTGCGCGAGTCGTTGGCGCAGATTCTCGGACGCTTCGGGCCGCGCCGCTTCGTGCGCATCCACCGGTCCGCTGCCATCAATCTCGATCGCGTACGCGCGCTGAGACGCTCGAAACCGCGCGGGCTGGAGGTCGAGCTCACCGGCGGAACACGCCTTCCGATCAGCCGCCGGAACGCGCGCGAGGTCGTCGCGCTGCTGCGGCACGAGCCGCCCGAGAGCCCGCACGGAACAACAGGCGACCGCTGACGACGCGGTTGGTTGAGCGAGCCACGGCTGAAGACAAACGTTAGGGCACACGAGCCCTAACGACGATGACGACGACGCTGGCCTCGCTTGCTCGACCTCTTTCGCCCGACCGCGCGGACCAGACCGCGTACTGGCTGCTGCGTGTCGGCGCCGCCCTCTGCTTCATTGGCCACGGCGCGTTCGGGTTCATCACGAAAGCCGCGTGGGTTCCCTACTTCGGTGTCGTAGGCATTCCGGAGTCGTGGGCGTGGAGGCTGATGCCGACCGTGGGCGCGGTGGACGTGCTGGCTGCAATGGCCGTCCTTTACGCGCCCCGTGCGCTGCCGCTGGTATACATGACGGTGTGGGCGGTCTGGACGGCGTTGTTGCGACCGCTCGCGGGCGAGCCGGTATGGGAGGCGCTCGAGCGCGCCGGCAATTACGGCGTGCCGCTCGCGCTGCTGACTCTCACGGGACTGCCGCGCTCATGGCGCGAACTGGTGACGTGGCGCGACCAGGCGTGGCACGATCCGCAAACGCTGGCACGGGTTCGCTCGATTCTCCGCTGGACGACGTGCGCGTTGCTCCTCGGGCACGGCGCGTTAGGCGCGATCACGGAAAACGCCGTTCTGGCGACGCACTATGCGGATGTCGGCTTGCCGGAGCTGACCACGGTAGGGGTCGGCTGGTTCGAGATCGGGCTGGCGGCAGCGATCGCCATGAGGCCGTTGCCGGCGCTGCTCATGCTCGCGGCTGCGTGGAAGCTGTGCAGCGAGTCGCTGTGGATCGTGTCGGGGGCGCCGATCTGGGAGGTCGTCGAGCGTGCAGGCAGCTACGCCGCGCCGCTCGCGTTGGCCGCGCTGGTCGTGTCTCGCCGCGTCACGAAACCGGCATTATGATGCGAGTGATCCCGATCCGGTTGTACGGGATTCGTGAAACGAGGTGGAGGTGCTCGCCATGCATCTGACTGTCCAGCGTGGAATCGCAGGCGCGACGCTCGCCGTCGTGTTCGCCACACCGTCCGTTCGGGCGCAGCGGACCACGTTCGCCTATCAACCCGGTACCTACCGATACGCGCTCGTCACGACCGTGGATCGAACACAGGACCAGCCCGCTGACCGTCCACCGTTCACGTTCCAGGTAGTCACCAGGCAGCAAGTCACGCTCGCGCTCGCACCTTTGGCGGGTGACACGCTCGACCTAACGATTACGGTGGATTCCATCACCGTCAGCTCGTCGCTCGCAGCACCAGCTCCGAACCTGGATCGAATCCGCGGCGCGAGGCTGAAGGGCAAGCTGTCCCCGACGGGCCGCGTGTACGCGTTCCAGCCCCCGGGCGATGCCGATCCGGAAACCGCAGCCTTGTACGGAGCGTTCCGTCGATTCCTGATCCCGCTGCCGGGTACTCCGCTGAGCGGCGGAAGCACGTGGGCGGATACGACGACGGATCGCGTGACCAAAGAAGCGCTCGACGTGACGACGAAGACGATCACGCGGTCGCGCGTGGCGGGTGACACGACGATCGGCGGTCAGCAGGCCTGGCGTATCGAGCGCAACTCCGTGGTCGAGGCCCACGGCACCGGCACCGAAGCGGGACGCCCGATCCGCCTCCGAAACGACGGGACGATCGCGGGCACGCACTACATCAGCGCGCGTGGTGTCTACCTCGGATCCTCATCCACCCAGCGTGCCGAGATGCTGCTGTCGGCCGGCGAGTCCGATACGAGCATGCCCATCGTCCAGACGATCAAGTCCACGGTGCAGCCGCTGGCTCCACGTTAGGCATCGGACGGCAGCCTAACGAGCGATCGCCACCCCCCACGGCGACCGACCGGCCTGGACGCGTTTGATAACAGTTCGAGAGTTCGCGTCCACGACCGACACGTCGTTGGACGGACCGTTCGCCGTGTAGATCTTCTTGCCATCGGGCGTGACGGCCACGCCCCACGGCCGAGTCCCCACACCCATCGACGCGACAATCGAGTCCCGCGCGGTGTCGATCACCGACAGCGTCCCACCACGCCCGTTCGTGAGGTAGACCCACTTGCCGTCGGGCGAGATCGCGGTCCCCATCGGCTTGGCGCCGCTGTCGGGAACCGTGAGCGTCTTGAGTGGCTTGTTGGTCCTCGTATCGACGACCGTCACAGTGCCTCCGACCTCGGCCGTCACGTAGGCCTTCGCTCCGTCCAGCGTGAACACCGTGGATCGTGGCCGCTTGTCCGTCTGAATCGTCGCCACCACACGGTTTCGACCGACGTCGATCACCGCGACCGACCCGGTCGCCTCGCTAGTCACGTAGACCGCCTTGCCGTCGGGCCGCATCGTCACGCCCTCGGGCTCCTCACCGACCCTGACTGTGTCGACCAGCTTGCCCGTCGCGACGTCCACCACGGAGACCGTCCCCGCGTCCTCGTTCGAGACGTACACTGTCTTTCCATCGTTGCTGATCGCGAACGCTTCCGGATCGTTGCCGCCCGGCAGTGTCCTCACCGGCTTCAGCGTGGCCACGTCGATCACCGCTACTCCATCTGCTCGCCGATCGGGTGGTGGAAGCTTCGACTCATCGACACCAGGCCCGCCTTTGGGGCTCCCGCTGACCGCCACGAAGAGCGTCTTGCCATCGGGGCTCAGTTTGACGCCGCGTGGTCGCTTGCCCGCCGCAACGGTCGCGATCACGCTGTCGGTTCCGGAGTCGATGATCGTGATGTCATCGGAGTCTTCGTTGCTGACGAACACGAGCGGGGCACCACTTCTCCCGGCCATGCGTCCGGTCGTCGCGACTCCAGACTCCGGGTTCGCGGTCGCACCAGCGCTGTCCGAACGCTGACGCGCATCGCGGGTCCCGCATGCCGCCGCGAGGATCAGCGCGGCGACCATCACACGTCCTTCTCCTTCGAGTCGAACGCAGTTCATTTCCAGTTCTCCGGTCGAGTGCGGCCGGTTCGGTTTGGCTGGGATGTCTATTGGAAGATTGCTTTGTCGACGTTGCGGGCTTGGTCGAGCCCTCGAAGCTTGTCGCGCCCTCGGATGGAACGCAGCACGGCCGCGCTCAGGTCCGCGCCCGTCACATCCACTCCGGAGACATCGGCGTCGCTCAGATCGGCTCCCGTTAGGTTCGCGCGGATGAGACTGACCTTTCGCAGGTCGGCGCCCTGCAAGTTCGCCCCCGTGAGATCTGCTCCGGTGAGGTCGGTGCGCATGAGGCCCATTGGCTGATTCGCAGGGTCGGCGCCGAGTCGCGTTCGGACGAGCTTCGTCCGAACCAGCTTGGCATCCACAAGCGCCCCAATGACGCGGGCGCCACTGAGATCGGCATCGGTCAGATTCGCGCCGAGGGCCACGACAGCATACAGGCTCGCATCACGAAGACTCGCGCCGGTGAAATCGGTGCCGCGCAGGACAGAGACATCGAGTACAGCCCCTGAAAAGTCGGCTTCGCGCGCGATGGCGCGATTGAGTGTCACACCGAACATCTGAGCGCCGGAGAGATTCGTGCGTACGAGCCGCGCGTCGGAGAGGTTCGCCCGTTTGAAATCGACCCGGGAGAGATCGAGCCCCGAGAGATCGAGGCCAGCGAGCTCCGCGGGCTGCTGCTCGGTCGCCGCGGCGAGGCGCGCCATGACGGCTTGTCGCGTGAGCTTCGCACCAGTGTCGGACGCGGCGGCTGGTATGACGACCGGCTCCGGCGGTGGTGGCCGTGACTGAGCGGCCGAATGCCTAACGGCACCACTGAGCGCCAGCGCGGCGACCGGCCGGATGATCCAATCGTGCATCGACTTCAGCCCTCGGGCTTCACGTGTGGACGACCCGGGGCGAGCCTGCCCTCACTTCTCGCTTTGAGGTACGCGTAGAGGTCCTCGACCTGCTTGTCGGTCAGCAGCGGGCCCCATGTCGGCATTCCCTTGTCAGGCCGGCCGTTCTTCACCGTCGTGACGAAAACCTCGTGGTCGACGTGCTCGCGGAGCGCCTTCATCAGGTTGGGGGCGATCGTCGAGCCAACCCCATCCTCGCCGTGGCACCGGGTGCAGTTCACGGCGAACGTCTTCCAACCGTTGTACTCCGATTGGTTCACCGCGAGCTTGTCGACCGCCTGCTGTTGCTGCTGCGTCGAATCCGCGCTGGCCGGCGAGTCGGGCCGAGTCGTGGGCGTCGTGTCGTTCGCCGGGAGCGGCGTCGGCGCCGGGTGTGGTGGGCGCTTCCGCGCCACAGGAGGCGCCGTTGCCGAGTCGCGCCTAACGCTCGTCGTGTCGCCGGCCGCAGTCGTCAAGGCAACCGTGCGGCCGCTGGAACCGCGGGTGGGCGCCGCGGTGCGAGCTTGCCCGCTTCCGGGCTCCGGAGCCTTCGCCGTGTCCGCGATATCCCTGCCCTCGCTGGCGCGGCACGCCAGACCTCCGAGCAACACGATGCTGACGTACATCCTATAAGCCATGGTTGGTCCACACCTCTCCTTCATCTGCAGCAAGCGGCTCGCGACACTCTCCGGGTCGCATCAGCGTTTTTCGGACCCTGTACCGGTAGTTGTCGGCCAGGAGACGGTGGGCACGTTGTATTCCTCGAGGATCCGCGCGATGCCCGGTCGGAGCCGGTCCACGGTTTCGTCGAGCTTGGCTTTGAGCTCGCGGTCGGATCGCCGGACGCCAATGCCGATGTCGAACACGAACGGGAGGCCCGACGCTTTGTCGTCGGGGAGTGGCACCAGCGTCAGCGGATTCTTCGCACGCTTCGCGAAGTACCCGGCCACGGGACCCCACGCGATCGCAACATCGATGTCGCCACGCTCGAGCGCGGTGATGATCTCGCCGGGGTGATGCTCTTCGCCGTAGAACGTGCTGAAACCCGTGACATTGGCCGAGATGCCGCGCGCCAGCAGCGCATGCACGGGCGGTGTGTGCGCGTAGTCGTCGCCGATGAGGTTTACTCCTATGCGGAGCCGCTTGAGCACGGAATCGTCGATCGACGTCAGGCCGAGCTTACGGCTCTCCGGATAGACGAGATAGTACGTCGAGCGGTAGTACGGCTTCGTGGAGAGCACAGGGTCGTACCCGACGGGAAGTCCGAACACGACGTCACATTCCCGTGCGCGCAGCGTGTTGCGGATGAAGCCTCGCCGTTGCGGCCACCACACGTACGCGAGCGAGTCGCCGAGCTCCTTCGCGAGCAACGCCGCGATCTTGTTGTCGAACCCGTCACCGGTCTTGTTCGACGAGGGCAGGTTGTCCGGATCGGCACAGACGCGGAGCACCTTGTCGTCGACAGAGTCCATCGCCGCGCGTTTCGCGGCGGCTTGCTGTTGCGCCGAGCCCGCCATGGGGGCGAGCGACAACAGCATCAGCGTGAGCGCAGCCCACGCAGGGGGCGCTCGCCGTACGCGGTCGATCGACAGATTCCGCCGCGTTTCCCATCCCATGTCGCGACTCCTTCGAGGACAGCGGCTTCGCCATGTTGCTGCCGCGAGTCCCCTCGAGTGACGGCAAGTCCGGTACCGGGTTTCTCACCCGGTACCCGGCCCGCCACGAGACCGCGAGCGCCTCGTGAGGCGCCCGCGCGTGTAGTGTGGGTTCCTGTTACTTCGCCGCGCCGCGCTGGCCGCCGATCGCGAACACCGTCAGCACGCCACCCTGCGTCGTATACTTGCCGGCGTCGCCGAACGCGCCGAGGGCGCCGAGGCCGGCGGTGGGATCCTCAGCGCCAATGCCGGCGGCAATGCCGATCCCGGCCCAGCCACCGATCCCGGACAACACGGCGACGTACTGCCGTCCATCGGGGCCCACGTACGTCATTGGGTTCCCAATGATCCCGGACGGTGTCTTGAACTTCCACAGCTCCTTGCCGGTCTTGGCGTCGACCGCCTTGAGCCACCCTTCCATCGTGCCGTAGAACACGACTCCGCCCGCCGTGGCGAGCGCGCCGCCGTAGGCCGCGAGCGGCTCCTTGATCTCCCACACCTGCTTGCCCTTCATGGGGTCCCAGGCGATGAAGCGCCCGCGGTTGCCGCCCGGGCCGGCGAACATGCGCACGATCGCGCCGACGTACGGCTGGCCCGCCGCGTACTTCACCTCCACGCCCTCGTAATCCATGCAGATGTTGTTGGCCGGGACGTAGAAGAACCCGGTCTGCGGAGAATACGCCGCGGGCTGTTGATCCTTGAACCCGATCGCCGCCGGGCAGATGCCCTCGGTGTTTTTCTTCGACGTGGTGCCGTACTTCTCGTCACGCACCGGCAGTCCAGTCGTTAGGTCGATCTTCGTCGCCCAGTTCACCGGGCCGTACTTCTCGGCGACGACGAGCTTGCCGGTGGTTCGGTCGATCGTGTACGCGAAGCCGTTGCGGTCGAAGTGCGCGAGCAGCTTTCGACCGCCCTGGTCGAAGAGGATGTTCTCGTTGACGCCGTCGTAGTCCCACTCGTCGTGCGGCGTCATCTGATACACCCACTTCGCCATGCCGGTGTCCGCGTCGCGCGCGAACAGCGTCATGCTCCAGCGGTTGTCGCCGGGGCGCACCACGGGATTCCACGTGCCGGGGTTGCCGCTGCCGTAGTAGACCAAGTTCAGCGCGGGGTCGTACGTGAACCAGCCCCACGTCGTGCCGCCGCCGAGCTTCCATTGCTCGCCTTGCCACGTGCTCAAGCTCGAGTTTGCGCCGATAGGCTTGCCGAGGTTCGTCGTGCGCCGCGGGTCCACGAGCAGGTCGCTGTCGGGACCGACGCTGTAGGCTTTCCAGACTTGCCGACCCGTCGCGATGTCGTACGCAACCACGAAGCCGCGCACGCCGAATTCGCCGCCGCTGATGCCGGTGATCACTTTGTCTTTGACGACGAGCGGCGCGTTCGTGTTGGTCTCGCCCTTCGCGGCGTCGCCGTTCTTCACGCTCCACACGACTTGGCCCGTCTCGGCGTTCAGCGCGACGAGCGTGGTGTCGGCTTGCTGCAGGAAGATCTTGCCGTCGCCGTACGCGAGCCCGCGGTTCACGGTGTCGCAGCACATCACCGGGATCGTGGCGGTGTTCTGCACCGGCGAGTACGTCCAATTGATCGTCTGATCGGCCAGGTTGATCGAGAACACCTTGTTCGGGAACGGCGTGTGGATGTACAGCGTGCCGCCGACGACGAGTGGGCCGCCTTCGTGGCCGCGCAGCACACCGGTCGAGAACGTCCATGCCACTCGCAAGCGGGAGACGTTGCTGGCGTCGATCTGGTTCAACGTGCTGTAGCGCGTGCCGGCGTAGTTGCCGCCCCAGATCGCCCAGTTGTTCGGGTCGTTGATGAGTTGTTGGACCCGTTCGTTGGCGCCGGCGAGCGCCGGCAGTAACAAAGCGAGGGCTAAAACAAAGCGCTTCGTGATCATCCCGCTCTCCTTATGATTGGACTTAGGACGGGTACGGGGTCGCCTGTCGTTTGACAGTATGTGCTCCCGTCGGCGGAAGGGGAATGGCTTAGTAGGGCTATTTACCGACGAAGCACTGGGCTTTGCCGCGCTCGACGACGGCCGCGAGCTTGGCGACCAGCGTCGCCGCTTGGTCGGGGTCGCGGAACACGCCGCCGCGCTCCCCGGGCGTCGAGCGCAACTGGCTGAACACCTGAGCTTGCGCGAACTCGTCGTGCGTCATCTCGGCGGCAATCGCGTCGATCAGACAGACGCATTTGTAGAGATTGTCGTAGCTCTGGCCGCCTTGCTCGCTCATGCAACCGAGCACGAACTCCACGCGCGCTTGCGTCGGGAAATCGTTCGCGAGCGCGACGGCCGGCAATGCCAGCGCGAGCGCCAGGCTCAGTGTTCTCAACATCGGGGCATGCTACCGCTAAGCCCGCTGCTCGGCGATATAGGCGTCGACGGCCCGCTCCAAGATCTCGAGCGGCACGACGCCGGCGCTGAGCACCACGCGGTGAAAATCGCGCAGCGAGAAGCGCTCGCCGAGGGCCGCCCGCGCGTGCTCGCGCAGCTCGACGATCTTGAGTTGGCCGATCATGTAGGCGCAGGCTTGGCCCGGATTCACGACGTAGCGCTCGACCTCGCTGGCTTCGATGCCGTAGGCGATCGCTTGCCCGCGCGTCCAGCCCATCGCGTGCAAGCCCGTGTCGACGACGAGGCGCCGCGCGCGGAACAAGGAATCGCTGAGCTGCCCGAGCCGTCCCGCCGTGTCGCCTTCATACCAGCCGTCTTCTGCCGCGAAGCGCTCCGCGTAGAGCGCCCAGCCTTCGCTGCTCGCGGACAGCCCTCCGAGCGCGCGGACGCGACGGAACGCGGGCAGGCTCTCGTTCTCGATCGCGAGCGCAATTTGGAAATGATGGCCCGGCACCGTCTCGTGATAGACGAGCGAGCGCAGCGCGAACCGCGTGAGCTGACTCGGCCGCAGCGGCATCTGAAAAATGCCCGGGCGCGACCGATCGCTCGGCGGCGCCGTGTAGCTTGCGGCGGCGTTGTCCCAACGGAACTCGGGATACGGCTGTGCGATCACGGGCGTGACGGGCCGCACGTCGAACGAGCTCGCCGTGCGTGCCAGCGCGTCGGCGAGGATGCCGTCGATGTCGCTCATGATCTGCCTGCGACCTTCGGCCGTGTTCGGGTAGCTCGAGTCGGCCGTGAGCTTGTCTTCGCGCTGCTGGATCGAGCCCTCGGTGTAGCCGATCTCGCGAAACAGCCGATCCATCTCGGCTTCGATCCGCGCGACTTCGGCGAGCCCGATGGCGTGGATCTGCTCGGCCGTGAGGTTCGTCGTCGTGTAGTTGCGCAAGCGCTCTCGATAGAGCTCGGCGCCGCTCGGAAAGCGGCC
>Ga0075433_10004288_pt1 | contig 11077 bp, 7 predicted proteins | sample RhiMethybrSRZTD2_FD_75299 | JGI IMG/M metagenome (GOLD analysis project Ga0075433, IMG submission 75299) | Populus rhizosphere microbial communities from Tennessee, USA - Rhizosphere MetaG P. TD hybrid SRZTD2 | ecosystem: Host-associated > Plants > Roots > Rhizosphere > Soil | place: USA... | reverse complement strand
AGGAGCCATCTGTGTCAAGATGGAAGATCTCGGGGACGACAGGCGGAGGATTGAAATTCAACCATGCCGCACCTGAAAATTGTCTCTTGAGGGCAGAAGGCTTTAGGCTTGGCTGTGGGGGCCGTCTCAGGGTCATATTCCCTGGGACGTCCGTCTATACCCTGCAAAAGGGGAATTGAGCCCAATTTTCATCCCTTGGTGGTGCCGCGCCAAACGGAGTGGATGGCATCTTTCAAAGCTTGGCTTCCACATTTGGTTTCGAGGTCGCTTATGAAGCTTGACGTCGTCGCCTTTGGCGCCCACCCTGATGACATTGAGTTGTCCGTTGGTGGCACACTGGCGAAATTGGCTGAGCGAGGCTACCGAACGGGCGTCGTGGATATGGCTCGCGGCGAACTGGGAACTCGCGGCAATGTGCGTGTACGCTCCACCGAAGCGCAGGCTTCGGCCAAAGTTTTGGGCTTGCAAGTTAGGGACAACCTGAAGCTGCCTGACGGACAGATCTTCGACAATCAAGCAGCACGGCTAAAGGTCATCAGGGTATTGCGAAAGTACCGACCTGATCTTGTGCTTACCCACTACTGGGATGACAAACATCCCGATCATGTGCATGGCAGTCAAATTGTTACGGAAGCCTGTTATCTCTCTGGCTTGGCCAAGATCCAGACCGGCCAGGAACGCTTTCGTCCCAAGAAGGTCCTCTACTTCATGCTGCCACCGTATGTTCTGCCGTCGTTTGTCGTCGATATCTCCGGCCACTTCGAGAAAAAGATGAAGGCCCTTGGTTGTTTCCATTCGCAGCTACACAATCCGCGTTCCAAAGAGCCTGGAACTTACCTGAGTGTTCCGGAGTTTCTGCCCGCGTTGGAAAGCCAGCACCGGTACTACGGCACGCTCATTCAGTCCAAGTACGGAGAAGCGTTTTACTGCAAAGAATCGATCTCTGTCGATGACCCAGTGTTGCTCCTTACCAGAAAGAGTTGAGTTGACTTGATGAAAATTGGAATCACCTGTTATCCAACCTATGGCGGGAGCGGAGTGGTGGCTACAGAGATGGGCAAAGAATTGGCTGCCCTGGGCCACGAGATCCATTTCATCAGTTACGCCATACCCATCAAGCTGAACGTTACCAGTGAGCTAATTCATTTCCACGAAGTGGAGATGCTCAATTATCCGCTCTTTGAGCATCCTCCTTATGCTTTGGCTCTGGCCACAAAAATGGCGGAAGTTGCCACGAATCAGGATCTGGATTTGCTACACGTCCACTACGCCATTCCCCATTCCGTGAGTGCTTACCTGGCCAAGCAGATGCTGCTGCCCCGAAGACTTCCGGTAGTCACAACTCTCCACGGAACAGATATCACTCTGGTGGGCAACGATCGGTCTTATCTACCCATTACCAAGTTTTCTATCGAAAAGAGCGATGGTGTCACAGCAGTTTCCGTGTATCTGCGCGATTTGACTTACACGGAGTTTGATATCAAACGACCGATCGAAATGATCCCTAACTTTGTCAACTGCGATGTTTTTCATCGTGCCGGCGATGGAGAACTGAAGAAGAAGTACGCGCCGAAAGGTCAGAAGATCTTGGTTCATGTTTCGAACTTTCGGCCAGTCAAAAGAGTGACCGACGTGATTGAAATCTTCGACCGGGTACGCAAACGCGTGCCTTCCCACCTGCTCATGATTGGCGACGGACCTGAAAGATCCAACGCCGAGTGGCTGGCCCGGAACAAAGGACTGGGTTGCCAGGTGTTCTTCCTGGGGAAGCAAGACTCAATTGCCGAGTTTCTGTCCGTTGCCGATTTGATGTTTCTACCCAGTGAAACTGAGTCCTTTGGCTTGGTGGCGCTTGAGGCCATGGCCTGCGAAGTACCGGTTATCGCCTCCAGGGTTGGAGGTGTTCCCGAGGTTGTTCGGGACGGCCTAGACGGTTATCTGGCCGAGACCCGCGATGTCGACACGATGGCAGGGAGAGCCGTTGAATTGTTATCTGACGCGAAGAGACATCAGACCATGGGTCAAAACGCGAGACAGAACGCTCAGGACAATTTCTGTGCCCACAAGATCATAGCCCAGTACGAGGCCTACTATCATAAAGTGATTGAAGAAGTGAAAATGGCCAATTCCGTTACGGGATGAGCATTTCATTAAGGCAAGAAGTAGTCCTGCCCGGCAACTCAGTGGAAGAGAGGGCGGTAGGCTCCCCGCACTCGACTGGATGCGCGGCACGATGATGACTCGGCAGACAGTTTGACTTGGCGACGGCGGGATGGAATCCTTTGCTGGTATTTGGACAAACCGCTTTGTCCTTCTGTCTGTTGCATGCGCATCTGCTCGAGTTTGGAGCTTCTGTCCTCGGTGTCTCTCATCGATTGGGACTCACCGCGACCTTCATTGCCTCTATTATCGTTGCTGTCCTATCCAGCTTGCCTGTGGTATCGAATATGAATCAGCCCGTTTCCAAGGGTGGACTCAGTACGTCTGAGGTTGAGAACAACGGGAGGCAGAAAAAGAATTCAATCTCCTTGAGAGGGAGTCGCCGATCGGTGATCGCAATTCTCGCTGGACGAACTGCTGAAGACCGTTAGACATGGGACACCGGCGAAGTAACAGCCAAACTAATTCTTCACAGTTTCAGCGAGGCAGGCGTCGGCTCAGGAGGACTCTCGATTGGAGAACGAGTATGCAACCCAGAGAGACACGCTCCGGCGCCATTGGCGTTTTCTCCGTCGTAGCAGACTTTGAAGGCGCTGGCCTGTCAAATCTCCAAAATTGGATCAATCCTCATACATGAAAATTATCAAGCTCGAGACCATCAACTTTACCCAGGGGATTCAAGTTCACGCAGGTGCGGTTAGCTGGCTTTGGGTCCGAATTCACACAGATGAAGGCCTCGTGGGACTCGGCGAGACCTATCCCGCGGCGGAGGCGGCTGAAGCGGTCATCAGGAAGCTACTGGCAGAAGTATTGCTGGGACGCGATGCACGGCAGATTGATCGTCTCTGGGCGGATATGCTGCTCAAGGTTGGCTACCATGGCTGGGCTGGATCAGAAATGCGGGCCATCAGCGCCGTTGACATTGCGCTCTGGGACCTCCTCGGTAAATTCACTGGACAGCCTGTCTACCAACTGCTAGGCGGAAGATCGCGCGATCGGGTCCGCACCTACAACACCTGCTACGACCATGTTCACGATTTCAATCGAGCCGCGGGCCCATTAGCTCGAGACTTGCTCAGCATGGGAATTCAGGCGATGAAAATCTGGCCGTTTGATCACACAGCACTGGCAAACCAAGGGCAATATATCACTCAGGCTGAGTTGGAGAGCTGTCTGATGCCCGTGAGGCAAATTCGCGAAGCCGTAGGAGAGACAATGGACCTTGCGATGGAGTTTCACGGCTACTGGAACCTGCCGTCGGCCGTCAAGATCGCACGCGCGCTCGAGCCCTACCGGATCATGTGGCTTGAAGAGATGCTGCCTCAAGACAACATGGCCGCCTATCGGCAGCTCGCCAAGGAGACTTCTATCCCATTATGCCTCAGTGAGAGACTCATGACTCGTTACCAATTCAGAGAGGTCATTGAACAGGGAATTGGTCAGTTTGTGATGCCGGACATCTGCTGGTGTGGAGGCATTTCAGAAGCGAAAAAAATTGCAACCATGGCAGAGACACACTATCTTCCCATTGCCCCTCACAATTGTGGCGGGCCCATTCTCCACTTCGCCTCGCTGCATCTGGCAACAAACGTGACTAATCTATTTATATTGGAGAGCGTCCGGCGCCATTATTTGAGAGACTACAAGGGACTGGTATCGACGACGGGACCCTCTGAGCAGGGAAGTTTTCGGGCACCCGAGACTCCCGGCTTGGGAGTCGAACTGGACTCTTCCATTTTTACTCGCTCAGACGTTTTGATTCAGTCTGTTGAGGCGGCGTCCTAGCAAATGCGCACGGAAAATAGTTCTTCTGATGTTGTGATTGTTGGAGGCGGAATCATCGGCCTATCTCTGGCCTATCAACTCGCTCTTCAAAAGGCATCGGTGACGGTGCTCGAAAGAGGTCAAATTGGACAGGAAGCGTCCACTGCCGGAGCTGGGATTCTAGCTCCCCAGGCAGAGATGGAAGAGATGAGCCCCTTGACCGAGCTCTGCCTTGCTAGTAAGAGTCTCTATAACAGCTTTGTTAAAGAGTTGGTTTCCAGTACGGGCGTCGACATTGAGTTTTCGCAGACTGGACTCCTCTATGTCGGCTTTTCTGGAGAAGACCAGCAGGAGCTGGCAAGACGGTATCGCTGGCAAAAAGAGCGTGGGCTTCCTGTGCAGCAGCTTAGTCCCGGAGAGGCACTGGAGGTGGAGAAGAGCCTGAATCCCAATATTGTCGGGGCCCTGTTCTTTCCGCAAGAAGCCTATGTGGACAACATCAAATTAGTGGAAGCCTTACGGATTGCTTGCGGACAGACGCACGTGCAGTTGATTACTGGATGTCAGGGAATATCAGTGAAAGCTGACGGCCCTTATGTAAGGGGAGTGGAGAGCAATTCCGGGTTTTGGAAAACCGGGAAAACCGTCATCGCGGCTGGAAGTTGGTCCGGAATGGTCGCAACCCCCCTCACCTATCGGATTCCTATCAGTCCGGTGCGCGGGCAGGTGATTGCCGTCAAGTCTTCGTTGCCGTTTCTGCAGCGAACGGTCTATTCGCATAAGGGATACCTGGTTCCACGCAGGGATGGCAGGATCTTTCTAGGAACCACCGTGGAATGGGCGGGCTACGACAAGAGTGTCACGGTCGACGGGGTACACCAAATACTTTCAGCAACGTTGGAGATTCTTCCAGGTATCAAACCGTTTCCAATTCAAAATTTTTGGGCAGGATTCCGCCCGCACTGCGAAGATGGAAATCCGGTGTTGGGGCCGTCTGAAATAGAAGGCCTCATTTTTGCGACGGGCCATTTTCGGAACGGCTTGTTACTCGCACCCATTACAGCGAAATTATTAACTGATCTCATCCTCAACGGAACGACTTCAAGATTACTTGAGGGCTTCAGCCCTTCCCGATTCAAGAAGACTCCTCTGGAAGGCGAATTGGCGGATTCTTGACGAGAGTCAGCGCCGCGCCTGTTGGACCATGGCCCCTTTGGAAGTCATCTTCGGGAATCTCAGCACAAACATGGTTCCTTTGTTCAATTCGCTGGTTGCCCGAATCTCGCCATGATGGAGGTTCACGAGCCTTTGTACTAGATAGAGACCAATTCCCAGGCCGGGTCGCATAGACGCCTGAGACTTGGAACGATAGAATTTCTGAAAAATCTTCGGCAAATCCTGTTCCTCAATTCCGACGCCGTTGTCAGAAAGATAGAACACGACTGTCTGGTCTTCTTCTCGGGCCACAATCTCGATTTTTGGCTTCTGGTTGCAAAACTTGATGGAGTTGGCAATGAGGTTCTGGAAAACTTGGTACAACAGATCGGAATTTCCTCCGATGGGCGAGAGGTCGGCAGGAATGTCTGTGACAACTTCGATGTTCTTGGTCTTTAGTTCCCGGTCCATGAATCGAAGCGCCTGAGAGACGATCTCACTGAGTTGGATGGGAATAGGATGGAACTTGTGGGGAAAGTCGTCTTGTTCGACTTGGACGGAAAGCAGCAAGTTATTGATCAGTCGAATCAAGCGATGACATTCGTCAGTCATCACCGAGAACATCTCCAATCGCTCCGAGTCCTGCAGCATATTAGGTGGGTAGGTACGCAGAATGTTGAGATACCCGTAAATGGTGGTCAACGGAGTTCTCAGCTCGTGTGTGACGTTCGACATGTATTCCTGCCGGAGCTGGGCCAGTTCTTGCGTGTAGAGCAGCTGCTTGGAAATTTCGTAGGAGACGGCGAACTGGTCTGCGCAAAACTGAAGCCCATTCAGCTCTGATGCCGTATAGAGATGTTTCTTGTGAAATCCGACGGTAAAACTGCCCACTTGCCTAGACTTGAATTTACAACTAAAACTCAGCAGGGAATGGGCATTCCGCATCGCATCCAGTACTCGTGCCTTCTGGAAGTCTGAGAAATAGACGGTTTGCATCGGTTTGGGATCTTCCTCCAGGACAATCTCGCGTTCCGCCACGCTTTCAAGAGTGCCAAAAAGATTCTCCGAAATGCCAAAGCAAATGGTGTTTTCGGGCTTCCCCTTACTCCCCAGACCGAGGATGCCGAAATCAACCGACAGCAGACCTAGCATTCTAAAGAACGCGGACTTCGTGGAGAGATCGAAGTCATAAGTCTGTCCGAGTATGCTGGTGATTTCCCTGAAAAGAACCAACTCCGAACGAGTCTCGTCGATAATTCTTTGATCTTCATGAATCGTCCTTTGTGCAGCAGAAACCTCTTCCTTCAGAGTCTTGATCTGATCTTCATGACGCTGCAAAAGAATGAATGACTGAACGAGATTGCTTCGATACCAGTTCAGCCGCAAGATCATCAGGACTAGGACGGCGAAACAAACAAAGAAAATGATGACCTGCACTTCCAGACTCACTTAGTCCCCTTTGATACTACAAAGAGATTTCGGCTTTATGCCGGAGGACCGTCCTCAGCCCTACGTCACAACGGATCGAAGAGTAAAACAACCATCATAGCACTCACATACATTCGCCACAACCTGTAAAGACCAGAAAAAAAAGGGCAGAGTTGAGACTCTGCCCTACAAACATCCATTGACCGGGAGACGTGCTTTTTGTCGTAAGTGTCAGATCCGGAGACGTAGATCACACTTTGGACAAATCCAATACATACCCCCGGGTTTGCCCTCAGACTTGATTACCTTGGTGGCGACCATAGCCGTTGCACTGCAGGTTGGGCAATACTTTCCCGTAAACTGCACGGACTTGTCAGTGAGGCTGGACCGTGCAGTCTTGCTCAATTTCTCAGCCAAGGAACTATTCCTCCTTCCTTAGGGCATTTCACAAAACAAGTGCAAAAGATACAGGAAAACCCGCAAAGGAGTCAATGGATGCCTGCCAGCCCGCAGAGCGACAAGGCCCTGGACGCTCAAGGAAAGCCCTTTGACATTCTGAGCAAAACGTATTTCTCCGTATGCCCTCGAAACCTTGTTGGTGACTTCTTGCTTGCGTCTTTGCTAGGATGCAGAAGGCCTTAGCTGTCCGACGCTCAATTCTCATATTTGAGGATGACTTTGACGGAATCAGCAACCGAGAAAGAAAAAAAGGAAAGAGGAGCAAAATGTCCCAATTCTCTGCGTGCCTGACTTGGCTAAGAACCCCTTGTTTGCTAGCCGGCTATATTGTACCGATGTTCGTGTGTGTCGCGGGTCCTACCGATGCTGAGACTGTTCAGCCGTCAAAGCAAGATGATGAGGTCCGTGTATACATCGGCACCTATACGGGTCCGAAAAGCAAAGGGATCTATGTCTGCCGACTGAACCTGAATTCGGGAAGGATGACGTCACCCGAACTGGCAGCCGATGCGGATAATCCTAGCTTTCTAGCCATTCATCCTAGTCGTCGCTTCCTGTATGCCGCCAGCGAAACGGATGAATTTGCGGGAAAGAAGAGCGGCGCGGTGGTTGCTTTCGGCATCCAGGAGAATGGAAAACTTACCCTTTTGAACCAGCAGCCTTCGGGTGGAGAGGGGCCGTGTCACTTGGTCGTCGACAACACAGGTAAAGACGTTCTGGTGGCGAACTATGGTGGCGGAAGCGTTTCCGTGGTGCCGATTAAGGAGGACGGCAGGCTCGGTGAGCCGACGGCGTTTGTTCAACACAAGGGATCCAGCGTCGACCGAGAACGCCAGGAGGGGCCTCACGCTCATTCCGTCAACGTGGACTCAGCTAATCGCTTTGCTTTCGCCGCTGATCTGGGACTGGACAAGGTTCTGATCTATCGGTTTGACCCCGTTAAGGGAACACTCAGCGCGAATGATCCGCCGTCAGTCTTTGTCAAACCGGGAGCTGGTCCGCGTCATTTTGCCTTTCATCCCCGAGGTCACTTCGCGTATGTCATCAATGAAATGCAGTCGACCGTGACGGCCTTCAGCTACGATGCCAGCAGCGGAGCTCTGACAGAGTTGCAGACTATTTCTACTCTTCCAGAAAACTTCAAGGGAGAAAACAGTACAGCTGAAGTGCAAGTTCTCCCTTCAGGAAAGTTCCTCTACGGCTCGAACCGCGGCCATGACAGCATTGCCATATTTTCTATCGATCCAGCGAAAGGAACACTCCGTTTGGTTGGCCACCAGTCCACCCAGGGAAAAACCCCTCGCAACTTTGGCATTGACCCATCGGGCCGCTATCTGCTGGCCGCCAACCAAGACTCCGGGTCCGTTGTAGTCTTCCGTATCGATCCGCAAACTGGCCGGCTCAGTCCTACCGGACAAGTAGTTGAAGTTCCCAGCCCGGTCTGCGTAAAATTCGTCAAATAAGGCACTTTTCACCCCGCAAACACGAAAATTTTCCTCCTCGACGTTGGCCACTACTCTGTTTGAAGGAAACGCCCGTCTATAGATTGGTGCTTAGGGCCTCGGAAGTTCCTTCTGCATTGCTCAAGGTTACTGAAACAGATTGGATTGCATTGATGTCCCCTTGCACCGAAAAGGGGACGGTCAAGCGGAACAGGCTTCCGAACTGCTTCGAAGCTTCGCTCTGAAACCAGGCCGCAGAGGATGGTCCTAATTGAACAGTGAAGTTGGTCGTTCCAAGCACACTTCCGGGGCGCGGCGTGAAACGGAACACCATTTGCGTCAATGATCGAGGAGTTGAAAATCCAGTAATCTCAAGATCAAATCCGGATGTGGTACGAGAGGCGATACTCAAGCCAGAAATCGTGGGAGGCAAGCGGTTTACTGTGAAACTTCGACTAGGTGCGGGCGAGGGAGTGACATCGTTACCATCACTTTCAATGCTAATAGATACCTTGATGGTTCCGGCCACGGTCCCGGTCTGAAAAGCCACACTGGTTGCGCTGTTTGAAAATACTGCGGCGGTGCCGTTGGCAGGAATGGTAAAGGCGACAGTTCTGCCTCCAGTCGCAAATTGAATCGCAGGGTCATCACTGGGCTCATCGGCATCAGAAGTAAACGCCAAGGTCATTTGGCCTGAAAGCGGGCTCGGATAGGGCGCGGCCAAACTCATCTCAATCCCTGGTTGCTGAGCGGGTGCGACAGGGTCTGCAGGTCCAGAAATCGACACAGCTGGAAGCGCTGGATTGACCAAGAGTTGAAAGGGCTTCTCGACCCTTGCGGAAGCGCCATCTTGGACTCGAATGGTGAAGTTAAAGGATCCGGACTGGGATAGGGTTCCACTCAATGTTCCTGTGGTCTGGCCCAGTGTCAATCCTTTAGGCAGTGATCCCGCGCTCACCGACCATCGAAACGGTGGGGATCCTCCCGAAGCGCCAAGGGTTTGGGAGTAGGCTGTCCCAACGAATCCGTTGGGAAGTGGGGACGAGGTAGTAATCGTGAGAGGCCCGGTGCTGGACACGATTGTGAAGGTCAGGGCTTGAGAGGTACCTCCGCCCGGGGAAGGGTTACGCACTGCTACGGTTGCCGAGCCAGATGAGACGATATTGCTGGCTGAAACCGAAGCTGTCAGCCGGCCACTGTTCACAAAGATTGTTGGGAGGTTTGTCGAGCCTTCCCAAGTCACAACCGAATTAGCCGTGAAGTTCGTGCCCGTGACCGTCAGGGTAAAACGAGCTCCTCCCGCGGTGACTGAATCCGGACTGATTCCGGTGAGAACCGGCACCGGATTGTTGATTCGCAAGGCGAAATCCTTTGTTCCCGACCCGGCAGTCGGCTGGGTGCTGTCGCTCACCTGGAAAGTAAAACTAAAGTTCCCTGCTGCAGAGGGTGTTCCGCTCAAAACGCCTGTATCCGCTTTCAGTGTGACTCCGGGAGGAAGCGAGCCCGACGCGAGTGACCACTGGTAGGGTGGAGTTCCGCCGCTCGCCTGGAGCATTTGGGAATAGGGAGAAAAAACAACACCATCAGGCAGAGGCGAAGAACTTGTGATAGTCAGTGTTGGTAGAGGAGAAGATGAAATGGTAAAGCTTACGGCATTCGATGGACCTCCGCCCGGAGCGGGGTTATTCACAGTAACGCTGGCGGCCCCAGCTGATGCGATGTCATTGGCCAAAATCGAAGCCGTAAGGTTTGTGGCGCTGTTAAGCGTGGTGGCACGATCCGATCCGTTCCACCGGACCGTCGCACCGGAAACAAAATTAGAACCATTGACAGTCAGAGTGAAAGTCGGACCGCCGGCATTCACCGAGGTTGGATTGATTCCAGTGATAGATGGTACGGGGTTCTTGACGGCGAGGGTAAGCTGCTTGGTAGAGTCAGCGCTGGGGTTAGCAGAATCTTGAACCCGGACAGTAAAGCTAAAAGTCCCAGTGGAAGTTGGTGTGCCGCTCAACTTTCCATCGGGAGGAGAGAGGCTCAGTCCAGGAGGTACTGACCCAGAGGTGACCGACCACGTGTAAGGCGGAGTGCCGCCGGACGCGGCAAGCGTCGTGGAGTAAGCAGTGTTCACTGTACCGTCAGGCAAGGCGGCTGCGGTTGCGATGGTCAGCAATGACGAAATCGTAAAGCTCACCGCATTCGAGGATCCGCCGCCTGGAGAAGGATTGTTGACTGTGATGCTGGCCGTTCCCGACGAAACGATATCACTGGCTGAGATTGAAGCCGTCAGGCTCGTGGCGCTGTTGAAGGTTGTGGGGCGATCCGATCCGTTCCACCGGACCGTCGCACCGGAAACAAAATTAGACCCGGAGACAGTCAGAGTAAAGGCTGGGCCTCCGGCACTCGCCGAGGTTGGATTGATTCCCGAGATCGATGGGACCGGATTCCGGATGGCAAAGGACCGTGAGTTGGAATTGCCTCCACCCGGGCTGGGGTTATTAACTGTGACGGAGGCGGTTCCTGCCGAAGCGATATCACTTGCCGAGATTGAAGCCGTCAGTGTCGTGGCGCTGTTGAAGGTTGTTGGGCGATCCGATCCATTCCACCGGACGGTCGAACCGGCAACGAAATTAGACCCGGAGACAGTCAGAGTAAAGGCTGGGCCTCCGGCA